>Ga0163217_1055097_pt1 | contig 10544 bp, 6 predicted proteins | sample SynspAceP_FD_185933 | JGI IMG/M metagenome (GOLD analysis project Ga0163217, IMG submission 185933) | Saline lake microbial communities from Ace Lake in Antarctica - Synechococcus sp. Ace-P (PacBio error correction) | ecosystem: Environmental > Aquatic > Non-marine Saline and Alkaline > Saline ... | reverse complement strand
TTGAAAATAAATCTATCGCTTAGTAGTATTGAACACGGTTTAGTAAATTATTAAATAGAATCTGGAATCTGCCGATACGAAAAAGAAGGATGTGGAATTACCTAGTTAGAAAAAATTATCAACCATGCGCATCTTTTCGATGAATCCGATAAAATGAAATCTATCTATTAAAATTGTCCAAGAGAATTTTATCTATTCCAATTACTTTGCATCAGAAAACAAAAAAAGAAAACGGCCAAAGTTTTATCAAGCCGCAAAGCCCGAATGGCTATCCTTTGTACGGGGGGGGGAAAACCTTTCTTTCAATGAAGGATTAAGAAACAATTTCTACTGTGGTTAGAAGGTCTATTTGGCGCCAGAAATGGACAAGTTTCTTGATAAATGATGGACCTTGTGACAATCGTTAATGAAGCAAGAATAAATAAAAAAGAAATACCCATCTCACACAATAAAAGTGGAGGACGGGTATTATTTTTTATCTTAGGAAAGAAAAATAATTGTTTAATGCTTTGAGTAGATACTTTCAACAGCTAATGCACTATAAGAATCTGATATATAATAGTCGCTTGCGTCTTACAGTATTGATTTAAATAACCGAATTCCAATCAGTACCGCAGGTTGAGAATTTCACGTAAAACATTGAATAGTCGCCAAAACGAGGTGCCATTCATTTGGCAAAGGGTTATTTGGACTTGAAGCTGCTTTATAAATTGTTTCGGGCTAAAATTATTTATCATTTTCATGATTTTAATAATAAGTGGTTCCACTTACCGCAATTAGTATTTCAGTCGAATCATAATGAATACTAATAAAAACGCATCAGCAGAAAAACTTGATTAACTGGTGGATGTTCGTTGATTTTTTAAACTAACAAATTCACCGAGTTTCGAGTTAGAATACACATTGACTCCAGCTTGTTTAAGTCGACTGGACAGAGCAATGTTGCAGTCTTTAAGTAGCTTGTTTTTCATTATAATCTTGATCAGGAGCTTTTCCCCGCTGGATCTTCGCCCCGCCGTGTCCTGTATCCTAATAGACCCATATAGTTGCTCAGCTAAGGATGTGAATTAGCCTGAAGGTGCTGCAGTCTGTTTTCCTGAGTAGCATCTACTACCAATTGGCAACATAACCAGTTTTACCATCACTTATTTTTAAACCTTATACAGTGTTCTCCTTTTTGGTACTGTAGATAAGTAAAAATTATCTCCTTTTGAGGCTTTATCAAAAAATAGTGTCGGTTATAGCATGGACCATTTCTGATATTTGTACCTTCGGATCGAACAGTTACTGTTTCAATTGAGGGCGTCTTCATTTTTTTTAGCTGTAACGAAGTTGGAATGATTTGATTTTTTTTCTGCTGTTAATATTCAATAGAATCAGAACTAAACCCATGCAACCTTGACCATGTATTGTATTTTGAGTCCAATTATTTTGTTGAAAAAGAACGGTCTACAACTCGGTTCCTTTAGATACTTTACCTAAAATAGTGGACTTCTAAATTGCCTTCGCTTCTTTTAATATTAGCTTGTTTTATCTACAGAAATTTTACCTTAATTTTTGAAGCGGCAACTGAATTCCACGGATTTCCTATAAACCAACTAGCAACCAACTCAATTTGATCCGTTGCTCAATCGAATTTTATACCATTCATTTTCTTCAGTTAAAATATTTTATTTTTTCGCCACCAACGACTTGTGATCATGAATGTCAAGGATAATCCAGTCCGGTTACGTATAATTTACAACACTTTGCATCAACTTACAGTATTTTTGTTAGCAGAACGATTGTTGAAAAAGCTGTATTATTACTAATAAATAGAATAATGGTAGAAAAACAATAAGTTTTTTTGTTGCTTTAATTTTATTCAAGTTTTTTTTCATTTAAAATTCACTCACTACCTCTATTGCAAATTAAGTGCAAACGTTTAAATTTTAATTATAGCCAATTAAAGTACCTGTTATGCAATGAAAATACTAAATCAATCAGTTAAACATCCAAAAAACAGCTGAAGATTTCCTGCTTTTCAAAAAACTTGACAAAGTGTACTATGGCTTTCTATGTAATGTATATTATTAGAACATAAAAGACCCGTTGAAAGAGAAAGTAAGTTTTTAATGACGCAAAAAAGAAGAACCATCTTGCTGAAATGGTTTCCCATTATAAGTCTGGAATGACATTCTTGGAAGGTTGAATAGTGAAAAAGCTTTACGTTACGAGCGTTAATCGTTGAGAGAGCTCTTGCTTTCAAAAAAAAGGTGTACCACGAGAAAAAAAAAAACTAAAAACTCGTCCTTATTCTGTTATAGAATAAGGGCTTTTTTTTGATTTTTTTTTAAACAAATAAATAAAAATCTTTATTAAACTAAGGAGTGTTAACATTTATGCAAAATTCAAAGACCAAAAAGGAACAGGCAATTTATTTGCCGTCTGATCTCGTTTAAAAGTGGCAATTTATAGAAGGAAACAGCAAAAGTAATCTTTTGTAGGAGATTATCAATTTAGCGAAAAATTAGGACGCCCATTTTTTGAAAGTTATGATTATTTTCACGTGGCGTAAGGGAAACAAGCGAATATTGTTTCTAAAAGAAAGTATTGATTTTACTATAAGGGCAAACGTCGACATGTCTCTTTCTCCTGAAGGAACAGCCCAGTTGTACGTTGCATATGTTGAAATAAAGTTATTTGGACGCAGAATATGCAAACCCTATAAGTTTATTACATGGGACCCTATGTTTCGATACGACGTCCACAAGCGGTACGGATGAGACAATTCATCAGTTAGCGTTGAGTGTATTTGCAGTATGAACCCACGCTACTGATGTTGAAAAACATGGGCCTTAGCAAGTAGATTTTGTTTAAGAACTTGGACTGCAACACTTTTCTTTAGTCATCAATTCACTTTGAGATATAGGAAAGTAGAAGGCCTTACCGCGAAGATTATTGCTTATCTAGAACCCTTCCTATTGATGAAATTAAGTACGGACTCACAAAATTAGATCTGCATAAAAATCCATGCGCAGTATTAGATAGCAAAAATAAAAAATGATTCAAGAAATCATTAAAAATGCACCCTTCTATTTGGATTACTTGAAAGAAGAATCCAAAGCTACACTTCGAAGCGTCATAGAAATGTGGACGTGTTAGAGCTTCCGTATCCAAATTGATAGCAATATGGTAAGAGGTTTAGATTATTATAAACCATTACTATTTTGAAATCATGAGCGATGCACCCGGCTTGGCGCAATTACAACTATATTGTGGCAGGTGGTCGCTATGACGGACTGTAGAAGAAATAGGGGGAACCTACTACCCTGGCTTTGGTTTTGCGTTAGGTTTGGAACGTTTAATCTTAACCTTTAAGAAGCTGATGAAGGGAAATTGAGATACCTAACTCGCATGAAGTTGACGTTTATGTTTGGGCTTAGGTGAATCTACAAATGAAAACGTTAAAATTCGTACAAAGCGATTCCGCAAGGCTGATTTTCTGGCATGATCGAGACTACTTGATCGAGAAAGCCAAGACAGTTTAAAACAGCTTCTAAGTTAAAATGCTAAAGCCGTTTTGACTATCGGAAGAAGAAACTAGGAAGGGAGAAAGCTAATTTTTAAAGTAATGAAAAATAAGTAGCGAATCATAGCGTTAAACTTAACAGAAATTATAAAAGATTTTGAAAAACAGTATTTTTAATTTAAAAACAAACCGATATGAACTGCATTTCAATGATTTTTTAAGAAAGAAAAATAGATAATAATAGGAGTTGGAAAAAATGGCAGAACGACGAATATTGCGGAAGATACAAAAGATTAGTTAGCCATTATACAGTAAACTCTAAAGGACTGGCGTTCAAAAAAAGACGCGACTTAGTGTTTAATATTATTATTTACGACGACGCGAAGGGGATTATTCAGTTGTCTTTAATTCTATTTTTTCTAAAAGAAAGGCATTGACTATTGCTGAAAATGTACGTAGGAATATGTACTAGAATAAAAGGAAGTGGTTAGCACGTATTGAAAATGTATCAATAGAAACATCGCTACTGGAGAATTAGAAGTGAAGTTGAAGAGATAAAAGTCTTAAAATTGAGGCTAAAAACAAAACTCCTTTTATATTGAGATGGAAGTAAGCTGTTCTGATGACAAAAGACTAGGAATATCGCTACTAAGATTTAAACGGCCAGAAATACTAAAAACTTCATGTCTGAAAACGACATAAAATGACAAAATCTGTTCGTTAATTATTTAGCAATAATGAATTTTTGATATAGAAAACAGCCTTATTAACTAAATCAACTCCTGAAGGTGCTTCGTGATTATTTAGTTCCTTCACGGTTCATCCCGGTCATTTTTACGCATTGCCACAGTCTCCTCAATTGTTCAAACATTGTTAATGGGTGCAGGTTCGATCGTTATTATCAAACCGTTCGTTGTTTTAGAGATGAAGATTTACGTGGAGATCGTCAAACCAGAATTTACTCAGATTGATATTGAAAACAAGCTTTTTGAAAGCAGAAGACATTCAGAGTTTTTAACGAAGAAATGTTAGTTAAGGTTATGAAAGACACAAAAAAACATTGATAATACCAAGACCTTTTTCCTCAATTGAGCTACGATGAGCGATATAAACGTTTTTGGTTAGCGATAAACCTGATGTCCGTTTGGTTGAACCTATTCAAATCAGTGATTTAGTCGAAGATTCAGATTTAAAGTATTTAGTGGTGCAATCTCTAACGGTGGTGAAGTTAAAGCGATTAAATGTTAAAGGAGCAGCTGATAATTTTCTCGAAAAAAATATCGAGGCTTTTACGCTAGAATTTGTTTCTATCTACGGCGGCTAAAGGCTTAGCTCTGTTAAAAAGTAGAAGAAAAGGAACGTCAAAGGTCACTATCGCTAAGTCTTAAAGAAAATCCTCAAGAATTGATTAACGATTAGAGCAGAACCAGGTGATTTGTTGCTATTCGTTGCTGATAAAAAATCGGTAGTAGCGGATGCACTAGGTGCACTACGTTCTAACTAGCTTAAAGGATGGATTTGATTGATCGTTCTGTATTTGCATTTCCTTTGGTTTGTTGAATTGGCCTTTATATGAATATGACGAGGAAGCTAACCGTACAGTGCTGCCCATCATCCTTTTTACAATGCCCAGAGAAGAAACGTTGATATTATTGGGAACTGCACCAGAAAAGTTCAAGCACAAGCTTATGATTTTGTTTAAATGGCTCATGAGCTAGGTGGGTGGTTCGTTAAGAATCATTCTTGTGAAATTCAGAAAAAATGTTTTCACGCTAGGGTTTTACAAAAAGAGGAGGGCAAACGCTCAATTTGGTTTCTTGTTAGAGCATTAGACTATGGATTCCACCTCATGGCGAAATCGCATTGGACTGGACCTTATTGCAAATGTTATAGCTGGCGAAGAAAATAATTCGTACGTTATCGCATCCCAAAAAATGTAAAGCAGTTATCCATGACAAAAAAAGCTCCAAGTTTAGTGAAGTGTTTAATGAGCAATTACTGGACTTGTCTTAAAAACACTTTAAACAGAAGAATAAATCACATATGAGAGTAAGCTTTCATTAATGATTATATAGCATTAAGAAACTTTTTAAGGAGGTTTTTAATGCTTATTTTATTAAATAGCTTACTTGAAAATAATACGATGTTGTAAAATTAAAGATAGAGTAATTAAAAGGGGAAAAAATAATGACACGAAGAGATGGACGTTTGCTGTTGCTATAAGCAATAGGACTTTTTGTATATCTTTTATTATTAATGATTTAACTTTAAAAAATTAATCCAACAGGCAACTTCAGATAATGCAGTAATGGAGACGGCACAACATTATTAGGACAACAAGTACTAAGTAAACAGTCGTACTTAAAGGAAATCAAAGTGGAACGTATTGCACTCCTTGAGATTAACGGAGCTATTTTAGCAGATTCAAGCTTCCCTTTGTTCGAACATCAGGATACAATCATTCATTTTCAGGAACGAGTTAGAAGAGCAATAAAAAAACAGATAATTCTGTTTAAAGGTGTATTGCTAGCCATTAATTCTCCTGGGGGCGTACATATTAAGTGCGTCCAAATAAAGTTAAAATAGACGAGTTGCAAAAAGTTACAAAATTCCAAATATTTACGTTTCAATGGGGATGTTGCTGCTAGTTGCGGGGCTATTATATTGCGGCTTCTGCAGATAAAATCTTCGCATCCAAGAACGTTAACTGGATCAATTGTGTGATTATGAGAGTTTAACCTAAAGTGGAACTATATGAAATGAAAGGTATTGAGACACAACCATAAAAAAGTGGTCAATTCAAAGACATGAATCTGCAAGTAAAAAAATGGAACAGATGAAAAAGCAACTTATTTTACAAGGCCTCAGTTTGACGATTCGTACATCGTTTTTATTTCAGGTTTGTTAACTAAGGTAAAATATAGACATAAGAGGAAGTTAAACTATTTCTGATGGAAGAATTTGATGGAGTACAGCAAATGAAAAAGATTGATTGATCAAATTGCGGTTACCAAGAAGATGCTTTAGAAGCACTCAAAAAGACAATTCAAAATTGAAGATGCAGAAGTTTTCAGTACTCAACTGGTTCTCATTATTTCTTTAATCTCTCCTCGACTTCTAAGTTAAGTCCATGTTTGTCTCTCAAAAAAATGGAATCAGAAAAGTACGTTTAGCAGAATTAACAAAGCAAACTTAGTGACGCTCAATCTCCAAGATATGACTTGTACCTATATGAGGTTGAATTGTAGTGGATAATAATTTTAAATCAACCGAAAGGTACAACAAAAGAATAGATTTAAGGAATTTAAAACAATTTTTAGCAAAAGAGAAAAGAGGATAGTAACCGAAAAAATGCGTTAATTCAAACTAGACAAAGAAAATGAAAACAGGGTAGAAACGCTGGATAACGAGAAGAAATAGAAAAGAAATAAAAGTACGTACTCCTGAAGATAAGAAGATGAACGTAGACTTTATTGGCAAGAACAACAAAGCAGCAACAAGTTGAAAAAACTCCATTTAATTTTTATCCTTCTTATTTTACGGAGGTTCTGGTTTTAGTTTATTTGCAATCATCATTGACTACTAGTTATTGGAAAGCTTGAATCGATTAATTGTCAGTTCCTTATTTTATAATAAACTAAAACACCATGAGAACCTGAATTTTTTTCCTTGTTTTCAATTAGTCAATTGTCTATTTTTATCGTATTTTATTTAATACAAACTAATAATGACAGACAAATATGGGATAAAGGATTTTTGGACTTAGATCGTATCTTTTAAGAAGAAAAGATTAAGTGGTTAACAGTATTATTAGAGAAGGCTATTGGTGTTTTATTTTAAAAACCCAGTAAGTTATTATAACTTATCGATTCTTTTAACAAAAAGAAATCAACACGTTCGTTGATTTACTTACTGATACTCAGTCGTTTTAGAAAAACTGTTAGTGCGATTGAACTGGTATGAAAATCTGAACATTCGCCTCATTACAATAGACAGAACAGTTTTTTAATTTTCCTTTTGAAACAAACTGTTCTTACAATGGATACGAGTTTAAAAAAAAAGATGGAGATTAGATAATATGGTATTGTTAGGATCCATGTATCATAATATGAAATGGCAGAAAATGTTGTTAGGTTCAGCGAAGTGCGGCGATTATAATTCGAGTCCTTTTATGATTTTATACCGGAAGGCGCACCAAAAAGAAAAGTAAACGATTAGAAGATATGAACATTGAAGCAGTTACGGATTATGAAAGAGCATGGTTGTCCATTATGGTTGTCATGCCCCTTATATTATTATTTGGTAATACATTAAAACCCTGAGAATTTTTCTTTTGGTATGAATTTTTAAAAGCTGGAGATTAGTGCCGTGCTAAGCATTAGGCTAGAAACAACTATTGCACCTTGAGCCTCATGTTGGAGAAGGGAAGCCTCAGCAGCCGATTAAACAAATTATTAAAGTTTTAAATGAGGTTGGTACTGCATAAAGATCAAATGGCAGCAGATTGCCTTAGAAAACAATGCTGGAAAAAGCCACAGAAAATAGCGTTCTTTTGAAGAATTTAGCAGAATTATTTCTGGTCGTCACAATGAATGAAACAACTGTCAGTTTACAATGGTACTTGCCATATTAATGATGCAGTTACGATTTAAGAATGATTTGATGGTTACAGCGAATTGATGATATTATTGGGTTAGAGAAGTTAAAAGTCATCCATGTTAACGATTCAACAAAATCCACAGGGTAGTCATAAAGGACCGCCATGCTAATTCTGGTTTTGGAAACAATAGGATTTGATGCTCTTGAAACGCTGTAGTACATCATCCCAAACTAAAAACTATTACCAAAATTTAGAAACTTCCTTCTTTGTTGGAGAAGACAAAAAAAACAAACTAGCACCTTAAGCGTTCATGAAATCCAAGATGTTTGAGAACCCAGATGTATTTAATTCGTAATCTATGTAGAGGAGTATTACTCAATATCCAAAAAAGAATATTGAAAGGTTAAAACAATAAAAATTAAATAACCTATTATGAATTAGAACCAAGGAATGCTAAGTTTTCTAATGTTTCTTGTTTCCTTTTTTAAATCAAATCTAATTTTATGGCATAATTAGATTTGATTGGAAGGCATTAGTTATTGAAAATCCCAGCTTTTTTATTCAGTTAAAAATTATCTAATTTTTCGACTAAAAGTCTTCATATGTTTTTTTCTTTTTCCAAGTATGATTAAATTTGTTGTTAATTAGTGAGTAAAAAATTTACTATATTTAGAATTAGAAAGAAGGAAATTTAAATGAAAAAAAAGGGATGAAATAGCTATTGGTGTTGTAAATAGCAGTGTTATCTAATAGGTACATTTATCAGTTTCATATAATGGGGTAATACAGAAGAGAGTAATGTTGATGTTGCTTGGTCTCAAGCGAATTCACAATTGCAAACGAAATGATTTATTCCAAACGCTTGTATACTCAGTCAAAGTGCAATGAGCAGAACAAACTGTGTTTGGAAATATTGGCAGATGCACGACTCTAAATTAGTGGTGCTTGGTTTCTGTTGAAGAAAAAATTGATGCCAATAATGAGATGATATAGCTTGGTCTCGAATTGTAGTGTGGTTGAAAATTACCTGAATTAAAATACGAACCCAAAAGTGTTACACTTTAATGGATGATTAGCCTGGGACAGAAAACCGTATTGTTAGCGTGGAAAGGACAACTTACAATGACGTGTTGCAAGGCTAAAACAATCAAAGTTAAACGGTTTCCAGGATCTATTAGTTGCAAACGCAACTGGTTTTGAAGAGAAACCATAGCTTAAAGCTTTGTAGAAGGATGCTTAAACTGCTTTCCAGAAGGATTTTGAAAAACTAGTTTATTTTATTCATCGTACAATTTATTTAGAGGAGGAAAATATGTGAAAAGAACCAGAAGATTTAATAAAAATATTTACTTTAGTCGCATTCAGTTTAACTTTTTTTACTGTTAATCCCTTAAATAGTAATGGCGACTTCTGATTACCCGGAAACCTATCTTAAAAAATTATTTATGTTTTGATGAGCGGATATGCTCTCACCGGAAACGGAGAATTATTATTGATGTAATAAAGGCATATGAAGATCACAAAGAAAAAACCACAAATTGTTCTGTAGCAACGAATTGGATACTCTTGACGGTGATGAGCATAAGGAAAACTACAGTGAAAAATTGTTTAAACCAATGGGGATGTGGTAATTGAATTACGATAATGGTTTGTCTTTAATACTGATGACGTGAATCAGAAGCGGAAATTAGATTCGAATTGGCTATCGGATAGAAGGTGCTTTGACTGATAGTGGAACGGGAGGCTATCTTAGATCGCAATAGAAGATTTAAAAAAACAACAATTTTGATACAGCATTAAAAAACATCTTCCCACTGAGACTGCGGTTAAGTAAATCAAGAATACATGTTTGATAATGAAGTTGTATTTTTCGGTTATGAAGTCGACGAAACGCTTATGTATGATGGAAATGAATGGTGGGGGCTCACTCACCACCAGGTTTTTATTATTTTAATTATCTTTTTTCTCTGTAAGTAGTTTCTTTCCGGCGGCGGTGGCGGCGGTTCAGGTGCGTCGTCGTTCTAGTTATTATTGCCATTTCTAATCGGTAGTCCTGCGGGAAACCGAGGCGGTCGAGGTGGCCGACCGGTGGCGGATTGGCGCGGCGGTTTCGGAGGCGGCGGTGTTTTGGCGGGTGGCGGGTAGCTCTGGCGGCGGCGGTCTAGTCCGTGATTTTAGTAATAAGGTGTGGAACAAAGAGGCTAGACACTTTATGTTTCCCAGCCTCTTCATGTTATCCCAAATTTTGCATTTTAGACGTGCTCAAAAAAAAAACTAACGGCCATCTGAAGCGCGTATTCTTGAAGGATTCGAGTCTAAAAACGCTTTATGTCCCAATTTCTTTTTTTCATGCTATAGGACTCTATTAAAAAAGTTGACTATTTAAAAGTTCTTTGTTTTTGAATCTAATTGCATGTATTAATAGATAATAGC
>Ga0163217_1042403_pt1 | contig 10544 bp, 11 predicted proteins | sample SynspAceP_FD_185933 | JGI IMG/M metagenome (GOLD analysis project Ga0163217, IMG submission 185933) | Saline lake microbial communities from Ace Lake in Antarctica - Synechococcus sp. Ace-P (PacBio error correction) | ecosystem: Environmental > Aquatic > Non-marine Saline and Alkaline > Saline ... | reverse complement strand
GTTTAAAATTTTCGGAAAGGCGACATTGCTAAAGGACGTCAAAATGGCTCCTTCATCAGAGCGACACTGCCATCGTATCGGCAGGACTGCGCCTTCATTGGGTTTCAAGAAAAAGCTTCACCTCTCATTTCGTGTTCTGCAAATCGCGCAGGATAAATGAAAAGTTGAGAACGATCGCGATGGAAAAAAAATCCTCTATGCTGACGTAATGACATGAACCATTACATTAACAACCTGTTACCGGGCATTTGAAGAAATGGGCTGAATCGAGATATTCCATCCCCCCACTTTGGAACCGGCCCACACGCAGAGTTTACCCGGGCTTAGATACACTGGGCGTAATGGCTCTACCGCATCAGGAGGATAACGCTCAACACAGACCTTTTGAGCATTTGGCGGGGCTGCCGTAAAAAGTTCCCCTCCGGGCCAGTTGGGTCGTGTCTCGGAGGTTGTGGAAACTTTTGAAGTTGGCGTAATCTCCGGGTGAACCAAAACCCACCCAAACGGCGGTTGCAACCGCCACAGGAGATCACGCCATTGGACACAGAATACAAGGACACCAGCGCGCCTGCGCTACTTGCATTTAGGGACGGCTTTTGATCCGATCGAGGATCGCCTTCGCGCAACATCGCGGCACGATCGAGTCCGTTTCAACGAAGAGCTGGACGGTTCTTCTTGGCCGTTTGCGCTATGGCCGAACGGCCGGGGAGGTGAAGGTTATCGCCACGGCAATCGGGGTCGCCAGATCATCGGGACCATTTGGGGCCGAGACAATCAGGCGTGCCTCCGCGCCCGGATTGAAGACGCGGGCGGGCAAGGTCAGCGGGAAAATTTTTTGGGGGGGCCCGGGAAATTTTTTTTTTTTTTTTTTTCCAAAAGGCTCTTGCCGCGCTACCAGGCGGCTGACCAAGACGGCAGAGGCGGCTGGATCGCATCGGTTTACCTCTGCGGGCCACGAAACACGCGGCGGGTTGAAGCGTGCGCTGTTTTGAACGCTGTATCAAGGGGAGCTGTCAGCAAGGATGTGGGTAAAGCCGGGCGTGGCGCAAGGTGAAGGTGGAATTGGGAGCCTGGTGCGCCCGTTAGGCCTGGGCTGATCTGAGGGACATCATCCGGGCTGATCCTCGACGGCACCGTCTCAAGAGCGCGTCTTCGACAAGGAAGGCCACCAACATTCTCAGTTGCTGGCGCATTCGGCGTGCGCCGCGATGGGGGACAACGAAGGTATTGCTTTCCATCATGATATGGCGGGGGAAAGCACCCGCCGCATGAGCGGCCAGTTTCTCGATCTGATCTGGATAAGCGTGGGCTGAAACGGCCCGGATGTTTGTGATCGTCGATGGTGCCCCGCGGCCCTCGAGGCGGCACTGGTGGCGCTGTGGGGCGATTACCTGGCCGACCAGCCGCTGCACGGTTCACAAGCATCGCAATTCTGTTGCCCATGGCGATCAGCATCGGCAGCGTCTCGCACGCGATTCTTACGCAATGATGGAATCTGCCCGCATGCCGTTTGACGCCTGTGATCAGGCCACCGGCCAGGTGAACTCGCCTGGTCTTTGGTTGCGACTTTACAAGACCAACGATTATTCGGTTCCAGTCTCGCCTAGGTCACCGTGACCGCGCTTCGTGGCATGTCGATTCAGGTTTTGTGATTGCTGCGGCGGTGATGATCATCGCTCGCCACCCACGGTGTTGGGATCGCGAAGACATGGTCTTTGGACCCCGTTCCATTACTGCCCTGGGCTGAGAGCAAAAAGACCAGGTGCCCTCGATCAGGCGGCCCGTTGGTGGAATGGGATCTGGCCGGAAGAGTTCGCAAACCGCGCCGCTGATGGAAGCCGGATGATCAAGGCCGGACGCCGCGAGTATGTGCAGGTCTTTGCGGCTTTTGGAGACCTTCGAGATGGGCAGACCTGCAGGTTGCCGTCTTAAAAAAATGCGCTGCGTCTCGGTGCGATGGCTTTGATGCCGTCAAAACACCTTCGTGCTGTGCCAGATCGAAGAAGCGACCCCCGAAGCTGGATCTGGATGTCTAAATCCCTTATCGCCAAAGGCAATGTCGGAACGACGTCGCGGCCAGCTACATGTCCCTTGATTCGGGGGCGGGCAGCTATGAGCGACGCTCCCAAATCCTGCTGAACCACCGCCTCAACGCTGCGGCTGCCGGACCGTTCTGCAGGGAATTTACGGCAAGCTGGCCAAGGCAGGCCGCGACGGAAGGGCTGGACATGTTTTCAGTTCCTTCGCACGCCTGATTCGAACTGGAGATGATCGACCGGGAACGGCCGGATGCATTCGAGCCAGGGATCAAAGCCGCAAAGTCCGGACTGTCAAAAGCCTGGACAGGTTATCGACTTCAAGGCAATCCCCGCCCTGAACAAGATGCAGGTTGCTGGAACTGGCGCGGTGTGGAATGGGTCGAGCGCGCGGAGAACGTCATCGCCCTTGGCCGTCGGGCAACCGGCCAAGACCACATTGCCTCGGTCTTGGACTATTCTGCCTGCCAAAAAGGGCCTGTCCGTCGGCTTTGTCACCGCCGCCGCACTCGTCCATGAAGCTGATGGAGGCGAGGGCACGAACGCAGACGCTGCGGCTTCCAAAGCAAATGGTCAGCACAAGTTGCTGATCATCGACGAGTTGGGCTTCGTTTTGCGCTCAGCAAAACCCGCGCTTGAACTCTTGTTTCGAGTTGATCTCGCAACGTATGAACGGCCGGCGCAAACATTGATCACCAGCAACCTGCCTTTCGACGAAATGGACAGAAACCTTTGGCTCAGAACGCCCTGCACCGGCGCGGCTTTCTGGATCGCCTGACCCCACCACCGTTAAAATTCCTTGAGCATGAACGGCGAAAGCTATCGCCTGGGGCCGAGCAAGGCGCCGCCCAAGACAAGGCTAAAACCGCCCACCAATCCCACCAGTTGGCCCTCACGGGCCAAAGCACCGGGCAACCTCCAGCGCTCTGTGACAAAGCGCGGTCGCCCGGATGCTGGCGCTCACTCACGCGGCATCTCCACCAACCCCAAGTGGCAACGATTTTGCGCTGCCCTTTGGCTCACTTTTACTCTGCCGTTGACATTAAGTAACCGGGCTCCTTGGCTCCCCTTCAATCGCCTGATGAGCGACAACCATCTTGGCGGTGCCGACAACCAACCTTGGCCGGGTCGGGGCTTGGAACGGCAAGACGGGCTTGCCCGTTTGGAGGGCAGCCCACCGGCCTGATTGATTTTGGGATGTGCTGGTTCAGCTGCGGGTTTGGTTAAGCGGGTCTCTTCTGCCATCAAACGGAGGACCCGGATGCCCTACCAAACCATCCAACCGACCAGCAAATGGAGATTATACATGACCGACCTTCAAAAATCACAGTCAGCGCACAGCGGCTGCCCGCGCCGGTTCAGCGAACGAAACGCCCGACGCTTCCGATGCCGACCCCCACACCGCCTCAAAGCGCAAGATCGCTCATGGGCGCACTGTGAGCCGATCCTCTCGAACGCTATTTGGGAGAACGACCTCTCCCTCTTTGGAAATGGACAGCGCGTTGCAGCGCGGTCACCCTTTTGCGGCCACCTTCAAAGCGCACATCCATGCGTTTCCCCGACGTACTCGTATTCGGCGCACCCGGAGCGGCGGTGTGCGGCAGTGGCGGGCTCTTGGAACGGTCCCGAGCGCGACATCATCTTTCCGGCCAGACCGCCGGAGCCGGGATACATGGGCCAGTCCGACTTCACCATTGCTGACGAGCTGGGCGTGATGATCGCAGGCCAAGCCGTTCCGCACCTTGCTTTTTTTCCAAACTTTCGATCAGGGTCTACAGCCGCTGGGAACACTTGCGTCGTTCTTTGGGGGATGGGGAAAAGCTTCACGGGCGCGGCCGAGAACCTCGCAGGCAAGCCTTATGTCGGGGCTTGGTGGCGTGCCGCCCAAAAACCAACCGGACCGACAGCCTTTCGGCGCTTTCCGCACCTGACAACCGATCAGCGCGAGGACATCACAAGCGCTATGATGCCTTCCGTCGGCCCATTACGCATGACGCCAGCGCAACAACCTGGTGAGGGCACGGAGAACGGGGCGGTGGAATCCAGAACCGGCATCTTCAAGAAAGCCATGTTGATCAGGCACTGTCCTTGCGCGGCAGCCGCGGATTCGCAACGATTTGAAGTTACCGGCACTTCATCGACACGCTGGTATGGCCCGGCGCAACAAAGCAGCGAGGGTTTGCTGCTCGTTCAGGCGGAACGGACGCATTTGACGCCTCTTGGCCGCAGCGGCGCACCACCACTGTTCACCGAGATCGTGCCGCAGTCACGGCGACGGGCGGGTTCCTGATCAAGAGTATCTTCTACAGCGCGCGTCGCAGCTGACGGGCAACGTCGCGCGTATCCACCTCTTACATGACCGCATCGAGGCTTTCTGGGTGGCACCCTCGTCGTGACCCGATTTCCTCGGGCCCGCGGGCGCAACATGGCCGCGCGTCCATGTCATCAACCTATCACCATGTCATCACGCCTGCGGCGCAAACCGCAGGCCCTGTGGAGTTTCGATCTACCGCGACAAGCCTGTCCCCCGCACGAATATGCTGAAGCTTGGAAGTTATTGCAGCGCGATCTGCCAAGACGGGACGCCGCCGCCGGATGGTCGATCTGCTGTTCATTGCCCATGAACAGGCTGTGAGGCGGAACTGGCGCATTCTGCTGGCAGCCAGACTCGGACGCCAGCCGGGTGCGGAGCCCAAGGCCCTGGTTATTGCTGCTGGTGCCAAAAGGCCACAGCATTGCCGAGGGATGTGGCTGTCGCCCAATCCCTCGCTGGACAGCTTCCGATCTCTCTTGGGGGCAAGCGCATGACGCCCGCGAGATCGGACATTCACACGCATGCCCAGCATGTTGGACGCGCTCCGGCTGCCCAGCCTTCCACCAATCTGGCCGAGATTTGCCACCCGCCGACGATAACGAGGGCTGGCCTGGCTTGCCCGTTTCCTCGCCGTTCTGCGGGAATATGAACTCGCCGAGCGCGACATTTGCGGCCGCATCCGCCGCCATCTGAACGAAGCACAAACTGCCAGCAGGCAAAACATTGGCAACCTCGACTTCAAGGCCCTTGCCAAACCTTAGCCCGTGCCCGCATCGAGCTCTGCAGCAGGCGATTGGCTGGACGGCGGCGGCAACCTGATCGCTATCGGTTAATCCGCACGGCAAGACGCACATCCTGTTGCGCCATCGGTCACGCTCATGGGGTGGAGGCCGAGACATGCGGTCTTTCTACACCCGGACCAAGCGGACCTGGGCCAGCGGCTTCAGGCTGCAAGGCGCGATCTCTTCTCGAAGCGGCCCTCCCAAACTCGATAAGTTCGACTGATCATCCTCGACGACCATTCACCTATGCCCACAAGGATCAGGCTGAAATGAACCGGCGTCCTCTTCGAAGCTGATCGCCCGGCGTACGAATACCGCAGCATCGCCATCGCAGCCAACCCAACCCTTCAGCGGCTGGGATCCAGTTCTTCCCGGACAAGGCCATAGACCGTTCGCGGCTATCGACCGGCTCGTTCATCACGCGGCCATCCCTCGAGAATGAACCGGCGCAAAGCTTCCGTCAACGGTGCCCGCCGCCTCCAATAAAAGGGCCACAGGCCGAAGCGCCCAGCGACAACCACACCGACAACCAAACGAAGGAGAGACCTAACCCGAAAACCGAACAAAACGCCACCTTCAGCGGCCTGAAAACCGGGCAAGATGGTTTGTCGCAGCGCGGGACAAAGTGAGTTGACGCTCTACAATCGCCCCCGTTGCAGTTTCCGCGCAGTGCGCGAGGCCTTGATACGGCGGTCCCATCGGATTTTCTTGAGGATATTTTTTCCGCACAAGAGCGGCCATTTTATTGGCGGCCTGTTATTTAAATGTTGGAGCTCGGGGAACTTGTTTCAGGCATTTAGGACACTACCCGGCAAAAGACTGTTTCGCAATGTCTGGATTTGAAGTGTGCCTGGCCGTGATCGGGGTGTTCGTGACCGCTGTTGTTACCACGCGGCGGCCCGTAAAATCGGGCCACTGTCCGGCCAACTGGTGGTGCTGGCAAGCGGCACGGAGCGCGCCGGTGTCATTAGCTTGGCGCTGGCTGTGGTGCTTCAGTTGGTTGGTGCCTCTATGGCTGTGTCGACCTATTCAGGCATGCCGGAAACTCTGAAATTTGCCAATAATTGGCATCATCCTACTGGTCGCCGAAAAAACGGTAGCCGATTGGCCAGCTACTGCACCTAGGCCGATTTAGCGCTCCTATAACGTCTGCCAGAAAATCTCCCCATTCGCGCGATCGGGCCGGACGCTCCGGTGATTAAGTTCAATTCGGCGGCCAAAAAGGGACTGCCAGGCAGGAACAACGGGTATCGAAATCGATCTGGCAAGAAGGGCGCTAGGGAAAGTCAGGGCCGCGAATGCGACAATATGGTATTAAACTTGTTTCACTGCCCTCAGTAGAACCTTCTGGCGCGGTTATTGGGTGTCAGGGTAAGTACAGATATAGGCGGACAGGCAATAAACTTGCTGTCAGAGGACAAGGCAAGACGAAGATTGCCTTATTTTGATGTGCATGTTCTTTCTTTTGCATTCCTATCGCTTTCTGCGGCCAAGCCTCGCGTAGTGCGGCGGCACCACTCTGTCTCTGTTAGGACTCAAAAGTCGGATTGGCACAACCTAGTCTCTGTGGGTTGCTCTTTGAGAAAAAGGCAACAAAACAGAGTGCTTAAATCTACCTTTCGCATGCAGGGCATAAAGGCGCGCGCTCTCGTAAGTTTCATTGCAGCTTCAGCTGAAAACTGCCCAGTGTCGTCAATCATGGGTAGGCCAGCGTACCAGTTCATCAGACCAAAGTCGAACCCTGAGGGCACCGTTAATTTTTTTCCGAAAGTCATCACGCCGATTTTTTTTCAGCGTTTATCCTGGACCATGGATTTATGGACGTGGGGCCACGTGTTCTTGGATTGTGCCTATCAGTGCCCACTTCACACTCTGCCGTGTAGAGATGTCGCTTAACCTGTATCGCCAGCAGCTAATTTATACAGAAGTAGCGCAGCTCATCGCCGTGCACCACTTCGGCTGGGGCGCGTTTTACTATCGGGGATCCTGCCGAAACGCTTCAAGTTAGAAACAAACCCTGGAACCTGGCCAAGTTTGACTCTGCATTCTTCCGCAGTTCCCCCGAAATAGTTAGAGGAACGTTTTCCACTTCGAAGTCAAACCACGACCCGCGGACACGTGCGCCACACGAAACGCTGTCCACCTGAATTGGTATGCGGAAAATGCTGGGGCAAGCCAAAGTGAAACTGCCATTCAAGACGAAGACCAGCTAGGATCGCACGAATAATTCTATCATCGCATTACCTACCGAAAGGGACAGTATTTCTCGTTTCTCTGTGGTGACTGGCCCATTGTTGGGTGCTAGAGGACGAACTGTTGCATGGCCTTTACTCAGCTGTGTCGGTGGCTGTTACAGCCTTGTGGTCTGCGGCTGTTGCAAATTGTCAAGGATCGTTGGGGATGTTACATGGCTGAGCTTGCAATGGAAACTTTTCAAATAGAGGGTTGCATGGGGAAGTAGATGCCGGTCAGCTATTGGATGCCCCGCGGGCAAAAATTTGCCATTTCTTTTAAATAGCCCCAAAACATTATCGAACGTACTTGACCTGCCTTTTGTTGCTGTGGCTTCGTTGCTCAGAAAGTTTCTTATCAGTGGGTCGAGTTAATCTTTCCCAAGCCTCATCAAAATTCATTCGTCGAACAGGCCCAGGCTGGCCGAAGGCAACGGTGCTGCCGATTGAAAGGTGAATGTTGACCCTTTTGTAGGCTACATTTTTCTGGGGTGTGTCGACCACCAAGCCCGGCATTAACAGTTGTGTTCCTGGATCATCTCTCACCCCCAAAATGTTAGGTTGCCGTCCCATTTCTCACTTATTTATTACGGCTATGCAGCATCTCGGAATCCACTCCTCATCTTTGTTGCGGGCAATGTACAAGCGTTGTTAGTTGGGTATCTATCCGATCCAAAGGACGGCTTGCCAAAGCCACCGTTTTCCTCTTCGCGGGCGCGAGCTGCCCCAATCACCGTAAAATTACACGCTCTCGGTCGAGTTTCTGGGCAATCTGATCAACGAGAGCACGGTTTTGTGAAGCAGGTACAGGCGTTTGGCCTGTCACCGTTAAAGTTTGAAAAACATCGTTGAAATGGATGTGCAAGAGAGCACGACCGAACACAGGATTAATCTCTGCTAATGCGGCGTGAAAGGTGAGTTCATCACCAACTCGTGTAGCTTTTCTTGCCTTAGTTCGTGCCAACTCATTGTTGTCCCTTAGTTATCTCGCCACATGATGCGGGAATAGCGTTTTGCCCAAAGTACCAGCTCGACTGGGCAGCTGTGCGCAGTGATTACTCTGGAACGCAAGGCCGGTGTGCTATGTCGGTGGCGTGCAAGGGCCAACGGAAGAATAAAATATACCGTGTGGCGTGAAAGACTTAGATAAGTTGACAGCTTCATAGGTCATGTGTCCCACGTTGTGGCCCACTTGACAGCAAAGATGCTAAATCATTGTAACTTGGAAGGATATGGAGCGGGGATACCGAATCGAAACGGTTCGACACCGGATTGCAATCGGCTTGCGTTAACCTCTCGCCAACCCGCCGCCGAGATTCTGCTTGCGAGTTAGCGGATAACGGGCGATGCTGCAAGGCCCCTGCGCCCACAGGGGTGCGGCAGATGGGGGCGTTGCCGGGCATTCCCGTTGCCAGAGGTGTGATGTTGACAAAAAGTACGTTTAAGAGACTGAAACAGAAGCAGTTTAGCTGATGACAGATTATATTTACGCGCCGCACCCCACGATTGGTGGATACGCAGAATCAGGCCCTCGGAACGTCACGACATTCCCATCATCGAGGCGATGTTGGTCGATCGCGCGCGAGGAATCGTGCCTGACCGCATGCGCGAGGCGGCTTATGTCGGGAGAATATCGCGCCTGGCACGGGGTCGCGTGATGCTGGAGCCGCGGACGCTGGCAAGATGCTGGATGCGCTGGATCTTGCAACGCAGCGATCTTGGTGCTCGATCTGGGATGCGGGCTTGGGTATCCCTCGGCTGTGGCAGCCCGTCTGGCCGAAGCCGTGGTTGCCGTGGAAAGCGACGAGCGATGGGTCGTGAGGCGCAGTCGATCCTGTCGCGGAGGTGCGGACACGTGATCATGCATCACGCCCGCTGACCGAAGGCGCGGCCGGATCACGGGCCCTGATTTGACGCCGTGATGTGCAGGGGTGCGGTTGCGGATGTTCCCGGCGGCCTTTGGCTGGCGCAGATCAAAGGGATTGGCGGGCGGATTGCATGCCGTTCATGGATGGTGCGCTTGGGTGTTGTGGTGCGGATCGGGCTATAAAACTGGATGGTGACATCAGCTGGCGCGATGCGTTCAATTGCCAGCGCGCCGGTGCTGGCCGGTTTCGAGAAGCAGGCTGAATTCAGCCTCTAACGGGCCAAAGCGCCAGAACTGCGCAGCGTTGCACAAGCAATTACAGGACAGAGACAAACGATGGCACAGTGACGACAAACAGCGTATCATTCCCTTGCGGGCCAACGCCGCACGCGGGCGGAACGTCGGTTTTGCGGGCTGGTCTGATCGCGGGGGCATTCTTGGTTCTGGGTGCGCGGCGGCGACGCTGCGACACTTTGCAGAGGCGGCTGACAGGTGGCCATATAATAAACAGCGGCCTGCATTGCAACAGAACGCGACTGCTGCGGGCTGCGGACAGAGGATGTGGCTGTGGCGTTGTCGGCGCTGCGTTTCCATCGTGTGGGCTGGTCGGCGGATGTAACTATAGCGATAGCGAAGCACGCTTCGGCCTCCAGCTGGGCAGGGGTGCGGCCAGCAATGACACGAGCGCGTCCCTTGGCCTGTCGGCAGAGATAGTTCTTTTCGATAGGCGGCCGTTTGCGGCTGGTGTGGATATCCGCCAAGGAATCCGTGCTTGCGACCGTCAAGGGCTGATCGAGGGTCGAACAGAATATCTGCTGCAAAGCGGTCACGGCCTTTACGGCTGTGCGCTCGAAACCGAGATCGTGGCCTTGCGGCCGCAACAACAGTGCGTGTGATTCACGCAGGAATTGCGCGCGGCACAGGACCTCTCGGAAGTGGGTTGAAGTCACGCGTTCCGATGTCGCCCTGGGCGAGGCCGCGGCTTGCGGGTGCCAATTGCCTTGCTTGGCGCAGGGCGAGGGTGATCTGGCCGAAGCCCGCGCCTTTTCTTATCGTTTTGCGGTGGGCGAGACGCCAACTGCACTGGCCGCGCCGCCTGCAACGCCGCGGCCCTGCCTTCGGTCGCTGTGGCGGATGCTGTGGCGCATTGCGCAGCCATCCGAATATTCTGCGCGCGCGCACGAGGTTTGCCAGTTTCTGAATACGCGTGCTTGGTTGGCGGAAATCCGCCGCCTGTGGCCGCATGGTAAGGTTGCAATCGCCGTATGCATTACCGAGGATCTGGCGGCAGCGATTACAGCCGAGGTGGAAGTA
>Ga0163217_1029213_pt1 | contig 10544 bp, 12 predicted proteins | sample SynspAceP_FD_185933 | JGI IMG/M metagenome (GOLD analysis project Ga0163217, IMG submission 185933) | Saline lake microbial communities from Ace Lake in Antarctica - Synechococcus sp. Ace-P (PacBio error correction) | ecosystem: Environmental > Aquatic > Non-marine Saline and Alkaline > Saline ... | reverse complement strand
TCTCTTCGATTTCATTATCGGCCGATCTTGCCCATGCATGCGCGCATGATGATACTGGCAGGAAGGAAGGCCCATGCGGCGGACGTGGTTCCAGATTCGGGTATTGCGTTGCAATGTAATCGGGTCAGCAGATCAGAGGCCGCTTGACCACCGCGGGGATAGGAAGGCAGCAGGAAACAAGCGCGTATTGACCCTGTGCATCCCGTTGCAGCCGGGAGGATGCCGTCTCCGCCGCTTGTTGGGTCAAAAATGGCAGGTTACCAACGTTAAGGCCCCGACGACAGGCCAGTTCATGATGCGAAACAGCACCAGAAACGGGCATCGAGATCTCGCGAGGCAGTCAGATAGGCCATGCCGCGGGGACTGTGCGCACCGACGCGACCAGGCGTCGCTAGGCGTTTCGCGGCAGCTCAAGAACAATCATTAACGCACGGGGTGAGAAAGGGAAGTCCATCGCTTGCCGAGGATGTCCGAGTAGAGGTCATCGCCCCGCCAGAACCGGCGGCTGCCTTTTGCATTCAGAATCAGCTCAGCACGATGCCGTCACGCAGGCAGAATAGCGCAGCGGTTTGGAACGGCGGGCATCGCGAAATTCGATGATTGCTGGGGGGAAATTGGAATTGTATTTCGATAAACGTGAGGGAACAGGCAATTCAGCGCACAGCATTGGGTGATCATGCATCTTAGCACAGGGGTAACATGGAGGGCCGGCGTTGCGATCAGCAAATGCCACCAGAAATGCACGGCGCTGGCGCGGCCGGATATACGTGCATCACAAGACTACCCTTTTCCAACTGCCGCACGATACTTTGCCGCGTGTTGTCCAACTTGATGCCACCCTCGCGGTGTCGAGGCCTGGCCTCAGAATTGTCAATTGTGTTTCTTCGCCACATTCCTTCAGAGGATTCCTGACAAATTGACGATGGAACCTGAGGCAATTGGGCGCAGGTTATGGTGCGAATATTGCATCATTACTGCGCGCGAATACGCTACCCACGATTATGTGTGGCATTCGCGAGCCCACAACTATTTTAACTATCAACCCGGTTTAGGTCAAGCCAGCGCTCAAAGGCCCGCGGCATTAGGCACTTACACCCAAGGACGCGCCTTGGTGCGGCAGCAGATTCGGAAAGCTGTCCGATCGAAGCGCTTTTTTCATTGGTCAGGCATATCGTCAGACGTTCATTCAAAGCAGTGCTTTTTGACGCGCTTCGACTTGAGGAAGGTGAAGACTTCGCCATCAGAGCTGGTGATCGTCTGCGCCTCAGGATCACCTCGATCGCGCGTTAGATCCCTTATCCGCGTCTTTGCAATCAGCAGATCGACCTGTTCTTGCGGCAGGGCAATGGTCAGGATGCGTTCTTGAAAAAACAGTTGCTGTAAAAGATTCGCCAAACTGGGTGCAATCAGGCAGCTTGTTGATGGCCAAATCGGCATCGCCCCAAGGCGCGTGTTAGCGCGAAGAGCCACAGCCAAAGTTATCGCCTGCTAACCAGAATCTGTGTTCGCACGGTATTGCGGGCTTGTTCAGTGGATGAATCAGGACTTCGTTGCCGTCGCAGGTTCATAGCGATTTCGTCGATACAGGTTAACCCCAAGGGCCCGACCGTTGATCGTTTTTCAGGGAACTGCTTGGGGTATCGATTCATTATCGTTGTCGATAGTTCACCATCGGCATGGGGGCCGCGATTTCGGAAGCTTGCGAATTTCTATCATTGTTTTGATGTCTAATTGACTGCTGTGGGGGGGGGCCGGGGGGCTTTACGCGTCAAGCTGGCGGAATATCGTCAAACGTCGGTGAGGCGCTGCTGCGGGCCATCGCGAGGGTGAATAAGTGGGTTGCGCACCTTAAAAGCCCTGACGGGCTTCGAGTTGCGGTTGGATGTTCGATGCGCAGCGTTTCGCCGTGCAGTTATGGTCAGGGTTTTCATTCCCAGACACAGTCGAGTCAACCGCAAGCGCTTCGAAACCAGGTCCTTGAGATATGCAAAGGCCTTCTTCTTCGGTTGTGCCCGCCGAGCCCGACCCGGGAACGATCATGGCACGCATGCTTCTTTGATCTTCTTGCCCTTCAAGGGCTGCGCGCAGCGCGAGGTCTTCGTGCGGCGTTGGTTGCAGGACGATGAACACGGTGTCGATCTCGATGTCGTCACGCCATGCTTCGGTCAGGCCAGTATTCAATCGCGCGTTTCGCCGCGTCGACCTTGCCGCGGTAAAGTTCAGATGCGGCGGGGCACTTTGGCGGTGTCGCAGAACGTTTCGGGCGAGGTGCCCAGGTTACGGGCTGCGCGGATGTCTTCGCCTTGATGGTGATGACCGGGTCCAATGCGGCGTCGTCATTCGGAGTTAAAGGTTTTCCCCAGTCCGCAGCTTCCGATGGGCACCTTTTGGGGGCGTGGGGGCGGCCTTGCAATATTCGAACGTTTGGTCATTCGGCGCGATCAGGCCTGCGCGCGCTCCGCCTCAGATGGCTGTTTGGCAGACGGGTATGCGGCTTCCATCGGACAGATCAGGATCGTTCGCCCGCAATATTTTCGATTAACTAGCCGTGCACCCGCCGTGCCGGTTGTTCACGATTCAAGGTCATGGTGACGTCCTTGGCCGTACACCGTTGCAAGCTTGCGGGATCCTCGACCTTCATGTTCTTGGACTTTTTCTGGATCGCGTTTGCGTGCGCCAGGCAGTGTTTCGACTCTGAGTGCCGATCCCGTGGGCAGCGAGCCGAACGCGCATTGTCGCCCGATTGTGGCTGTCGCCGCAGACAACGTCATGCCGGGCAGGGTCAGCTGGTTCCGGCCACGATATGGCACGATGCCTGAGCAGTCGGACACGGGGTAATGTTGCAGCCCGATTTCTTGGCATTAGTATTCAGCGCACAACGTGACGCGGCTGTCTTCGGTATGTCGCGGCGTTGGCGCGGTCCAGCGTGGCTCGGGCCGTGTTGTGTCGGGCACGCGATTGTTGGTCGGGGGGCGGGCACGGTGGGGGCCCCGTATCCCGCAGCCCTTCAAAGGCTTGCGGCTGGTCACTTTCGTGACGAGGTGACCCGGTCGATGTACAAAAGGGCAGTACCTCGTTCGCTTTTCGTGCGCAGACATGGGATCCAGATTTTATATAAAGGTTATTTTGGGGAATGTGGGTCTTCCGTATGTTATGTAAGCACTGGTATTGGGGTACGAAGACGAGCGCCAAGGCGCGGGGGCGTTTATAGTTCGCGCCAGCACAGTGTTGGGTTGCCTAAGCGTTCGCGCAACGGGCGCGGTCGCAAATGTTTGAAAGAGTTCGTCTTGAAAAATGTGTTCATATCGGCTTGCTAGCCGCTTTCCGACTCCTGTGATAAGGTGTGTGACGGCGCAAGGGCGGTGGCGGGGGCGCATCGGATTGCATGCTTATATCGTGAGGCGGGGATCGGTTTATTGCGCGGTGCTCGGGGATTGTCCCCCATTGCAGCCGGGTATAGTTGTTCATGCTTAAGAAAGTTCACCGATGACCAGCCTTTTGCAGCTTCCTTGAAGCATTCAGGGAGTTGATAACGGGGGATCGGGCTGGCAGAGAGCCTGTGCAACCGGTTGGCGGCCGTACAGATGTTTATCCTCTGGGGTTAGCTGGCTCTTGGGGGGCGCTCAGCGTCGGGCAACTGGTTGCAAATGGGTTGCCGCTTTCGCGTGAGGGTGGTCGAAAATGGCAACTGCGCATGGTGGTAAGGTAAACGCGGCTCGGGCTGATGTTGGTTCGCAGGTTGGGCGGGTGCGGTGTATTTTGGTATGCAGATATCCTTTGGCCCCCGTCGCGGTCCTATCTGATGTATATTGCGGACGCTATGGCTTGCGGTGGGTCTGTATTGCCTTTTGCGCGCGGCTGGTGCGCAACCGGCCATGCGGCGGTCGTGAACATGGGTGGGGCTGTGGACTATGCAACGCTCTATGCCGCTGAACGTTCGTCGATGATGTTCTCGGACGTTTCTGGACAGTTTGCGCTGTCTGTGGTGGATTTTCCGCCTGCGCTTTAGCTGACGTGATCACAAGCGTGTGGGTGATTGGCATGTTCTTTTCCGTTGCGCGGTTCATTAGTCAGACCAGCGCTGCGACGTCCGCAAAAAAAAGAGAATTCAAGCCCCTCTATGCAGGTGTTGGCCGTAAAGGGTGCAGCGACCCTCTATGCTTGCTCTTATGGGTCAGGCGGTCGGGAATCGATTGGACGGCCTTGCGTCTTCGAGGGGCGATCGGTGTTGGCCTTGGTTTCGGTCTGAAAGGTCGTGTTGACCTTGGTGAGGGATCATTAATCCTGATCGACAAGTCTTCAGGGGGGATGTGTCAGCCTTGCGATACCTTTGGGTGGATCGAGCTGGGTGCGCGCTATGCCTCTGTTGTACAGGGGCAGGAATACTTGATCCCGACCGAAGGACTGATCACCGGAGGTGGTGAATGGTCCACTCCAATGATTTTGTGCGGTCGATATCTATTCGGCACGGGCCTAGACGATGACCCGCTGTGGTAGCAAGAGGCGTGGTTGCGGCGATCGGAGGTAGATCGGGTGGCTGATTTTAAAGCGCCGGTCTGTTTCACATTGTTGGCTTGGCAGACAGCGGTCACTATATACCGCCAGGTTTGGATCAAGGACCCGACGGCGGTAACCACATCGGGGGATGATTATCTCGCGTGTGGCGATTACGTTCAAAGAGAACGGCTTTCCTCCCTTTTCCGCACGCGCGAGTTTAAAATGCTGAGATGACGCAAGGCTGGCTTGTCGCGCATCGACCTGAAGTCCTGAGGCGGGGGATAGGCCAACATCCGATGGCCGCGGACGAGGCTGGCTGCAAGGATCAGTGTGGGTTCCGTTGTCTGGAGGTGCGCTGTGACGGGAGAGCGCAGGTGGCTAGTTGGTTTTTATGATAAATTAGCTGTTGACCCCACGTTTTCGTGTTGGCAAAAAGGTCATAGGGGCGCGTGAGCATAGATCGTCAAGCACTGGGGGCTAGCGGGGGGATTGCTTGGCATGAATACGGAAAGTCGTTACAGAAAAGTAAAATTTTTCGGGCGGAAACACGGCCTTGCCGCGTATGGCGGGTGCTCGGCTCCTCACAGCCTTGCGCGCCGCGTTGCTTGAATTGGGCAGCGGGCAAAAGCGCCAATCGTGAACGTAAAAGAGCATAATTGCCTGTCTGGATGCTTGGCATTGAATTTCACTTCGGGACGCGCGTATTCTAGGACTCCCAGCGCGGGGACTGTCGGCGCGTCTTAAAGGGGGACAATTGTCAGTTCAACGTTCAATGCCAGTTGACGACTTGCTTACCGCAGGAGCCTGTTGGTTGATGATCAAAACACCAGCCACAAAGCGTACCGGCATTGTGGCTTCAATTCTTTCCAGCTCGACGACGATAAGCCGAAGAGAATTTGCAAATCGATTTGCGCGGCAAAACGGCCATCGGCGCTATATGGTCGTGTGCATCGGGGCGGTCTTCGCTGTCAGGTTTTGCATGCGGGAAAAGTGGCACAGGATGGTCAAGGATATGATATGGCGTTCGCCCCAAGGTCGAGGCAGGGGAACCGGTGATTGGGGTTCTGAGTCGGACACTGGCGAATGTGATCGTTCACGTGTTTCCGTCCGAAGTCCGTTTGAATTCACGCTGAGAAGATGTCGATGACACAGAAGCACCAGCCGTGATGCCGATTAAGCGCCTCTCCGGTAGTTTCATGCGTGTTACATCTTGGGTTCGGGCGTACGCCGCCGGACCGGGAAAAAGACCTCATTGGACGATTATCTAAACGGCTGATCGAACCGGTGGCGCGCTGGGCCTTGGGCCCGGCGCGCAGTTGATCGAGGTTAGAGGGACAGAAAGGCGAGCATGCCCGCGAACCGCTTTGTTGCGCCGTGCCATTCCGGCAGGATCGGTGATCTGTGTGATGGACGAACAGGCCGTGTCGAAACGTCACCCGAATTTGCAACGTCTGAGAGGCTGGCGGGATCAAGGGGCGGGGCGAACCTGTGGCTTGTCATGGCGGGCAGATGGCGATGACAAGGAGCTGACGCCGCGAGGAGATCACGCCTTGTTATTTGGCAAGATGGTCGACCGCATATGATGGTTGCGCGTTCATGTTGAAAGAACAGCTGAATATCGCGCGGCCTCTATCCTGTCGGGCGACGTCCACGCGTCTAGCGCGCGTCGGCTTACTGATCTGTATCTTTTCTGATTCTTTGCCCAGCCGGATGCGTGTCGCGTGCGCTGAATTGGCCGATTCGTCGATGCCGGCTGGCAATTTTAATGCCGGAAGCGACGTGTCGTGGTTGTATCTACAATGGGGATGGATAGCTCGCGGGATTCGCCAGCTGGTTGCACGTCGGGTCCAAATGGCCAGGCGTTGAAGTGATCCAGCAGATATCGCAGTGTGTTGATGGTCACGTCGATTTATTACAGGCCGCCTCTTTCGAGACGCGACGAATTTTTCGCGGTCATAGGGTCAGACGAAGCGCCTGTGCTGCAATTCAGACGTGAAGGACAATTTGTACATGACTAAACCAATGCCTTAAAAAACAAAAATATAGACTAGCGTCATCGTTTTCCAAGTAGAATGCGTCTGACAGTGAACGTGAATTCGCGGCGCCAAGAGATAATCCACTGTGGACAATGGCGGCAATAATCAGGGGATACGGGCCGATGATCCCCGCAGGACTAGCATCGCGAAATAAAGCGACCGTAACCCGATTGAAAATATGCGGGCGGCGGTGATGTTGATTCTTGCCGCTTTTGGGACGCCAAGCGGCGTGCGCGGCGGTCTTCGGTCGTTGGGAAGCGGCCATTAAGACAAAGGCAGTACCGAATTAGCGCCGGTTTGCAGACGGGAATTTCAAAAGCGTTGTTAAAAAGAACAGCGCAACAAGCATGTTTGATTCCCACACACGGTTGGCAGGTCGGTTCAGCGCAAGGTCTTGCGGACCACGGTGTGACAGCCGTTCACTATGTAGTAGGGCGTCACCTAATGACGATCATGTGGTAGAGCATAAGATGTTGTTTAGTGCGCGAGTGTGCTGATCATCTGGTGATATCAAATGAATCGGGGCTGTCGTTCTGGTCTGTTTTGGTATTGCGGCCAATAAATTAGCGGGACATGACGGCTTTGCGGGGGATTTTGGTTCGATTCGCACCAATGGCGAAGGCCAATGCGCAAAAAGCGATTGCAGCGGATAATCCAGCGGTTTGAACTAGTGTCGATGCGAGTGGTCTCATTGTAATGTCATGGTAAGCTGCATTAGGCGGATGTTCTGTTGTTGCCAATTGCTATTAACTTTGGTGGTGTATTTTACCAAATTGGAGTTTTCGTCATGGAAATGCTACCCGTTCAGGTTGTAATCGCCGGCCAGGCGCGTGTTTCGTTGAACGGCTGCGGTTCAGGTCTTGCCAGGATGATGGCTGTGGATTCACGAAGCGCGAGATCGCGCGCGTATGAATGTGATGCGCTGCGGTATAAATGCGCCGAGGTGCCGTGCTTGCCCTTATACAGAGCAGCAGGTGTCGGTTATGTGCTAGCTCTGTCACGAAGAGGGGTTGCCGTGGGCGCGCGGCGTCTGGACTCCGCTGGCGGGTGGGCGCTGGCCACGGGCGAACTGCGTGATGCTTGGCGTGGACCCGCATTCGAATGGAGTGATCGAAACCGATTACGCCAACCGATCATCAAGGTGCCAACACCGAGACGGCACTTAGCGTGACGGCGCGCTCGAAGAGGATGGCTTCTTTTTACGCGCCGACCGTCCAGCCAGTGGCTGTGCATCGACGGTAATTATTCGCGATGAATTCGGCGGCGCGCATTGTTTGAAATACGGCGTGACGACAAACAAACTGATGGGCGTCAACAATTTTGTTTTTTTTCTCATGGTGTTGATGGAGCTGGCGAGGGTTGATCGAGGTCGCGGCGGGTATTGGCGCGGCGGTACTGGATTTTTGGGGCTGATCTGCGGGCTGCTTGGCAGAGAGGGCATTGGGGGGTTGCGTGACCGGAAGCCACGCCTGCGCATCTGTGCACAGACCGGGCGAAGGCGCGCGGCCCGTGTTGTCGGGGTTCGACGATAACGACGCGGGAATGCGTCTCTGACTCATCAAGCGGGGTGTGCCTGTCGGAGTGCGAGGAGTGCGGTGAGCGCCGGGCATCGAGGCGACAGGGCGTTTGCCAAAGCCGGTACCCATGTGCGAAGCGGTGGGCTGAGGTCATCGAGGTCGAGGCTCTGACGCAGAGATCGACATCAGGTTGGAGCCTTGATATCTCGAGAGTGCGCAGCGCCAATAATCCGGGGTCGAAGCTGCGAGCAATCCAATCCGGGAGGGAAAAAGCACGAAATCTGGTGGGGGGTCGGGCAATCGGCCGTTTGGGGCGATGGGGAGATCAGAACGAGTTTACAGTGTGTTGTTTTTTTGATGGACCATCCCTGTTGACGTCGCTGCCCTTCGTGCTCTAGCGCATTCAAAGAGAGGGCGATGAATATGGGCTCAAGGGTCGGGAACGGTTTTTCACGCGGCGACGAATATGCATCGCTGATTCCTGTTCGATTTGCGAACAAGCGGTGATTCTGGAAGCATGTGCGAAGAATTCGGCGGCTGAAATCCTCAAACTTCTGCGTAGAGGTTGGGCGGCTGTCTGACCGGCGACCATGGCGTCGGCATCGAAAAGCGGACTGATTTGCTTGTGCAATTACGCATACGACGACCTTGAGGCGCAGATGGCGTTTGAAAGACGTGTTCGACTCGCGTGGCTGAACTGAACCCGCCAAGTTCTTTCCGGCTGGAGCGTCAGAAAAACCCTGCCGCGCCGTGGCGCTGGCGGCACAATAACCTCGATAACCCGATGAACGTGGATCGCAAGCCGATCACCACTGATTGACGACGAAGAGCAACGTTGGCCGTTACATTCCGAAAGAAGCCACTGGTCCCCCCCCGATGCCGATTCAAGGGGGCGCGGGACGTGTCGGTTCAGGGGCGCGGCACGCGGGGTATTCCTGGCAAACGGGTCAGGTTGTTAGGTCGCGGGGCTGCGGAGGGATCACGCTGTACGAGCCGGCGCCAGCTGCACTGGGTGTAGCGAACGGCACGGCGGTGCCGAGATCGAAAGACGCTTGTGCGCCGAGAAAACCAAGGCGCTCAGGCGTTCGAGCCGATGGAACAATCGCGGGGCTGTTGAGGCACACCGGCCGCCCACATCGGCGGCGTCATGGCGGGCATCAGCGGGCCGCGCCGGCATCTTGTCGGGGCCGCGCCGGGATTTTTCTGTTGGGGTGCGTTATGTCGAACGGCGCGGTGCCGTGGTGAAAAACGGCGGGCGCTGTGATTGGAGTGACGGCTTTATGATCTGGTAACTTGCTGCCGGTCTTCGGTTACCCTTGTGTGCTCAGCGAAGTGATCGTTGAAGGTGCTGCCGCGTCCCGAGACCAGGCGACGTGGTTGGGGTGAACGGATGAGGACGCAGGCCGCTGGTCGCTGCGATGGGGGGGCACTGGCAGCCGTGGAGGTCACAGGGGCCGCAAGACCCGAACGCGGAGAAAATCGCGCTGCGGATCGATGAAGGGTTCGAGGCATCGGTGGCCTATCGTTTGGGTCAGCTTCAATCGCTACTGTCCAAAACAGCGAGAGATCGAAACAGCGCGACAGTGCGGCGAGCAGGGGCCTGTGGTCGGTATCCGCGACGTTGCTTTGCGTTTCACGGCGCAGGGCGAGTTGTGTGGCGGGGTGTCGTGCAAACCCTCTGATGCGCGGTATTCGCGGCCGCGATCGGGGCAGGAATAGAATGGATATGACTGGGGCGGGCGGGTGACTGCTGCCACACCGCTGCGGGCCTGATTTTGCGCGCGGGTCTGGTGGGTGATGGATGGACATGCAACGGATGGTGCCGGACCCGATGCGCAGGCCAGGCCGATGGGGCGTGTTCCCCCCGAACCTGCAGGGCGTGGCGCGGTTTGACAAAACGTTGCGGCGCAGTGTTCGACCCAAAGGGGGCATTTTCCAACGCAGGCAAGCTGGGACGCGTCGCAATTGACCTTTGCTGGGTGTCTTTTCTTAATCCGTCTTATCGGCGGGGCCACATTGGTGTTCTTGGGCTTATGCGAGGCGAACCAAGCCGTGGCAGCTTGCGCAGGTGTTTTTGTTGTGGCTTTTATATGTTGGCGTGGTGGGTGGGGATACGCTATGGCGTGGCGCCAGTACTGGGGGGGGCGAAAACTTGGCTTTGGCGGTCGATCGGGGGATTTGCTGCATGTCTGGCTGGGCGTGGGATCGCCCGTTGTCTGGCCTATTGTCGGCAGGTGCTTGCGCATGCCTATCCCGAGGGCCACCACGGCGCGGTGTTTCCAAAATTTGTACTGGGGGATCGTTTGGGCACGACACTTTTTGGAGGCCGGTGGTTTCGGCCTTTTGAAGAATCTGGGGGCCAGTTTGGGCCCCACTTCCCGGCCGCTTTTAAAACTTAAAAAAATATGTTTTTTTAGGGAGGGTTTTTAGGCCCGGAGGGGGGGGGGGGCCCCCCCGCCATGCGGAAAGCTTTTCCATAAATTTTCTCTTTTGT
>Ga0163217_1009275_pt1 | contig 10546 bp, 8 predicted proteins | sample SynspAceP_FD_185933 | JGI IMG/M metagenome (GOLD analysis project Ga0163217, IMG submission 185933) | Saline lake microbial communities from Ace Lake in Antarctica - Synechococcus sp. Ace-P (PacBio error correction) | ecosystem: Environmental > Aquatic > Non-marine Saline and Alkaline > Saline ... | reverse complement strand
TACCGATTGCCGATTGGCATGGCCATTCGGGCCGCCTTTCATCAAGCGAGTTCGCCTACGAGAAGCCCATGAGCGGCTTGCTCGGGATTGCTAGCCTGATTATTGGGCTGCTGCTGTTCGCGAAGGCAGCAATATGCCGGGGTTTCTCATGCAGGTGGGAATCGGATGCTCTTCCTGAACCTGCTGGCCAGTGTGGGCGGCTTCTGGCGGATAGGTATTTCGCTGCCGCGCCCAACAGACTGTTTGGGCGATTGAGTTCTGCGGCATTCAGAATGGAACCCTGGCGATTGCTATAACGCTGGCTTGCTCAACACATTGAGATGGCTGTGCTGCGCTTGTTTACAGACTTGTTATGTATGGCAACTGGATCATGGGCTATTCTCTATGGCAGTAACGGCTGATCACATAAGCCGAGGACTCCGGTTTGATTGAGGACTATTGGGTGGGGTCCGCAGCCTTCGGCCATTGATTGTCTTCCAGCTGAGTTGCTGAATCTGTAGAAAAAAGAAGATCTTAAAAGGATAGAAAGTCCATTGATCGATTCACGTCCTAGAACGCTGCAATATCCTTGAAAGTCTGCTTGATCTTTGGCTACTTGATCTATGAAATAGGGGCTGCTTCAAGCGTTGACCTTAGCTGAACGATTTCGTCGTCGATGCTCTGGAAGCAGTCGGCTACAGCAATCCAGATGTTGAAAATGCATCTCCAGCTCAGCTATGGGCGTGATGGAACTCTCGCGTGCCAGTTTTGTTCAGGGAACTCCACATCGTCAAGCGAAGATGACCGTTCGACTGTTGAGCAATCACCGTCAGATTGACAGCTGAAGCTGGCAGGACGAGATCTTGGTTTGTTGCAGGTTTGGTTGGGACCCTTGTGGGAGATTGCCATCCGAGAACAGCTAGCACGCGAAACTTGGTGTTGTTGTTCTGGGAGCAAAAGGATTGAAAGCTGATCACGGACATCCTTGGCGCATCGGCGGTATGATTCTCTCTGTGCCAACGAGCCAGATGGATTCAGCAGCGAGTACGAAAGCCCGCGCAGGAATTCCTCGTCGGCGATCAGGCTGAGTTGTTAGAGGATTTCCAGCAACGGATGATTTGGCATCCGGGCTGTGACCAACAAGAGGTGTTGGTTGAGGTCGGCATAGAACGCTGCCTTGGTCAGGGGGAAAGCTGCTTGACTGGGATTGATCGAGGACTGCGTTCTCTCCAGCAAGCGAAGCCATTTGCCCGAGTGGTGTGAACTGACACTGGATTGAATTTGAAAAAGAATTGCACCTAAGATACCTGCGCATAAGAGCCTGAAGCAGGGGCCGAATAGGCACTGCTGGAAGGAGCCGACAGGAAGGCACGATGAACTGGATACCCACGCGGTTGTGGTGGAGCAAGTACCTGTTCGAACTCGGCTTAATTGGTGAAAGCATCAAGAGGCCAAGGTCTCGCGGTGGTGCTTATGAAGCAGAATCCACATGGGATAAGCGGATTCACCCGCCAACGCAGGGTAGCAACCTCACCGAGATTGAGGACTCTTTGTATCAAGCAATCCATAGAATGTGCATCGGTGTACTTGCGGGTAACAAGAACGCAAGAGAAGGCGCAGGCTATTGGGCTCTAGGCAAATTTCGGAGTTCCGCGCAATTCATAATCACTGGCTAGAAAAATTCTGATCTGTGATATTTGGCTGAGAATCAGAGGCAAAAGTATCGTTAGCTCAATCGTGATGTTTCGTAAAGTAGTATAGCGATACGCTTGCCAATGGTGGTGTTACTGTCAAGGTTGTGTTGTCCCCGCAGTATCAGAAGGCAAGAAAAACCGTGCGGGATCCAGTCCTGGTGTTTGTGTATTGTTTCTTGTGTTTTAATTTCCGTTGATTGTTATCAAAAATCCCGTTTAAAAGTCCGGGTCGGGCTCTTGGGGGCGCATATGGAATACTTGCCGGGACTGAATCGGTTGTTGCTCGGCTTCTCCCGTCAGTTCAAAAGGTTGTGACCTGATGCCTCCTGTAGGCGGTGGAATCATCAGGTGTGTCATGCTGTGGGGATCGATGCTTGCTGTGCGAAGGGGAGTTTCCACCTGTGTTTTGTGAGATTGCGTGCAAAAGCATGTTGATGGACATTTGAGATTTGTGTAGGTATTACACGGCTTTGTTGTGCAGTTGTTTCGGAGATATGGGTCAGTGTTAGCCATGAAACAGGTTAACCGAACGATTTGAATCGTTAGTTGCTGATTGTTGTGTGGGATCTGAGATGATCTGCACATCGGATCTGGATGGTTTTTTAGTTTCATTGCCCAATTCCCAACATATGGGTCCCGAAACTATGTGCAAAGTGTGGCAGTTACGGGTTTTGATCTTACATTTTGTAGGGGTTGCCCATGCTTCGGGCTTTTGTAAACAACGGTTGGATTGAGGATTTGATGACGACTCTGTGCGGTCAGTGGGATTAAACGGGTCTATGTTTGAGGAAACGCCACTTGCCATTCCCAGCAGGTGAAGCCATCCCTTGTCAAGGCTAAGAACATCTGGCAATTGCACGAGCGCCCATTCTGCTTCCAGTCTGTCTGATGAAACCTTTTCTGACAGTTAACAGATTTGTTGAGGTGGGTGATGAGGGGAAAATGGAATGATTGTGGTCCTTTGAGTACCTCGCTTTTGACCGTTGCGATCGAACTTACTGTCTACGCAGGCTCAGTCCTGCATCTGAGCTGTAGCGCTTCATTCAGTGTAATCCGCTGCCATAGAGGCAAATTGCACGACGACTAGGATTAGACATGGTACGAGTACTTCTCACGTCTTCCTGGCAAGAATCAAAGGCAAGTTGTCCGTCTGGATCCGATTTAATGAAGATGCTTTGATTTCCCATTGCCGAGTACATACGGCAAGAGAAGATTCAATGCTGAGAGGCCTTTGATGTTGGCTTGAGGGGCTCGCCTTCCACTGTATGCAGGTGAATCAGGAATGAATTGAGTTCCGTTTTCTGTGATTTCACTTAGATGGGATGTCTGATGACGCAAAAGGCGGATGAATCCAAGTTATAGGCCTTTTTGTTTTCGGGCATAAACCACAGTGATGCAGACTTGTTTTGAAGGAGGGATGAGCAGATCCTCAGCATAGATGGACTATGACCAGGCAGGGTATTTGAAGCAGGCGATTATACAGCTATTTTCCCGTTCGACTGATGCTATGGATTGCTGCTGTGATTCATTGATGTGATCCGCCAGCGACTTTTTTGATGTTGCTTTGTTTATATATTTCGAAATTTGCAGGCAACTTACACCATGCCGTGGTTTGGATTTTCTGGAAAAAGTACCTATAGAGAAGGTTGGCCTTAGAAAGTTTATTTGGCGACGATCAACCCTTGTCCCCGATCTATAGCTTTCCCATGGATGCTTTGTTCAGCATAATCCCGTTTCATTCGGTTTGATTGTGGCGCCCCAAGTCTAGTTGACGACCGTGGAGTAGTTTCTTGAGCAGTGGGGAAAAAACTACTGATGAGATGGCATTGATGTGGAGCTGGCTGTTATGGAAAGTTGCCAAATTTTATACCTTAAGTGGCTTCGCATTCTTTGTCGCAGGATGCTGAATAACAAAAAAACTAAGGAGCCAAATTCAGCAGCTCTTGGGCGGAAGCGAGTAAGTCAATTGGCTACAATGTAGATTTTGTTCTCTGATGAGAAGGAAGCGCAGGGGACACGTTCATGCCCACTCCCTACAAGACAAGGGGTTTGAACCTTGCGGTGACCTTGCCGGGTGTAAACATCCTCGTCGGTTCGGGATGCCGTTTTAGGCACAAGCTCAGTTCTGACAATTCTTCCCGAAAAAAAGCGAATGCGGGCTTCATGCCCACAATTGGACGTTGGAAGGGGGTTGCAAGGTCGCCATCAAAGCAAAGAGTTTGAAGCAGGGCGTCAAAGTCATTGGGCATTCAGATTTTCGATATACTTCCACAGATCAAAGGGTTTTCCACGCAGGATGTCAGCAATCGGGTTGCGCTTGGCCTTCTCTATCGGTGGGATAACGGTTCCGCACCGAGCTGTAACTGCCCACTGCTCTGGTCAAAAACCCATGTCCACCGCATTGCGAGAATTCGTATTTGTTGACCTGGCATCAACAACATCCCGAATGGCTTGAAGGGACAGCAAAGGCATTGGATGAAGAGTTGGTAGTTTCTGAGAATCGGGTGGACATCCCCTTTCCTCATGGCCCATTGGAACCAAAGCCAAGTTTGATATTGACTGACCAGGGTGGCATAAATCGGGAATGGGGTTCGATCCGTGGACTGGCGAGGTGCGCTTAATTTGCACTGGCTCCACTAAAATCCATCAAACTTGATATGGACTGAGCGTGCTGCTGGAAATGCATATTCACGGGTCGGGAGTTGTCATGGAGTGTCTTTCCATTTCCTGAGTGGCAAACCAGATTCACGCCAGATTTGTCTTCAACCCCAATTTGTTGAAGCGCACATCGTGGCCTGGCACACATCGCTGCCAGCGTTCAGGGAATAATATTGCGAGCAGGCTCGGATGGTTTAAAGGCAACTTCTTAATTTTCGATCAGTAATTCTTTAGCTCGATACTATTGCTGAATTGTGATGCAGAGCTGCGTGGACTGGCTTTGATTGATTGTTGATCTGGAGTTAAGTTTCGGAATGACTAAAAGTTGTTAATTCTTTCTGGTAACATGAATCGGTTGTAGGCTCGTTCTTCTTGAATTTGATTTTGTGCCTATCGGCTTTATCTTGTCTTCTTTGTTGTTTTCAATTGAGGGGCGGCAGGAGGGTCGTGTCTCTGCAACGGCCCATCAACGTAAGCCCGCGGGCCTGGTCGTTTTCGGATCATCGATGTGAAGAATAAGAATTGTGGACATATCTCGATTTCGCAAAATAGCTATTTTTTAATGATAGGCATATGGAATCTTCACTCGCTGCCCCTGTATGTGAGGCCGCATATACTCACCGACTACGTTCGCTCTGTCAGAGGAGTCCGTGGACCAACTTGGAATGTTTCCACGATGGGGCTGAGAACCAGGGCACCGACGGGCCATGGCTTTGACCGCGATTCACTCGCCCGCTTCAAGGCTGGCGGTTGCCAGGATTCCCTTCAGGGCGATTCTGGGCCGTAGAGCGCCATGACCAAATAAGATCGGGCCATTGGGGCTGGCAGCCAGTTGGGGCTCCCCTGCCTTGCCGGTGATCTTTCTGGGATGTGTATGGTGAGTGAGCCGTCGATGTCTTTTTCAGGCTTGGGCAGCATCGGCGAGTTGATCAGATACCGGATTGTCGGGGTTGTCGAATCAGTAACTGCGTCTTTCCGTCGTACATGGTGACGGACCAGAACGCATTGACGGGGTTGGCAGTGATCGGCGGTGAGGTGTGTGTAGACCGGTTGGTGCTGTATCGGCTTTTTTCGTCTTCCATCGGTGGCAGCAAGATACACACTTCACAGCATATTGCCATAGATGCGCCATGCGGCGGCAGCACGGAAGTGAGAAGTTGCCCGATAGGTCTTCGCGATCACCGAAGCGTTTGTGGCTTACCGTTGCCACCATTTTCATCCTTGCAAGGGCGCCGTGGTGCCTTTGATTGCCTCAGAACCACTCTTTCATTCCCCATGTGAATTCAGCTTTCTGCTGGGGTGAACGTGCATTCAAAGGATAGACGGGCTTGCCCGCTTTTATTGCGATGTTGGCCAAGCACGCTTTGGCGCATGGGTTTCCACGGCGGGCTTAGGCCCTGTGGCTGGGCGAAGCCAAACGAATTCAGGTAGGTGAAGGGATTGGTGTCAGCCAGCTCCTTGTTGATCGTGCGGGCCAAGGCGATGGCTTGGTGCGGTTGGTGGTGATTGGCTATTCTGAAATTGGAGAGGTTGTAAGGGGCCGGTAGGACTGATTGGATTTTTACACATTTCGAGATCGGCGAATCAAATTCAAACTGAGTTAGATGATGGCGATGGAGAGTTCAGTTTGCATGCGGACAGCTTTGCCGATTCCATAGGCTTTTCTCCGGTCCAGTTCGGACTTGCAATCGTGTTACGCGCGGCACTGTTGTCTGTTGTGCGGACTGTCGATGTACCCATAGTTGAACGTGTAAAGTCAACGAGTTGCACGGAGAAGTAGCGTGATTCTTCAATCCTTGGATTGCACGATTAGCAATGTATCTGCGCGTAAATGACATCCAAAGGATGAATAGGGGACGTATGCTATTTGGGTGTAGCCAAATACGGCAGTGTCTTTGGGGGGTAGCGCGAGCTGTGTTGTAGAGATGGTTTTAAAGGTGCTTTGTTTCGGTCAGATCTGTTGATGAAAATACTGCGTAGATATCGCTATACGTTCATCACCATCGGAAAGCATCGATAAAAGCCTCCTTTGCGATCTGCTTGACGTTGACAGCGGCGGTTTGGCTTGAGCCCGGTGGCAAGCGGTAAGGCTTTAAATGCAACAAAGGCGAATGAAGCGTTTGAATTATTTCTGGAAGCATTGATACTTGTCCGCTTGGACCAAAAAAGCTTTTTTTTGGTTTTTTTGGGGAGGGGGGGGGGGGTGGGTTTGGGGTTTTCCCGTTGGGGGTTTTTTCGGGGCTATAAATAGCTGTGTTTCTATATTAGATCGTTCTTTGGATCACGTTTTGGTTTTTTGTTTCTCGCTCTTGATATTCGCGAGTGGTCGTTGCTATAGCGAAATTTTTTTTTTTGCGCGTTCTCGGATTGGGAGCGGAGAGTCGGACAAACCGTGCAGGCCTCATCTTGCCCCTTTTGGCAACTCCAGCCTTGAGAGCCGCAGGCTGTTCGTCTTAGGAACAGTGATTTTGAAAATGTTTTTGGATTCAGCCCAATGGTTCGACGCGCGGCACCCTGTCTTCGTCTGAGCGCTTTCCGCTTTCAAGCCCCCTGCAGGGGTTCGCATCGATCCCTTTCCTGTTCGCGCAGTAGCGGGCCAGGCCGGCTGTTGCCGTCGGTCTCATACACCTGGCGGGCGCCCTGAATCGCGCACGCTGCGCAAGCAGGCCGTTCAGTCGGCGTGATCGCTTGAGGGTGAAAGCGCGCGCTCGTAGCAGCGCGCGCGGCGCACGACGGCCCATCAGCGTCACGAGGCGTCTGGGGCGCCTTGAAGCGTGTTCTCACACGAGCGGTGGGTGAGGGCGGCGCATACCAGCCGGGCCTGCAGTTGATTCACTTCTTGGCAGTCACTAACGGGTCGCGTCGGTTGCAGCACGTGCCTGGGATTTCGGTAGGGGGCCATCAGGGTCTGCACGGCGCCATGCAGCAGCACCTCCTCTTGCACTCCCAGCGCAGCCAGATTTCCGCCAGCAGCCGCTGCGCCTTGCCCAAGCATAGGGACAGCAGCGATGGCCGTCGGGCGGCCGCCACCAAAGCTCAGGATCTCGGGCGGCGGCACCTCTCGGCCCGGCTGCCAGACGGTTAGATCGGTTAGGCCAAAGGTGGCCTCCGGTGATCAAACATCGGCGCGCACGCTCGAACGGCGCGCAGCTGGGTGTCACCCGTTTGTAGTCGCCGCTTGATCAGCCAGGTTTCTGAACCGGCGCTTGGGCGGATTCTGGCGGAGCCCAGCACATGGCCGGCGCTGTGGAACGACAGGGTGGCGTCACCGCTTTTCAGCCTGGCCGTAGTCCATGGGCTTGAGCGCGATCGCTGGCCCAGCGGCTTGGGCAGCACGCTTCGCGCTGGCCACGCCCAATAGGCGCATGCCGGGGCGTGCTTGGTCGGCGTGGCCGTGGGTGATCGGGCCGGAGGACCGGCAGCCATGGGGTCGATCAGGGTTGCCGCGGGCAATACAGGCCCTGCGGGCTGAGCTGGATTCAGGCCCGTCGCGGGCATGGCCATGGGCGTCCTTGAACGGTGACGACCCTTCCCAGTTAGCATGGATCCGCATCGCGCTGAGCCCCATGGCACTCGACACCTATCGCGAGGCTGGAGGGCCACGGCCGCCGCCCTCTCCGGCTGGCAGTGGTCTGTGGCGCGATGAATCCACGGACGATCGGCAAGCGCTTTGCGGCGACTTGGACTGCGAGAACAGTTGAGGAGCACCGCAGCGCTTATCGCACTCTGCTGGCCACCGCCGGGCTCGGCGAATGGACTCGTGCGTGATCCTCTACGGGTGAACCCTGTTCAAGCAGGCGCCGGCGCTCAGCAAGGCGGCGCCTCGATCCTCGATTGTTTCAAAAGCGCAGGGCCTGATCGGCGCATCAAGTGGATCTGGGCGTGGAGCCCCTGGCGGTGGCCTGCGCGGCGAAAGCTGGTTTGCACCGGGCTTAAGGGCTGCGTGACGGGCGCGAGCGCCTATTGCCGCGGCGCCCGCTTTTGCAAATGGCGGGCGGTGTGCGCATTCTCAGGCGATGGCTTGCCCGTCGGAGCTGTGCGTTGCGTTGAGAAGCCTGGGGTGCTCGCTCGCTATGGCCGGCACCGTCCAGGACGAGGGGCCTGGTTGCCGATTCGGGAGCCGAAGGATCTGATGGATGGCAGGACCACGACATCCCACCACCGCCGCCCTGCAGGAATGGGCTACTGAGCACGGTTTTGAAGCCTCGGGCTCAACGGAGTTGTTCCTGGAGGGGGCACCTGCTCAAAAGCCCTCGATGACCTCCCGGCGCCGGGGACTGCACCGAGCGCCCCAGCTCCGAGCAGGTGGTGGCCGATTTTCGCCTGCGCACCCTTTCAAGGCGCGTTGCCCCCCGTGCCGGCGATTCCTGTTTTCTTCTTCGGCGGGACTGGGCGAGGAGGAGGCCAGTGTGTACCTCTCCGCCATCATGCGGCGCCGCTGCTGGCCCTGGACCTGGGGTTCTTCCTACGCCGTTGCCCTGCAGGCATTCATGCCTCAGCCATGGGAAGGGCCACGTTTCTGGCGGGGGGTCAGGCGGCCCTTGCTGGCCGCGCCAGGGCAACGGACGCGCTGCCGGCGGCGTTTATGGGGCAGGGTCGGAACCCACAGATGATGCAGGCTCGCTGTTTGTGGCGAAATAACGCTATGAGGCGGGGACCTGCGCTTGAGGAAGCTACCAGTCAGACGCGCTCGTTCCAGATCGTTTGGATCGGCGCCGGGCCTTCAGCAGAATGGTTCGTCGAGCTCGATCGCCGGGGCCATTCGTATCGAGGCAGATGCCAGAGCTTCTTCCAGCGTGTTCAGCCGCATGTAGGGAGGCGTTTGCAATGCAGCGTCGGAAGACCCGGCACCTCATAAAAAACTCTTGGCCGGGCACTTGCGCCGCTATCTGGTGCAGGTGCCGGGCTCGGTGAGCACGATTGGAAGGGGGCCGGGCTGGCGGCGCGCGGGCCAGCAGCTTCTGGTGAAGCCGATGAAGTACGGCGAGATCGAGCAGGTTGGGCTGGCATCCGGATTGGGCGATCACTTGGGGCCTGTGGGTGCTCCAGCTTCAGCGCAGCACGGCCTCCTCGCTTGAGGTTTCGTGCACGATGCAGCTGCCGTGGGCCCAGAGGGTGAGTTCACGCCACTCTGTTGGGCCACCCAGGACCAGCGTTCTGGTCGGGGGCGAACAGGATCGGCCGCTCGGCTAGGCAGCTGCTGCACTAGCGCACGGCGTTGCTGTGGTGCAGATTCAGGTCGCTCTGGGCTATTCACCGCCGCCGGCAGTGATGTAGCTCACAACCAGGTGGTCGGGGTGCTCGGCGACGGAAAGCGGCGAAGGGCGTCGGCGGGGCAGGGCGTCAGCCAGGGAACAGGCCCGCTCCAGATTTCGGCAGCAGCACCCATTTTGGCGGGGCTGAGGGTCTTGGCGGTTTCGGCATGAAGTTGGAGGCCACAGGAAGACGATCACCTCGGCGTCCGTTGCAATGCCGCTTGTCGGAGAGCTCAGGGAATCGGCCGATTGCTGAAATCGGCAGTCCTGGATTTCGGGGCTTGGTAGTAGTGCGCCAGGATCACGGCGTTCGCGGCGCTTCAGGGCGTCCGATGGCCCCGGCAGGGGCCGCGTGGGCTTGGAGCGGGAAGCCTGAGCCGGCAGCGGTGGTGGCTTGCGAGAAGCGAAGCGAGTCTCAAGCGCGAACCAACCGGAAGCCTCATTTCGGCAGGATGCTCCCAGCCTTAGGGTCGACAGGCGCAGATACGCATCCCGCCATTTGCGGGGATCTGCCACGGGCAGTGGGAATCGCAGCGACGTGCCCGCTTTTGCGCATTCCTGGCGCCCGGATGCCTTTCTGGTGGTCGGGGCGATTTCAAGTGATGGCATGGAGGGATCGCCAGGCCTCGGCCTCGCTCGATCAGCACTCGCCTGCATTTTTGTCGGGGGGCAAAACACGGGACACCGGGCAAAGACGACAAGCGGCCGCAAAGGCTTTCCAGCGCCAGATTCGAACCTTTACTCGGTTGAGGCGCCATTTTGGCGTGCTGGGGCGCCGCTGCGACCTTGAGCCAGGGCTGGACTCTCGGTGGTTGGGGGCGGGGCGCCAGGCCAGGCGCGGGCGGGCGGGCTATTTTTACCAACCTTTTTTTCACCCAAATTTTTTTTTGGGGGGGTTGGAAAGGGCGGCTGTTGGGGGGGGGGGCCCGGAAAATTTTCTTTCCCCCCTTTTCTTTTGCG
>Ga0163217_1094813_pt1 | contig 10547 bp, 11 predicted proteins | sample SynspAceP_FD_185933 | JGI IMG/M metagenome (GOLD analysis project Ga0163217, IMG submission 185933) | Saline lake microbial communities from Ace Lake in Antarctica - Synechococcus sp. Ace-P (PacBio error correction) | ecosystem: Environmental > Aquatic > Non-marine Saline and Alkaline > Saline ... | reverse complement strand
GGCTCTCAGGCAATAAAGAACGCAAGCTCCTCTCATGCGTTCTAAAAGGCCACCCTTCGGGTGTCTTTTTCGTTAGCGTTACAACTTCAGATCTCGTGCATCAAGTGTTGTATATGTTAAAAAAAACCCGCAGCTCAGTCTTCCACGCTTTGCCAGACATGCGACTTGCCTGATTCTAAGTTTCTATTAAAATCAGCGCTTACGCGTGAATGAGCGATATTACCTTATCTGACAGTCATGTTTCAGACGTTATAATATGAATGAGCAATCGGAACGCCCAGATAGACAGAGTTCAATTAAAATGATCTTGGACCGGAGTATAACCCGTCAGACAAACCATCAAGACAGCGATCAGCTTTAGCGCCACCGGCCTTTTCCATTCGGGTCGTCCCGCAACTGTTGACCATCCGTCCTGCGTTGCGCAATCACCGTATCTGGTTCTCACGCAGCGGACGTAATTGGTTGATCGTTTGATCGCTGCGGTTGGATGCGGTGAACCGTTCGCCCCGCTTTCACCAAGCTTGAGAATGCGACGGCCTGCAGGTCTCTACTGTTGGCACCTGAATGGCGGCGCTGGCCGGTTCGGTATCCACAACGCATTAATCGAGATTCACGCCCCGAATTTGGCGATCCTGACGGTCTGCCGCCGCCGTCGTGCGTTGGTATCATGCAAGCGCGGTGGCGCATGCTGGCGCCCCTGTACGGGCCATTTGAGTTGGCTCAAGACCGTCACTGACCGACGGCGAAAGGGCATCGGGCACCATCTCCTCGGGGACACACTGAAAGATCGACTTTGTCACGATTTGCAGCGCCGCCATCGGACATCAGAAAAGTCGCTGGGTGAAAACAACGGCAGCTTCGCGCCGTGAACTTTGCGACAGCCTACCTTGCCGTCAGGCGGATGATTTGATCGATGCAAGCAACGGCTGCCTTGGCGGCCACGGCGGCGAAAACGCTCGTATTTGACGGCGACAAGTCCTCAGCCCGGGCGTCTGCGCCATTCGGACGAACCTGTACCACAAGATGCTGGATCCTTGAGCCGATCTGCGCTGGCAGGTGCCGGCTTATTGGACCCACTATACCGTTTCGCGCGGGGCCATAGCTGACCAAACACGTTGCTTGCGCGCGCGTCGCGACCCCCGGCGCGCTTTATGTCGAATGCACGCACAGATGGCGTCCCGTCTGCGGACCTTGGCCTTGAGTGGGATGAAACCCGCCGTTGCTGAAATCGTGATCGCGGTGATGCAGGGCAGGCTAACGACGGTTGAAACTCGGTGTGCTTGGGTTAATCCTTGTTACGATTTGCGGTCGACAGCGCCCTTGCGGGACTGCCGAAGGTCGTTTTTGTTGCGCAACGAAAAACCTTGTGTAGTCACGGGCAAAGGCGTATCGTGAAAACGGACGCAAGAGTATTAAAGCGAGGGGAAACGCAATGGACGGGTACGATGTCGCGCAGCGGGTGGTCGGTGCGGTGCTGTTGCGGGGTCTTGGGCGTGCGTGGTGCTCAGGAACGGGCGGAGACCAACAGCTTCTTCAACCCCAGGAAATTCCCGTTGAAAAACCATCGGCCGAACAGATTTTTGAAACGCGGCGAATTCGACTTCAACGCAAAACGCCCGCCGAGCCGCTGAGTATTTCTCGGAAATCGAGCGCCGTATCCCTATCCGAATGGGCCAAACGCGCGCTGATCATGCAGCTTGTGCCTTCCATTTAGATCAGGACTACCCAGCAGCCGGTCTGCCGCGCAGCGCTATATCGAATTTCTTCCCCGATGACATGACGCGTCTTTGCCAGCTATCTGCTGGCCCTCAGCTATTATGAAACCAGATCGACGAAAGTCGGCCGCGATAGGGCCTGACTTCCAGGCGCTGCAAGCGTTGCGCGCGTTTGATAGAGGATTACCCTGACAGCGAAAATGATGCGCGGTCTGCGTGCTTAAGTTCGAATCTTGCTTCGACATCTGGCGGCAAGGAAATGGAAGTCGGGCCTATTATCTGCGCCGCGAGCATACACCGCGTCGACCTTCAACCAGGTTGCCGCGGTTGTCGTCGAGGATTTCCAGACCACACCCACAACCCGAAGCGCCTGCATCGCTTGGTCGAAGGCCTTATCTGCTCGCTTGGCGACCGACGAAGCACAGACTGCCGGGCCATTTTGGGCCACAACTTACAGTCGACCGAGTGGTACGCCGCCCAGCTAAAGTTGGTTGACCGTCCAAGGGCTTTGAAATGAAGTCCCCTTGGGGACAATCTGGCTGGACCGCGATTTACCGCCAAACGATTAAGGCGAATGATCTGACCACGCGCCTTTTTACGGCCCTCACGGATAGTGACCCATTGCTACGCGGCACTAGATTATTTCGAATTATTGCTGATCATCGACCGGCGGAGCTGCGTTTCAGCCGGGTTTGAACGTTCTGACCGCGAAAACAGGCGCGGGCAAATCGATCCTGCCTGATTTAGTCTCGGGGGATTGTGCTGGGCGGCGTGGACGTGCTGATCTGGTGCGTCAGGGCGCGTCTCAGGGCGAGTGACAGCGTGGGTTTCGATTCTGCCAGAGGGCACGCGGCCCATGCGGGGTACTGGAAGAGGCCGGACTGCCGGGGGGAGCGAGCTGATCTTGCGCCGGATCAACGGCTCTGACGGACGCAAGACGGCGTGAGGTCAACGACGCGCTGTTCGGCGAGGTGCTGCGCGCGTCTGTCCGAGACGTTGGTATAAGAGCTGCAGCGGCCAGCCATGACGACCGCAGGCTTCTTGACAAAGGCCACGCGCCATTCTGGAGAATTCGCCGGGCACGGTTGCGCTGCGGGCCAAAGGTGCGTTCAGGCATGGGTCCGGCCCTCGCTGCGCACGTAAGGCGGCGAAACAGGCCGCTGCCGACGCGAAAGCAATGCAGCCGAAGAAGAAAACCTGCGCCATGCCGCGCAAGAGTGGACAAAGCTGACCCGCAGCGGGCGAGGAAGAAACAGCCTGGATGCGCGCCGTCGTTTTGATGCAAAGCGGCCCGAAAAGATCCGCAGCGATGTGGTCAACGCTTACGAGATGATTGGACAGGCGCGCAGAGACCCCATTGGCGAACGCCCTGCGCTGGCTTTGACGGCGTCGCCCACCAAAAGCCGACGGCGGCCTGTAGAGGCCCCGATGCCCGCGCTGTCACGTGCGATGGTCGAATGGACGACGCGACGGAGGCTGGTCGGCCCGCGATCGACCACATGTCGTTTCAACCCGATCGAGCTCGAGGAAAGCCGTAAGAACGAACTGTCGGCCATCCGCGGCATGCGCCCGCAAGCACGAGGTACAGCCGATGAAGCTGGCTGCTGTGCCGACACGCTTCGCGGCAAGTGGATGCGCTAACCGCGGGCGAGGCGCACAGCCGGTCTCGAGAAAAGCCGTTGCGTTTGATGCCCAACCGCCTATGACCCGCCGCTGACGCACTGACCGATGCACGCCAAAAGAATTGCAGGCAAGCTGACAAAAGGCCGTCGCCGCTTAGCTGCCCCGTTAAAATGGAACGCGCGGTTTTTGCGACCCAGTCACCAACCGAAACCACCGGCCCCGAGGGCGTTGACCGCGTATCCTTCACCTTGCCACCAACCCGCGGCGCGCCTGCGGGACCTTTGGGCAAAGATCGCATCGGCGGGAACAAGCCGCTTTCTGCTCGCGCTCAAGTTGTCTGGCCAAGGGCAAACCGGCCTGACGATGATCTTGACGAAATCTCGACCGTGTGTTGCGGTTGCAACAGCCGAATTGCGGTGTGGGCGCGTCTGGCGGCGCTTCGCCAGGGCGGTCAGTGCTTGTTGTCACCCACTCGCCGCAGGTGGCCGCTTTGGGCGCACACACTGGCGTGTGTTCCCAGGCCTGTCCCAAAGGATGACTTTGTCGACGGTTCACGCGCGCTGGTCGCCCCCGAACGGGTGGACGAGGTCGCGCGTATGGCTGGCCGGAGACACGATCCCCGACGCGGCCCCCGCTGCTGCACAGCCGAGCTTTTGGGCGAAGAATTCCGCCAGCTGAGCCTCTCGCATTGCAGGTTTAACGCCAGCGGGGCTCTAGTCCTAGAAACATGGGGAAACCCCTGACAGCAAAGGCCCCATTGCCTTTGAAACCGCGCCCCTTTTTCTGAACCAGCAATAATGACCACGCTGTTGCAGGCCATAGCGCGTTTTGCTGGGGCGTTGCTGGGAAAAGGGGCCGGGCAAGGGTTACCTTTTGGTTTATCGCGCTGCGTGATCGTATTTGCGCGGTTTTGCGCGCTATTTTTTCGCAAGGGTTCAAACGCGTTACAGGCGCTTCTTTCTATGTGCACCGAAGATGTCCAGAGCGTTTGCACAGCCTATATTGGCAGCCTCGAATGGGTATTGGTCGTTTAATTTCCCACGATCGGCGGGGCTTACTGTGGGCTTCATCCTGCATAATTTCACCCGCGATGCTCGCGCGCGCGCAGTGTCGGCGATGTCGATCCTCGGGCCCACTACACGAAGCGGCGTGTGGAAACCGGCAGATCGCTTCGGCTTTGCCTCGCTGATCACGCGTTCAGCACCCGGCGGGTCCGTCGGGCCGAAGGGCGGTTGTTTGCCACCTTGCTGGCCGTGATCGCGACGTTGGTTAGTGTCGGATCAACGCAAGCGGCATCACCGGGCGCGAACTGCTGGCGCTGCGCTGTGGCGGCCCAGCTGTATCGGCAGGCTTTAACGCACCGATGCAGGCGCTTTTGCGCTAGAGATCGTGTTGCGCCACTTGCCGTGCATGCGTTTTTCGCCCCGATCGTCATCGCCTCTGCGCGGCGGACGGTGATTAAACCGAGCTAGAGTTGGCGGCCTGACCGGAATTTGTCCTGCCACCGTGGGCGGGGACATGTCGTTCTACGCGGAAACTGCCAGCGTTTTGCTGCTCGGGCTGACCTGCGGCGTGGTCGCGGGATCCTGATTGCGCGGCATCTTTTTGGGCGAGATAAATCGGCAATTTCTTTCAGGCCGCAGCAAGCGTGCACGGATCTGCGGCCGGCTGTGGCGGGTGCGATCCTTGGCGTAAAATCGCGCTGTGGTTCCCCCATATCACGGCGTCGGTACGAGACGAACAACCGCGCCCTGAGCGGCGAATATGATCTGCACGAGGGCGGTCGGTTTTTTGCCGGATGCTCAAGATCATGCCGTGTCGATCACACTTGGGGGGCGCATGGGGCTGCGGTGTGTTTTCTCGCCCTCGCTGATTGGCTGGGCGCGTTGACGGGCTGGCGTTTGGTCTGATCGGCCACGGGCGTATCCCACGATGTCGGTGTGCGACCTCGCTTTAGCGCTGGCGGGAATGGGGGCGGTGGCGGCAGCCGTTCTGGGCGCGCCCAATTCTACGACGGTAGATTGTTTCGAAACTGACAGGGACTGGCAGGGGACGGGTCTTGCGTGTCATGTCGCTGTCAGCATGTCTACGGGTTGGCGTCACGTCTGGTGCACGCAGCTTCTGTCTCACCCAGATGGAGCGCTGATCACCTTGGCGGCTGTGAGTCCACAGGCTTATTTGCTGGGCATGTTCATGGTCGGCCGCATCATGCGCCGCCCCGACGATTCTTGCGATGCCGCGAACGAGGAAACCTGTGGGGAACTAATCGGCGAAGGGACCTATATTGACGGCACTCGCGCACACTACCCGAGGCCGCCATGCCGATTTCGAGCAGACCGGTTGCTGGCCTTTATTCAGTGGTCACGTGAAACCCGAGATCGCCGCCGAATTGCTGGGCGCCGTTGTTCCATTTGTCGATGCCCTCAAGGGCCTATAACCGCGCCCTGGCCGAAAACCGCCGCCGAAGAAACATCTTAATTGTTGCTTACTTTCAGCAACAGTAGGTCGCTGCGAGATTATGATTGTCGTGAAATAGTTGAAGATTGCTGGCTGAATTCGGCAGGAATTTGGCTTGTTGGGACGTTCCCCCGTGAACGTACACTCTTAAGTATAGGTTTGGGATTTTAACATGCTTGGATTGACTTTACTGCCGGCGCTCGCGCTTTTTGGAAGTGGCAGGCTGATGGGCAGCGACGACGGGATGATGACATATCGGAGGACATTCGAAGAAGTGTCAGAGCCAAATGTCACATCCCCGCAGATTGTACTGCAACAGGCACCAATGGCCTGACCTGGTCACCGCACGGGGGCAAATGATGGGAATTCGATGCCTTGCGGGACGACACGGTAAACGGCTTTGGTGGATGATACCGTCCAGGGCGGTGCGGGCAACGACATTGCTTGCACCTTGGCGGTTGGCGACAACCTTGCAATGGCGAAGAGGGCCGCGATTTTAACTCGTCAAACGGTGGCCCCGGCAGTGATACGCTTTTGGGTGGCAATGGCCGGACAGCCTGACCGTTTCGGGGGCGACAGATCTGTCATGGCGGGGCAGGCAGCGACATTGCTTGCGCGGTGGTGGGCGGACGATCTGCTGAACGGGTAACAACGGCAAGCGAACACTCGACGGCGTGCCGACAATGTACCACCCTGATAGGTGCAGCGCCGACGAAGCTTGGCGGGTTTCAGGCGGCGGCGGATTCTTGTGGCGGTCTTGCGCGTCGGACAACCTGGATCGGCGGGGTCCGGACCATGATTACGCTTTTGGCGCGGGCTGAGGACACGCTTCTTTGGCGGTATCCGGCGACGATGTGCTGCGCGTGGCACAACAACGATCTGTGTCAAGCTGGGGCGGGCAATGACGACCCATGGGCAACTTCTGGCGCGGATACTTGCTGGGGGCCGCGGCAATGACACGCTAGGCGGTGGCGAAGGCTTTGACTACCTTGAAGGGAATGATGGTGTGACGACCATCCTTGAATGGGCAACGCGGGCAACGACGGGGCTCAGCGCGCGCGGGCACGATACCCTTATGGCGGGCGTCGGCAGCGATACGCTCAGCGGGCTGGGCGGGCGATGATGTGCTCGAGCGGTGAGGGTGGCAAGCGATCTGCTGATGGCAAACGGTGGCAACGACACGTTGATGGGCGCGGTGAACGACACGCGAACGGCAACGGGGCGATGACGTTGATCAGCTGGCGGCACCCAAGCGATCTGATCAATGTGCAGGCGGCAATGACGACCTGTCGGCGATGCAGGGCGATACGATCAACGCGGCCCTGGCCCATTGAACGCTCGTCAGGCGGGCGAAGGGCCGGACAAGTTGGCTGGCAACAAGGTGACGACCTGATCGATTGGTGATGCCGGGAAGTGACGCATTGTTCGGCGTATGGGCGATGACACGTTTAACGGCGGGGCGGGAATGATTTTCCTTATCTCGCGGGCTGGTGCTGACAGCATCGACGCGGCTGCCGGTGATGAGTGATCGTGCGTTTTGACGTTCACCCTCGACAGGCAATGTTCAGCATACGGATACGATGGCCGATGTGGTGCTGGGAGCGACGGCGACGGAACACCATCAGCGCCAACCGGGACGCGCCGATTACGGTGAACAGGGGTGACGCGGGCCGAATGTAATTCAACGGCCATCGGCTTGATCAGATTGAAAGACACCGGTGATCGTGACCGATATTCAACCTTGCCGAAGACGGTCTGTACCTGCAAGAAAAACCCAAGGATCGCCCCCAGCTTCGCCCCCGGGGACGGCATTTTTTTTTTTTTGCCTCGAAATCCGCGCGCGGCCAATGGCACCGACAGCGAGCTTGTGGTCAACGGCAATGTCGTGGTGAGTCGTGCAAAAACATCAGCGCCCCGCCCATTCTCGGCGCGGACAACAAGCTGGCCTGCTGAAGACGCATTTAAGAGGGGCCGCAGCCCCCGCTACATCAAAACCTTGAAATTTTGGGGCCCTCGCGGGGGCCCCTAGATTTGCTCTACCGCGACTTCGGGGCAGCTGGTAGAAAGGCCAGATGACCTTTGATCTCGGCCACGGCATTGTTTCGGGTCCTCATAGACCATGCGACGTTGTCGAGCGTCCAGGCTTTGGTCACGACCGAAAAATAATTGCGCGTCGCCCTTGTGGGGGCAGTTGGGTGGTTCTTTGCCGGTCTTGTCCAGAAAACGCCATCGCGATAATCCGAGCGGGGATATAGATTTAACCGCGTCGCGGTCTCCTCGCCCTCGCGCATTCCAGCGCATTGCGTGTTTCGGCCAATACCGCACCGCCTGCGCGCCATACTGTCCATGTCCCGTTTGACTTCCAAAATCTTTGATATGGTGCCAGTTGGCTGGACCGTCTCCCTGAATGAAACTGATTATATCGCGCTCAAAACCGGCGCTGTTGCCGCATCCAACCACAGTTTCGCAACCGTGATGATAGCTGCGTTCCGATTCTTTTTCCGCAACGTCGCCGGTGATAGGCGTCAGCAGTCCCGCGCATCCATGCTCATGGCATTGTCGGGCACGATGCAAACCGCCTATTCAATTGGGGGCAAAGCTCAGCGTTTCCCAAGCGAGCATGGCGCGGTGCGCATCCCCGCCCGCATGTTCACCCGCAGGCCGTACCACGGCAAGGTTTCAGCCGAATGCCAAAGGCCCCCTCGCCGGTAAATTTAGCCGGGGGCCGATGCTCAGGATCATACCGTCGGACAGGGCAGGAGCGGGGTGGGGGTGGGGCGACCGTGCTCAGCTTGCTGAGCCGTTGCGGCCCATTCTTGGACGCCTCAGATAGGCTCCACGCCATGGCCAGCCCATGATCGAAATCCTGCCTGCCATCCAAAGGGGCAATCGGCCCACGGCTTCTGAGTATGCGCGGCCAGCCAACCTTTAGCCAGCGCAGGCGGCTCATGGCGATCAGAACCGTTGAGCACACGGGGGGAAACGCCTCTTTCGCCTCGGCGGCGGCGTGCCGGATGGCAATGAGTGCGGGTGATTCGGTGGTGCCATTCCAGATATTGGCCCACCGGAGTCCAACACCAGGCAGATGCCGTCTTGCAGGGAACATTATCGGTGGTCTGCGTCACGCGTAATTGCAATCGCGCCATTGGGGCCCGGTGCCGGCGATGGTTCAAAAGCGCATCGTCTTGCAGCGCGGTGATCGCGGCTGGCGTGCGGTCTCGAGGTTCGGGTGACGACCTGTGTCTTCCGTCACGCCTGCCCGCTGGGCTGTGCATCAAGCCAGGCCAGCACCGTCGACCAAGGCCGCCCATCGCGCAGGTGCGCGGCGATAATCCGTTGATCTCGGCCTCGTTCTTGCGGCCTTGGGCAGAGCGCAGGGGTCGTCGCCCCACACGATCTTGTCGCCCAAAGCATCGCGACAAGCCACCGGCACAGTCGCTTTCTCGGCCCAGAACGGCAACCAGATAGGTCGCGAAGAGAAGCCAGATAACGCCTCTGACGTTGCATGAATGGTCACGTGCGGGCAGTATGCGCCTCCAGCCCCTTCCAGCTTGGGGGGGCGACGAACAGATTCCAAAACATTGAACCGGCATCGTTGCAGCACGGCCAAAGGCCGTGGACGACCGGAGTTGCGTGCAATATCGGACCCGCGAATATTAAAAGCAACCAGCACAGGCTATCGGGCAGGGTTGATTACTGCCGGGGCACGGCCCTTGTCGGCAACGATCCTGCAAGCCGTGCTATTTTGTCGACCATGTGGCCTCGCCGGCAAATTCGATCGGATGCAATTTGCGGCTGCCATCGGCAGTGCGGGCTTGGTCTGGCCAGATGCGGTCCACCAGATTTCCGGTAACGGCCGTAGCGTCCACGCGCTGCCTTTTCCAGCGCTGTCTCCAATTTGCTCGATCTGTCCGCGGCATGGCAGCCACGGATCGAATTCCCACGATTGCCGCCCTGAGCAGCTTCTGTTGCGCAGCCAATCTGCCAGTGGACACCTGGCATGCGACCGGCGGATAGACATCCGCCACCTGGCCATTGGACCTGTTTGCTTCGATAGCGCCCGTCGATGAACACCGCCCGCCACATCCCGCAAGGCCGGCACAGAAACCAGCCGATCCGTAAAACCTGTCCAGCCACTTCAGCCGGTTCATTCCGCGGGGGCAACATATTCGCCCTGATGCGGCATCGGCGCGGGGCACCCAGAAACCGTCAAGCGCGTCGCGTTCGCCAATTGCTTGCGCAGCGCGGCCAGCCCGTGGGGCGGCCCTGTTCCGGCCGCGAGGTCACCCTTCGAACGATTGAAAACATGTCACCACCCCCATTCTTCATTTTGCTCTTAAAACTCCCCGCGGAGCGTCCTATGACCCTCAGCTTTGCGCGGCGCATTGGCCCATGACACGGGCGCGTTGGGCGCGGATCGGTGTCGAAAAAGGGCGGCCAAGCTGCTCTGTCATGGCACCGGCCAAACTGTCCCACATCCGTTTGATCGTGACCGCGCGGGTCATATTTAATAGCGGGTCACCGTCGTGGCCGATTTTTGCCGATGGCCAGCAGTTCGACGGCCTTTACGGCTTTTTTCGACCATGGGCGAATCACGTCGCGGCAAGGGTTTTTTTTCCAGATAAGTTGCGGGGTCCACCGGGGAAGACCAGGGGGGTTGCTTGGTTCATTTCCCACGGGGTTGCCGGGCGCCGTCGCTTTTGGAATCCACCCAAATTTTTCCAATCGTGTTTCCCTTTTCTCCCCCGTTTT
>Ga0163217_1088482_pt1 | contig 10547 bp, 4 predicted proteins | sample SynspAceP_FD_185933 | JGI IMG/M metagenome (GOLD analysis project Ga0163217, IMG submission 185933) | Saline lake microbial communities from Ace Lake in Antarctica - Synechococcus sp. Ace-P (PacBio error correction) | ecosystem: Environmental > Aquatic > Non-marine Saline and Alkaline > Saline ... | reverse complement strand
TGCCGAAGTGTGTTCTAAAATTAATGGTCCCCCAGAATTCTATGACTTCCGACGCTTTTTTTTAAGGGCACCTAACACTAGTCATGAGTATCATTCCCCATCACTGACGCCCACTTCATTACCGAGCAAAGTAAAATTACGCTAATAATTACGATTATAACCAAAAAGCTGTTTACTTAATGAGTGAATTTAAAATTTTAGATAATGGCTTTAATTATTGAAAGAAGACAACAGCTATTTGCTTTCACCCATCGCATCACTTTGTATGAAAAATATGAAGACCTAGATGCTGCCGCTTAGTTAAAATTGCAGTCCATGAGGGAAAAAAATACCAATTGCCATTGTGGCAAGCGGGTGGTAAAAATAGAAATACCCTTTGAAAAAACCACAAGTACCTAATCTAAACGATTTATGCTGATGGTGTTGCATACGATTTGACTTCTGTTGAAAAACTCTTAGAATTTTAAAGCCAGATTGCCCTTTAAAATCCCCCAAAAAATTAAACCTTTGCAACTTTAAAAAAGTATATCAATGAAAAACATAAATTTTAGTGCTGGCCCACTGTATTTGCCCACAAGAAGTTTTATTAAAAAGCTTCAGAAGCGGTCAAGATTTTAATGGTATGGGCATAAATCGAAATAATCGCATAAGAAGCAAAGAATTCTATAAAGCGTTTCTTAAGAACACCAAGCAAGAGCCCTTTGCCTTTAGAGCTTTTAGATCTTGAAAACAAAGGTTACCAGGCCTTATTTACCTCTCTGTGGGCCAGTATGGAGTTTGTTTCGTGTGGCTTACCCAATCTTCTGAAAAATAAGGGAGGATCATTTACAAAATACGGGGTTAATACCCATGGAAGTAGTAAATAAGTAAAACCAGCCAAAGGGGAAGGCTAAGAAAATTTTTTCGGTAGAAGTTGGTTGGGAGAATAAGGGGTTGGCCTCCTTTCAAAGGCCAAGAGGGAATTTTTTAAAAATTCAATATGTCCAAGAAAAATGGTAAATGGGGGATAAATTCCCGGGAGAAAACGATTAGAATTTTTTAACCTAACACGTTTAACCTTCGGTGCGAAAATAAAACCCACCTATTTGGACCACAAACAATTGAAAAAACTTTTCAAAAACACCCAAAGGTGCCATTTGGTTATGTGATATGAGGTTCTCGATATTTTTTTCTCGAGAGTCATCGAACTTTTTCTCAGTTTGATTTTAATTATAGCGCAGGAGCCACAAAAAAAATATGGTCCTGCAGGAACAAACTACCCCTTTGTTTTATTGTTTAAAAGGAAAGGGAAAAGAAAAAAACCTTTTTCGTGGGAAGGAAGGTACAAGGCCGGGCAACAAAATCTAAACCGGAATAAATAAAAAAATCAAAATTAGAAGATTAAAACAAAAAAGGCGGGCTTAATTATAAATGCTAAAAGAACAAACCATGTACCAATACCTACCGCCTTGTGTTTTTCCTTAATATCTACCCGTTTTTTCTATTGTTAAAAAAACTAAGAAGAGGTTGGGGTCTTAAAAAGAAAGGACGACAAAATAAATTTCCGGGAAGGGGGGCTAAATCTTCAACTCAAAAAAACAGCCATAGAATGGAATACTAATCAACGAAAAAAGGCCACCCAATTCGTTATATTCTGAAAATAGATTTAAACCCTGTTTTTCAAGGTTTTGCACAAAAAATGAAATAGATCAATCATGAACGCCACCTTTTACCCTAGCGATGGAAAATTAAAAGATTCTTTATGGACACCTTATTGGAAACGAGGCTGGGCATTAGTGGAATTAACGACACCGTTCTATCTGGTGGCCTACAGAGCCTCTATGTAATTAAGCACTGCCCATATAGATAGTGTTGCGTTTTTAGTAGATGTTCAGTGAGCGAAAATGAAACGAAAAGGATAATAAATAGAGGGTAGTTTATGGTGGGTAGTCGTTAGAATTTAAAATTTTGACTTGATTTGTACTAACCTACTAACCACTTAGCTACTAAACAACTAAAAAAAAAATGAGAAATATTAGCAAACGATGGCATCTTCACAAGCTCGTGAATGAAAAAATTAAAACAAAACGGCGATTCTGAAGTTTTAACGGTACATGATTGCCCAATAACAAGTAGCAAATTACATAAATCAACACAACATAGTAGTTCTTTTGGTTCGTAGGTGCAACCGAAGTAAGAAAAGATATGATAGACCGCTTGTCCTGGCTTAAAACTAATGTGGTCGCGTGCGTTGGTTTACTGGATAATATTGATGTTCAATATGCAGAACAAAAGGAAGGTTCCATGTTATTAAATACGCCGAAGCATCTCAGGACTCAGTGCTGAATTGCGTTTTTGCACATTATATATGCGAGGTGTACGTTTTTTATACGATTGCCAACCGAAAACATTGCCATTAGATGGGGGATAGTAAGTTTTAAAGATTAAAAAGAGTGATCACGACTAAAGGAAACAGAATTAAGAGAAAAACCTTGAGGCCATCATCGGGTTTGGGAAAAATAGGACAAGCGACTGCAAAAATTGCACTGGAATAGGCGATGAGGGTGCCTTATACCCCACGATGGTTGAAGTAGGCCGAGGCAAAACCCTTGATTTTTTTTTTTGACTGGAACAAATCTATCCTTACATTGCAAAATAGCCCCCAAGCGGGGAAGAGGTTTTAAAAAATTCAGATTTTTATATCCTTCATGTACCCCAACAAAAGCAAAGTATATCTTGGCAAAAGTGATATTGACTTAACTGAAAGAGGTTCGTCGGCATCATAAATGCAGCCCGCGGTAGGTTGGGGTTTAGATGAGGTGGCCTTGCGTCAACGCTTGGAATCAGGAAAGATAGCTTTTTGCAGGCCTTGATGTATGATGAATCAGAACAAATCCTGAAATCAGAATTTTTAATGCATCACCAAAACATAATCGTTAAAACCACCACAATATGAGCTTGCCACCACTAGAGGCTCAGGAAACAAATAGGTTGGAGTTAGCGACAAACAAATTATTCCAATTGTTCTAAAATAAGGCTTCCAATTTTAAAGTGATTTAACTTCTTTTGTACCGTTGAAATTCAATTAATAAACGAAAATTATATACATGTCAGCGTTCATTAGATTGTATTGATAACAGCCCAACGGTAGAACAAATTAATGTGTAGCGGCGGTTGCTGAGTCAAAAACAGGTCAGTCCGAAGGTAAACCAGGTGAAGTATTAGCATGGCAATGCCCTTAAATTTTAGGGGCCATGAAAAAAAAATGTCAGCTTCCCCACAAGGAGCGCAAGGCCTGATGAGAGTAAGCTTAACAGGCGATAAGCACCAATGGCAAGTATTTTAGACGATAACTTTAGGCGGCTATATTTGGAAGAGTGGTGTTGATGATAGCGTCTGAAAGACGCGCGGTTGCCGGAATCTTGCGACATGTTTTTGGAAATAAACAAGCGAATGTTAGAGAAGCATTAGTCAAAAAAATTGGATTGATACAGGATATTCGCCGATATTTTAAAAAAATAGAGCGCCTATTGTCATGGCTTTTTAAAGACAAGCAAACTGCTCAAATAGTAATTCAATGACGCTGTGGAATGAATACACTCTTGGGAAGCATCTAGGTGGGCAACCCACAACAAAACCAAAGTCTTATTTACCCACTTTATTAGATGCTGATGGACGACGCGTATGTATTTTAGACGACGTAGCTGGCATGGTCATGGGGTACCAATAAAAAAGAAAGGTGGTTTTAGGTGGTTTACGTGGAGGTTATTTGGCAAACAAATAACCTTTTTTGAAAGTTAAAAGTGAAGTCGAACATATTGTCGGCTTTCTTTTTTGTAACCTTTATTAACTTTCATAAGAGACTCTTTAAAAATATAGAGCGCAGTTAAATATTTTTAGAATGAAGAAAAAACTTTATGTAGTTAGTGCCTTGTGTATTTGTTAGGCATAGCAATGATAAATTACAGTTGCTCTAGTTCAAAAAAATACAATACAACCCACCGATGATGAAAAAATTGCTTTTAATTGAAACCAAAAGGCGATACGATACTATTGCTAATGAAGAAACAGCGTATGAAATTAATCATTATTGAACCTGGTTTTAAACTTTTGGCTTCAGAGTGTTGCGACAACCAGAAGGTTTCTATTCCCAAAAATTATTTAGAAAGTAGAAAAATCATATTTGGGAGGTAATAGAATGGAATCCAAACGGTGCTACAACCACAACGCTATGCATTCCAAATTTATATGAAACTTAGCATCAATTATGGATTATAACACCAGGATTATGGCTACGAAGTAAATACAAATTTATATATTATTGTTTATTACTTTCCAAAGAAAAGTACAAACCAGCGTCTGGGTTTACTTTTTATCCCCGTATATAAACTCATTTTATTTTTTCCAATTTACTATTTGTAAGGAACCTTGCAAACCTACGGTAAATAAAAAGAAAAAAAGGAACTAAAAAAATAGGAATTTAGGGTTCCTGGATGGGCTTAAAATGACTTCAATAATTATATCTTTGCCAAAAAACATAAATGTGGTATGGAGAATTAAAAGAGCGTTGGGCGGGGGTATTGAGTCTAATTTTAGCATTTCTAGTGATATTATTAGTTTTTATTTACAGGCAGCCACTTTAAAGATTGCCAGACCCTTTATGTAAGAATATTATAGGCTTTTACGAGAGACGGTTTTTTTGGTCAAGAATGTACTTTTCGTATTTTATTGGTCATTCGTATTCTTGTGATTTTTTCCATTTACCAAGTGTTTACTGGTATTTTTGGCTGGCTTTTCGGGCAGTTTAGATTTTCTGGAATATGGAAAAAACAAATGTTATTCTAGAATAGCCTAGGATTTTTTTGTTTAAATAAATAGGACAAGCTAAGCTACTTGGCATTCCTAAAAGGTCCGTGTAAAGAACCTAAGTTCTACGCCTTTTTCATTTTTAAAAGTCTTCCCTACTTACCTGTATGAATTTATCTTTTTCCTGATGTGGTTTAAAAAACATTAGGTATATAGCCACATTAAGTAAATGAAGAGGTATAAACATCTAGACCTGGAACTAATTTTCTATAAAAGTAACAATCCCAGCAAACCTGACCTATTTTTCCTTTGTAAAGGCGTGTCATCAAACCCAGCCAGAAATTGGTGCGCCAAATGAGTGGTCTGAAAATTCCGCCAATGCACTGGTATGGCAAATGATAACAGGTCCTAGTGCATCGAAAACAAGCCTAAAAAAATGGTTTTCTTAATTTATGATTTTTTCTTTTTGCTTTCATTAATGTTAAAATGGAAGTAATCAAAATTTTAAGCTCAGGTGAAAATAGACATCTTTTTGGTTATTTAAAACTTCCAATAGCGGTATTTAGCCTTGCTACGAAAATAAAAAATAAGCAAATAAGGTGAATTTTTAGCCTGTATCATACCTCTTTAGATGACCTCAAATCCAATTTCTGGAGTTAATATTCAAAATCAAGGTCAAAAAAAAATTCTCAACAAAAAGTGTTAGATTTTACTTCATAGAAAAACTTCAAGCCTAGAAAGTCTAGAACGTTACCAAGGTTTTAAAAAACTCATTTCGAGTTCTTTGCTTGTTCAAACTGTCCTCTGAATCCTGAGGATTGTAGTTACAAGAGTTTGTTTCTGAACTCCGCGCAATTCATCATACACAAGTTGCGAAAAGCGTTCTATGGAACTTACCGCGACCCTTTAGGCTTCAGCAGTTTGTATTGATTACACTCCAAATATTCATGATGTTAAACGTTCTGAACTATGTAATCTTCTGCAAAAACGATCAACCACACGGTGGAATTTACTTGTCCTACATATATGTCCGTTTGGAATTATAGGCAATATTGCTTGACCGGAAAAAAAGGCAAACATGTATGCTCGCATAACGAATTACAACCAATATCCTTTATGAATCACCATATCATCATAATCTTCTTTAACATGGCTCCCTTTAGTATTTCTTACGGATTCTTGTTGTATCCTTGTGTTAAAAACATCATTGCTTTTGAGGCTCTTTCTGGCAGTTTTTAACAAGCCTTCTCTTGAAACATCCTCTCCCCTATTTCACTAATTATCGGGGTTAGAATAGTTGTTTTTTACTTCATTTTCCCTAATTTCAATTATTGTACTCTTTCAAATTTTCTATTATGGCTGCCATTTATCTTTCTTTGGATTTTTATTCTGTACATTGTCCTCAGTACTTTAAAACTATTTTGTATCTTTATTGATTAATATTAAAACAAAAATACAGTAAGATTTTCACAAATTAAATTAAAATTTCTATTAAATGTTTAAAAAATCAATTTAATCCTAGTATTCAGTTCTACTTGGCTTAGTAGAAGAATAAAAATTAAAACTTTACAAGAACGGCGCTTGAATTTACATTTTGCTATGTCTTTACGGTAATATGGTAATTTCAACTTTTTAATTGAAAAAAATGATGAGGCTAAAAATATTGAAAAATCTTTACGGGATTAAAGGTCTTGAAAGGGGTTGATCTTCATATCAACATAGGTGAAGTTAGTTTTCATTGTTTGGGTCCATCTGAGCCGGAAAAAACTACGCTGTTACAAATTTTAGAACTTCTTGGATCAACAATCCAATAAAAAGAAAAGTCAATTGTTCATCAAGGATACTGATGACTATTATCGGAAAAGACCTAGCCGAAATTTAGAAATGAACATATTGGTTTTATTTTTCAATTTCACCAATGTTACTTCCTGAGTTCTCCGCATTAGAAAATGTTGGCATTCAGCCTTTATAAGAAAAAACATCCCAAAAAGGAAGCTGAAAAAAGAGCTAAAGAACTATTAAGACTTTTTAGGCTTATCGCATCGCTATCATCATAAACCCTAGTGAACTTTCTGGTGTGGGAAACAACAACGCGTTGCAGTTGCAAGGCTGTTGTTGAACAATCCAGCCTTTCATATTCGCTTGATTGAACCGAGTGGTAATCTAGATACCGAAAGTGCTGATAATTTTACATCAACTTTTTTTAAACCTTCGGATGAATTGGGCAGACCTTTTGTTATCGTTACGCATAACCGAAGAATTAGCAATATGGCCGATCGTTAAAACTGACTATGGTTGATGGTCGTAATGATCGTATGCCCTATGATCAGCGAAATTTGGAGTTACTTTAAAAACCCTACCTATTACTCCCTAACAGGCCTAAAGGCTACAAGAAAAGTAATTATTTTTTTACAAAATTTAATTTAGCCATAAGTTCTAGTTTGTATTCTTAGGGCTTTTTATGGGTGTATTATACTTCTAGTTAAAGATTGATTAGGGAGCGCATAGTTGTTGATGAAATGCTGGCTAGTATTCTATTTTAGGTCTTTTTATTGGGGGGTTATTATAGTCCTTAAGCCAGAAGAGTTACTATTTAGAGGCCTTTAGCCTTGTTTAAGAAAAAGTAGTTATTTTAAAAATTCTTTTTATGGCTTCTGTTCTTAATTATTCGTGCGGTACATTTGTCTAATTTTGAACTTTTCACAGAATACCTTTGGCTTGCCCCCCTACTCGTTGCTCCGCAAATTTTCTGCGGGTTATATTTTTAGGCTTTATTAAGTTAAATTAGGACTTCAATGGTCGTTTTTATTACATGGCCGGTCATAATGCTATTTTAGTTTTTAAGCCACTACTCCTATTTACCCTATTTTGGAGAAACGCTTACAATTCATGAAAAAGCAGAATTAAAAATTATTTTTTTAAATGAAAAAGTGTGCAATACAACACCCTAGTTTTTTAGAAATGACCGATTACAAATTACCACATAGGTTTTACTAAAAAGAAGATTATAGAAATTAGTGCTTTTTTAACGCAAACCTTGCTTGGGGGTAATAGAAAAAGTATTTTGCGAACGCTCAAAAAATGATGTCGCTCTTAGAAGAGTCGGCCTTTATGATTTTATCATGAATCATCAAAGAGGCGTGATTTAGCACGTTTCGATAAAAAAAACCTTGGTACATAGAACCTTTTAACGGTGAAGACGCCTCTTTTTTTATTAAAAGGTTTTTTAAAAAAATCTTACAACAAACCCACCAAAGGGTTAGGGAAACTGCTTTTTAAAAGCTTCATATTCAGACAACACTTGCAAAAACCGGCTATCTCTGGATTTTAAAGAAACCATTCTTTTAGAAATTCCCCATCCGAAAAGAACAACAAAACACGTTTCAGACCCTTTAAAAGGCTCGGCGGCCAAACGTATAAATATTGTTCTTACGGTGGATGGTACGTGACGACATACCGGTGTTGACTTTTGGAATAGTGGAGAAGTATTTCTCCTGCTGGCCTTACTTGCCCACTAGACGTACCATTCTGGAAATGGTCGCTAGAAAATTAAAATTATTGAGCGGAAACAAAATGATGCCAAAGCACTAGCGGAAACTTGATGCTACCCTTGCGTACCTTAGATTCCATTAGATCCTGTAAAGTACGATTTCGCTTTGGTTTGGTTTAGGGGTTTTGAGAAGTTTTAGGGACTTTTTATTTTCAATTTGTTGTAACAACGTATTACTAACTTTAAGACTCATAAAGTAAAACTATTAACCATGAGTGGCGCTGGACACATGTTATATCTATTAAAACTTTTGAAAGCAAATCGGGAGCTTTTTAAAGAAGAACGCTGCGGCAAAAGAAGAATTTTAAAAGGAAAAATGATTCGTGAAAAAAACTAATTTTAAAACGCAACTTCCGAACAAATGATCCCGACAAAAAGGAAAAAAATTAAAAACTATAAAACAAGAAGAATTCAGAATCAACTATGCTAGCTTTAATTGTGACTATTTGATATTATTTCTGCTATTTTGGCACTATGATACCTGTAAATTTGTAGTATTTGGAGTTCTAAAATAATAATTTTCTATGGGCCTAAAAAACGTTAACTCTTATACACGCTGGCTGTTTTTTGGTTTTGTTGGCTTTTGGTTGCCGTCGTTACTTTTATGGCGTGGGTTTTATAGGCCAGTTTGAGGTCACTGGGATCTATTTATTACCTTATTCCAATTTTAGCGATGCTCGGAGTATTTCGGAAGTAAAATAATTTTCAAAAACCGATTTAGCAGCTATCCATCAAAAGCATCAGATCCTCTTAGCTCCAACTTGTGAACTACCAATCAGCTTCAATCGTAAAATTATGCCTTCATCAAAGGACCTGCATATTCTAGCCTTTTTTTATTTTTATGGGTTATGGGTATACCCTTTATTTTTAGTATCGCCGTCTTGTTTAGTCTTTATCTAGCGGTACAAAGACCAACGAAAGATAAGCTGATCAAGATTTAAATTTATGAGCCCAAAAGAACAACGCGAAAACTTTAGCTAATGAAAAACTGTATTTAAAAATTTTTAAGTCTTTGTTAATGATGACACTAACAAGCACAAAGTCAAGCATTGGACCAATTTCTTGAGCGTTTTAGCGCCGGATAATAAAAAAGTAGGGGCCTACCTGCCGAAAATGAAAAAAGAAGTAGTTTTTATGGGTAATTTCAATTACCGAGGGCTGGATATCGTATGGGAAACCCAAAGCTTTTTAAAGAAACCCATACATCATCAATAGAGGTATCAGTGGGCAACAACACCACAAATGTTAGTTCGTTTAAAGCAGATTTATAGCCTTAAAACCAAAGCAGTAGTCATTTTAGCAGGGATTAATGATAGCGCAGCAATACCGGGGGCCCCGTCAAGTCTAGAAAGATCAGATAATTTAATTTTCGATGGTGCAATTAGGCACAAGCCAAACAATATCAGGTAATTTTTATCTTCCATTCTACCAGCCGGATTAAATTAATTGGCGAACCCGAAGTAGATCCAGCTATGAGGTTATTAAAATGAATGTCTTTATAAAAAAATATGCTGAGGAAAAAACTGCGTTTACCATAGACTAATTACACCCCTATGGTCGACGACAAAAACGGATTAAAATTTAATATTCAGAAGACGGGTTCATCCCAACAAAAGAGGTGTATGCCATAATGACGCCTTCGTTGTACAGGAGGCTATTGTAAATCACTAAGGACAATTAAAATAAAAGTTTAGTTTAGTATGCATAACCTTTAGTCAGGTATTATAATACCGTTAAAAATACGAAGATATATTCAATCCTTGTTTTACATCGATCTTAAACAAAGCGATTTTAATTTGAAGTTTGTAGCAACTCATTCGACCGATGATAGTGCAGAGATTGTTCATAGCGCATCGCCACTGCAAGATAAACGATTTTAAACTATTCGATGCTAAAAATCTGGAATTTCATAAGTGCAGGTTTTGCAACTAGGCTATCAAAAGCATCGGGGACTTTGATTACCAGAATGGATTTTCTGATTTGATATCATGACTCCTGAACAAATTACAATTGATGGTTGATTGCCGTTTTAGCACCAACGGAATGGACACATCGCTATTGGTCAGGTACGATTTTGCCCAAAAACCGGAAATTATGACGGTTATGCCCCGAAACTACGAAAAAATGGTCTTAACAAGCTTTAACAGAAAAAGGAACAATTATAGCGATTTAATTTTAATTTTCTTTTATGTTTTTTTTTCTTTTATAATTT
>Ga0163217_1059324_pt1 | contig 10547 bp, 9 predicted proteins | sample SynspAceP_FD_185933 | JGI IMG/M metagenome (GOLD analysis project Ga0163217, IMG submission 185933) | Saline lake microbial communities from Ace Lake in Antarctica - Synechococcus sp. Ace-P (PacBio error correction) | ecosystem: Environmental > Aquatic > Non-marine Saline and Alkaline > Saline ... | reverse complement strand
AGTTGTGAGAGAGATTCCGATCGCAGGTTTCCAAACGTCGCTTTCGATCGAGCAATCATCGAGGTGCTGCGTCAAACGGGGGCTTCATCATCGCGTGCCGATTGAGCGATCGCGCCGGGCGGATCGCGTTGTTGGACTGCGTGAGTAACGGCGACGGTGGAGTCGGTGGGTTTGATCACCGGGCGAGTATTTTGAGTAAAGAAAACTCGCCGCGTTCCCTTTTGATGCACTCGTGACTGGACGTTGAAGGTGCGGCCGTGCTGGGTTCATGCCGGGACACGCGAAGAGGCGGACGCGATGGCCGAAAGGCTTGGTGCCGCGTCGGCGACAAGCGGGTTGCCGACGCGAGCGATTTTATCGGACATGGAGCAAACCGCTCGGTCACTCGCGGTGCGGGCGATCGGGAAACGCGATTTGAAGTCAACGAGGCGATGAGGTGATGAAGGGTGGCGGGTCGGCGGGGCGGGGGTGGAGTCCGGCGAGAGTTGACGATCGAACTGCAGCGGACTCGTTAATGCAGACGGGGGTTGTGCGAGAGCAGAGAGGAGGCGAAAAACGGCGGTTGAACGAACGGCTCGACGGCGGGCACGTGATGCAGCGGTTTGAGCAAATGGTCGGCCGCTCAGGGCGGGCGAATCGAGGGAGAGTTGTCCCACGGCGCGTCGCCGTGATTATTCGTGCACACCAGGAGGATACGTCGAGGTCGATTCGACTGCTCCTGCGATCGGTGACGCGATCAATTGCGCCGGTGGCGGACGCCGACATGGCGGTGAATCGATAACCATTCGTGTCGGGATTCGAAGACGTGCGGTCCGGTGCGGAGAAGGCTGTCCGAGGGGCAAAATGCTTTCAAGCACGGTGACGATTCCAATACGATGCAACAACAGATTCGCTCATCGAGAACGTCCGTGGGTGGCTCCTGAGTTTTTTTTTGGGAATTTCCGGGCCCCCCCCCCCCACGGGTGGGGCGCGGCGATTGAGTTGGTTCTTCGATCGTAGCTGTGGAATTGCTTCGGTTCTGGCAAAATTTTGATGAAAGGGCGGAATGACTTGCGAGGGATCGAGGTGCTCGTTTTCAACCATTCCCGCCCCCTCATTATTTCTGCCAATTTTTTCGGAAAGAATTGTTTGTCCGCACCGTTTTTTGAAAAAAATCACTAAAACAATGCTTCTGGCGACACCTGACAAATCAACATCGAATCACCGATCGGGAGCGGCGGAAAACTGCCATCTCGGGATTTCCACTTGTTCCTAAACACACGTCGCGTTTCGCCGCCTTGCTCGAAGGGACGTGGGCCGATTACGGGGGGATTCAGTTCACGATTCGATTTTGCTCGACATCGATTCAAACTCAATGAAGGGCTGGATGCGGATCGGTTCGATGTGGACGAAAACCAGTTGGCCACGCCGCGGTTGTGTTGCGGAGAAAGTGGTGGTTGTTGCCGGTCGGGTCGGCACTCTTTTTGGGGTCGGAGCCGTTGCTGTTGGCGGCTCGGGCGGTGCGGGTTCCAGGTGAAACGAGCAAGGCGAAACGAGTGCAAGGCGGAAACGAGCCGCCCAGGCCGCGAAACGAGTCCGGGCGGAAAAAGACGAGCCGGGCGGGAACAATCCCGGGGGAGGTGCTCGGTTTTTGACGTTTGTTGTCCGGGGGAACTGACAACGCAAAACTGCTGTTCGATTTGTTTCTATCCGGTGGACGACGCGGGTGGGAGCACGTGGTTTTTTCGGAGAATCAGCCGCGATTGACGGCGGGGACGGCTGATTTCGCGTTTGCATTCACGAGGGGACGCTTCAACGTATGAGGCGCTCCGGGTTGCCACTGCGTCGCCGGATTGGGGGCAATTTGTGGGAAGACGCCAAACGGAATTGTCCGCTGCCGCTGGGTGGGCTGTGATGCGCTCGCGTGTACGATGAGGGGCGCTCATGAGGCAGGGCAGTGGGTTATTTTCGGCACGTCGCTCGCAATCCGCCCGCCAGCGGCCCGAAACGGCGCGCCGCGAGCGTTCGGTACGCTTCAATTCGATGGCATGAATGCGTCTTGATTGCAGCACGTGGAGGTTGTACGTTAACGACTGGACCAGGTGGGATTTGGGCGACTTTTGGAGCTCGCACTGGACGATTTTCGCTATTAGCAAACGAGCGAAAAAAACACAGAGGCACGTCTGTGGAATTCTACGCGTTCCTTTCCTCAACCAACCGTCTTTTTTGCCAAAAACCGCCGGCTGGATTAGGCTGCGAAGGACTAGTGACGGATCGCTTCCTCTTTCTCCTCTTTGCTCGATGCAAGCCGCATGGACCCCTCCTCCGCTATTCGCCCGGAAGCCTCGACGCGTGCATTGCCCCGCATCGGGACCGATCCGGTTTGGCGGGCGAGAGCAGGTTCCAGCGTTTGGTCAGTGATCCGCGAAAGTCAGTGATCGCGGAAGTCAGTGAGCGGGCGGAAGTCAGTGGCGGGACAAGGCGGCCGAGCACGGTGATTCGGCAGGACCCGCTGGTGTCTTTCGCCACCGGGATCCCGAGTCGCGTCCCGCGATGTCTCGGGGGTCAGCGCGGCGAGGCCTCTTTCCCAGGTTTTCTTCCAAGGGCTCTTCGCACAACGGCCCTTCGCTGGGATCGGGCAGGCGGAATCGTTGCCGGGGGCCGACGCCACCACACGCCGGCGTCCTGGGACTCGCGAATTAGCGGGGGGCAACGTTTGAATTCATTCGAACTGCTCGAACCAAATCGGTGGGCGGCGGGATGGGGGACGGTCTTTCGCGCCGTCGACGAGAGGCTCGGGCGCGACCGTCGCGGTAAACAAAGTCGTGCGTTTGCTGCCGGCGACCCGAGACCTTGCAACGAACGGTTTCGCAACGAGGCTTCAAAAGTGCGCGAAAAACTCGATCAACCCACTGATCGCCTCGCGTGTTCGAGGGCGGCAACGATGGGCCGTGTACTACATCGTTTTTTTGAGTATATCGACGCAGTTAACATCCGGCGACATCGTTTCACAGAGCGGACCGCGTGTCGCTCCGACGAGTGCGGTTTTTTTTTAAACAAAAAAAAACTTGTTTCAAGTCGCCGAGGCGATCGGCCACGGCGTCGGTCGCGGGATCGTCCACCGCGAATATCACCGTCCAACCGTGGTGGTTGACCGAGAACGCTCGATCAAATCGTCGACATGGGTTTTTGGCTCGCTCGGAAAGTTGTCGAGACCACGAGACATGACGGCCAAGCGGTGTGACGCTGGGCACGTTCGATTACAATCTCGCAGAGCAGCCCACGACGCGACTCGCCGAACATTCGCAACGATCTGTATTCGCTCGGTGCACGTTTTATTACATGTTGAACGGAGTGCCTCCGTACCCCGGCGGCACGATGTTGCAGAAACTGCTCAACCATGGCAACGCGGCGATCCCAAGGGACGTGCGTACCGCGTGACAAACGCAAGCGGACGACTTGCCGCGATCCTGACGGAAAAATGTGGCCAAACAAACCCGACCAACCGCTACCAAAATTTCGCAAGCATTGATTGCCGATTCTAAGGAGCTCGCGAGCGGGAAAACCTCCGTCGTAGGCGGGCGTGGATTGTGGTGACGGTCGACGGTTGACAGTGTGTTTGTTGCGGAAAATTGCTTACGACATTTGCCTTGGGTGGTCGCCGCGACAGTGTTTGATGGGCAACTGCCGTCGTTTGGAATTACTGTCGTGCAACACGCGGCGATTTTCAGTGCCCAGGCGCCGCCGGACGATCCCCGAAACGCGAGTGGAGTCGCTGCCGGTCAATTGCGTGAAACCCCATGACGAGGAAGAACGACCCCTGGATGGGATCGCCGTTTTTGCACGCCGGAATCCTCGCCGAAAAAACACCCGGCATGAGCGACTTCAACGTGAGACGTCGATGCCGAGAATCCCAGATTCGAGTACCGGGATCGAAAAACCGGAGTTCCACCGCGCTGGCGGGGATGGACGTCGTCATCGCCGCGCCCGTTGACATGCTTGATGACACCGTCAAACTTCGTCATCGCGTGGCCCGAATTCTCGCCGCATTCGGACGAATCGCCGTCGGCGATGTTGGATGATGGTTTGCCCGCATTCCGTCTCGATCCACGGTGCTGGAAGTTCGGGTGAAAGTCAGTTGCGAACCCTGAGAACCCGTCCTCCAATTCGGTCGCCTCCTCTTCGCTTCCCGCAGCTGGACGTCGACTTCACGACCAGGCGACCGATGATCGGTAGCGAGTGACCCGGCGCCCGATGCGTGTCATAGGATGCGCGCGTTTCCGTTATGTGTCTGATTCGCCTCGAGTGTGAATACTGCCGAACTTATGTGTGTGATCCTGCACCGCGTCCCTCGTTGCTATTTAATGATAGTCTGTTTGATATCCGCCTGCGGGGATGGATTCGATTGCGGAAAACGGTTCGATGGCACGCTCGCGTGATCGTTTATGCGCTAAGTCTATCTCTAAACGCGTCGCTGCGGATCCGCCGCATACGGTGCGAAGCGGTTCCGGATCGAAAACCACTGCTCGGCGCGACGGACGATCGAAGGACCGCCCGCAGCGAAGGCTGTTGTGGCTCACCCACGTCACTCCGCCGTGTAGTCTCTGCGGATGTGATTGCTCACCGTTCACCGCGTCGTAGCGGATCGGATATTCCGGACACCGCGAGGGTGAGCATCCCGTCCGTTCATCGAGGAAGACGTATTTGGTCATCGCTTCCAGTCGCGGGCCTTGTGCTAGCCGCGATGCTGCAAGTCGTCGCGATCGAAATCGATCTGTAGTGGCTATCGAAGCGAGATGTTATGATCGAAACCCGAACCGAATCGAACTCGTCGATATGCACTTGTTACTTGGACCGTACCGGTGAGCGAAACCGACGGCGTTCGATGATGCGGCGATGAACGATAACCGCCGAAGTCCGGACTGACGGATTTGTTCGATCACGATCGACAACCCGACACGTCGCGAAACATTCACGCGTCCGAATATCGTGACGCGACCCAGAACCCATCGCTATGCGCCCATCCCCAGGGATCGCCGCGTTACGGGCAGCAGGCCTTGCCCTATCCGTTACACTGGTTTCACTAGGTTGTACAACGTTATCATTCGTGCGCGGCGGTCAGGGTTCTCGATTGCTCCAGTTATGGTGATGTGTCGGACTGCAGAATGAATACAACTGCTATGGAGGGAATAACGGGTATTGCTTGCTCCGAAGGTCTCACGACCGCATTGATTTCGAAAACCGCATAAGCTGTGGGCTCGCTCTTTTCAAATTCGTGCCCTACAGCCGCCCTATGTACCCACATATATTATTCGAGTGTGCTTGCTCCCTATCCGTCTGCTCTAGCCGCAGTCGTGCGCCACACCCCCCACTGCTCGGCGTATTTGGTGTTGATGCGAATTCGTGTGCGGTACAGTACGCCGCACCGCGCCGTACAAATACCGTCACACACACATATCGTATGACTTACCTCGTATGTGCTATCTGCCATAGCGCGTGCACTGTCATTCCCACGGTCGCACGCTCTCCACGCGTGTCTCACAGCATGCGACCTACTCGAGGCCGACACGACCCTGAGCCGATCCTCTCGTCGTGCGAATCAATCGGGCCAAGAGAGAATATCGACGAAATCCTACTGGACGAAGCGCTGATCGAGAGAACAACCCGCCGAGGATTGGGCCGTACGAGGCGAGAGACACCGCGGTGTCTCTCTATTGCGGTCGCCCAGATCTCTGAGCACCGATTTCTTCCTTCTATGCGGTCTATCTCTCTCTATTTCCGCCAAAGACGCTTCTTTTTCGCAGGATCTCATATATATATATAATCTATATATATATATTGCGATGCCCGGCGCCTCCCGATGATACCAAACGTAACGAGCTCTTGTCGACTTTCACCCGCACACAAAGCACGGTAATTGCCCACACATTCAGACCTGGAGGCGCGTGCTCACTCAACGCCCGTTTTTCTCGGCCAGGGCGAATAGCGTTTGACTTTTCACCCCGGGTCAAGAGGCTTAATTTAGGGGAGCGAAAAGATCCCCTTGCTCTCTTTCGACCCACCTTCGACTCCACCCCAATACACTCAACCGCAGGACACCCCCCAACTGAAGACGTTGGGCTCTCATGGTTCGGCCCTGCTCGTCGTGCCTCGAGCTCACTCCCTCGTTCGCGATCAGCGGAATTCGGGCATAGCAGTTCTCAAGTCACAAAATCTCGAGATCCAGATTGATACACAGAGGATTTCAAGAAAAAGTGTAAAGAAGCCGGATGCTACAGCTTGTCGACGCATAGTATGTGAACGGGCTCTTTCTGTAACGGAGTACGCGGAATGGCGACAGCAAATCTCGACCACAAGGATTTCCCGAAGTATTTATCTGAAGGACAATCGCCGAAGCGTGCCAAAGCGAGAGGAATTCTCCGAGGGTTTCAAGAAGATGCGAAACCGAACTTCACAGAGTATATAGATGGCGCGCCGGCGCGTTCGGCGAAAAATACCAAGCGAACCGAGTTGCCCGCGACGGGATACCGCTGGGTTGTAAAGACTCCGGGGCTCTCGTAAGGCTCATTTGACAAACGTGAAGAACCCCGTGGAGAGCACAAAATGTGTCTCGCGGAGGTTTTTTCATGGTTCTGGAGATACTCGTTGCGCACCACCTAAATCGATTTCAGAATCATCGGCCCATGTCACTCGGACTAGGCTATGAGTTCAAGGGATTGTGGTAGCCGGATAATGTTCGGACAAGTTCAAGCCAGAGGGAGGAAAACGGGCGTGGGTCAGCGGGCGGTTGCTTTTGTGAAATGATCTCACCGCGACTCCGATACCTTGAGATAGTACGACCGCCCCAATTGTGCACACCGCGAGTGGAAAGCGGAGTCCACCGTCGGCTCCAGATTTCCCAGACGTTGACCCGATGATTGCCGTTGTGGTGCCGAGCACCAGCCTCCAACATGATGCAACCAGGTGGCCTGCTGGTTCTTCTCAATATCTGCGTCTTGACCTGTCCGCGTGGGTTGGTCGGATTCCCAGCGGGGCCTCTTTTTCTGGGTGGCTGCTTGATTCGATTGTGGCCATGATTTCCTCCGGCTTTTAGAGATTGCGGTGAGCATCGCCAAATGTACACGTTGAACGGAGTTTCCGCTGATATCTGGTTACGAAACCTGAATTGCGACGTGGACCCAGAAGTCGACAGTCCGCCAACCGTCGGAAGTTCGTGAATGTCCGTCATTCATCCCTCGCCCAGCGATCGGATAATATTGCGAAGCTTCTTGGAACCAAGTTATGCGGCCTGGTTCGGTTCCTCGATCACGGCCAATGGCTCTGCCTTTGAGCAACTTCCACAGCGCAAACGTCGAGCCGAGAAAAACTGAAATTAGTAGCTGGATAAGGTAGGTTCGGGTATCATTAACGTGATAAACCCTCCTTAGCCGTTTTGGGGTGTTTGAGCCCCGGCCCTCAACGCGAGAACCGTGGCCTAACCCAAAACGGCTAAGGACATCCGGAAACACTTTCTTTCCGAACCTGCCTTAGGGCGTTGGCACGTGGGCTGTCATTGTGCTGCCCCCTTGGCGAAAATCGAGGCAACATCACGCAAAAGAAGCATGAGAGATAAGTTTTTCAAGGTTCCACGGTCGGCTGCCCCGAAAGCTCAGCTAACGGCGCGAGGCTTGGCGTTGCATGAGCAGAGAGGAGCGTGTAAACGATCCTGATCGGGCCCGTTCCATCGGTTTCTGAATGAAGAAAGAGAGCCGACGGGTTCATCGCCCGCCGTCAAGAAGCTCGCCTGCGCGGCGGCGAAGGTGATTCTCTGCTTGCGTTGGATCCACAATCGCATCGAATCGAAACGCACTCGGCCGACCGCGCCACTACTGCCGCAAAAAACAAACGCCCGCCAATCGATTACCGACCCGTCGCCCACCAAGCCCGCGGTGCCGAAATTCCAAGCCCCGCACCGGTACCAAAAAACGGACGGCAGTGTGGTTCGGCTGTCGCTGCCCACCGCTTGCTAGGAAAAAAATCACTGCCGGGGCCGATTCCCAATCAGGTAGTTCCAGGCTAATCCTCGTATCGCATCGCCATTTCCGACAAAATCACTTGTTCAGCTCGCACCCGCTCCTCGCCCGCCCGATTCACTACTCACCAGAAAAAGTGCTTCGTTAACCAGGTTTTTATTCCCCCCAGGTTTCCTCTTGCTTTCCTGTCCCGGTTTCCCCGCGAAACCCGCAGCCGGGATGGCGTACCTCCGACGAAGAGCGTTGGTTCGCCCCTACGACTTTCGGTTCAGAGAACGGATCGACCACTCATTTGTGTGCAGCCGACACGGTCCGCAGAGCGAAACTCGCGGGGCATCGACGTGAGGTGGTGGCGGATGTTGCCCCGTGAGCTATCTTCTCTGGTGTACCCCGAAGCCGGGTGACGACGCTGCGATACGCCAAGCCGAAACCGCATAACGTGGAAATTATCGTCTTTCGGATCATGAAGCAGGCGATCTCCCGCAAACCTTGATGCCGTCTGTGGCGTGGTTTGAGAAGCATGTTCGCTCGGGGACTGCCTGCGTTGGTTGTATTCACGACCCAGTGGGGATTGCTTCTCGTTCGCCTTGTCATTCCCAAACACCATCCGCGACCGGGAAACAATGCTGGGGGCATCACAAATGGATTCAAAACAATCCCACCCCAAACCTGGATTCCACTTCCGAGCGGACGCACGAACGAAAGTCACCCATGGAAAATGAAACACCGAAGGGTGATGACGACGGGGTGCTCACCTCGCGGGCGTTTACAAACTTTGATTTGGGGAAAGCGTGGATGTGCTCCGCCCGTTGGATATGTTTACATTTCACTTGGATCGACCGCCGTTATGTAACCCCGCATTTTGGCAATGCGTGGTGGCGGAGATGGTTGATTGGCGTTTACGGGATCGGTATTTGATCGCGTGGTCACGGAACCCGCTGCGTCGATGGGCCGATCGTGGTTGTGGGTACGTTTTGGCAAGGTGTTCGGCTGCCCGCATCTGGTCGATGGTGGTCTCATCTACTGATCGCGTGCCCTGGCGTTCCGCCTCAGGCCGCATACTCCGCGGTCAGACCTCGCGGAGCGCGCGCCGCTTCAGCCGCCGTCTTTGGCGTCCTTTCGGTTGAACCTGTACACTACCATAGCGACCGCTGACCGTGTTGAGTGGTTCGCGTTTGGCCGGCGAGGTCTCCTCGTACGGCGCGACTTACCGGAAAGCCTGCCTTGGGGGTTCACCGCCCTCCCCGCCGCCGACGTGAACTCCAGGGTTGCTGACCGACGGAGGGTCCCGGAGTCCAAGCGCGGAAGGCCCAACGGAATCACCAGAATTCCGGGCCGCCTGTTGCGCGAGGGTTTGTGCAAGGAGGAACGCACCGGCACGCAAATCCGGGGCGGGAGGCGTGGCGCGCGGTCGAATGCTGTCCGCCGATATTCGAAAACGTGTTACTCGTTTTTTCTGCAGTCATAAGCGGTTGCACGTTTTGTTCGTGAGGCCTTGGCCGATTCTTGTCCGGGAGCATTCGGGTCCCGAGACGAAAGGACCAAACGCCACCCTGGTTTTACCCATGTCCACTATTGCGAATCCGGAGAGGCGAGCAGTCTCCAAATCGTTCTTCGCCCGGTTACGGAATTGGGGCGAAACGTGGGCCTGCGGACTCCAGCACGACCCCGATTTGCCGCTCTTACCGAACCTTCTGAAAACTTTTCCAAACCGCGGCCAAGTTTTCCGCAATTGTCGGAGTTCGCGAGCTGTGGCGCCCGCGCGGCGGGTTTCCGCGCGCGGCGTGACTTCTCTGAAGAGCGAACATTGGCTTCGTCGTGGCAACACTAAACACCGGGGCGGACGAGGTTCCCAGCCGATGCCGGGCCGCGGCGGGTTCGGCTGTGCTTGCGAATACAGCAACTCCATCTGACGCCTGTCTCCGACAGGCCCCGATCAAAACGCCGACCGAGCGGACCGGACTATTTGTGATACTTTGCGATTTCACAGAGAATAAGAAAGTGTCTCGCTGCCCGGCGACGCGAAAACCCAGGGACCAGTGCGATTAAGGAAGTCGGGATGGCTCTAAAACCCGAAACTGAAGCTTAAACACTTCACAAGGATTGAATGACGAGCACGTTTCCGCAGATCGAGACTCCCCGGAGAAAAGGAACCGATTCCGAAAGAAAAAGTTACCACAGTCTCTCGATTTGGGAGAAGACACTCCAAACACCCAAGAAAGGAAACGAGACGTTTTGAAAGAAAAAAAAAACACGCAACCCGTGGGGAAAGACGGTTGCCGCATGAAATGCCCATTCGATCGTTCGGACTATTTTTTTTCAGCGGAGGGGCGGGAAACAGGATTCGGGAAAACCTGCGGAAGTTTTTTGACCCCCCTTCCACCGATTTAGCAAAAACGGCGCTTTCGGGGGGGGACCCCCCCCCCCCCCCAACTTTCAAAAAGGGGGGGGGGCCCCAAACGCCCTTTTTATTTTTGGGATTCACTTGTTTAAAGTTATTTGGGGATTTTTTCCGGTACTGACGAAATTTGTGCTCGAGTTATCTCTTCTTCTGGG
>Ga0163217_1116665_pt1 | contig 10548 bp, 13 predicted proteins | sample SynspAceP_FD_185933 | JGI IMG/M metagenome (GOLD analysis project Ga0163217, IMG submission 185933) | Saline lake microbial communities from Ace Lake in Antarctica - Synechococcus sp. Ace-P (PacBio error correction) | ecosystem: Environmental > Aquatic > Non-marine Saline and Alkaline > Saline ... | reverse complement strand
ATGCCATCTGTCAGGCAAGGCATTGGAGGACGCATATCGCTGACATCGGCGCTTGACGCATCCACAGGAAATGGGACGCTCTTTAAAAGTGTGGCGCTTTATTCGCAGGGGGCCGCCCCACCGCCTGTTTGGACTGGGCCATAGAGGCATATGACTTGGAAAATTACTCACCTCAGAGGTTTTTGATGCGCTTTAGACAACGGGTTCTTTACCCGGCGTGGGTGCATCGTCGGGTTTGTGTTCCAAGGGTGAATTGCCGTGGTTCCGGGTTCTGCCGATAGCCGTGATCGTCGCGATCAACGCGCACGGATGGCGCGCAACGATGGACGTTGCGCCCGATGAATCTGTTGACAGCATCAGGTCCATTCTGCGATGTCGTGCATGTGACCAGTAATCTGACAGACAAGCCGCGCGCCGATGCCTCATGGCTTCAACCGCAAACCACCCGGTATCTGTGCGCCTTGGCGGATCCTGACGGCAGAGGCCAGCCCGTGCTGTTGCCGATCCCGTGGCGCATGTGGATCGGTGCCGCGCATGCGGCTGGCGCGGTGCGCTGACTGGTGCTGAGCAACCGTCGTCTTCGAGAAGAACTGGCGCCACACGTCACAAACATCGCGCCGTGATCGGCAACAATCAGCCAGGCGCGGCCTAGAGGTCGCCCCGAGTTTCTGGATGATTTTCTGCAGACGATACGCGATTCCGCTCTTGTGCAAGGTGCCGGCGGACCGGATGATGTTCGATCTGCCCGCCTATGGATTGCACCGTTTGGAAATAGCGGTGTGCCATGCCCATGGGACCGCCATGCACCTATGCCGACCCCTGCGCGTTTTTTTTCGTATCAGTGACGCACGACATCATACCTGCGAGCCGATTTAGGACGCCTGATTTCGACCATTCGCTGTAATAGCCATTTTGCCACATTTGACGTGCTTAGGCGGCATTATTCGGAACGAATTACCTGCCTGTTGAGGGGGATGTTTCCGCTGAGCGCCTTAAAACACCAGTATTGCTGCGAGCCTGGATGTCGGCATGGCGCTGATCGCCGCATCCTTGCCTCGCCCTGTATTGCCGGTCACGACAATTCCCACAGGATGTGACATAATACATTCCGTATTGATCACGGCAGAGTGTTTCCAGATCGCAAGGTAACGTCGGACAGCGAGCACAATATCCGGTTTTGCAGGTTCAACCTTCAGACCCCACAGGGCAGCGGAGAAATCCGAGTCTTATGAAAAAACCAACACGCGATGTGAAGTCGGTTCTCGAAACCGCGAAAAGCCACGGCACGACAGCGCGTCAGCCTGGCAACCGACGTCGGAAACGGCGACTGCGAATGATCCCAAGCGTCGCGCACATTGAAGGGCCGTCCGACCGCTTGACGTCTGAAACCTTACCTTATGCATTGCGCACGCACCCACTTGGGGCGGCTTTTCAGTCCGTGTCCGGTCTTTGACCGAATCTTACAAAAAATGCGCATTTAAACCTGATCGAATTCAAATTGTGGCAACTTGTCCGTAGGGCGAAACAAACCCAAGCTGTTCCATGGATTAGACCGTCTCAACCAAAGTTGACGCGGTCTTTTGACAAGATGCGAGAATTAGTCATACAAAAACTCAGCTGAATTTGAACTTGAACAAACAGTCCTTTCAGTTTGTCGGTGGGGGCCACACTATTGCGACGCAAAAGTGGAACCGTATGGCACGAAGCCCCTCTGCCAGATTCTGCGGCTGAAAAAACGACGCATGGAAATCACATTACCAAAGCGATAGGACGCCAGGCACGCAGGCCTGCTGTATGCGCGCGACGCGCCCACGCCGCATCAAAGTCCCCATGCGAGGCCCCACGGACCACAACATTGCCGGCCCGTGTTCTTGACGCGGTTCCGCCGCAAAACATATGCGTCGCGATCCTCCAAGCCTTGACAGAGCGCGCAAAATGCCTGTGATGCGCCTATACGAGTCAGTTTCTGAACCCCTGAGGCGTCTTGACAGCACCGCCAGGTGGCACCCGCCACAGCCCAGTTGAAGCCGCGATTTTTTCCCCTTTGCTTCGTGTACACTTCTGACTACCCGGAATGGCCTTGCCGCGATCAAGGATCTGGTCCCCGGAATGGAGATCGAAACGGCTGTTGCCGGTATGCGCCCGGTGGTTGTGGATAGCGGGTCCATGACGATCCTGCCCGAGTGCACCGGTCGGGACACTCCCCGCCAGACCCGGATGACCCCGGATGATGGCCGATACATTCGGGGCTGGGCCGCCCGATGGCCGATATCATGGCAGGCCCCGGCGCACGGATGCTGCACCGCCCGCCCCTGCGTGGATTGAAGGTTCGGTGCGCGTTTTTCGGGCAGGTCTTTACACCTGCAGCCGATTCGAGACGGATCACGCGCCATCAGGATCCCGCCACCCCCCCCTGGACAGCTATTCATCTGGGTCTGGACCAGCAATGCGGCCACAAAGTGTCCGGGATCGAGATGGAAAGCTACCATCCCGTCCGGTTGACAGCGGATGGGACCCGAACATCGATGGCCACTGTTCCTGTCACTGTTCCCGCAATCCGAACATCGGAAGATTTCGCCCGCTTCGGCCTTTCCGCGCGCGACACGGGAATCTGGGAAAACCTGACTTGGCCGCGTAACGCGGCCAAGCGTCAGGACTGACCGTTCAGCCGCGCCTCAAGCACGTTCGAAGGGCACGCCGGGATCGTCCTTGGCGCAGCGATCAACCAGACTCGTTTTGACGGCTGGCTAACATTGTCGGCAGCGGTTCAGTTGTCGGGTCAGAAGGATTGGAAACGTGCTCAGGTCGGGGGCGACCGCATTTTAGGATGAAATCCACCTCGCCGTCAAGGCAGACATTCGCGCACAGCACCCCATTGCACGGCAGCGCGCCTCGAACGCGCTCAGATCCGCTTCGGCCTGACTTTGCAGCGCCACCAGGCGAAGACCTGACCTCGAAATCCCAACTCAGCGCGGATACTGGCATGATAGCCGCGATGAAAACGCCTCTCCAACGTGCGGACGCGGCGCAGGGACATGGTTGCAAAATTCCCACACGCTCGCCATTTCGACATTGGTATGCGGCCATCGGCCTGCAATTCCCAAGAATTTTCGATCGATCGGATCAAGCCGCGTTCCGGCATTTGCAGGCTCTCCTTGTAAGATGGTTTTCTTAGTAGCACCGCCGCCAGCCGCGCCGCAATTATTCTGTCAACATTACGCAAATTATCGATTGCCAAAAAGCATGCTTTCAAGCAGCAGTCAAAGCTGAGTCAATCCCTTGCCAAAAGGGTTCCCCTCGCATCGCAGGTATATGCAAGGACGACAAGGAAGATTTCAAAGGCAAAGGTGGCCCCCAGCTGAGACACGAACACCAAAGGTCTGATCCATCGTTCGGGGCCTTGCAGGTTAAACGGCAGAGGTCTATGCAAGCGCGCGATGCTGGAGCCATCCTTGTGCAAGGATCGAACCGGCGGGTCAGTTGCACCACCACCACCGAGGTGAAAAACTGGCCCGGAGATACTGAAGTGCAAGGCCCCGAACTGATGTACGGATGCAGGATCACGCCAAGCGGCCTGGGCTGCGAGATCATCGGCGATATCATCATCTCGCTGGACACGACGTGCGCCCCTTTTGTGCACGTGGGCGATAGCGGCACGACCTATACGGCGGATGCGTGATCCTTGCAACAGGTGCGCGCGCCCCCAAATGTCTTGGCTGGGCGTCCGAGGATGCTTATAAGGCTTTGCGTATCGGCCTGTGCCACGCGACGGTTTTTCATCGCGGGCAGGAAAATCGTGGATGCTGGGCGGTCGGCAACACGGCCGTATAAAGGGGCGCTGTTTCTGACCAATTTCGCGTCAAGGTCACCGATCATCGCCGCGACACGCGTGCGGCCGAAAAGATCCTGCAAACCTCTTTCAAAACCCCAGATCGAGGGACGCTGTGGTTCCATTGCGTGGAAGAGGTTGTCGGTGAGGACCATCCCAAAGCGTGACCGCGGTGCGCGTCAGCATGTCGAGACAGGGCTATCACCGAGATTCCCTGCAAGGGCGTGTTTTCGCAAGCGGCCACGCGCCTGCGAACAATTGTCAAGGATGTGCGTGAATTGCACAACGCGGCTATGTGATGCATAAGCCGGCAGTACCGAGACATCGATTCCCGTGTTCGCACGGGGCGAGTCTGACAGACCATAAATACGAGGCCCGTTACCTCGGCGTATGGGCTGCATGGCCGCGGCTGACGCTGAACGCTTTCTGCGACATCAGGATAATCACCCAAAAGCCCTGCAAAAATGAATCACATTTGGTCCGAAAATCACACTTCGGGCCAATGCCAGCTTTGAATTTGCCTGGCTTCACAGGCTATTCGGGCCCGCGACCCTACGGCTTGCCAATCGGAAGCCGTGATCCGTTACACCCAACGTTCCGTTGTTTTGTATGAAAGAGACTCTCTTACCATGTATAACCGCCCCTTAAATCTGGCCTATCCCCAAACTCTATGTCTCGTATATGAAAGTGCGCAAAAGCTCAAGATCGAAGGGCCAGTTCTCAGCTAGGATCTGACGCTCGCCCAGATTGCGATCTGAAACTGCCTGATGAATGCGTGCTTCAATCCGCTCCAAAGTTCCTGTCGCAGAAGATTACGACAGCGTGGTCAATACCGATGCGGCAAGTGCCTAATGGCGCGCTCTGCGCCGATGCCAGTACAACCTTGGATGTACCCGAAGCATTCGCCGAAAAGATGGAAAATCGGGCAGGACAGCGCCTTCGCGATCAGGAAGGCGTGATCCTTGCCACAATGACGGTGGACCGACCGCTGGTGCCGAACCAAGCGCATGAGGCTGAAAAAGTATTCCGTGCCGATGATTCGGCCCCATCCGGCGGTAAACTTAACCTGCACAATGCAGCAACGGCGCTGTCTACTCTGGGCGGGGCCGCATCACCGGCATCCAGCAGCCAGCTGCATTTATGACTTCCAAGGGCCGCCGCGGATACGCCGAACGAATGCGCGCCTTGTTCGCAACAACTGGGCTGGCGCAAGGTCGGGTTTACCCAGACCCGCAACCCGCTGCATCCGTCGCATCAGAATGACCTTCCGCGCCGCCCGCGAAGCACAGGCCAACCTGCTGATCCATCCCGTTTGTTCGGCATGACCAAACCGGGCGACACGTCGATCACTTCACCCGCCTGTTGCCGTTGCTACGAGCTTCTGGATCAGGTACCCGTCCGCCACCACGACGATGAGCCTTTGAAACCTTGCCAGCGAGGCAGACCGCGCGAAGCCGTCTGCCATGGGCTGATCCGCAAGAACCACGGCTGCAACGCATGTCATCGTGGCCGCATCATGCCGGCCCCGGAAAGAACAGCGCGGGCAGGATTCTTACCGCCCTATGATGCGCAGGATCCTTTCAAGGAACACGAGCCGAGATCGGCTTGAGATGGTCATTATCAAACACATTGGTCTATGTTGCAGGAAAAGGCCAATACTTCCCAGCCGACGAAGTGCCCGAAGCTTCTACCGCTGATCAGTTCTCTGGCAACCGATTGCGCGCCGGCGGGCCGAGAGTCTGAAATCCCGAGAAGGTTTTCCTCCCGCAGGTGTTCTCGGAACTGCGCCGCACCCGTCCGCCCAACGGTCGAACAGGGCATTTACAGTCTTTTTCACCGGCTTTTCCGTTCTGGCAAATCGACCATCGCCAATGCATGATGATCAAGCTGATGAAATCGGACAAAATCGCCCATGACGCTGACTGGACGTGATTAGGTCCGCCAAAAACCTCAGTCGGAGCGGGGTTTCAGCAAGAACACCGCGATTCTGAACATCCGCCGTATCGGCTATGTCGCCTCAGATCAACCAAGAATGGTGGTATCGCCATCTGTCGCCAAATCGCCGCCCCTACGCCACCACACCGCCGTGCGGTGCGCGAGATGCGAGCAGCGTGCTTTCCTTGAGGGCATGTCCCCACCAAGGTCTCGACGAATGCGAGCGCCGACCGCAAAAGGCCTGACAACTCAACGCGAGGGAGGAAAAATTAAGGAATTTACCGGGATTCCGACCCTTATGACGTTCCCGAAAGCCCGAATGCGTTCTGACACCGAGAATGTCCGAAGTCGACCAAAATCTGCGCCCATCAGAGTTCATCCTGCCAAGCTTGAAAAGCAGGGATGATCGCGGGCCTGAGTCGCGCCTTGATTTTAAAACAAAAGCCGCATCTTTTCGGGTATGCGGCCTTTTTGATTATTCGTAGATTTGCGATTCTTCACCACTGCATCGTTGCAAAGCAATCAGTAACGGTCACGGGAGTCCATATGGTTCTGGCGTGCCAGCACAAAGCAAGACTGACGATCCTGACTAGCGCAAGCTAGCATGCCTGCGCCATCAGGCAGCATAAAAGTTTGTACTCCGATCCCTTCAGCTTGCTGGCGGGATCTCCTCGGGCAGATCGCGAACCTTCACTGGCCGGACATAAACGATGGGTCTACCCCTCTGTTCCTGATAATTCGAATGTCGTCTCCATGCGTCTTATTCCTTTGCTCTGATCTCTGATTCGACTGCCACCACGTTTTTCGTGCTTGGCTTGACGTGTCAGATCGACATGCAACAACCCGTTTCCTATGATCGCCCATCGGCCCACTCGACAGAGCCAAGTCCCCAGAAGCCAAAGACTGCGCTTGGAAACTGTCGGCGCGCATGCCCCGATGCAGATAGACGCGCCTTCCGTGTCGTCGCGCTGACGGCCCCGGTAATGACCAGTTGCCGCGTCGCCACGTGATCGCCAGAATCTTTTCGCAAAACCCGCCACAGCCAGGCGTATGCATAGGAATTGTTCCGAGTCTGCTCGAATTGAAGGGGTTATCCTTCATTCCGGATTTGCGTGCGTATCAGCAAGCGCTCCACTGCCGAAGCCCAGCAGTAAGGTGTACCCCAACGTTAAGTTGTCCATCGACACCGTCTCTTGTCAAAAAGCGACCGTCCACATGCCAGCCCCGTTATGGCGACCAGCATGGTTGAAATATGCGGGGCCACCTTGCCAGCGCAAAAGAGCCAGACCTGTGTGCAGCCTCCAAATCCGCCCTGCCGCATCGACGATACTTTGCAAAATGCGGTTTTTTCAGATGTGGTTCTCTGCCGGGACACGGCGAATCACCAGTCAGAATGGTCGTGCCAGAACCCTATTCTAGCGATATCTCGATGAAAAACGACGAGTCTTGCGGTGGAAACTGCAAGTGTTCCGCGCGAACCCATTCGCGATCTGGATGATGCGATTCTGCCCTGGTCACAAGGCAACCGGTGACCAGTTGACGATTCAACGAGCTGAGAAGAAAAAAGCTAAGCTCAACGACCTTGATCGCCCCGGATCGAGGATCGTCGACACCAGACATTATCGCCTGAAACCTGCGATTGCGTCAGGGACCGCCTTGCATAGGCGCGCTCAATCTTTCGGGGAGGCAAGCAGGCAGGCGACATCAAGGTAGTATCATCATGGCAGGCCAGTCTGACTGCCTACGATTGGAAGGAAGCAGTCCTATATGCGATGCGCTCGGCGGCCTACGAAACCCGCATGCCGTGTCGCACATCGTACCCCGACCCGCCTGTGGATATGGTAAAAACGTGGGGGCCCGTATCGAGCTGCTTGCATGATCATTGCAGCGCGGGCGCGCGGCGCAGCTCGGCATGATGCGTCAAAGACGCGGGTGGCCGGTGATCGGTGTGCCGGTCAGACACGCGCACTGTCGGGTGGGACAGTCTTTATTCCATCCGCAAATGCCGCGCGCTATCCGGTGCAACCAATGGCGATTGGTGCCACAGGTGCCGCCAATGCCGTGATTGAGGGCGGCCGGAATCCTCGCTTTACAGGATAACCGCACTGGCGGCACGGCTGATAGCTGGCGGCGGATCTGTCCGCCTCGATCCCTAAGTGCCAGGTAGAATAAGATGCTTGAAACGGTGCGACCATCGGTAGTCGGGGGTGGGCAACTGGCGGGGGATGCTGCGGTTGCGGCCCAGCCGTCTTGGCTTCGCACCCATGTGTTCGAAGGCGGGCGCGCATTTGCCCTTGCGCGAGGTGGCCCATGCGTGTACCCACGGGCCCCCTATAGATGCGGCGGCCCCTCGGGCTTCGCTGGCAGCAGCTGGGATGTTGATCACTTACGAATCGAGGAATATCCCCACCTCGGCACTGATTGTGGAAGCCGCTGCGCCCATACATCCGGGGCGCAAGCGTGCGGAATCAGTCAGACCGGATGCTGAAAAAGGATTCCTGACGGTTCTGGGTTCTTGCGACCGCTCCTTATGCGCAGTGGAAGATGCCGCATCACTGCGACGGCGATGGCCGAGATGTCGGATTCCTGCGATCCTGAAAACACGCAGACGTTTCGGCTATACGGAAAAGGCAATCGCGCTGATGTCCATCCGCGACCGCATCCGACTAGCGTTGACGGATATGCGGCAGCCCTGCCATTCTGGAAGGTTTTATCGATTTCAAACTTCGAGGTCTCGGTATCGGTGCGCGCAATGCAGCGGTCAGTCTCCTTTACGATCCGGGCGAAATGTGCATCACGACGAATCCTGGCATACAACGACGTCCGTTCCCGCCTGACCTCGCACAGCGATGGATGCGGTGCCTCCTGACCGCGAAGATTTTGAATGGCGCTCGATTATTCGGAGTTCATGGGGGTTGAGCTGTTCGTGACGCCCAAGGCCTGTCGTGAACGAGATCGCACCGCGTGTCCACAATTCGGCCACTGACGCAGGAACGCGCCACTATCGACCAGTTTGAGCCAGCATATCCGCGCCGTGCAGGCTGGCCCTTGGGGACGGGGCGCGGCATGCTGATGGGTGATGGAAACCTGATCGGGCCGATAGGACGGGTTGCGAGCTGCGAAAGTTGCCTGCGATCCGCTTTGCATCTCTACGGCCAGCCGAGGTCAAGGCTGCCCAGATGGGCCATTTGCAACAGGATCGTGACGCCCAATTGCCTGACGGCGGCATGCGCGCACGTTTGATTATATATATGTAAGCAAGAAAGAACGCAGGTGCCACCCTGCTTCTTTTTGCCTGAAAATATCCAATTCAGCGCGGGCATCAAGGGCACGCCGCGAAGGCTCGGGCTAGCGAAGGCCGCCGTAGCGCCCAGATCGTCAGACTGTCGTTTCCCTTGTCACGGCGTGACGCGGTTGCAAACAGGAAGCTGGGAAGAGTTGTCGCATTTCCCCGGTCCCGGGCTGCCTCATGCACATGGGCGCTTGGCATCACCTCCAACGTCCCGCCATCATACTCGTTCGCGGATGGGAAAGCTGTACCACCATGTCAGTTGCGCTGTCGCTGCCAATGTACCTCACCATATCGCAAATGCCAGTCGAAAGCCTTCCGCGTTGCCGCGTCATAGCGCGCGACCTGTGCACTTTCGGAAAAGCTTTGGCAGATCAAAACCGGAAACCAGTCGCGCATTGGCGAACACCCACGACATCATGATTCCGGTCGCCATGACCCCAATCGCAGCCCGGGCAATCATCTACCAGCCCAGAATCAGCGCGCCGCAGGTTGTGAGCCTGTGTCTGTCGACCAGTCCGCATCGCGCGCGGGCGGGAAATCGGACAGGGCAACAATCCTTCACACTCTTCGGCCGAAAAGCCGCCTCTGCGCATGCACTCATCATTTTTTGGTCCTGTCCCTGGAATCGAGTCTGTTACAGGAGAGCCCGAACCCAAGCGCGTCGGACACGACGCGAGAGGTCGGCTTTACACGCCTTGTCCGTCAAACGGATTTCATCCCCGCACCTCCGGTCATACCCGAAACATGGAACACCAATGTTACGAATATTACCAAAGTCACTATGCCACTGATGATTCATCACGCCCATGCCGGCCACCGTACGGTGGGATACAGGCCTGGCCCGCCCCCTTTACGCGCGGTGGCGCGCCAGGTGGCGAGTTTCGTCTGGTGGACTGGCCCGAACGCCTAAATTGATGGCCTGAACTGGACCATTAACGCATCCGCTGATCTCACGGCTGTATGACGTATCCCGCATGACGAGAAATCGGTCTTCGATCAACCGAGGCCCGATACGTCTGGCTTCCTCGAGGCCATCCTTATGAATGCGGCGAGACGCGCAATGTCGCTGATCGCGAATTGTGGCGCAGTCATCGCATCCACGAGATATTGCGTCGCACCATTCGCGTCCGTTCCGATGATGATAATCCGCCGGTCATCGATTCGTGGCGTGGGCATGTCTAAGTCGCCAGGCACCTCCCGAGTCTGCCGGATTTACCGCCCCGCTATCGTTCGCCGCCAACAGTCTCACCAATCGTCGATAGCGCGGTCCAAGCCAGAAGGCGCGCGCTAGCCTTGTGCCGGATGGGACGGACTGAAGCCGCTCTTATCTATCTGATTTATAGAGCAGATGCTCGATCCGTTTGACGTTGCCCGCGTCATAGCCTGCTGCGCCACGCTAATTCTGTCAACTTTGAATAGGCTAGTCACCGTCCGCACACGCAGCGCAACGATACATCCAGGCACCTCGTTAGGCGGGCTAGCACTGTCCTAA
>Ga0163217_1089122_pt1 | contig 10548 bp, 10 predicted proteins | sample SynspAceP_FD_185933 | JGI IMG/M metagenome (GOLD analysis project Ga0163217, IMG submission 185933) | Saline lake microbial communities from Ace Lake in Antarctica - Synechococcus sp. Ace-P (PacBio error correction) | ecosystem: Environmental > Aquatic > Non-marine Saline and Alkaline > Saline ... | reverse complement strand
CTGAGCACTGAACGATTACCAGACATTAGCCCCGAGTACCGAGAAGCGCGTGTTGAAATAAAGCCGCGCGACAGGGGTTACCAATTAAAAAGGCAGCCGATGCTCGGCCACATGGGTACAGCAAAGCGTGTTGGATTAACGGCGATTGTTTCCAAAGTCCAAGACATGCAATATCTCGACACCATTCTTTCGAAGGTTCTGCCGGAACTCGACAAGCGCTTGCAAGCAGAATTGCTATTTACTTGCAGTGGTGGCAATTCGATATGGCAAGCAAGATTAGCGAGTATTAACGCCTTGTCAAAGCCGCGTTCAAGACGGATTTCCTGCTCCTTCGCACTTCGGGTCAAACGACCAAAAGTCCATCGTTTATTTAAAGCTCAAACGTGCCTTTTGTTGTGTTACGGGACCGCACCCGAACGGGCAACTGAAATTGGTGGTTGGATTTGGATTAATTTACCAAGTTGCCATTAAGCCTGACTCGCCTTACGAACAAGGCCCATCGTGACATTGGCGTGGCCTGTGAGTGGAGCGATATTTTTTCGCCTCAAGAAAGACAACGCGGCATTCACAACCGCCGCCGAACAAGTTGGGCTTTCGATTGCGGTCCGAACACTGTCTAGGAAGGTCGGTTTTTGACGAGGAAGAAAAATTACCCTCGCTTGTGCCGAATTCCTTCTCCAGCACCGAATATTTTACTGGCGCTGATTTGCTTAACCAGCACCAGCGCGCGCAGTGCCGCTTTTTGGCCGGTTCATGCGATTGCCACAACACTCGATTCACCATAAAGAAACAAGTGTGTGTGATTGGTTGCCGATACACCCGTTATGAGCTGACCGCCAGTATGGGGATCACCCAGACATTCAGCAAGCGCCACCTGCCACCAAATTGGTGAGCAACTGCCAGCATTGAGGTTGTCGCGCATCAAGGGGTTCCGGTGAAGGACTTACAAGCGTTTTAGCGCCGGGCGTCGATAAAAAAGGCTTTTTTAGGCCAGCTGGTTTTTTAGTCAATAGGCTCGCGAAACACTCGTTTATAAAAAATAAAATGAGGAAACGAACAATGAAACATTCCTCTGCTCGTTCACCAGCGCTCGTACTGGTCAATGGACTGTTATCAAGCTCGCTCGCCAGCGCCGCCACGGTTGGAAATTCTGGACCGCAACAAACGCCAAACGGATCGACTGCAAAACATCGAACTGCTTGCCAGCACGTTCGAAGCCTTAAACGCATGGCGTCACGTCAACGTCGTTCGCCGTAGATGAAAATGAAATGGCGACTCAAATGGCCGCCGCTGTTGCCGCTGGTTACCACGCCACAGCTATCGAAGTTGAAATTTCCGAGATCATTCATGGCGCTCGGTAAGAAGCAATCGTCGATGAAAAAACACCACCAAGGCGTCCATCAATGACATTGGCAAAAGTCGCTTCCACCAAAGGCGCACTGACCACGCTGACTCCCCATCTGGCAATTAATTACGGCTTTGCCTTATCATGGTTTGGATTCAGGTATTTTGTATTTCGCTAAAGACTGCGTTCGTGGAAAAAGTGGTCTAAGCCGCGCCAAACACATGGGAAAAACATCGAAACCCGCTGCCCCCCAAAGCGCTGACTGACAAAGCCAACAACCAATACGTATTTTGCGTCGGCCCACCCCAAACAAGACAGCTAACACAGAACAAGTCTTCAACACAATTGGGCATATCGGAAATAACGCCGCCCGAGTTCGACGCCAAATGGGCAATTTGATTTTTACAGCGCCGAGACACTTGAAACCATCGAATATTACAAACGAATTAGCCAAATACAAACCCACCGGGACCACCCAGAACTGGGCGCGCCCGCCGATTATTACCTGCAAGGTAAAATGGCGGATGTTCTTTTACTCCACCTACATCATGGATACCTTTCCTTAGCGGAAGTCGCAAAGGCTCGCTGTTTCTCTGAGAACTTTAAAGAACTCAGCGGCGGCACCTTCGATCCGACTTGCCGTCAAAAAAACACCGCATTCGCCACGATTATCACCCACAAAAGCGCCGCGTCTTACGGCACCTTGTCTGCCTTGTCGCGTTAAAAACCAACAAACCGCCGACGACACGGCAAAGCGACCAAAGATTTCATCGAATTTATGTACGACCCTGCCAGCTACATCCACTTTTTGCACATGGCGCCAGGCGGCATTGAATTCCAATGGCTTAAAGGCATCGCCGAAAGACCCCAGCGTACTTTGCGAGCCCAATTTGTGTTTTTCAACTGTATGGCGCGGATAAGATGATGCAAAATCGTATCGGGCTTCGACGGACATTCGTTCCTTTCTCAGTGGTGAAAGGCCAAAACCTTCCCTGCGTCTGGCGCCAATTTTCGCCAAAGTGGTGATTCCTCGAAATGATCTACGACGTGGGACGATTGAGGGCAAAGGACCCACAAACGGCGTTGGACAATGCAGAAGCGAAATGAAAACCATCATTGGCCGCGAATTGACCCCCTCCAGCTCCCCCTTTAAAGGCCGGGGAGGAGTGGCTTGTTGTTATTCCTTCCCCTATCTTCAAGGGGAAGGTTAGGATGGGTGTTAACTTTTTAATCCCTTTCCAGCCTCCCCCTTATGTTATGGGGGAGGCAAGTGATCTGGTTCCCTCCCCTTGTTAAGGGAGGCTTTAGGGTGGGGTTACATTAAATAAGGGAAGTCGATATGTCTTCTATAACTGGTCAAAAACGAAGCCCGCCTCGGCCTAAAAACTGGTTGGCGCCAGCCGTCGGCATTATCGGCTTGCTTGGTGATTTACCCCATTTTGTTCAACGTCTATCTGAGTTTTTTGACGTGCAACTCAATTTGGCCAACAAAGACCTTTGTGGGATTTGGATAACTACCTAAATTTGCTCGGCAAATCCGGCGTTATTACCATTTCCATTGGCGGTCGGTCATTTATCTCATCGGAACCGTAGCGCACACGTGTTGGGTTAGCGGGCAGTCGGATTCTGATGAATCAAGAGTTTCGCTTTCGTAACATCGGCCCGCGGTTTTGATTCTTTTGCCCTATCGCACCCGGTGATTTCAGCGTGGTGTTTTGGCTGGCAGTTTATTTTTGATCCAGTGAACGGTATTTATAACCTTGTGGTGGTCGATGTGCGCACCTGGACCGAACAACGGGAAAAACCTGATCGGCAACCAGAATTCTGCCTTATTCGTCGGGTGATTCTTAAGTTTCGATATTTGGAAACATTTTCCTATCGCATATTTACTGTTTCTCGCCAAAATGCAAAAGGTGCCAAAAGACCTTTACGAAAGCGGCGGCCATCGACGGCCCAAAAACGCATGGGACGTTTTTGGCATGTGACGTTGCCTGAACTGAGATTCTTCATTGTGCGACCGTTGGTGTTACTGCGCATATCTGGCGAATTTGAACCGCTTTGAGGAGTGTACTTACTCGCACCGAATGTTCGAAACTTTTGCCTTATTTTTACCTATTACAAGCCTTCGCTGGGATTGTGGATCAAGGCGGTTGCCGCGGCCATTTCGGTTATTCAACTGCTGGTTATTGGTCGGTTTAATTTGGGCTGTATGTTCGAAAAGTACTCAAATGGTAAGACTTACAGGTTAGGGAAGTAGGTGAAACATTATGATGAATAAACGCACTCCTGTTCAATCCAGGTGATCTTGTTACACCTTGGGTACTTACCTTTGGTGATTTTCTGCGGTATTCCATTTTTTGCAGATTCTTTCTACGTCGTTAAAAACATCGATTGATTGGGGCCAATCCATCCTTGATTCCCTCGTCCGTGTTGCACTTGGATGCGTATAAGAATTGCTGGGCTTAATGCCAAACAAAAAAGAAGTCGATGTGCCCGCTAGCGCTGCAGCGATTGCTGATTAACCCTGCTTTGTCGACCGAAAAAAACAGATGCTGCTGCGAAGTTAGCTCTTGGGCAGCGATGTCTTCCCGTTCGGGACGTTATATGCTCAACACCTTCGTGATTCTCCTTTGTAACGGGCCCCATTTGCTCGACTTTTTGGCGTCTTCTTGCGCGTACGCGGATTGCTCGATTACGCTGTTTCCAGCGGCAATCCCTAATTGGCAAATGGTGTGCGCTGTTGTCTACATGGTCGGCGGCGTATTATTGATGGCTGCGCCTCTCATCAACTGAAGCGTGAACGTGGGCCTTGTGATCCAGCGCTAGCGCACGATTCTTAGCCTTGTTCTTGATCTACCTAATTCAAGACCTTACGGTCGCCTGTAATGCGGGGCAATTACTTTCCGCTTCCATTCCCTTCTCATTAGAAAGAAGCCGCCGATGATGGACGGCTGCTCAAGGTAGAAAGCCTTCTGGCGCATCATATTGCTTCTGTCGAAAACCCATGTTATTTACCGTGTCAATTTATTGTTTTGTCATTTCGCGTGAACGAGTACTTGTTCGCCTCAGTGTTTTCTAAAACAGTATTCAAGATTTCCAAACCTTGCCGGCTGGCATTACAAACCTTATTTACCTTGAAAAATGCTATCGGGATCGCATCATGCCGCGTCCATGCTGACACTTTTACCTGTGGTTATTTGCTTCATGCTTGCCAAATAAAATTTGTCAGGCGGGTTAACCGACGGCGGCGGAGTTAAAGGCTAACAATTCCCCTCCCATTAATAAGGGAGGGTTAGGGTGGGGTTCAGTTTAATACCCCTCCCAACCTCCCCCTTAGCCAGGGGGAGGAGCTGAGAAGCACTTGATAGACAAAATGTAGGGCAGAACAGGCATCGGCTACGTCATACCAAAATTAGAAAGGAAACTGGCAATGAGCTCTGTAATCTTTAAGAAACGTAAACAAATCCTTACGGCAAACTTTGCCCATAGTGAAGAAACCTCAATTTGGAAGTAAAAAAGACGGTGAGTTCGTCGTTGCTGGTCGGGCCCAAATGTGGTTGCGGAAAAAGCCACCACTTTGCGGCATGGTCGCAGGCTGGGGAAGACATACTTCAAGGGGAAATCCAAATCGGCAACCGCGCCATTAACGACTTGGGCCGCCGCACATAGCGCAACATCGCCATGGTGTTTCAGAACTACGCGTTTATACCCACACATGTCGGTACGGGAACATTCGTTTTTTGGCCTTAAAAAAAATCCGGGGCAGACGCCGACACCATCAAACAAAAACTCGCCGATGTGTTTATCAGAAATGCCTCAAACTCGATGACTATTTTAGATCGTTAAAAAACCCGCCGCCGGACTTGTCTGGCGGCCAGCGTCAAACGAGTTGCCATGGGGCTTCGCCCTCGCTCGGGACGCGGACGTGTTATTTTGTTCGATGAACCTTTATCGAATCTAGCGCCAAAACTTCGCCATCATATGGCGTTCCGAAATCGCCGTATTTCAACACAATAAACACATGACGCGCGATTTACGTCACCGCCACGATCAGATAAGAAAGCCATGGACGGCTTGCGGCGGAATCGCGTTGTCGTTTGATGCGCGATTGCCATCGTCGAGCAAGTCGGTACGCGATGGATATTTAATCTACAAACGAACCAACACCTTCTTGTGGGCGACGTTTTATCGGCTCGCCCGCAAGAACTTATTCGAAGCCTCAATAGGAAGGCGGACGACCTTGTGCTTTTCGATAACTATCGCCTTCCAGCGTCAAAAATTGCCAAACGTCGACATTGCGCGACTTAGGCTCTCACGACTCGGTCTTAGTCGCATTCGCCCTGACTCTTCGAAGACAGCGCCTTGTCATCGCCCAGCGATAAACTATTTGAATCACGACATAAAGTGGAATTAGTAGGGAAAACCTCTGGCTTCGACAAAGGAATCATGTTCAAAAACTTCGGGCGGCGAAGACGCCAAGCCAGACTCGACCTACGCTCCCACGTTAAACGCCAAGAACACATATCCTTGTCGGTTCGATTTGAACGCGTATTGTTATTCGACACCAGAACCCACAAGGCATGTTGATTAATGCAGGAGAGGTTTGAGTTTTGAGGAAAAAACTTGAAGGTGACAGCCTTTTTGGACTAAAAGGGCTGCTTGGCTTTATATCAGTTCAACCATTTTCGACATAAGCTTATTGGCTTCATTATTTGCATAGAACTCGACCTTCCTGTTATAGCAGTTTCACCGCGGGCAATGCCTTCTAACATTCCATGCAACTCAAGCACAAAACTCTTCAATTTTAATTATCTGTGGACGGTTAAAAATTTATTACGCCTTGAGCATTCAAATCCCCCCCAAAATTAGCTGTATTCCGGCAGCCATCAACTTCAGTATATCCATGGCCAATTAAGTTTAGATAATATAATCTCGGACAGATGTGTATATCGGCATCATCTTTAAAATGAAATTACATATGATTTTGGATATTTTTAGAAAATCGTTGCTGTTAACTGATTCATTTAATTTCCACCAAGGAGTTTCTCCCGCAAATATCTTTAATAATTTCAGGCATTTAAGATAGTTACCTTCAAACACCAACTGGTTTTGAAAAACGCCACATATTAAATAACCTTTGCCAAAAGGACTTCATTCTTTATCGTTTTTCTTATCAGATGGATGATCCCTGAATGTTCATTAACGCCATATTTTTTGAGCCCACCAGACAGGTCAATAAGGTGTGACTTTAAATTTTTTCATAAGCCATTGAGTTGGCAGAAATGCCTTCTCTTAAAAAAGAGCTTACTGTCTTCTACTCTAGTTGGCATGGAACCCATTACGGCCTCGTATTCACTTGACTGGATTTTCCAAAAATTGATTTGCATACTAAATCAAAAATATAATCATCCTTCTCCTGCCTATTTTTTTCATCAGGAATTTGGATTTCCTTTACCCATGACACTAAATCTGGGTATTTATTTTGAACGACCGAAGAACTGGAGCTTCTATAGACTTTGTATTTGAGAAGTCCAAAAGTTTACTTTTGTGTCATAAGAAAACTATGTTGTGGAGACTTAAACTTATTATCGCGAATCATTAAAAACCATTCTATGGATATCTATTTGCATCCCGCACCAACCGTTCACTCGACCTTGGAATACCTTCGATATAACAAACTTTCTGGCAAACACATATCGATACCGAAAAGAAGTCGGGCAAGACGCGTTTTTCTATGGAAGGGATAAAATACCGTAGGTTTGCAGAAAAAAGGTCGCCGTTGATTTTGGCTATTGACATTTAATATTCGATTAGGCTGTTCGTCATACTTTGATGAGTTCAAAATTTGAATAGAATGAGTGAAGACCTCAGCTTCGGCCTTTTTCGCGATTTCCTTTAAACCTTTATCTTTACTCGGCTTTTATTATCAGATCTGCCATAGGGTGCTTTGTTTTGGTTAAGCCATCTCGTACACCGCTTTTCTCATCACTTTGCGTTTTGGCTAGTTTGAATTTACCTTGTATGTCCGTCACTTCTATTTCTACTCCAACAACAGCAGCTTGTTAGCTATCTTATGTATTTTCCTGCCGGTGCATGGACATTGACAAGGGGACAGACTGGGTTTTGCTTCATGTGTGTTGGTGAGTTTTTCTAACAGTGCCAACTTCCACTCGACTTCATTAAATGAATTCGATTGAGCCTTATGACATGAACGGGCTTTGATAGTTCCCGTAGGGACGGTTTTTGCCATCACCGTTTGGTTTCGAGGGGTACCAGTTGGGTGAAATATAGGGCGTTCTCACCTTGAAAATGACCAATTACATTCCGCTTTGTTTCGCCGACTTTTTTGCCAAAGTGTATTCGCTTTTCGCGATGTTGCCCCTGTAGGAACACTTTGGTTTTCAGCATCGACGTGAACCAGCATGGGAATATATCGGCGTTTAAACCCTCCTGTGCCGTTGGTCACTAGGAAGCGGAAGGGAAATTGCTTTAATGGAATTCAAGCAAACTCAGCTTGATCTTTCACTTAAACGAAATGTTTTGGTGCGTACATTGATGGCTCATCCTTTATTTAGAGTTTACAAATAATCAATCACTCATAAACGGCCGCGGCACTGCCCCACACACCGTCATCACAAAAGGAACCATTTTAGGGTGTTTGGGGGGTTTTGGGGGGGCCCTTTTTTGATGCCATTTTTACGGACAAGGTAAGAACCCAACGTGGTGCCAGAAAGCGAGAATTTAAAACCAGGAATCCAGAGGATTTGGTCGTTCCAGATAAACACGCCAACGCCAACGCGGTGAAGCCAAGCCTCGTACAGACCATTTTTAATGCATTGGTACGGACAAGGCATAACGCAATGTGCCAGCTAATGCCGCAATTCAAGATGAAGGCCACGCCTGCTTGAACAAATTCCACCGTAAATCCCAGCAATGAATAGGCGATCCATTTGCGCTTGGTTTTTCACTTACTTTTAAACGGCACAGTGCCTTCAGGTGCGCGCAATTAACGTAGGAGCGAAATGATTCATGATTAACGTCATGCCGATCATCGCGCTTGCAACAGCGGCTTAAGCCCATGTTTCGAGCGCGTAACTTGCTGCAAAAGCCCCCACTACCCACCAAGTAAAGAGCGGAATCTCACTGGCATAATTGATCAACGGGTCCGGAGGTTTTTAGCTTGACGGAAACCAACGTCGCGGTGACATTTTGTAAAAATACAACCCACACGATTTGGTCGCATTGGCGATTGTCAAGCTGGCATACCCATAAACCATTTAACGCCGTAACGTTAAAATTTAGAACCCGCCAACCGCCCAGCGTGTTAATAATACCGGGCGATAAACCAACAGTGCCCGCATCATAAGGCTAACCGTAAACAGGCTGGTAATCCATAACATCGTCCTTTAAAAAAGATCGTATGCGAGGTTCAGAAAAAGTATCAAAAGCAGGAAAACGGATAATAAGGGAGAATCGGACAGAGTGACAAAGGATTCTTCACGGCTATTCAAAATAAACTCGCATCTTCGATAAAAAATTAAAAAATGGCTCGTCCAGTTTTCGGTTGTTGCGGCACCACGGATTATCACGCTAACCTGTTTGGAGTTGGAAAAAATACTTGGCGATCTACAACGGGGACAGCAGCATGTGAATAACAAATGAAAAGCAAGCCGGATGGCTATTTACCAAAGCCTTTGATCCCAACCGAGAAGCCTAGCTTTGTCGGGGTGTTTTTGTCGGTGTCAAAACCACCATTTTTTGTATTGCGGGACGTGCCGAGCGCGCAAACCCAAACGTTGAAAACGTATGTTTTATAGTTCATTTAAGGACGCAATGGGACGCGGGGTTCGTCCTTGTAAAGTCTGTTTCGTCCCAACAGAGAATGCGCATGAAGCGCCTCACGAAGTGGAAAGTGGCGATTGGATTTGGTTTACGAGACAGCACCAAAGCAAAAAACACGATCAGCATTAAGAGAAGCCAACTTACGACCTATCTATGTTCGACGCTGGTTAAATCAACATTACGGCATGACGTTTTCAAAACCTTTTCAGCGTATGTATCGCATTAATTATGGCGTTTAAGGAATTGGAAAAACAGGAAAAAGTGCTACTAACGCTGCGTTGGATTTCAGGGCTCGACTCTTTGGAGTGGTTTCGGCTACACTTTTTAAAAAACTACTTCGGCCCATTCGCCGACCCTTAATTTGGGAGAATGGCAGTGATTCTAATCGACCGACTTACCCACGCCCATTGTGGCCCTATGTTTGTGTTTGCGGCTACGGACGACGGGTATTTGCTTGCTTGAATTTGTTTGATCGACGCATGTTAGAAAACCGGGTTTGAAGATTTTACCAGCGTCGTTTAAAACAAGCGCGGATTGTCGCGGGCGAAAAAACGGCACATACGAAAGCAACTTAAAACAAAGAAATTAGAAGGAATACTTTCTTAGGCAGCCGACAAGACTTTACCGTGCCGCTTCAAAACGCCAGGCACCGAAATTTTCAAAAATGGCGTCTGCAAGCGCTTGGCACGATTTCCTTATGGCGAAACCGCAAACTTATCAAGAACAGGCCACGCGTTGAATAACCCCCAAAGCGGTTCGAGCCGTCGCTCGCCGGCTAATGGGTATGAACCGCATTTGGGCCATCCGTGGATTTCCTTGTTCCAATCGGGGTTTAATTGGTAAAAGGACGGCCAGTTTTAAACCGGATACGCAGGCGGCATTAGGAAAACGAAAAAAACGCTGGTTACTTGGACCATGAAAAAGCGCACTGCTTTGATTGCACAGTTTTGCCTTACAAAAACTGTCTCTCAAGGTACCTAGTTTCTCATGAATAACATTCAAGGGATGTTGTCATGGCAAAATGTAATTTCCCTCTACAAGCGCTTGAAATTACACTCTCAGGGCAAGTCCAATTCGGTGTAACACTTTGATTGCCTTATTAAGATGGGAAACTTCAACATTGCCTACCAACATTTGTTTCGCCTGTATATGGAAAACACTTTCGCGAAGGTTAAATTTTAATTCCCACAACCTTGATTTCGGAATGCAAACGCATCGGTTCTTTGGCTTGGTTTAACGGCTTTTCGGCCATTGCCAACCAAATTTAGGGCGGATTACCCAGGTTATTTTTGGTTCGACCCCCCCATGGACCGGGACGGTTGGGTCGGGAAATTTCTCCTCCTTTTTTCCTTGGTGGTTTA
>Ga0163217_1011982_pt1 | contig 10548 bp, 13 predicted proteins | sample SynspAceP_FD_185933 | JGI IMG/M metagenome (GOLD analysis project Ga0163217, IMG submission 185933) | Saline lake microbial communities from Ace Lake in Antarctica - Synechococcus sp. Ace-P (PacBio error correction) | ecosystem: Environmental > Aquatic > Non-marine Saline and Alkaline > Saline ... | reverse complement strand
CATCGATCCCCGTTTCAATCTCGCCTCTCGGGACCGTGTCGTTTTGACGACGAGCGTAAAACATAGGCGTGCTGTTTCGTCGAACCGGACGCTTGGGCGGGCAACATGTTCGCCTCGTCTTCGTCCCTGATCACAATCGAGGCCTTGGCCGAACATACCCGGGGCCAACAGTTTCCCCTCGTCGTTGGCGAGTTCGACTTCCGACCGATCATCGTTCGCGCTGCGCTCGGATCGAGGCTGACGCTCCGCCGGGTCACCTTGGCGACGATCGGTGGTCCCGATGCGAGGTAGGGGAACGTCAACGTACTTCATCGCGGGGATTGACCGAGGGTGCAATCGTTTTCCGGGACCGGGATTCTAACGCGGAACACGGTCGATCCTGCTGGACGACGAACAAGGCCTGGCGTATTGCCGACCTCGTTGGATTTGCCTGACCATTCGCCGGGGTTCGACGTGGCGGAGAGTGATGACGCCTGCGAAACGCGTGCTTTGGACGCTCGCGATAAATCGATCATCACGTCGGCTTCGTCGCAGTTGTCGCCGGGCGATATCGTTTCGGCCTTGGCGGCATCGGAATCGGCTGAGCGGACGCGACGGGGGCTTTGGCGACGGCGACCCCGGCGCAGGGCCGACGTCGATCGCCGACGCCATCGCTTCCTTGCGAGCGGATTGCGAATCGCGGTTTCAATTGGCGCTTCGTCCGAGCACCCGGTTTTGCAGCGAACCGCGTCGACTAAATTTCCTGGGTCCGTTGCAATTCGCATCCGCAGCGGCGAGCGCGGCTTTTCACGCCCGCCCATCTGTGACTCGCTTCAGCGGCGAGTGGCCTCGGGCCGATTGGACCTCCGCATCCGCAGGTTCGATACCCGGCTTTGGCTCTTTTGCTACTTCGGCTAGGAATCGGCGAATTCTTCGCTTCGATGATCTCACGACCTTTGAGCAATTCGGGGACGTCGATCGACGCGAGCGGTTTGCCCGGCCCGGACGAATCACGATGTCGGCGAGCACCTCGCGACAAAAACCGCTCGCATTGGCACGAAATTTCGGCCCGGTGGTACGCGTACACGGACGCGGGTTGCGTCTCGTCGTTCGCCGACCGGGGTCGGACGTCACGTCAACGGTTTTCACGAGGGATTCGGTGGCGTTGCGATTGCCTGCGTCGAGGGAACCGGATCGGAGTTGATCGGTGGAACATCCGCGATGAGTTAAAAACCACGCCCTCCGATGAGTGAAACAAAAACCCACCGCAGTGCCGAGGCGAGAAAGAGGTCTTCATCGACCGGCAAACCGATACAAGCGGATAAATTGACAAAAGGACTGTTTAGCTTAGTGACACAACAGGGCATTTCGGAGTTGCAATCGGGCAAAGAACCTGTCGATACACGTCGTCCACCATTCACTACCGGACTGTTCGTTGCGTCGAAGCAAAAAAGCTTTCTAAGCACATTATCGCCATTATTCGGCGGCCGCCACTTGAGCAAACGTCTCTCTGAGACCGCTGGGAATTGCGAGTCTCAGAGAGGACTCGCCTACGTGTTATGTGGCCTTAACCGTCGCATTGGAAACGGAATCCCCCGACGCCGTCGACATGACACTCAACAGGAGGGCAAGGAGCCCGGTTTGGCAATCGTCTTGGAATCCTCGGTCTCGACCGATGCGTTAGGCGCGCCGCCGCTCGCGTTGCAATCACCGCACGGCCGCCCATTGCCCCGGCGTTTGCGGACGGGCGCAAAACGTCGATACCGCCGGCGACCGAGGCGATCCACTCCGCCGTCGCAGCCGCTCGCAACCACACGGCCAGCGACGCAGCTATCCCGAACGGGTGACGGCGCAGGCAATAGATCCATCGCCTTGGCAATCGTTCACGACTCCGAAGCTCTTCGCCCGCCACGACGGCGAATGTCTCGAACATCCACCCTGCCCTCGAAATACCCTGCCCTCGAAATTCACCCTTGCAACCCTCGGGAACGTCACGATCGACGGACGCGGAGTGCGTTGCAACGTTTCTCGATTTAGAACCACAAACCTGCCACGGAGACCGCCGGCGAACGATCGCCTCGGCGAATCGTGAAGACTCAGGAAATCGTTGGCCGTTTCTTGCTCAGTGAGGTCCGAGAATTGATTCACCAGTCGTGAACAAACCAGGTCGTGAACAAACCAGTCGTGGAATGAACGGATCAGGAATGAGATGGTCATCAACGAAACCGATGATAGCGAAACGATCGGCCTATCCTGATGTCACGGAGCTCACACCGTCAACATTGAACCTGCCCCTCGGCTCTTGGCGATGGTCGGTGCGCCAAGCATTCCGATCGTGGGTTTCGCGCAGTGGCGGTTGCAGGGAGCGTATGCGCAAGCTCCAGCGCAGCCGAGTGTTATGGTTACCGTCGCTGCAAAACCGGGTTCATTATCACCGTCGCAGAACGGCAATTACCAGGCCCAGTAACGGGCCATCGTCGGACGTCCAATCGGCAACTCGCTGCAATACGGTTTCGGGAATGGGAGCAACCGGTGCCGGGACGACGCCGCGTCCGAGGGTCTTCGTCGCCGAATTTCAACTGGCCGACGCGATCTTCCAAGTCTCGATTGCGGAGAACAAACACGATCGCCGGAAACCCACGCCGCCAGACGCCGTGTTAAACGAGTAGTCGACCTCTCACCGGCGCGTCTCCCGCACTCGCTACTCAGATACTAATACGTTCGACGCTCATCAAGATGTCATCGGATCCTGAACAGTCACGCCCGATCGTGCATGCCGACCACGTCTCGAAGAGTCACTACCGATTTTGCCGAAACCGGCAGGGTTGCGGGCCGACGGCGGATCGAATGCGGACGGAGGTGATGTTGGAATCACGAGCCGATGGGTTGCGTCGACACGAACGCATTCGCGACGCCTCGGCGAGACTTGCCCGTGCGATCAGTCTTCATACCGGCGCGTGCGATCATGCCGGCCGATGTAACCGTTGGTTCCATCGATCTGAAATTCCCCATCTGATGCCTTCCTCGGTTGATCCGGACCGGTTTTAGCAAACACGACGGAGTTGAAAGAGTCTCAGGCACTCGCTGGCGGCGCGTGCGTGCGAAGCGTTCCAGCTGAGAAGTACGCACCGGTTTGTCCCCAGCGTGTTGCTCGGATATTAGGGCCCGGGCGGGTTCGGTTGGCGGAGTCGGTGGCGATCTTTATAACGTCGACGGTCGCTACGATTTCGACGCGTGAGTCGTGGGAAAATTCGCAACCTCGGTTTCGGCGATGCGGTGCGGCGAGACGTGAATTCGAAACGCGCGAGGTGCACAGGCGAAATGAAAAGCTCCGCATCATGGACCAAGTCGCCGAGAAATTTCACAATCCACACAAGCCATATCCGTTTTCGAAAGACCGAGCAGATCGGATTCACTCAAATGGCGATTTCAAAACCGCTGAGCAATCCTACGACTCGAACCTCGAGCGGATCCGCGAGGGCGAGGGGTTGCCGATCGAAAGTGTTGCAAGGGCCGTCCGGCACTCGAATCCGCCCGTACGGCGTACCTCCGAGCCGTCGTCGAGCACCAACCAATCGCCAATTCCAATTGCAAGTGGGCACTCGGTTGGCCGGGTGACGCCGCGGCTGAGTCGTTTTAAGCGTCCGGCTGCGGGTTTCAGTTCTTTTTTCTGTTAGAATCAAGGAGTTCCCACGTCCTCTCGAAAGACTCTCATGAACCCACCACGAATCTGACCGATTCACCACCACCGGCAAGTTGGCATCCAACGCGCCACCACGCTTACGGTGAGATCGGTCCACACAATACGAAATACCGGAATCCCCGAACAATCGAGCACCTCGTGATTGACGGATGGACAACCGGTGGACAATTTATACAGCGGTAAAAGCAAATGCGGACTGCTTACGAGTCGCTCAATTCGTCCTGGCGTCCCCGGGGGGGTTTTTCGTGGGATTTTTTTTTTTTTTTTTTTTTTTGGTTTTTTGGGGATTTTTTTTTTTTTTCTTTGGGGGGGGCGGATTTTTTGTGGGGGGGTTGTTTTTTTCCCTTCCCGGGTTTTGGGGGGGGGGGAATTTGCCACCGATCGTGCCCGATGTGATGTTGAGCATGGATTGTCGAACAACCCGACGTTTTCGCAAAAAAGAACTTGTCATATTTTCATTTGGGAGCGGGGCAAACATCCCGATTTTGGCGATCGAGATCGTGTTCCCAACGCCTGGCGGCGAAAGACCAAGAAAAAACTCGTTGGAAATATGGCCGAATTCGTGGTCCGTAAGTACGTGATTTTGGGACCGATGGGACGTCTTAAGGGCGATCGATGAGGTTTGTACGAAATTGCATGGGCAAAACAAATGCGGCATTTTGCTCTACCACGTCGCTCGACACGGTTTCCTTGTCGCGAGCATCGGACTGGGGCTGACGTTGTGGCAGGTGCCTACGAGGCAAAACCGGAGACTTGTTGCGTTTGACGGATTCGCAAGGGGACTAATCCCGACGGTCGGGAAACTGGCCCGATTCCGCGATCGAGCGTGCCGAAGAGGCAGAGCCAGCGTGCCGAGAGCAAAGCGAGCGTGCGGACAGGGAAACGGGCTCGTGCGGAATCGCCTTCGCGAATTTATTACGTCAGCGGGCATCGAACCCCGACACCGTGTGACGGGAAGCGGGCGGCGGATTTCGCTCCGCTTGAACGCTCGTCGCAAACGCGTTAGATCACAGGGAAATCCCGGCAGGACAGGTTCGCTCCGAATCCTTGCCGGCCAACGTATTCCTTCCTAGTAGCCGCGATGTCCTCCTCTCCACTTCGTCAGAAACCACACTCGGTCGCGAACGGTTTCCCCGTTCTCCCATTCTCGTTTCGGCGGCTGGGCAACTCGGCGGGCCAATGGGGCGTTCAAGAAACGACTCGCCAATCCATCGAGGCGTTAGAGCCGCGATCGCCGCCGGCGTGAATTTCATCGATACCGCCCCCGGATTACGGTTAGACGGCCGCAGCGAGCACGTGATCGCCGATGTGCTGTCCAAATCTGCCCGCGAAGGTTCGCGAGAACATCATGTCGCCGACGAAACCGGCCGCCGGTCCCGGGCCGTGGCCGCCGAGTCCGTACTGCCGATGGCAGGATTCGCTATGTCAGCCGCCTTCATCCGCTCCAACGTCGAGCAACGACTGGAAAAAACCTTCAAAACCGATTGCTCGATCTGTACAACTTTTCATCCTGACGCGCGTGGAACGACGACCCGCAACCGCTGCCGTGCTGCAAAAAAAAACTTCGTGAAAGAAGGTAAAAATTCGCCAAAATTCGGAATTTGCACGCCCGAGCAAGACAAACTGCGTCATCGCAGTTGATGCGGGACGGTTTGATCGACGTCGTTGCAAGTGATCTTCAATCTGTTCGAGCAAGAACCGGCCGCCCAGTTATTGCCCGTCGCTGCGAACCGGCCACCGGCGTGATTGTTGCGAGCTGTCGCTCGACGAGGTGGTTTGACCGGCCAAATTACGGCCGCGACCCACGATTCCCGCCGTGACTTTTCGCAGCACGTATTTTTTCATGGGCGACCGGATGCCTCGCACTGCGAGGCCGGGTGCAAAGAAGTCGCCGCCGATTGGAAAGAACTCGGGACTCGCCGACGATTATTCACTCGGCCGACGCCGCGATCAGTTTTCGATGCGTTCACCCGGCGGTCAGGCACCGTCATCGTGGGATGCGAACCGAGCAAGCCGCAAAAAAAAAATGTGGCCGCGGTGGGGTGCCAGGTTTCACCGTAGGCATTGCAAACCGGTTGCAAACGCCACCAGTGGTTGCGGGCCGTGTGGTATGGCGGAAAATGATCTTTCGCGTTCTCTTCTACCCGTATCAATCTGCTCCAGACCAAACACATCTTTGTACCGGCGGCGTCGGTAGTTCTCTCGGCAAGGGACTGACGAGTGCTCGATCGGGCATGTTGCTCGAACGGACGCGGCCTCCGAGTCCGCATGCAAAAACCTCGATCCGTACATCAAACGTCGGACCCCGGCCGATGAGCCCTTACCCAAAAACCACGGCGAGGTGTACGTCCTCGACGAGGAGTGAGGGACCGACCTCACCGGCGGCATTACGAGCGTTTCTACGTCCGGTGTACTTCGGACGCGATGCAACTACAACGACCGGGGCAGATCTAATCTGTCGGTGATCGAAAAAAAGAAACGCAAAAGGCCAATTTCTCGGCAAGACCGTTCAAGTCATCCCGCATATCACAACGAAATCAAAACGCGCATCAAACGCATGGGCGGCCGGATGGACGTTCGACTCGTGATTACGGAAATCGGCGGCACGTCGGCGGACATCGAGAGTCTGCCCTCTCGAAGCGGATCCGTCAATTCTCGCGGACACGAACGCGAGAACTGCCCTGTACATGCACCTGACGTTTTGTGCCGTATTTGAAAGCCGCCGACGAGACTCAAAAACGAAACCCACGCAGCATCCGTCAAACAACTACGCGAAGATCGGGATTCAACCGGACATCCTCGTCTGTCGTTGCGAACAATCAGGATCAGCCGCGACGACGCGAAAGATGCGCGTTGTTCTGCAACGCAAAACCGGGCGGTGATCGAAAGAGAAGGACAAAAGATTTCTCGATCTATTGAGGTTGCGATCTCGCTCGTCGAAAACAAGGATGGACGAACTCGTCGTTCAAAAACTCGGGCCTCTCCGCCGGCAACTCGATGACCCCGTGGACCGATCTGTTGCACGGATGCGAAACCCACGTCACGAATTGTCGATTACCGTGGTGGGGAAAATTACGCCGAACACAAAAGGACCGCGTTACCAAAGTCGATCTTACGAATCGCTCGCATCACGCCGGTATGCAAACATTCGGCGCAATCCGCATCGGGCGGATTTCAAACAGCGACATTCGAACGCGGAGGGCGCCGAAGCGGTTGCTATCTGGTATTTCAACGGCATCTTGGTGCCCGGCGGGTTTCGGCGGAACGCTGGGCGAGGCAAAGTGCAATCGATCCAGTTCGCTCGCGAACGACGGCGTGCCGTTCTTTTGGCATTTGCTTGGGCATGCACTCGCCGTGATCGAATACGCCGCAACGTTTGATGGGTATACGCGGGTGCCCACTTCGTCCGAGTTCGACAAAGACACGCGAACCCGGTGATCTGTTTACTCGACGAGCAACAGAACGTTACGGCCTAAATGGGCCACGATGCGACTTGGGCAGCCAAACCGGCACGGCTGTCTTCCCGGTTTCTCTCGCCCACACGCCTACCGGGTCGAAGCGATCGCCGAGCGGCACCGACACCGATATGAATTCAACACGCATTACCGCGAGCGTTCGAAAACGCGGGGACTGCAATTTACCGGTCGCAGCCCCGACGGAAACTTGTCGAGAGATTGTCGAGTTTCCCGCCCCATCCCTGGTTCCTCGCGGCCAGTTCCACCCGAAGTTCAAGAGTAAACCGTTGGCCGCGCACCGTTGTTCGCGGGCTTCATCGAAGCCCGCGAATCCGCCGCGTTTCAAAACGAATGTGACCGAACGAAAATCGAAATTTCAAGCCACCGAAGCATCAAAGTAGAAAATTGTCCAACGAACCGAACGAAGTTGACCCACCATCGGCGCACCGGAAAAATCATTGTCGACTCGGACTTGGAAAGTCAGGTCGCCAACAGAAAAAAGAGATGGCCAGTGAAGCGGTTTTGTCACACCCATTCCGATACGACCGATGAAGCCGAACCGGCATCCCGCGGAGTGGGACGTCGTCGTTGAGTCGAACGCCGCCATCCAGCCGGAGCCGCCATCCAGCGATGCCGTGCCCCACTGAAACACAATCCACTGAAACGCCGCCCACTGAAACCGCGCTACCGAACGCAATCCGCTGAAAACAAAACCGAGTCGCCCGCAACCAATTGCCGCCGCCGACGTTCGAGGTGTTGATTCCGATTTGCATGTCACGCAGGCCATCAGTGCTCTGGGCAAATGCCCAACCCGATCGACGGCGAGACCAAAACGTCGACAAACCGCATGGCCAAAACACACGATTGACGATGCTCGACATGCTATCAGTGAAAACGAAAGGCAACCTCACCGACGACGAATCGAAAATGCTCACGAGGCGTACAGCCAATGCGAATCGGGTTACGGTTAGGCGTACGGGGTTAGCCGTTACGCAGCCTTTCTAGGCTGACCCCAAACCAACGGGCATCAGCCTTTCCAGGCTGACGTCCGATGAATGCACACCACCTTTCGTAAGAATAGAAAACGCATGATCCTCGTCTTCTCCTTGGTCAGTTCTTCCGATCGGTTCCTGCTTGCGTTCGCGACCGTTCATGCTCGGGTGTTCTTGCTCGGCATTCCCTCGGTAGTCCGGCAAGCCCAACGCCAAAGGGACAGGCCAGAAGCCGACAACTCCCGGAACTCGCGCTCTACGGCCGACGCAGCCAATTCCAAACCAACGCGCGCAATTGACCTGGCGATCATCAATTGGAAAGTTTTCTGCAAAAAAATTCCCCGCAGCGAACTCTCACCGAAGGTCGCCCACTACCTCGGCGGTTGTTACATGCAATCCGATCGGCCGGAATTATCGAGCGGCGAAGTCGTTCGGATGTGCATTGAAAACAAGAAATACGAACTCCGCGCAAGAGAGTCTGTTCAATCGCGGAGTTGGTGTTTTCTTACGGCCGCCGCGGAATTCAGCAACGAGACAACGAAAAGGTTACTGAAAGAATCCTTGGACACGTTCGGGACTCTGTTCAAAGATGACCCGAAGTCGTCTTATCGTGACCGCCGTCTACTTCTACGCGGCGAGGGCCGCCTACTCGATGGGCAACGCGGAAACAGGCGATCGATTTCTAACAGCAAACTTCCTGCTACCGATGGCATCGAAAAAAATCACCGCTCCGGTGCGACGCGTGTGTACGCCCTGGGATCGCCCAAGAACGATGTTGACGAATTGCCAGCGGCGGCGAAATTCGTATGAGCAGTTACTCCAAACTCGTGTACCGAGACCGATCTCGTCGGTCGACGTGCAGTGCGGTTGGGCGACATCCGCTTGTTCGCGAAAAAGAAGTACGACAAAGCGAATCGAGTTTTTTCAAAAATGATCGACGATTCCACCGGATTGCCACTGACGGAGACCGGGCTCACGCATTGTTCCGTCCAGGGGTATTCGTTCGCCCGTTTTGCAGAAAGCCGACGAGGCGGCGAAGCGTTACGAGCAGTTGGTCGAAAATATTCCGAGTCCCAGTACGCCTTAACGGCGACACTCGCCGCGCCACAAAACCCGTACCAAACCGTGACATGAACCCGCCGCAGCGAAGGTTTCCAGCCAGTTGCTCGGCAGTGACGATGCGTTCCGCAGCGACCGAGGCGGCCACTGGATCGCTCGGATCGAAGATCGGCAAAGCCGCCGCCTGCGCGCGTCCGGTTCGCTAGCGGTCGTGTATACAAACCGCCGCCGACTAGCGGCCTTACGACGTGTCCGTTGACCCTTTCGAAAGAGACGACAGCAGAGAGCCGCGGTAACCGACTTAGGCTCCTACGCGGATTGCATCGCATCTCCACTCCTGATGATCACGCCCCGAGGAAATGCAGTGTCCTCTCGTTCCAAAAAGACAAATACTGCGCCGAATCGATGACGGCAGTTGCGAGAAGGTCAGCGGACAACGCCCAACGAAAACCCGACCTGCGCCGCTCGCGCCGATTGTTCGGGTAGAAAAAATCATTAGCATCAACGCCGCCCCTATCACCGCTCTTTGCAGAACAATACGGCGAGCACGACGCTCGATTCGATTGTCCTAACGATTTCGCATAATAAAAAGCGTTCAGAAAAATAACCGATCGCTGTTCGCCCGAGACGTCAGCGTTTATCGGGGTCGCAGCTGAGCGACACTGTGCTCGGCGTGGCGATTCTCTCGTCGTAGCGGGTTCTCGCGAAGCGATATATCAGAAAACTGGAATTCAGGGGATTACAAAAAGAATAACCTGTAACAACGGACAACGAGGGCCAATTGGCCTTATTGCGAGGGCGAATCGTGACGTTGAGAATTTTCAAACATGGTCCGACCTAACGCACGATCTCTCGGAGGTCGTTAAACTGGATTGTCCGTCGGAACCTCGGTGGTACTAGATCAAGGAACGCGAACTAAAACGTTGCCGAAAGACGTTGCTGTCTCGTCTGGACAAGCCTCAATCTGAATTCCTCTGGTGATGCGTGGGGCGATCGAAGGTGGAATTCTGTTTGGCGCGCCTTAGTCGTCCGACTCAAAATTTCTCTAAATCCGGAACAAAGGATTATCCGCATTACAAAAAACCGATTGGTGCGAAATGAAATATTTCAATTTTCTTTATTACTCTATCCAATTTGTCACTTTTTTATTCCTGTCAGGGACAAAAAAATTTTACCCAAACCAGCTCGGGACTCCCCTTTTCCGAGCAAAATCTAGAGTTTGAAATCTCATGATTCACTTATGTGATGTCCACCTCGGAAAATCTAAGTCTTAATGGTTATTAGTCCTGGTGGACGGACTTTTTCTTTCTGGATTGATTTCAAAACACCAGATTTCTTTTTGTAACCGGACTCTCAGGAA
>Ga0163217_1011979_pt1 | contig 10548 bp, 6 predicted proteins | sample SynspAceP_FD_185933 | JGI IMG/M metagenome (GOLD analysis project Ga0163217, IMG submission 185933) | Saline lake microbial communities from Ace Lake in Antarctica - Synechococcus sp. Ace-P (PacBio error correction) | ecosystem: Environmental > Aquatic > Non-marine Saline and Alkaline > Saline ... | reverse complement strand
AAGAAGCAAGGGACTAGATAAATTGCGTAGTACATAAGGCATGTATCAAAGCGGAAAGGCCACTAACGGTTTGCGCACTGCTGGTCTGGATTCACAAACAACCAGCGGGTTGCGGCACACGCAATCCGCGCTCTTAGTTGTTTTGTTCGCCAACGACTACCACACCCCTTATTGACGTGGTGCACTAGCCTATTGTTAAGCATGGTGGTCTTCTGAAATACCTAAAAATGAGAAACAGAATTGCGACGTGCAGGTTTGTACTAATTTCCGGGTGAATGACGAGGCAGCAAGTCGTGGGTCGGGTGGCATAATGTCAGTTCATTCTGCCGGATCGGACAACCTTTAAAAGGGAATTAGTAGATGGCCTTTGCAAATCTTATCAACTAGGTAGGTGGACGGCCGACGTGGCCACTGAACTCGATGCCAACACGAGCTATTAAACAAGACGTGACTTAGTCGCCGATGGTTAACCGTTACTTTTATAGATGCCTCTGTGCGTCAAGAAAAGTAGTACCGTCGCCACGCTATATAATTAAATCATATTACTGTGCGAGCAAAATCTTTGTTTGTGCAAGTCCGGTCCGACAGCGGCGCTATATTGGGATAGAAGGGCCATTAGTGACGAGACGGAAAAATATACCCATTACCTGAGATGTATTTTCTATCGGCCTGGAAGTTTTATCACCGACTTGTTGCCTACAAGCAGCTCTTACCATCTGCTGCCGAAAGAGTGCCTATATGCAGTAGCTCGTGTACTATCCGTACAAAAATAGCCAAACCACACTCATCTAGAGGTAACACTATATTGTTAAGACGACCAGTCGGCACTTTCCTCTGCCTTAGCGAATTACTCTGGCAGCATTCTTTCTAACGAATATCAGTAGACCTGTAGACTCCCACAAGAAAGCAACGAGCGCCTTAGCCTTTCCTCGATGATCATCTATTCTCCCCGAACCAAATGGTGAACAATAATATAAACTGAACCTTTCATTAAACATGCAAACGCCCCTCGGAACCGCAGCAGCTCCGCCGACGCCGGATAGCCATATGATTGTTGCTCTAGCCTAAGACACCTATTGATCTCTATCTCGTGAGCGTCAATTCCATCCCTCCGTCCCGCATGTGATATTGCTTGGCAGTTAAGGACATCAAGAATGCGACCTTAGAAGTATGGTAATTACCACTTCTAGCCCGTCACCGAGCGAAAACTCTCTCTTGGGCGTGTTACGATAAGGTTTCTAATAGCTGTACCAAAGTTTTCGATGACTGATAACAAAAACATGGTTTCTGGTTCAGCCCCTTTTTAGCTTGCCGTAATGCAGCAACCATCGATGTTGGCAAAACAAAGTGTACTGTGATGTCGTCTTTTTTTTGTACGGTGTCAGAGCTTCTGCAAACCACTTTTGCCCAAGGTAAGAAGCCGCCAATGCCGATAGAAACTACACCCGAATTGGTTTTTCCGGCTATGGCCTTTCCATTTCGCCCGCTGGTGCAGTTCACAAACAAATTTCCATTTTGTTTAGCGTGGCACGACTTCTTCTAAGACGTTAACGCCATCCACCATGAGTGATTCTTGGCTTAGGCTAGCACGAAGGGCGATTGCCAAAACAGAGCGGTCTTCGTTGTTGATGTGCGCGCCGCTGAACATTGCCTTTGATGCATTCTAGTCCATGCTTCTTTTACGAGATCTGTGAGTAGAGATAAGGTTTTTTCGTTGTGGGCGGTTTTTGCGCTAATACAGAGTCCAGCCTGCCGCGCTGATGGTGTAATTTCCTCAGCACGCTTTTTGGTCGCTCAAAACAGCGATTTCATATCAACAGGAGTTTCATTCACTTGTTGTGGCGTCGCCAACTTTTGTCCAAGCTGTTAGTTTCTGTGGGTGAAGCGCAGTACAATCTCCCTCGGTCTTAAAGTGAGTTTAAGCAAGTTCTACACGGCAAGTTTAGCCGATCAAGCGGGCGGCTTCCTAGGTATGGCCGCCAGCCCATAAATGACTAGGCTTTTCTCTTCTCTGACGGCGTTTGCAAATTACTCTTGTGCCCGGATCTCAAATATATCACGACGGACAATCCAGCCGCTTCAAGCTTCTGTAGAGCTTGTTCGCGGATGTCCTCGTGACTCGCACTGTTTGTTATTAGGGCGCTTTCTCTCCATAACAAAAGGCTTTGGTACATCGTCGGTGCGATGGTGCCTTTCTTCTTTTGGCTTAAATAACCATTGCGTGAAACTCATACCAAGGCCGTCGTCATACTGCGCCAAATATCGATACCGATCACGCGTAGCGTTAAGAGCTTAGGTCTCGAACCATGTCTCAATGATTTTTAATTGCTGAAAGTCTTTGTGCCGGAATTATGGCACAGTCTGGTGCTATCCCGTTTCTTAAGCAATGCGTAATAGACTAGCAATCTTGAGTCTCCACGGGTAGAGACACCACAAAAATGCCCTGGGCGTATGCGCTATCTAGGATATCTGAGTAAGGCCATATGACTTCAATTTGAGTTTGGCTAGCGTTGTCTCATCTGTGTGTGAGCGATCTTCAGCGACATCGGCGTGCAAATATGGATAAGTGACAGCCATTGGCTTGTAAGCCTGGCGTTTTCTTTGCTCAACTTTATAGTGTTTTGCGGTAAGCGCTCTAGGGTCTTCGTTCTGACTAACGAGAATAACTGCATTGTGTGATTTACAAACTCATATAAAGAATATCGCCGGTAGAGCGTCACACACGTCTTCCGGTAGCGCGGACGGAGATCCAGTTCACATGTGTAGCGATCAGTTTAATGTTTTCCCACATCCTTGGTCCGGCACAAAAATTAATGCTTTAAATTGTCTTGTCAAGTAGAACGCTCTATTCCTCAGCTTAACTGCACACACGAAATTTCGGCGATGGTGTGCAAAATGAATAATCCTCTATATGTTCTTGAACCGTCCGTAAGCTCTGGTCCATGGTGATATCTTGTCTCTACTCATGTTGGTTTAACATAGCTTCAAAGGCTGTTCCGGATGTGGGAGCGATTGTACGGCCATCGGTGAAGAATTTTGACGAACTTTAGGTGGTGTGGCCTAAGTTGAGATGTGCCGAGCATGTCGTGCATTTACCAAAACTGGCCTCAGTGTGGTGTCCAGCCCTATGCCTATGGTCCGGTACAGGAAATACGGGCGAGTCGGTTAGTGTTTTTCACCTAATTTCGCGTTGGGAATGCATTCGCTAAAGCAAAGATGTCAGCGCCTGCTTCAACCAGCTTCAAGAGATCTTTCAGCTTAATAAAAATCAAGCGGATTCTTGTGCTCTTGTGCCTTCGAACTTTATAGCCGCCAAATTCTTATCTCTCTATGACTGAGTGGTTATCTAAGTGGGCGCACACTGGGAATGCCGCGTTGGGGCTTAAAATAGTCTTATAGTGTCGGCAAGCCAGCTTCCGCCTCTTAGTTGACCATGCTCGCACCTGCTTGTCAAGGGAGTTTTGCGGCCATGTTCGAGTGCTTTGCTCGGTTTGCTGTAAGACTCCATGAACGACATGCTCGGGTAGGTGATAAGCGGGCATATTTGGTGTCTGCCTCGTTCACGAGACCCTTGTGTGATGAGGCGCACAATGTCGTTCAAATAGTAAACCAGGAAGCGTGCTTGCTTGCCTTGTATGATCCCATGCCTCAAGGGAATCCACCAACAAGGAATGGTTTCAAACCCAGCAAAACATTCAAGACATTGGTGACATGAGCGCGTCCCAGGATGTGAGTGCAGGTGATTTTTCCTTTATCAATTGTCATCTTTTTGAGAGTAGATAAAGTAACTGGTTGGTAACTTTCTTTGTGAGTTATCTGAATACATAGTTATTCTTCTTTTGATAAAACCAAACGCTTGGTATTCATCGCCTAAGTTTACGCTCACCGGTAACGTTTGCCATTTTCTAAGCGCATCTTAGGGCTTAAGATCGTTGGAGTGGTTTTGATGACAAACCCTCTTTCTGCATTGTGGGTATGCGGACAGTTAGATGCGAGGTAGTTGTATTTTTTCTTTTCTTGTTCTCTATTTCATGCACCCGTTACAATAAAACCAATCTAAATCCAAGGGTGCGGCGGACCCCAATGCGTTCTCTTTACTCGGCGTGAGCTTGTTCTATGCTTCTGTAATATGTCGTGAGTAGAGCAATAGGGTTATGTCGCGTTTCGAATGATTGCGCACGGCTATAATTTTAGCTCTGGTTGATCATTGATGGACCAACGGCGTTGCTTGACCGTAATAGAAGAACACGGAAAAGCGTTTAGAGCGACGTGCGCTTCTTTAGGGTTTCAATGGCGCGATCAAGTGCGCAACATTTGGTTGCAAGATTGCTGCCGAGGCCCGATAAAGCTTGTATCCACAGCGCATCTCTGATTACGTCAGATGTTTCGCTTGGGCGTGTTTGCACCTTATGCTATTGCCATTACTTCTCCTGCGAGCGACCGTTGGGCGTGCGTTTTTAATTGCTGCCTCTGATCGTTGCGCCGTAGTATCAATGTTTTTGATGAGCTCTCTTTGCTGGCTTCTGAACCATGCTGAAAAGCTTCCCACCAGTCACCTTAGGACACCAATTTTGTGACCGCTCGACGTTTCTCGTGATTAATAATAAATCCAAATCCAGCGCGGAAGCGTCGAGCTGTTCTGAGTAGTAAAAAGGCACGTTTCCCATGATGCGTTTGTGGGAGTCTATATTGCATGTCCCAAAAGTTTTTCACGCATTGGGGTTAAAATCCGTCGTGGAATGGCGGTCGATGCGACTTGATTGGTCTAATACCATTGTTCGCAGCTTGGTGCAGTGCGGGTTCGGCTGGCTATTCCTTGCGCTTGAAATTCATCATGGCGTAACGGCGACGCTCTGCACGAGTGAGTTACAGCGGTATTAAAAAAGTAATAGGTGCGTGTTCTTGCCGCTTTGTATGCGATCAGTCTGTGTTTTTAGCCTTGAGAGGATAAAGCCTTCCGGATCGGGAAATTATATCATCCGCGTGTCTTCCAGACCGCTTTTAAGTCAAAGCGTTCAGTTCGGGAAATTAAATAACGAAATAGACCATATGGCGGAGTAAAGCAAAGGTTTGGATACCGTTGCCGCTGGCCCTTGAGTTATAACACTTTCGACAAGGCTGCGCTGGCGGAATATGATCTTAGTAGGTGTGCCATTTGCTTTGATCGGTGCCGCGTTGGCTTCAGTTCAAAGCCGAGCATTTCCGGCGAAGCGAATCGCACGCAACATACGCACAGGATCTTTCTTGTATCTGCTGACGAGGCGTCCCAATAAATACGAATCGTTTGTCTTCTATGTCTTTTAGGCCACCGCCAGTAATCGTGAATACTGAAATCCTTGAAACCATTGTTAATACAGCGCGTTAAAAGATGAGTCGGCGGCGGTACGCGTCTTCTTCAATACTTTGCCGTACACGTGTCGCGTAATACCAATGCCATGGGGCAGACGCGCGAGCTCTTTACCTTTTAGAGATTCTTGTGGCTGCTTGCCTTTTCGCTGTCATCGTCTTGGGATGCGCCGCTCTAAATGTACAGACTTCAATAATTCACGGCCAAGGTCCACATTGAAACAATTTGAACCGTAACGACGCAATGGAGTCTTGAGTTAGAAAAAATCTGGTGTGAACTTCTTCGGGTGTCGCGGCGTTGGTTACGACATTTCAAAAGTCTTGGTGGCTCAAACCGATGAGGTGGTTCATGCGAACGCGCCAGCCGCGACAAGGTAAGCAGTCATAGCCAGCTTTATTTAGGCGAGTATACATACCTTCTTACGCATTGCGGCTAAATTATTGGCGAAGTAAAAGCTGTGTGAAGCGGCTGGCGAGGGATGATAATAGGGTAAGTCTGAGCCTCTGTAAGTTGAGGCAAAACAGAGAGTAGCCTTACGTACAGAGATTTTAATGCCTGTAAGCATTAGACACACAAATTTAAAGTTAAACATAGACATTCTACACGTGAGACTTAAAGTTACCACGGAATAAGGCCATGTCATGAGGTAATATGAAACTAAATTTGGTGTGTTGAAGTAGAAGAGAATGTGAAGACGATTTATTATTTTTGACTGAATCAGGTATAGAGTAGAGAGAATAAACGGTCTCTTGGCCTCACATTGAAAGATACTAGTTCCGAAAACAAAGTGGGTGCTGCTTCTGCAGTTTCTACATTCAGGTTTGTATTTTTATTATTGCATCGTTTCATGCGCCCTAAGGCTTGGGCATATTCTAAAACAGATCAATATTCCAAAAGCGATTTTCCATCTCATGACCTCAAATTTTTTTCATTTTTATTATAAGACGTGCACGAGTGTTCCATACTTGTTATTTTTATTGTTAAGACCTACATACGACAATAAGCTTATTTTTATTCTTGGTCAATCTATTATCGTTTGTACCATTCATAAGCATTTGTTTTTGTTTCCAAAAACAATTAAAGTGAGATTTTGTTTTAAGGGTTTGAGTAAAAAGTGAGCGTGTACACTTTTTTGTACATCTTATTTCCGTTATTTTTTTGGTATTAGCTATTCAAGGGTGTTAACTTTTCTGCTGGTACTCTTTATGTAATTGTCTGATGTCGTCTTTTCCCATACGGCCTTTTTTCTTGATATGCCCAAGAAATGTGCCAAGTTGTGTTTCCGTTTCATCTTGTGTGGTCGAGAGTACGAAAAATGGTTTGCCTAATGTAATCGTCTAGCGATTTGTTCCAACACTAAATTTTTGTTAGTCGGTGTCCAGACAATTGGTGGAATGGTTTGTTCCGTGTGTTTGGGGGTTGCTGACTGGCAAGTTTGAGATTGGCAGCTTCTATTTTTGCAGGAGGGCTGAGAATAACCGGCTTCTTTCTATGGCGTTTATGCAAGCTCTCGTACGTTGCCGGGCCAGCGATGTGAGCGAATGGCTTATCGTAAAGAGTCTTGGTATAGTGCAATAATTGGTTTTGTCTGTGTTTTTGGCAGGCTTTCCTCCAAGAGTTATTTTTGCTGAAACATCGAAGATGGTGGCACGTCACCTCTAGTCTCTTAGCGTGGGGAAGTAGTTACGTTCCATGACATTAAAAAGACAGATAGTATAGATCTTCTCGAAAAGCCCTTGTTGCGAGTCATGTCGGTTAAAATTTCTATGCGGGTTGCTGTAATTATCGAATGGGTTCCTACTCTTGTTGATTGGTGGCACCCACTACGTATTTCGCCTTCTTGCAGTTACGCGTAATAGGGCTCGCTTTGCGCTCTCCTAGTGGTAGTCGCCTATCTCATGCGAGAAATAAGGTGTGCCTTTGTCAGCGGCGTAAAATTAGGCGTCATGGATGAGTTGGCGCGGTAAATGCGCCTTTCTCATGACCGAAAAAGCTCTGATTCAATGAGGTTTTTTCGGCCCATGGCAGCACAGGTTAACGCTGATGATTGGAATGATTGTGGCGCTGGCTTAAGTGGCAGTGCTTTTGCGACCAAGTTCTTTACCTGTTCCAGACTCGCCGCGATCAATAAACCGTTACATCGGTTCCTGCTATTTTCTCATATCGCAAAATAGGCTTTGCATTGGTTGGAGGGCATGCCCAATAATTCCGCTTCCTTGTGTGCCGAGCGTTAATCTTCTCTTCTTTTGCGGCTGTTGGAAAATATTACACCTTTGCTGTTTGGTCTGTGATGGATGGCAGGATCCAGGTTGGTGTTTTGTTCTAGTGCATTTTGTACTACGTGTTTGAGCTAGCGTTTTCGGAATTCAGTTGGCAGGGGAAGGAATAGCGGCTGCTCCCTGCGCCATGCTTGTTGATTCCTATACTAAGGCTAGCTTTGCAATCTCCAAGAAAAAAAAAAAAACCACCCTGGGATAATGCGATGCGGCGCTAGGGAGCTCCGCGCTGCTGGCTTTCAGATATGGTTTGATAGCTTCTTGGTCCAATAAGGAGTAGGTGAAACTCAACAGTCATAGTAATTTATTTGGCTTGCTTCTAATGTGGTTTGCCTGATGTTTACTTAAGCCATACCGAGATAGCCCACTTTTCGGACTCTTCAGTGGGGAATTATCTGGGCAAATGATTCATAATGCTGTGCATGAATTGTCACCTCTTGTAACTAGTGTAACGATGTATACATACAGAAGCTTGCTGGTCTAGATGTACCGCATACTGAAGTTGTGAAGTGCAGAAAAGGTGGTTTAGATGAAGTGTAAGATCTTGTTCTTCTAAAGACAGGGTTTCATCCCTTCAGTTTGTTTGGATCCCATGCCTCGATAGCTAATGATAATGCCCTCAGCGATGGGATGGTTGGTGATTTACAAGGCGAGTCTTTAGAAATGCAGCGCGCCGCCAGTAGTGTCGATTAAATTATTGTCCTGAATCGGCTTGGCGTGATTCTGTCTTGCTTATTTTATCGCCTGAGTGATTGGTAAATAAAGAGATGGACAGTTGCTTGGCGGCGTCCACAAGAACAAGTGCGTAAAGATGGAGTTGCTGAAGCGGTGGTGTCGATTAAATCCGCACCTCTGACTAGGTGGTTATGTTTTGCTGGTGACGTCGATCACCACAGCAAGTTGATAAGAAAAATAGCCGTCTTTTCTTTTAGTACGGGCAATGTTTTTCAATCGTTCGTAAAGCGGGAAGTGTGCCCTGAATGCTGTCTGGCATTGATAAGTCGCAAGGCTGTTTTTATCGCCATGAGTGTGGCGGTCTAGCAGCTTTCGCTACAAAGGGTGACCGCCCATTATGTTGAGCGAGCGAGATTGACGTGTGCCAGTTGCATGGAAATATAGCCTTGCTGCCTTCCTGAGTACAGACAGTAAGTTGTTCATACATTTCAGTATGCTGGCTTTGAACTCGAAACCGTTTCGTCAGAAAAATAGTTGTAACTATTTCAAAGTATCAGTTGATTGCCTTGGAAAAAAGCTGGTTTACAGCGCGGTTCGATCAAACATCTTCGATGCCGAATGATCCACTTGCCGTGAGTATTTTGTTCGACCAAAATACACTCCGCTATATTCTACCGGTGGACTAGCGACCGCCAATATAAATGGAGTGGGCCGGTTCGGCAGAAGGCGCCAAAAACGGCGCGATACGGAGTCGACCTGGGGACCGCCAGTGGTTAGACGCCTGCGGTTAAGCACGTGAATAATCAGCCGCCGATCTTGTCTCTCTTTGATAACTTCAGCCATGTGTTTTGCAATCAATGCACAGGTGGGCTGTGGGCGAGCTTCTAAGCGGCGATTCCGATTCGATGCCACACTTCTTCACAGTAGCCATAATCGTCTGCTCGATCAATTCTTAATAGTCGAGCAGATTTTTTCTTACACCAGTTTACGTTCGCGATCTCGAGCGCCGAAAAGTTCTAGGCTGAATTCTTTCCTCCTGATCTGCTCGATCATTTGATCGGCATAGTTCACGTGCCTCTTCTTTAAGGTGGTGAAACAGTACGGTCAACCTCTTCCATAAGGTTTTTTGTTTCCAGTTAGAGTAGGATGCTCTGAAGGCGCCAACTGTTCTCGTCATGATATCTCGCCATCCTTAGCAACATAAAGGAGTGAAGTCTTTTCATAAGAATCAAGCGGTTCATTTTTGGCATCGCATTTGCCTCACTTCGCAGGTTCTCCATTGTTTAACCTGTAAACGATAAAATTAGGTGGTTTATTGTCGGCCGGAAACTTAGCCAGATAATGTTGATGGCGGTTAATCCACATGGCTCCCTTTTTGCGCAAAACCCTGTCACGAAGAGATTTTGCAATTAGGTAGAGAGAAGCGGTATAAGAAAAAGAAGCATGTAGAATTGGCAGAGTAATGAGTTGGCAAATTGCCCCGTCCTTCGAAGCGATGCACCCTGGCGATCTATGTGCCGGGCGAAAGAGTGGCGTCACAACGAGTGAGATTATATCCCACCTTGAACAAATAGATGTGAGCCTGAGCTTAGCACCGTAGCGGAACATAGGAGGCGCTCCAGACCGCCGGTCCGACGTGTTGGCAATTCAACAGTGGCCATACAACTGGGACCCAGCCAGTACCGTGACCTCTGCTACAGGGCTGCTGAGCTGTATAAATGTCGGCTTGAAAGCAGCGTATTCATATTCGCACCGTCCTATACAGTTGAGGTCTCGCGGACCGCACCAATGTATTGTTCCACGCCTGTGCATCGGGGGCTTTGTTGTTTAATGGGTCGCTCATGGTGAATCCGCTGACGGATGTTCTGATGCCCGATTCCTTGCCTACCCAATGTAATCGCATTCCTCTATTCAAGTTGCGGGAAGCTCAAGCTGGGTTCGAAAACTAACGCTTGTAAATGGCGCCCTTGAAATGGATTGGGCTTGAGCGGAACAATGGATGTTGATAGCACCGCGGGACTCGTTGCGTCCTGCTTCGCTCTTAGCAAGCTCCAAAACGGCGCGGTGTTAAGCAGAGCTTTTACATTTTCTTGAGGCGATGGTAAAAAGTCGTGAGCTTGGTTGGTCCATTTGTTGGTGACGGAAATCTATCAATGTTGGTTTACGAAGGTTGGGATTTTCGCGCTTCTCTATTGACTACGATATTTGTTATTAATAAAAGTTGTTTCTAAGTATTTTGCGATGACAGGG
>Ga0163217_1082283_pt1 | contig 10549 bp, 10 predicted proteins | sample SynspAceP_FD_185933 | JGI IMG/M metagenome (GOLD analysis project Ga0163217, IMG submission 185933) | Saline lake microbial communities from Ace Lake in Antarctica - Synechococcus sp. Ace-P (PacBio error correction) | ecosystem: Environmental > Aquatic > Non-marine Saline and Alkaline > Saline ... | reverse complement strand
AAATGCATGCCAGTAGGAAAATATATGATAACTATGTGTGTCGCATGAGTTGATCATAAGGGTCTTAGCTCTAACACGAGACATTCTCGTGTGTTTATGATAGTCTCCCACTTTTGCTCATAGTTGAAAAAATAGGCAATTGTCACCGGGCCTCATCATGTTAGAAACTCTCTCGCACAAATCTCTGAATAGCTCAGAGAGCACGCAATCAACACTCTCTTAGCCAATAACGGCAAATCATGGAAAGCTCAAGTATGCGCGCCATCACCAGCCCGCTTATGGCACGCGAAAGGAGAATATTCCTAGAGTCTCTAATTATAGTTGGCGTGAAAATACGATTGAGATGATTCTGACCGAGCCCATCGCAAGCTTGATAAACTAATTCAATTAACCGAATACGAAAAAAAAAAAACAGAATAAGCCAAAATGATTTATGATCATAGCTCTTGTAATCGTCATTCATAAATCCCCTTCGCAAACTTTTTTCCCTACCTTTGCACGCTGAAAACCTATTCCCCCAAGGAGGTCTGAAAGAAGGAAAATCGAAACGGAAGAACTTTATGCCATAATTGCTTCACCAAAGATGCTGGGAAGACTACTTTGGACGGAGAAAAACTACTCCTTATTTGGTGGAGCCAATTCTCAAACTGCTTGGCGCGGTCAAATCAATAAGATCGACACTGCACAAAGATCTACTGGATGGCCATTGAGAAGCAGAGAGGGGAATCTCTAGTTGCCACTTCCGTACCCGTGATGGGCTATCGAATACAAAGGGATGAAAATCAACTTGCATGATACGCCTTGGTCACCAAGATTTCGCAGAAGATACCTTACCGGAACTTTGACGGCTGTCGATTCTGTGATTATTGGTCAGTGATTGTGATTGAAGGGCCGTGGAGAATTCAGAACGGAGAAGAAAACTTAGGAAAGTCTGCCGGAATGCGAAATACGCCAGGTGATCTTGCTTTATCAACAAGCTGATCGAGAAGGAAGAGATCCGTAATGGAGCTTTGGCAAGAGCTAGAGCAGAAGCTCCAAATATCCAGTGCCATCCGCTTGTCTTGGCCGATCGGGGCATTGGGGAAAAGCTTCAAGCGTGTATAATTTTTGATCATAAATTGAATCTCTTTTTACTCCATCCCAACGAAAGCTGAGTGACGTTCGTAGAGGAATTTTAAAAAATGTAGAGGATCCTGAATTGGAAAAATGATCGGTCTAGGCTTCGCCAATCAACTTCGCAGAGGATGTAGAATTGATGAAGGACGTTTATCCCGAATTTGATACTGAGGCTTACCTATCTGGCAAAAATTGCGCCAGTGTTTTTTGATTCCGCTGTGAATAACTTTGTATCAATGAAATGCTGGATACGTTTATTGTAAAATAGCCCCTGTCTGGCCGAAAAGTAGAAAACTTGATTGTCAGGGAAGTTCAAACCAGAGTGAAGCGAAATTCTCAGGGTTTTATTTTTTAAATCATGCAAATATGGATTCCGGAATCACCGAAACCCGTATTTGCTTTCCTTTCGAATCTGTTTCAGGCGAAAATATTGAGCGAAATAGCCTTTAACAACCATGTGCGTGGCCAAAGCCATTGCGTTTTCCAACGTGACATCAGTTTTGGCAACAAGACAAGGAAATTATCGATGGAGGCATTTCTCCTTGGTGATATTCGTCGGGAACTAATGATACCGGGAATCTAAAAATTGGTGACACCCTGACTGAAGGAGAAAAACCATGGTATTCACTGAAGCCCAAGTTTCTCACCCGAATTTTACCGGGAAGGTGGTGAATTAGGATGCGAGAAGACCAAGCAGCTGGAAAAAGGGTTGAAGCAATTGCATGGAGGAAGGAGTGGCACAGCTCTTTACTTTGATATGGGCTCAACGCAGGGAGTCGGCACGGTCGGCCAACTCCAGTTTGAGGTGATTCAATTCGATTGAAGAATGAATTATAATGCTTACAGTTTGGAGTTTCAGACCAATGAATCTCTACAAGCTTGCTGGATTACCTGCAAAGACAAAAAGGCGATTAGGATGAATTTGTCCGATCCAGAACTCGCCATGATCGCGCATATGACAAGGAGGAGAAAGCTGGGTCTTATGGCCGAGTCCAAAAGCCTGCTTTCAGATGTGCAGGAAAACCTATCCGAGATTGAGTTTTCACTTTAACTTCGGAGTATTAAATGGCTAAACCCTCCAGATTTTCAAAATCTGGAGGGTTTTTTTTGAAGTGACATTTTAAATTTCATCATTCGGAAAAGGAATATTATCTGGAAAAGAGGGAAAGATTTCCGGAATGAGGAAGGGTTTCATTTGGAGCTGTAGCTCTCAAGTTACCGTTGATAGTCCAGAATATCGAATGATTGCAGCCCATCCTTTGCTGAAAATTTAAAATTCTGAATCATGTAGCCTTTAATAAATTTTTCTCGCATTCATCAGTTTTTTTTCATCTAAGTACAGTGGAAATAGCGAGAATTCTGAATCAGCGATTCATCCGAAGCGTCTTACTGTTCTTTGCCAGATGACTATGTTGCTCCCATTCTGTACTCGGGGTTAAAGTCATCAATTCCTCATAAAAGCTATCCAAACAAGTCTTACAGCCCGGGGATGGGATGACCCAAGATCCATCTCTTCGTTGAGGGAATAGCAGTTGCATTTGCCAGCCTGTTCTATTTCAACTTGTTTGGCAAGAGTAAGAGAGAATCGCCCAGTACCACCAAGACTTACTCGGTCATACTTCAATCCTTCAAGCCGTAATGATGTCGTAGCGCATACGTTTCATCAAAATCATTCCCGATTGGGAATTGTTGGTGAGGACGTAAAGGCCTTTTCGTCCGACGAAAGTAGTTCCAAGATTCAACTAGTGATCTGGGAAAACAGTCACCAATAATCGGCTAGTTCTTATCAAGAATCCAGGATTCCTAATATAGCGGTTTATTCGAATAGAGTTCTCTGGGCGGTAAAAGGAATCACGTTGCTTATCAATTGCAGCAAAGAAAAATCGATAAAAAAACTTCCTCTAAAACTGATCATATATAATTATTTCAATCTGCCCACTTTCAGGCTTTCGAACGTTTTCTTTATCGCTACAGGATAGTCATTTAGATATATTTAAAATCCCTTAATTGTATTGTTTTCGCTTCCTATGTACGCCTAACCAATTTCTCATCTTTCTGGGAATAAGATCAGAGTCTATGGTTCCTTGTAAATGGAGACACTATTAATGCTGTCGAATCTTCTGCCCAAGAAGCTCTGGGCTTTACTTGTACCGTTTTTGCCATTCATCACTGGTCGAATTGATTTGATAGCCCATTTTACTTCGGATTCTGACTTGGAGATAATTCTGTAAAAATTGTTTTGATTTTTGAAACTTTGACTTTCAGTCGTTCTAAATATATCGGTGAAAAAAGTTTGTGAGCCAAAGAGGGATGGAATCCTTGAATATAAAGGGTAAATAGATTAGTCGATCCCAGCCAGTTCACTTTTTTTCAGGTCATTTATGGGGTATACTTCTTCTTTTATTTTCCTTCAAAAATCCAAGATTGAAGCTTTGGGGGAGATATTCTGCAAGTAGAAGCAAATCTTTGGCAATGAATCGTAAACCCATTCAATATGACCTAACTCCAATTGGCGTCCATTCAGATTGGAGGTAAGATACTTTTAGCAGATTTTTTTGGTATCCAAAATTGAAAATCTCCAAGCGACGGTGAGGTTTTGTTGAAGATGGCCAAATACTCCCACGGAGTCTTATCCATATGCTGGAATCCGGCTAATTCGAGGGCAAAATTCTAGCAACCGGAATCTCAATGATCCAAAAGTATAGGCTTTAAGGGTAGCTGGGGTTTTTTTGGGTTCAGAGACAGGATTTAGCGTGGTGATTAGATGAAAAATTGAGAATTTTTCTTATGACTCTGAATTTAAAAAAGAGCTATTCCATAATCAGACTAGAAATAATTCTGATTTTTTTGAAATAACTTCTTCTGTGACTACTATGTAACTTATGTGTCCAACACCTTCTTTCGCACACCACACACCATGGCCTACATATTGGGCTGAAACAGTCTTTACCGTTCTAATTGCCATTTGCAATTCCGCCTTGTGCCTCAACCCTCAGATGGCACCCAATACAATAATTCAAATCCTGCCATCCCGGCAGTCATTACCTACTCAAAATTAATTTTGTAGTTTCCTCATGTTCCTGTCTTTTCGGTTTGTTTGAAAATTGATTTAGATTTCAGATCCAGCATTACTCTTGGATTCTGATCTTTGGCCAAATTTGATCCCTGCTAATATACGGTGCCGCAAAAAAAAACAAACTAAAAAGCAAATATTTTTTTAAATATAATTGTTCATCGCATTAAATATCTTCCTCAAAACTCAAAACCTTTCTCCACTAAATAATCCCTTGTCACTTGAGCTTCAGATCCGAATGGACAGCAATGCCATAAAGCTCAAGGTCAAAATGGAGAATTCAGGTTCGAACCCATATCCTTCGCCATACGATCGTTCTTGGTATAAGCTGCGCCACTTCATGTAGCCATCGGGCAGCAGGACATGATCCTCCTTACCGGGAGTTCCAGGATTTTTCTTGTGTCTCCCATGACTGGCCGAGATCCCGCCCTTTGCTTTGATATCCAGATTGACTGCCCGACAGATCGGATTCATTCATCGACGCCTACTGCAATAATATTGTGAATCATGCCCCACGGAAAGAAGGCAATCGCCACACGGATTTTCAGCCTGAAGTTTTGATTAAATGCATTGCCGGAAGGTGCATTCTTCGTAAGCGCATTTACGACCGTGAATTTTTAAGATGTTCTTCGGATAGATTCGAATTAGCAAACCATCTTCACCCAAATCCTCCTTCAATAGCAGGCAGTTGATCAAACTGGTCCATCTAGAGCTTCAATTACTCTGACTTTACTTCCTTTTGATTCTATCGGAAAGGTCTTCTGTGATTTTCGGCAAAACAATTTTGAAATTATTAATGATGGTCATTATTGGGACTCCTGAATCAGTGTTTTCCCATTTTCTGCACCTTTTCACCATTAGATATAGGTTGCCACAACTCGCATTTTTTTTCAGATCTCTGACCAAAAATAAAATCAGCAGGATCCGCCTTCTCTTAATTGACCGACTTGAAGTGAAATAATGTGAAGATCGGATTAGGCAAGCTGCTCTGAGTACGATCAAAAAGATCTTTTTCCTTTGGCAACAGCTCGAGCTGCGAGGTCATTGCATATTGAATAGTGCTTAGATTATCAGGATGCATTATCATCGAGCAAAATTAGAATCATCCAGGGATATTTCATACGATCAGGTCGATTAGCGCTTCAAAGTTATTGGCAGGCTGAGCCTTCTCGAATGGCGATCTTCATTCCAAGCCATTGATTTTGCCAAGCGCTTCTTCATAAGTTTAAAGCACTCGTGTCCGTACTTGGGCCAGCTTCGATATAATTTTTTAGCAAAGCTCTCCCTGTAGCCAGGCGCATGCCCATCGATCGGGTTTTGCCATACTCTTCTGAAGCGACTTTGATTTTTCCATGACTACAGGATTCTTTGTTCACCGTACCCTGGCCAGTTCATCATTTCTGCCAAGTAATGAATCTCGGCCTGCTCATGAGCCGCTCGAATAGTCTGCTACATTTATTCCCCACCGGCTGTCTCAAAAGGAGTGGGCAGGCCACAGGAAGGTGCACCGAAATAAAACTTGAATGGAACCTGCTTGCCATTTTCATCATGTAATCCACGCCTTTCATTCCGCAAGGACATTACGCGATCTCATGCGATCGGAGATGGTAGCAAACCCGTACAGTGAACTACTGCCAAACGTGCAATTCGGAAAGGAACGAGCATCGATGGATTCGACATGCACATCGGGAAATCAATAGAATCCGGCCATCAGAAAAGAAGCCAGCTTCTGGATCGATTGGACTCAATATTCAGGAATTTCTTGGAGATTTGCCAGACGAAGTTAGTACTGAGGGTAAAATTTTCGATTTGGGAATATCGACGAATTGCGCTTTTGAGCTGCATGAGAATAGGGGCTTTTTGAAAGATGATTTTAAGGTCCAAATACTAGGCAGAACTTTCTGGGATTTAAAAAGAATCGTTTTGATTTAAAAAACTACTATATTGTGGCTGAATTAAAAGCGGAACGCATAGTTTTTAGATGGGTAATATCGTCATCGCTATCGATGGTTATTCGGGTTTGTGGTAAAAAGTTCGACTGCTAAGCAGTAGCAAAAAACTCTGGGCTACACTTATATAGACTCAGGCGCGATGTATCGGGGCTGACTACAATACCATTTTTTTGAATGAAAGCTTCTCCATCAAATTGAGAAGAGGTGAAGAAAGATAGATTCATTGGAGATTTCATTTCAAATAAATCAAGGACAGGACTTTCAGGAAGACTTATTTGGAATGGTCAGAATGATAGAGGATGAGATATCGATCCATGCATATTGCTCAAAAAGTGAGTGAAATTGGCCACTGTATCTTTGATTAGAAAAAGAATTGTGGCCCAAACAGCAACGTTTGGGGAGGGGAAGGAGTAGTCATTGGATGGTAGAAGATATTGGGTCGTGGTAGTTTTCCAAATGCGAATTAAAAGTAATTTATGACTGCGGAATCTGAAACCCGATCTAAACGACGCCAGCAGGAGTTACTTGAAAAAGGACATTGCGGTGGACTTTCGTTAGGAAATCGAAGAAAATTTGGCTGATAGAGATTGAGTTAGATTCAATCACGTGCAGAAAGTCCATTGATGAAAATGCCTGATGCCGTGGATGTGAACGAGTATTGACTTATTGAGGAGCAAGTGGCGCAATCGTGCAACTGGCTAAGGCAAAAATTAAAAATGAATTAGGCTATGGAGTGACAATTGATAAAATTCAGCTATTGCCTTCGGAGTGGAGTTCGCTATCAGATGAGCGGAGGATGAGAATGGAGCATAGCCGAGGAATATATACTGTCTAGGAGATATTGTACACAATGATAATGGAGTTAGGCGGATTGAGCAAAAAAGGGCTTGTGGTTTATAGACCGAGCATTTAGGCCAATTAAACTGACTGTAAGTGCTTGATATCGCGCCCATGGCGAACCTCCTGAAACCTATAAGACAGCTATGAAATAATACTCGACTTGATTCGATGCCTCTGTCCAGTGGGTGTTGAAGCTCCCAAAATCCGAGTGAAAAAATGCTTTTGAATAAAAAATGAGAGGCGCAAGAAGGTTCGATCGTGATCTAATGCAAGAAAGGGCCATGCAGAAGTGATCGGGTTGACGGTCAAACTTTAGAAAAAGCGGATCGTAGTGATGGAGGAGTCAGAATTTGGATTAAAATTAGATTTTGCTCGTTCCAGTTACGCTCTTCAGGCCAAACGACTAAGAGTACGAAAGGCTTTTTATGAAAATTTCAGTGTAAATAGAGAACGAATTAAAGCTTAGGCAAAGGAGAATTGACGAGTTGGACTATAATGCAAATGATTCAATCTGCAACAGGTTTCTAACAGAGAGCCACCAGCTTCAGGCGATTTTCAAAGAAAAAATGTTTCTATTTGTCTCTTGGAAAGGAAATTTCCAATGGAAAGGCGCTGTACCCAGCTCTGATTGTTAAGGGGAAAACCCAAGGACGTTTTTTCATTGAAAACGAACCCAGAGTAGATTGGAGTGGTTTTCGAAAGGTGACAAAGTTGGGCATTGTGGTGCATTACTCTACCCCAATGTGGTTGTGAACAAGTAAGGAGTACTTAGCATGCCAGTCTGAGCAAGTGTTTTATTAACGTATTAGTAATGAGTGATATCGAGTTGAATAATTTCCATTCAGGTAAAAAAGTTCAAAGATTAAAAAACTCCATTAAGTCCAAAAATAAAAAGGTTATTTATTAGAGTTTGAGGCGTTTTTCAAAAGGCTCATAGTTGTAAAAAAGATTATGGGGCTAAAAATAGCTGAGCTTAAGAAAGGATTGGGACATCAATCTAGCGGGAAAAGGCAAAGCAAGCAGCTTTCTGATTTTTCGCTTCAGCTCCAAACTTTCGCAATTTAAAGCAACGGATTTCATTTGGGTTTCAAACGCCCAAAAGTCCTTGTCAACGCAGGAGATACTGTGAAAGCAGGATTACTCCGCTACTGAGCGACAATCCATAGGATCAGGTCAATTACGCAATCACCTGTTTCTGGAGAAATTGTAGAAATTAAACGAGGCGATCGCCGTAAAAACTACTCGAAATTAAAATATTTGGTGATAAGGTCATTAGTTTACCGAGAATTCCGGAAAAATTGAATCTTGGCATCTGTTGGAATCGAGATTACTTTAGTTGGGAAATTAGCGGCGAGTCGGCGTTTGGCCTTAATATCATCCAGCACCTTTGGAATTGTAGCTAAACCCTATTGATTACCCGAAAGCGATCTTTAATATTCTGGATTTGATACGCATTCCTTTGGCCCCGGATTACGGATTCACCCTTCAGGGCGAGGGAGAAATATTCTGCAGGCAGGGAAATTGATGCCTGCAAAATTGACCCTTCAGTAGGTCATTTGAACCTTGATGGATCTAAGCCAACTCCGGGCAGTATTCGGCAGGAATTAAAATGCACAAATCAACCAATTTTCAGGTTCCTCACCGGCAGAATGTAGGCGTGCAGATGTCATTCATCTTGATCAATCCAACAAAGGTGAGATTGCATGGACTGTGTCTCCAACAGGAGTGGTTCAGAATCGGGCAAGTTTGTTAATTTTGGGGGGAAAAAAAAGGTTTTATTCTATGATTCTTCAAAAAGTGAATCGCAGTAACCGGTTCGGAGATATACTAAACCATTCCTACGTTTAGGACCTATAGTGGAGCTAATGTTTCTACTTTTGTCAAGGAAATGTTTAAACTCAGGGACATGTCAGAGTGATTTCTGGTAATGTGTTGACCGGTGAGAAGATTCATTTGAAGGTTTCCTTGGATTTTATTCATAATCATATCACTGTCATTCCAGAGAGGTGATTACTATTTGAGTTTCTAGGTTGGGCTAAAGCCAACCACAGAAAAATTAAGCTATCACAGAAGCATTGGGAGATTGTTTGCATTTCATTTCACCAAAGGAAGGAATTTGTACTCGATTTCGAATGGTAGAGGATGAAAGAGCGCGCATTTGTACAGGACTGGTGTATTTAGAGTCAGTCACTCCATGTATTCTCCCTTGTTTATTTTTGTTGAAAGCTATTTTGGCTTGATGACTATGATGAAATTGAGGAGCTTGGAAATCTAGAGATTGATAGGAGAAGATTGGCACTTTGTGGGAATTTGTGGATGTATCCAAGCTCCAGTGCAGGAGTTATGGTTAAGAAAAGGTATAGAATTAAATCCGAATTCAAGTTATTCCATATGAAAGTTCTTAAGAGATTTAATGGAACAAGCAGCGACCCTTTTCGAGAAAAGGGGGGGGGGGGCGGCAAGTTGAAAGTTATTATACGCATTCGGAAGCAGGTTGAGAGCATTCCTGCTTCAGTCCCTAACCATACCACAAGGTATTAAAAGGGAGCCAGGTAAAAGACGCCTCGATTTGAAGCGAATGATGATCACCGTTTGTGGGCCCCTGATTCCAGCTTTACTCTTTGGAATTTACAATACGGGAACATCAGCACTTATTCTGCCACTGGTTGTTACTGGTTGGTCTTTGGAACTTTGGTGACAAGCTCCACAGGTTTGATCTTGGTTCTTTTCCGATCGTTTTTTTTTTTTTTTTTCCATAAAAATAGGGTAAGCATACGCTGCTGGGAGAGAATGGTTGAAGCGGGCTTCGCCAGTTTAATCAGAAAAAGCACCAATTTAATGAAGGTTTTTGGTAACGGGATGTTATTTCCGTTAGTAGTGCCTGCTACTACACCACTTTGGCCAAGTTGCGTTAGCTGACTGTCTTTCGCTGTGGTGATTGCTAAGGAAGTCTTTGGTGGAAACAGGAATGAATTATTTCTTAATGTGGGCCATGACGCTAGAGGCATTTCTTGGATTTTGCCTTATCCTTGCTCAGAGTTTCAGGGGTGAATCAAGTTTGCGGAAAAACCCATTTAGGTTGGATAAAGGTTCGGCAAGTGAAGATGGGTTTTTCGGCGCTGACTTTGCACTTGCTGTTGCGTATAACGCAGGCATTGACGGTATTTCCGGTAAAAAACCGATTGCCATTAGCCATCCATAAGTTCAGGTTTTTGGGCGTGCGGAACTTTATTCAGCTTTTCGCCAATTTATATTATGGGGTTGGATTCCAGGTTTCAAATTTCGGCTGAAGGAGACTTTTCAAACCTTAATTTTTGGGCACTTGGTAGGTGCTTGTGATTTTTGATCGAGGAAAACTGGAGTGGGCTAGGGCTGGAAGATTTATCTGTTTTCAGGTTTTGCGGGAGCAATTACATCAATGGAGATTTGTAATGGAATTATTGCAGTAAATGAATATTATGGGCTATTGCCTCAGAATACCATTGCGGTGATGGGGTGGATTGGCATTCCGTATTGTCTTTTATGGCTACGGATCCTGTATCTGCTTCGCAGCCGAAACTTATCTCCT
>Ga0163217_1046275_pt1 | contig 10550 bp, 15 predicted proteins | sample SynspAceP_FD_185933 | JGI IMG/M metagenome (GOLD analysis project Ga0163217, IMG submission 185933) | Saline lake microbial communities from Ace Lake in Antarctica - Synechococcus sp. Ace-P (PacBio error correction) | ecosystem: Environmental > Aquatic > Non-marine Saline and Alkaline > Saline ... | reverse complement strand
GCGCTGAAAAAGGGGCTTACACCTGGCTCAAATAAGCCAATTCTGCACCGTGACCACTTCCCGACTGTCCAGCTGATGAAGTCAAACGCTCAAGTCTTGTAATAAATCAATTTTCATGCATCAGTCATTCGCCACGCTTCTTCTCTGGCCCTTACTCTTGGGGCAGCTGTGTTGGCTTCGGGCTTGTGGCGCCATAATCGGCTAATGCGCTTACGCCTGTGCTCAAGAGTTGTTCATTTCAATCGATGTGTTGGCAGCAATCGATAACATCCGAAATATAAACTACAACTTGGTGGATATCAACTTCGCTTCTTGACCCGTTGTCCAGGCAAAATAAGTAAACTCAGCAGTATGCTGTTTGGCTGTAGGTCCAGTGGAGTACAAACTGCTTTTGCTCCTCCATTGGCTGGACTTTGCTCAGACTAATGCTGAAATCACAGCTTCGCTTAATCTATTTCCCGGCCTTGCAAGGGAAGGTGACGATCACCGGCATCAGGTTGTGGCATCAAGCAGGGGGCTCAGATTTACAAAGTAATGAAGTACCACTCTTTCTAATCTTGTTATTTGATGTTTCAGGTGATGGAGCTAAGCCAAAGTCCTGCAATGAACGAAAAATGCAAGACTGGAAAACTGTAGCTGCTAGGGAATTGCTGCTGAAGCTGCTAGGCATTCGCGTCAATGGGCCTGCCGATTGGGAGGAGGTAATGGCTCTCTTACATATTTTCAAGATAATGTCATTACAGCAGATGGGTTGCAGTTCAGGCAAAACCTCTTTTGCTGATTTCGATGATGCTGTTCGCGACAAGATCGTGACAGAAAGTTGTTCCCTCTCCATTCTCTGCTGTTGCAGTTGCACCATTTTAGCATGTCTTGCTAAGCTCAGAAGACGATACATTCAACTAGCCAGCAAAAGTTCTCTTACAAAATGGTCCTGGACCGTTTAAAGCCGGATATAGTTTTTAAATCTCTATTCTTCCGTTGGTAAAGACTTTTCCGGAATGGTTAAAGTCATTTACCCTTTAATGCGCAACGGCTTGGCGATATTTTTTCCTGTTCCAATTGGGTTTTGATTATTAATGTTCGACAGATTTGGAGTTCCTTTTTTGTGCGACAGATGAACAGCTCTAGTTGGTATTTAGTTAAGAGCTAAAGAGTGAAAGCTGCTGATCAGGCGTTCTGTTTTAAGTTAAGCTGCGTGTTGTGAGCCTTATTAGACGCGAAAGTCACAAGCAGGAAATGTGGCGCCACGGAGAGCTTGATAGGAATGACAAATTTCAGTGTGATCAAAATCGAAAAGTACCAGAGTCTTGATCAGGTAATTGATGGAAAAAAAACAACAGTACCTGCTTGATCCTTGGACTCTGACGGTTCGTTGTCTGCCTTCTGTCCCTTAGGTGTTGGCACATTTTCAAAAGGCACTGCAGTCGTGCGCTCCAGCCCATCGACCCCAGCCACCAGGGAGAATCAAGACCATCACAGAAACCCAAGCGGCTTCCCACGAGGGGGCTCGAGCCACGCCTGTCCGGAGTTGATCGCGGCTGGCGGCAAAGATCAGCAGGGAACACACGTGACCAGGGCAACGGCCAGCAGCAGGGCCGGCTGAAAACCAGGCGCCGACGAACACCGCCGTGATCGAGGCGGCTGCACGTTGAAGGCTGGCGGCGGACGCCAGGGCAAGATCAGCGCTTCAACCGCAACACCGCTGTCAAAGGCTTCCGGTGCCGCAGCAGCGGTCAAGCCGCAAACGGGGCCGCGCGCGATTACCCGCCTGGATCCGCTCCAAGGGAAACACCTGCACCTCATCCTGGAACAGACAAGTGCGTGCGCCATCAAGCGCCCATCCTTCAGGCCTGATTCCTGGGCAGGCAAGGTGTCTCTAGTCGATAGCGAAGCCCCCACAGCTCAAGGAAGTGTCTTACTGAGCCATGGGAGAATTCGCATGCGCATCCCAGCAAGGGCCAGGTCACGATCCCCAGGCCCATTCGGGAGCAGCGGCTTGCAGTCCAGCTGGGGTTGCAGTTTCGCTGCGTGGCGATCGGGTGGGCTCGCAGAAAGGTGGAAGACGAGGGGCCTCAGCCGCGCCCAGGAAGCGATGGTGGATTCCTATGTTGCTGCTGGATGTGATCACCGGGCCCGCTGCCTAACCGCTGGACCCCGTAGGCGATCAATGCGCTGATCGATGGCGATGTGCGTTGCCTATGAAAGGATCGAGGTGGGGATGAGCGCTGCCGCCGATTCATCTGTTAACAACTATCGGCCGATTCCCGAGAAGCTGCCTTTCTGGCGGCCCGCCCCATGCCGCTTACCCGCTCAGAGGTGGCACACGCCAAATGATCCTGTCGGATGTTCCTGATCGGTTGCCCATGCGGTGATCGAGCGCTGCGAGTGCTGACGCGTGATGCCCAGGGCTATCGCAGGCTTCCTGTGCTGCAGCTCATCAAGTCTGATCAATCCAGCCAGCACAGGGCAACACGAGTGCGTCACACCTTTCTAAGCGGATGCCAATCGAAGACATGAATCGCCACCTGCTGCATCGCCCGCGGTCGACTGGCTTATCTATCCCTGACATGCCGTGAAGCCCACGAGACGTCTACAAATTTGTGATACAGAAAAACTTGCAAGAATGTGCTTCATGGGGCCGTCAGCCTAAGACTGCCAGAGGGACTTGGTCGCAAAAAGCTCAGCCAGGAAGCCAGCCTCAGCGGCCAGCCCCGCTCCCAGCTGATCGAGAGGCCCTGGAAGCTCTCCTCCTCCCGTAGGAGCGAAGAGCGCCTGAAACGGCCATGGAGGCCGCCGCCAGGGGCTGCTCCGACCCAAGCGGCCTAGCGCCGAAGCCCTCGCCGCCGCAGCGACTTCCTGCGGCGAGAACGAAGCCCTGCGAGGCGGGCGGAGACAGATCCGTAAGTGGCGATGCCGATTACACAGAACGATCTCTGGTGGCCGATGATTCCGGCCGCGGCGAGATCTGGGTGGCGCGCCCACCGAATCAGGGCGCGAAGTAGGGAAAGTCCGTCCGGTGGTGGTATCCAGGCGGATTCGCTTTCGGAGGCGGCGGCTCGCCCACAGTGCTTGTTGTGCCCCTCACAACCAGCAGCGCCGCGGTGCCGAAGCCTGCGGGTGAGCGTGCCCGCCCGTGGATCGGCTCCTGCGCAACAGTTATGCCATGGCCGAACAGCCCCCGCGCCTCGATCGCCACACCGAATCGGTGAAGCCCCCTCCCACCATTCCTCACCAGAGCGGAGATGGCCACCCTCGAAGCAGGCACTTAGGAGCGTGATGGGGATGGTCTGAATCGATTTCAAGCCTCCCCCGCTCCTCGGCCTGCTTGAACTGCGTGGAAAACGGGCACCACCCGGCGAACACTGCCCCCATGAACAGGCCGCGCCGGGCTCCAGTAGGCGCGCAGAAAGATTCCAGCGCGACATAACCTTCACCTCCATCAAGACAGGCCTTTTCGGGCTCTTAAAACAGCGAGCTTGATCATCTAGCCAGGTAAAGGCCATGCATCGAAGTTCTGGACCCTTGCAGGACGCCAAGAAACTGCTTCCAGTTGCAGTGGTGAACGCCGCCATGGCCCGGTCGCCCCAACTGGTCACACGGCGTGGCAAAACCCGCCACGGTGGTTTAGGAGTTGCAGGAGTACGAACGCCTTGCGACGGCTGGAGCGCTCAAACCAGCCCAGCATGGTGGAGCTGCTCCTGGAGGCTGCCTCAGGACGGACGGCAGCATCGAGCGCCGCTGAACTGGGGAGCCCGGCACTGGAGGAGTAAGTGTATCTTAACTGGATACGGGTGTCATCTCAGAACTGCCAGGCGTGGGACGGGATCCAGGCGTGGTGGGCCTGGGACCTCAGCTGAGCAGAATTTCCGATGATCCTATTCTAAGTGTGATCAGTCTTGCGGAGAGATCGAGCGGGGCATCGTGATTAAGCAAGAAGGTTTGATGCCGTATTTCGGCCAGGCGTCTGCGGGCTGGCTGGAGGGATTGCTGTTGTTGTATGGCCAGCGAATCCCTTCTGCGAGGTGGTGCCATCGCCAGACGCGGCCAGCTTTCAGCGGAGATCGGCCGTGACGCGCTGACCTGATGATCGCACCAGCGGCACTGGACACGGATTGCAGGTGGTGACACGCAACGTCGCCCATTTTCATCCCCACAGGGGTGCAGGTGCTGAACCCTTCAGCAAATCCCGCCAACGTTCCACCGCTGCCGCCCAGTTGAACGCATTTTGGGGGCCCCCCCTTTTTTTTTGCTTTTTTGTTGCAAAAAAAAAGGGCCTTTTTTTTTTTCTCTTTTTTTTCCCGGGGGGGGGAACCCCCAGGGGGTTTTCGATTGTCCTAGGCATCAGGGCGCATCCTGAGGGACTGCCTGAGGACTTGAGCAAAAAGCTCAGCCAGGAAGCCAGCCTCAGCGGCCATCTCCATCACCGATCCGGCCTGCTGAACCGGCCGTGAAAACGGCACCGCCAGCGTGCGATCGAGCGCCACACCCCGGCCAGCACCACGCCGCGCCAGCCGACCAGCCACCCCGCACCGCCAGCAAGCGCCCGCACCGAGTCAGCGCGGTTGCACCAGGTAGACCAGGCACACCCGACCGGTGCGACAAACAGCGGCCTGCTGCAGGCGTGGTAGAGGTGCAGCCGATGGGCCTGAACCACCGGCTGGCCGGCCATCAGCGCCGCAGTACGCAGATCAGGGCATCGCGCAAGCAACGGCACGCCCCAGCAGCAAACCGGCCAGGCCATCGCAACGCCGGGAGCCTGCAGGCACCACCCCGGCGAAACACCGCACCAAGGAAGGTGCTGCCCCACATCGCCCTGAACAGCCGCGCGGGCTCCAGTTCCAGATCAGGAAGCCCAGCAGGGCCCCCACCAGGTCCAGAGCCAGGACGCTCCGGAGCTGATCGCGGCTACGCGAAACACCACGGCCGAGCAAACCGGCACAAAGGCCATCGAGGCCATCCATGGAAATTGAAAGAAGTATCACGCCGTGATCGCCACTAAGCAACGGCCCAAAAAAAAACCCAAAAAAAAACAGCAGTGGGCGCAATCGGTGACGGCCCGACGGGCAACACTTAAGGCGATGGCGGTGGCCAGATGGCTCCGTAGCGCAGGGCCGCCGGCAGATTCAAGCCGATTCATCAAGGAGCCCCTGCTGCGCCGGGCCTGCTTCGATCAGGCCCAATGCCCCGCAAGCGCCACCGCCTGCCACGCGCGTGGCGGTGGGTGGGCTTCGTGTTGGTGAGCTGCCTCTGGGGGCTTTCGTTGGTTCCGCTGCTCTGCGCGGCCCCTGGCGCTGGTGGGGCTCCTGATGATCGCTGAATTGCCGGCGGCCCTGCGCTACGGAGCTAGCTTGGCCCAACGCGCCATCGCCTTAGTGTTGGCCGTCGGCCGTCACCGATTGCGCCACTTGGCTGGCCGCTTGCCTTAGTGGCGATCACGGCAAGTGATCAACTTCTTCAATTTCATGATGGCCCTCGATGTGGCCTTGTGGCCGGTTGCTCGGCCGTGGTGTTCGCCCGTAAGCCGCATCAGCTCCGGAGCGTCCTGGCTCTGGCCCCTGGTGGGCCCTGCTGGGCTTCTGATCTGGAACTGGAGCCCGGCGCGGCGTTCATGGGCGATGTGGGCAGCACCTTCCTTTGGTGCGGTGTTCGCCGGGGTGGTGCTGCAGGCTCCGGCGTTGCGATGGCCTGGCGTCTGCTGGGGCCGTGCCGTTGCTGGCCGATGCCCTGATCTGCGTACTGCGCGGCTGATGCGGCAGCCGGTTTCCGGCCCATCGGCTGCAACCTCTTACCAAAGCGCCTGCCAGGGCAGGCCGGCTGGTCGCGGACCGGTCGGTGTCCTGGTCACCTGTGGCAACCGGCGCTTGATCGGTGCGGCGCTGCTGGCGGGTGGCGGCGGTGGCTGGGTCGGCTGCGGCGGCCGTGGTTGCTTGGCCTGGGTTGGCGCTCGATTTCGCACGCTGCGGTGCCGTGTTTCACGGCGGTTTCAGCAGCGGATCGCGTGATGGAGGATGGCCGCTGAGGCTGGGCTCCTGCTGAGCTTTTGCTCAAGTCCTCAGGCAGGTCTCAGGATCGCCTGATTTTTGCCCAGGACATCGACCTGGTCCGGAGAGAGAGGGCCTTGCACAGAGGCCCATGCCGTCAACCTGGGGCCGGCAGCGGTGGAACGGTTGGCGGGATCTTGGCTGAAGGGATCAGCACCTGCACCCCTGTGGGGATGAAATGGCGAACGTTGCGTGGTCACCACCTGCGAATCCCGTGCTCCGTGGCCGTGGCTGCGATCATTCAGGTCAGCGCCGTCCATGCCCGCATCTCCGCTGAAAGCTGGCCCCAGCGTCTGGCGATGGGCACCATCGACAGGAAGGATTCGCTGGCCATACAACAACAAGCAAAATCCCTCCAGCCAGCCCTGGCAGACGCCTGGCCGAATACGGCATCAACCTTCTGCTTAATCACGATGCCCCGCTCGATCTCTCCAAGACTGATCACACTTAGATAGAGATCATCGGAATTCTGCTCACTGAGCCAGCCACCCCACGCCTGGATCCCGCCCACGCCCTGCGCCAGTCTGAGATGACAACCGTTACCAGTAGGAAACACTTATCTCCAGTGCCGGGGCTCCAGTTCAGCGCCGCTCGATGCGCCGTCGTCCTAGGCAGCTCCAGAGCAGCTCCACCATGCTGGGCTGGTTTGAAGCGCTCCAGCCGTCGCAGGCGTTCGTACTCCTCAACTCCTACACACCAACCGTGGCGGGGTTGCCACGCCGTGTGACAGTTGGGGCGACCGGCCATGGCGGCGTTCACCACTGCCAATGAAGCAGTTCTGGCGTCCTGCAGGGTCCAGACTTCCGATGCCATGGCCTTTTCCTGGCTAGAGATGATCAAGCTAGCTGTTAAGAGCCGAAAAGGCCTGTCCTTGATGAGTGAAGGTTTTAGTCCGGCTGTGGAATCCTTTTCTGCGCCCTACTGGAAGCCGCGCGGCTGTTCATGGGCAGTGTTCGCCGGGTGGTGCCGTTTTTCCACCGGCAGTCAGGCAGCCGAGGAAGCGGGGAGGCGAATCGACAGAACCATCCCCATCACGCTCCTAAGTGCCTGCTCGAGGGTGGCCATCTCCGCTCTGGTGAGGATGGTGAGGGGGCCTTCACCGATTCGTGGTGGCGATCGAGGGCGCGGGGCTGCTTCGGCCATGGCATTAAAAAAAACTGTTGCGCAGGAAGCGATCACGGGCGGGCAAAACGCTCACCCGCAGGGCTTCGGCACCGCGGCGCTTGCTGCGTGTTGTGAGGGCAAAACAAGCACATGTGGCGAAGCCCCGCCTCCGAAAGCGGATCCGCCCTGGATCACCACACCGGACGACTTTCCCTACTTCTGCGCCCTGATTCGGGTGGAGGGCGCGCCACCCAGATCTCCGCGCGGGAATTCATCGGCCACAGAGATCGTTCTGTGTATCGGCATCGCCACTTACGGGATCTGTCTCCGCCCGCTCCAGGGCTTCGTTCTCGGCCGGCAGGAAGTCGGCCTTGCGGCTGCGAGCGGCCTTCGGCGCAGGGGCCGCTGGGTCGGAGGCCAAGCACCCCTGGCGGCGGCCTCCATGGGCCGCTTTCCAGGCGCTCTCGCTCCCTACGGAGAGGAGAGCTTCCAGGGCCTCTCGGACAGCTGGAGCGGGCTGGCCGCTGAGGGCTGGCTTCCTGGCTGCTGAGCTTTTGCCACCAAGTCCCTCTGGCAGTCTTAGGCTGACGGCACCCATTGAAGCACATCTGCAAGTTTTCTGTATCACAAAATTTAGACGTCTCGTAGCTTCACGGCATTCAGGGGATAGATCAAAGCCAGTCGGACCGGGCGATGCAGCAGGTGGCGATCATGTCTTCGAATTGGCATCCGCTTAGAAGGTGTGACGCAACTTCGTGATTGCCCTGTGCTGGCTGGGATGATTCAACTGGATGACTGCAGGCACCAGGAAAGACCTGCCCGATAGCCCTGGGCATCACGCGTCAGCAGCTCGGCAGCGCTACGATCACCGCATGGGCACCGTATCAGGACATCCGACAGATCATTTGCGTGTGCACCTCTGGGAGCGGTAAGCGGCATGGGCGCGGGCCGCCAGAAAGCAGCTTCTCGGGGAATCGGCGATAGTTGTAAAGGAGTTGTGAAGCGCAGCGCCTATCCACCACCTCGACTTTCAAGGGCAAAAGCCACATCGCCATCGATCCAGCGCATTGATCGCTACGGGTCCAGCGGTTAGGCAGCGGGCCCGCGTGACTCACATCCAGCAGCACCATAGGAATCCACCATCGCCTCCTGGCGCGCCGGCTGAGCCCCTCCGTCTTCCACCTTCTCGAGGCACCCACCCGAATCGCCAAAACCAGCCGAAACTGCACCCCACAGCTGGGGATGCACAGCCGCCTGCTCACGAATGGCCTGGGGGATCGTGACCTGGCCTTGCTGGTGATGCGCATGCGAATCTCCATGCTCAGTAAGACATTCCTTGAGCTGTGGGGCTTCGCTATCGACTAGAGACACTTGCCTGCCCACTGGATCAGCTGAAGGATGGGGCGCTTGATGGGGCGCACGCACTTGTCTGTCCAGGATTGAGTGCAGGTGTTCCCTTGGAGCGGATCCAGGGCGGGTAATCCGCGCGCGGCCGTTTGCCGGCTTGCAACCCGCTGCTGCTGGCCACCGAAGAGGCTTTGAAGCGGGTGGTTGCGGTGAGCCTGATCTTGCCCTGGCGTCCGCCCCAGCCTTCAACGGCAGCCGCCTCGATTCACGGCGGGTTGTCGTCGGCGCCTGGTTCAGCGGCTGCTGCTGGCCGTTGGCCCTGGTCACGTGTGTTCCTGCTTTGATCTTTGCCCCAGCCGCGATCAATACTCCGGACAGGCGTGGGCTCGAGCCCTCGTGGGAGCCCTGCTGGGTTCCTGTGATGTCTTGGATTACTCCTGGTGGCTGGGGTCGATGCTGGAGCGCACGACTGCATTGCCTTTGAAAAATGCTGCCAACACCTAGGGACAGAAGGCAGAAAACGAACCGTCAGAGCCAAGGATCAGAGCAGGTACTGTTGTTTTTTCCATTCAAATTCCACTGATTTCAGATCTTGTACTTTTCGATTTTTAGATCACACTGTGAAATTGTCATTCCTATCAAAGCTCTCACCGTGGCGCCACATTTCTGCTTGTGACTTTCGCGTCTATAAGCTCACAAACAACAGCCTACTTAAAACAGAACCGCCTGATCAGCAGCTTTCACTTCTTTAAGCTCTTAACTCAATACCACTAGAACTGTTCATCTGTCCACAAAAAAAGGAATCCAAATTCGTCGAAACCATTAATAATCAACCCAAATTGGACAGGAAAAATTTATCGCCAGCCCCCGTTGCATTAAAGGGTAAATGACTTTAACCATTCCGGAAAAGTTCTACCAACGGAAGATAGAGAAAGAAAATTTAAAACTATATCCGGCTTTAAACGGTCAGGACATTTGTTAAGAGCTTTTGCTGTAGTTGGAAGTGTATCGTCTTCTGAGCTAGCAAGACATGCTAAAAATGGTTTGCAAAACTGCAAACAGCAGAGAATGGAGGAGGAACAAACTTCTGTCACGATCTTGTCGCGAAACAGCATATCGAAAAATCAGCAAAAAGAGTTTGGGCCTGAACTGCAAAACCCATCTGCTGTAATGACATTATTTGGAAAATATGTAAGAAGAGCCCATTACCCTCCTCAATCGGGCAAAAGCCATTTGACCCCGAAATGCCAGCAAGCTTCAGCAAGCATTCCTAGCAGCTACCAGTGTTCCAGTCTTGCATTTTCGTCATTGCCAGACTATTGGCTACTCCATTCACCTGAAAACATTCAAATAACAAGATTAGAAGAGTGGTACTCATTACTTGTAATCTGAGCAAAAACCCCTTGCGTTGATGCCACAACTGATGCCAGGTGAAATCGTCACCTTCCCTTGCCAAGGGGCCGGGAATTAAGATTAGCGAAAGCTGTGAATTTCAGCATTAGTCTGAGGCAAAGTTCCAAAGGGCCAATGGAGGGAGCAAAAGCAGTTGGTTGTACTCCACTGACCTTACAGCAACAAAGCAATACCTCTTGAGTTGACTTATATGCCTGGACAAAACGGGGGTCAAGAAAAAGCGAGTTGATATCCAGCCAAGTTGTAATTATATTACGGGATGTTATCGATGCTTGCCAGACACATCCGATTGAAGAAACAAAACTCTTGAGGGCAAAAACAGGCGTAAAAAGCGCATTTAGGGCCGGATTATTGGGGGCGCCCCACCCAAAAGCCCCGAAAGCCAAAAAACCCCACAGCTTTGCCCAAGGGGGAAAGTGAAAGGGCCAAGGAGAAAGAAAGCGTTGGGGGGCGAATGGAAACTGAATCATGGAAAAAATGATTTTATTTTTTACCCAAAAAGGGGGGGGGGGGAACTTTGAGCGTTTTTTGGGAAACTTTTTTTTCCAAATTCAAAGGGCTGAACCAGGTCGCCGGGAAAAAAGGGCACGGTTGCAGAATGGCTATTGAGCCAGGTGTCAGCCTTTTTCCAGCGCATCTCCTCTC
>Ga0163217_1023409_pt1 | contig 10551 bp, 15 predicted proteins | sample SynspAceP_FD_185933 | JGI IMG/M metagenome (GOLD analysis project Ga0163217, IMG submission 185933) | Saline lake microbial communities from Ace Lake in Antarctica - Synechococcus sp. Ace-P (PacBio error correction) | ecosystem: Environmental > Aquatic > Non-marine Saline and Alkaline > Saline ... | reverse complement strand
CCGGCACGGCCGAGGGCTCGGGCCTTGCTGGCTTGCTTGCCGCTATCGGCGCAGCACACGTTTAGCTCGTTCTTTTATACTCACCGAGCTTGCTCACCTTTCTACCCCCGCCGCCTCGATAACTCCTGGGCCTGGCTGCGGCTGAGGCTTGGGGCAGGTGCCAGTGAGCACAAGTCTGGCGCTTCAGCGGTTGGCCGTTTCCCCCAGCAGCCCCATCGCCTAGGGCTGCCGCCAGGGGGATCCCCTCAGCTCCCAGCTCCGGCCAGCAGGGCGAGGTTGGCGGCGGTGGTGGCGAACCATTGGCGCAGGGATTCGGCGATTTCACGCCGATGCGAAGGACGGCCTGGTGACGCTTCTGGTTGCTCAGCCGCGGCCCGGTGCCCCAAGGCCTCGAGCGAGGCAAACTGCCGCGGCCAGAGCTTTGGCGTTCACCGCTCCCACGTGGTGGGATGCCAAGCCATAAAGCTGAACGGTTGCCAAGGGCTGTTGCTTGGGAGGCTTCAAGGGCCGCCGCCAGGACTTCAAGGCTGAAGGTCTCGCCCATCCGCTCCAGGCTGGCGAGCCAGGGCGGCATTCGAGGCGGTAGAGGCGGCGATTTCGAGGTCCACCAGACCCTGGGTCCACACAGCTGCTCGATCAGCTTTGCCGCCGAGGCCATCCACATCCGGGCACGCCTTGCTCACCCATGGGCGGCGCCGCAGCCAGGATCGCGGGCAGCTGCTAGTTCACGCAGCGGGTGCGCTCGCCCCTCCTCGCCACCAGGTCAGAGCCCGCACTCCGGGCAGGTGGAGGGGCAGCTGCAGGCCGCCTGGCGCCTGGCGCGCGCAGCTCGCTCAGCACCGCGCACCACCTCGGGGATGAATCTCGCGGCCTTGCGCACCACCACCGTGTCGCCGTCATGTGTAGATCCAGTTCGACCAGGGCGATCGCGTTGTGCAATGTGGGGCCCGCTCACCGGCTGCGGCCGGCCAGAGTCACCGGCTCGGAATTCAGCCACCGGCGTGATCACGCCGGTGCGGCCCCACTGGGCCACCAGATGAAGCAGGCTGGCTGGGGGCCTTCCTCGGCGGGGGTACTTCAGGGCGATCGCCCAGCGCGGCGCCTTCTGGGTGAAGCCGGCATCGGGCCTGCAGGCGCAGGTCATTCGAGCTTCACCACCACGCCATCAGGTGCGTAGGGACGCTGATGGCCGCTGCTGTTCCCATGCCGCGAAGAAGGCTCCACCGCGCAGATCGGGGCAGAGCGCGGCAGTCTGGGGTTAGCCGGATAGCCGGCGGCCGCCAGCCAGCTTCAGGCACTCCCAACTGGCTGCGGGGGCGGGGGGGGCTCGCGGCCGCAGGGCTTGCAGTCGCCCGGCAGGTGCAGGGTGCTAGGCCAAAGAACTTCCAGTCGCCGTGCGGCCACCACGGCCGGATCGAGCTGACGCAGGGTGCCGGGGCGCAGGCATTGCGACGGGTTGGCAAACGCGCGCTCCTCGCGGCTGGCGCGCTCGGCGTTGATGGCCGCGAAGGTGCTATCGGAGGATCAGGGCTTCGCCGCGCACTCCAGGCCACTCCGGCGGATCGTCCCACAGCAGGGCGCAGGGGACGCTCTGGATTGTGCGCACATGTGGCGGGTGTTTCCTCGGCCGGATTCGCCGTTCGCCGCGGGCTGGCGCCCGCACCAGCACGCCACGCTCGATAGCTCAGGGCCCAGGGCGTTGCCGTCGATTTAAGTTCGCAACACCATCGGCAAGCGCCTGCGGGCGGCTTCCCGAGGGGAGCGGGCCGATCGAGCACCTTCAGCAGCCGCCCGACCAGGCCTGCAGCTTCTTCGCTTGAGAAGGCGTTCTCCAGGCTGAGCCAGGCTGATGCGGTTGGACGCACGGCCAAGAAGCCGTCGGCCGGCGGGGCCGCCCACCCGGCTGGGGGAGCGGCTGTCGGGCACGCACCAGTCGGGGCTTGGCGCCTCCAATTTCTCCTGCAGCTCCCGATACAGCCGAGTGTTAAAACCGCGTCTTCAGTTCCGGTCATCCGACACGTAGTACGCGTGGGCGCGGCGCGTGCAGCAAGCCGGTGCGTTCCTCAGGCCTGTGCTGGCGGGATGGATCGGGCATCGGCCGTGGCAGGACGTCGGACGTTACTTCGGCTCAGGCCGCTGCCAGGCCGGGCTGATTCGCTCCACCCGCCAGGCTTTTCTCCACCTTTCACCAAAGGTTGAAATCCAGGGGCAGCTCTTCTTTTGGCTTCCGGACTTAGCTTGACCAGTGAGGATGATCTGACCTGGTCCTGCAGCGGGGCCGGGCCCGGATTTAGGTTGCGGTACTTGTTGAGTTGCAGCCCGGGCCAGGGAAGCGGATGAACTGCTGCCGCGTTCACCGTGAGGAGCGGTAGTTTCTTGGGTGGTGAGTAGATAGCGCCATCGATCTGACCGGAGGCCACCTGGGTGAGAACGGCTTGAGCAGCGGGTTGATGCCGCGGGCGCTGAGCACCAGCTTCACCCGCCGTGAAGTCCAGTAGATGAGCAGGGCGCTGGCGCCACCCAACAGCAGCTTCGTTGCCGATCGTCTTGAGCCAGACCCCAATCCATCGGTGGGTCCGCTGCGTTCTGGCCCAAGAGTCTGGACGCGACCCCGCCCAGGACTGGGGGCCACCAAGGCCCGAAGCCGAAGCGGCATTGCCCCCATTGCACCCCTGCTTCCCTTGTCAATCGCCTTGATCGGAACACTTCGGCGGTGCCCTGGCCCGGCAGGGAGGCCGTTTGGTGGACTTGCGCGGAGATCAGTGACGGCCGCATGCGCCGGCACCGCCGGCCTCTACCGCCCGCGGTCGCCGCGCCGATGGCGAGCGATCTCTGCGAGATGTGCTTATCGCAGGCCCCTGCTTTGGAGCCCTGCGCAGACGGCCATTGCTCCCGGCACGCCTGCCACGAGATGATTCCATGGGCCTGATCGACCGGGGTTCCTGGGGTGCGCGAGGTGCATGGCCCTGCTTCCGGAGCCGATGGGCCGGAGATCAAACCAGGGCGCATGAGCGATCTTCGAGGTGAAGCTGCGTCACACTACCCCCTGCCACTCCAGGCTGTTGCGCTGGGCTGGCGCGCTGTTCCGTGCTGCGGTTGTCACGGCTCCCTACAGCGCCGCGTGCGGGGCTGGCTGCCGCCTCTGCTGTGACCGCCTGCACGGCGGTTCGCTGGAAAGCCAGCTGCCAGTGATCTTCGGAAGCGGTGTCTGAGAACAACCCGCCCTTAGTCGCCCTTCTTGCTCTCCCCGCCCTTTGCGACCTTTTCCTTGGGGTGCTGCAAGTCGGCGGCTGTGTCGATTGCCTGCTCGGCTCGCCGGGAGCGTTGGCTGAAAGCAGCGGCAGGGCGATTGCCGCCCACAGCCGCTAACGTTTGACCCATCAAGCTTCGTTCGAGCAGGTTCAGGCAGGCGCCGATGAACGGTTCTGTGGTGATTCCTTGCCCCTCGGGGTAGGCGCCGATCAGCGGAATCCACCCTTGATCAATGATGACTGCCGGGCGGCAGGCTGGTGATGGGGTGGCCGGAGCACGGCCGGGCTCCGGAGCCAGGCCCGCGGTGGCGAAGCGCGGGCAGTGAGCGATCCGCCTGAAGCGACCCAGTGACCTACCCAGTTTTAAAGGGGATGGGGCGGCTGGATGGAAAACCAGCTCGACGCGTTTCATGGAGGGTTGAAGACGACTGGTCGAACGCTCCCCGGAGTCATGGCAGCGACCCGATTCCCGGAAGAACGCCGGTCGCACCAGGCCGGGGGACCCAGTGGTCGCCCCAGCTCGTTCCAACGATCGAATCGGAGGGACCGATCAGCGGACCGCTCCCCCCAGTTACCACGCCCCAGCCGCCCTCAGCAGCGGCCGTTTGCTTTGATGCCATTCTCCCGCCGGGCGGCTCCCCTGCTTGCCGCCCGGCGTCGGCTCGCCAGGCACTGCCCGCTCCAGCCGCCGCCGCCCCTGATCGCCGGCACGGTGCTTGCCCTTAGGTAGGGAATTTTCCCAAAAAGTGTGATGTCTGGGAAACAGCCTGATGAGGCAACCTGATTAGTGGTGGGGTTCCCCTCGTTGATGAGGCACGATAAGTTCGCCGTGAAATTGGTTCAAACATCCAGCAGGAACATCTTGATTTCCCTGGAAGATGCCGCTGTGCGTCGTCGAGCATGACGAAGCAGGTCCATGTGCAGCTGCGTCAGGCCGTGAACCTCACCGCCGCTGTGAGCCCTTGGTGGGGGCTCTGGGGGTCACTGGTTTGGCCTTTCTCTTCCTGAACCCCTGCTCTGGGCGCCCGCTTGTCGGTGCCGGCGTTGGGCGCCGCCTCTGGCGCGCTCAGCGATACTGGCAATCAACGATGGCTTTCTGGCGTGAGGTGGGCGAAACCCTGTCCGAAGGCAATGCCGCCCCTTTGACCTGCTTGGTACGTGACGCCACCCCCGATCAGGAGTGATCGAAGGCGCCCTGCGACCGCTTCGCTCCCACGCCAAGCGCTGCGCACCAGCCTCAGCCACACCGACGAGGGACAGCCTGCGCGAGCTGCTCGAAAAAGAGCCGTCAAAGGCCGAGGCCCTGCGCCTGGTTTCGGCCTAGGAGCTGCTTGCTGGGGCCAAGCCCAGTGCTTCGAAAGCCGGGTAGAGAACACCTCCGGATCACGGGTGAGTTCCCTGCCGCACGGAAGAAGCGGTAGTGGCGGCCCAGTTAGGAGGCCTTCCTCGGCGAACCCCTGCTGCAGCCAGCTCGCTTGCACCGTTGCCAGCCCTCCACTTCGCGGAACAAGTTCAGGCCCGTCGGCGCTTGAGGCTTTGCGCCAGATCGGCTAGCTGCCGGTCGCGAAGACTTTGTTCGGCTTTTCCGTCTTGGTTCACCAGCTCTCGGGGCCAGGCCAGGGCCTGGCCGCCGCGCGCAGCCAGACCTGTCGACGCAACAAGGGAGGGCTCAGTTATCTCCGACTTCTGCCGGACCCCCGTCCATCCCCGGCTGGCATCGGGCGCCCATCGCATCAGCTCCACCTCCACGGGCGCGTGTGAGCAGCTCCAGGTGCCGGGTGGGGCTGCATCCACGAGCAGCAGCAAGCGCCAGGGCCGCTGAGTTCGGCCGTGGTGGGTCACAGCCAGGGCGCGACGAGCATTGCCAGAAGGGCTGCGGCGAGAGAAACGCAAGCCGAGCTCAGCCGGGCTGTGGGAAACGGTTCCCGTATGGCAGCTTGCGGAGCTTCAGCCTATGGAATTTCGGTTGGCTCAGGTACCAGGGCCTTGCGTCGCCTGCAAGCTCGAGCAGAGCAGCAGGGCATTTGACGTTCCCCGGGCTGACTCGGGATGCGGCGGGCATGGCCGAGGCTGAAGGGCCCCACGGCCGTGAGTTTTCGCGCGCCTCGCGGGAGAGGGTGGTGATGGCGTTGGAAATCGGTGCCAGCGGGATGGGCGTGCTTGCTGCTTAGCTTGACCTGGTCGATTCTGTTGTTTGCTGGCGCCAGGTAGCGCTGTATTTGGTGTCGATTCTCGGCGGCTTCGCGCCATCCGAGCGGCTCGGCTGGATCGCAAGGCCATGGCGGACCAGATCGGCGTCTGTGGAAACCGGGAGGCGCGCGCAGGTCGGCCAGGGTGATCGATCCCTTGATCGCCGCCCCCGTTTCGGCTTCCACTGCAGGAGCCCACGGATCACTCACCTTCAGCCGCACCGTGGCCAGGCCGCTGCTGCTCTGCCACGACCTGGGGCTGCTTGCGATCGAAGATCTGCCAGCGGGCGATCATTCGATCAGGCCCAGCTCGCGCCAGGGGGCGTCAAGCCGCCGGTCGGCGTTATCGCCGCGCGAGCACAGCGGTATCGCTACGGTGGTGAGCACCGATAGGGCTCGCGTAGATCTTGTGACCCAGATCGTCGATCAAGGTTGCCGATGTAGCTGGCCCTCACGAGGGAAATGCACACAAAGGGCGTGGTGGCGGAAATCAGCCGGGCGGCGGATTTGAGGCGGCCACCAATCCCTGGGCGGCGGCTTCCTTCGGTTAGCGTTGGTTTTGCCATTGAGTTGCCCGGCGTGAACAGCCGGCACCCGTTTGGTCTTGCAGTTGAGGGCAGGACTGGGTGGCGGTAGGTAGTCGTAGTCCGACGGCCATAGGCGGCCCGCAGCTGATGCAGCGCTCCAGCCCCGGCAGGGTACGCAGCAGCTCAGCTGCGCCGCTCGGCAGGCCGGTTGGAAGAACCCCTGAAAAACTAGAGCTCGGGGGTTGTCGAAGGCCTTCCGGTTCCAAGAAAGGATCTGGTGGCCTTTCCTTATCGGCGAAGCGGCACGTCTTGTCTTCGATCGATGGGCATAGCGGGGCCTTTTGCTGTCGATCGAGCCGCCGTTAGACGGCGCGTTGAGATGGAGGTTGTCGCGGATCAGCTGGTGGGGGTGGCGGCGGGTGGTGGGGTGGAGGGTGACAACTCATCGGCTCACTTCTCACCCAGGCACTTGGGGTCAAAGGAGAAGTAGCGGCCCTTCGCGTCGCTGGGCTGCTCTTCGAGCTGATCCAAGGCCACACTGCAGGCGGTTCCACCCGGGGGCGGGTCCGGTTTTTGAGCGACCGGTTGCGGAAACCCGAGGGCCTTCAGCGCTTCGGTGAGGCCTTTCGGCGGCCTGCTCGGCCGGCGCGCCTGGCGCTCATCGATGCTGGGGCCCACCCAGATCTGACCCCCCGAGGAAGGTGCCGGGTAGGTGGAGGATCACGGCCGGCGCGCATAGACCTGCCACAAAAAAGGCCGCACGCCTGGTGATTCGGCCCACAGTTCCGCTGCCGTCCTGGAGTTGTGGTTGGGGTCGTTCGCCCTCAGCTCCACCTCCCAGGCCCGTCACCATCGCCTTCGCGCAGCTGCAGGTTGGGGGTGTGCTGCAGCAGCTTGCAAGATCTGACGGGCGTACTGGCGCTTTGTCGGTCTGGGCGCGCAGGGCCCACACGCCGGCCGGCGGCTGGCGTGAAGCACGCGCGTCTGTAGCGGCGGGCATCGGGCGAGGACGGCCGATCACACCCCGAGGGCTTCACCTATGCAGCGAGTTGGCTCTTGGGGGCCGCCCACCGCTGGGTTGCAGGGCTGCCAGGCGTCGATCTTGATGTTGAGCTTGAACAGGGCCGTGGAGATCCCCAGCCCGCGCCGCAGGTGATCGCTTGCCTCACAGCCGGCATGGCCGCCGCGACACGATTCAGCTTCAAAGGTTTCGGTGGGCTCGACGCGAGGCCATCGCCTCAATGTATGGCGCCAGATCGTTGGGGTCCGGGCGGCCGGCTCAGTCGGGGATCTTCAGTGCCGCCGATCCGTCCAGAAGGTGAAGTAGGAGCCGAAATGGCACGCTGGGTTGTCGATGGTGCGCGAATGTGGGCGGGGTTCCAGATCACCAGCGGCCAGCCGTGGTGGGGAAACGGCGGGGCAGATGTGATCGAGCCGAGGTTGATTGACGATCGCCCAGGACCGTCATAGGTGCTCAGCCACGCATCAGGGTGGATCAGGTGCAGTGGCACCAAGCATCACCAGCAGCACCAGCACCAGGGCTTGAACCCACAGGTTTCGGGGGATCGAAGGCGAAGGAGGTCCAGGGGTGGGTTTGGCGGTGCAGGCTGGTGCCCTTGGTGACACCAGCGTAAAACCAGCGGTGGTGGAAGAGGGGCGATGGCTGGCGTAGTTACAAGAGGCGTCTTTGAAGGATCAGCATGGCGCCGTAGCTCCAAGGGGCCAGGTTACCACCAGCCGTAAGGTGTCGGGCTTAGCATAGAGGCGCCGTAAAGCCCATGGCTCTGGAGCGTGAGCACGCGGCGGTGAGCCAGGGCGACACGACCGCGAGGCACCGAGAGCGGATGTCAGCGCGGATTGCCCTCGGCGCTGCCGATGTCTCTGCTTAGAGGGAGCTGGGTGCGGGAATTGTTTCCGGGCTGCGCGCCCAGTAGAGCCACCACCAGGATTCCACGGCCTAAAGGAAAATAAACGGGCTAAAATAATACGCGCAAGAAACAAGTCCGCTAGAACACGAAGGAGTGATCGCCGAGCGAACGGATCACTGTTTCGGTGTCGATCTTTTCAGTGTCGATTGTGCGATCCGGGCATGGACTGGTTATCCCAAAGGGCGGCGTCGCCACAAAGCTTTAGAGGACACCGCGCCGCCTGAAACAGCCGACATGGAGATGGCAAAGGACTTCCAGACTGGATCGTTCGAGGCAGGCCGTGGCCGCCTGGTTAACGGCGCCGCCAGGTTTGCGGAACGCGGGTGAATCTGGGGCCCTCGAACAGCATTTCACGGTGCCTACAGGCACGCGTTGCGGTGGCTTTGGTACCGATCTTCGGTGATGCCGCGATCGGCGGTTTTCCGGGTGTAGTACTCGTCGCGGGTAGATCATCAGCACAGGTCGGCGTCCTGTTTCGATCGAGGCCTGATTCACGCAGAATCGCTGAGCATCCGGCGCTTCGTTTGGTGGCGCGATTCGACGCCGGCGGACTGAGCTGGGAAGAGGGCGATCACCGGCACGTTCAGCTCGCGCGCATCCCTGAGGCCCGGGTGATGCGGAGAGTTCCTTGCAACCCGGCTTTGTCGGGGGTGGTGCCTTCCATCAGCTGCAGGGTAATCAAGCACGATCGGGCCAGGCCCTTGCCCTGGCTCTTGCCATCAGGCCGCCGCAGAGGGAGCGCATCTCGAAGCACACCGGCATTTGGGCTTGTCGTCGGATGAACAGCGGCAGAGCTGGCCGAGGGTGTTGATGCCTTTGGCCGAGCCGGGGCATTCCTCTGCTGCAGCCGGCCGCGTGCGGCAAGGCGACCCGCTCTCGATGCCCACCTCGCATCGAAAGCAGGCGGTTAGGGTGAGCTGGGCTTTTGCTCATCTCCAGGCTGAACACGCAGGACGGCAGCTGGTTGGAAGCTGGGCCAGTTCTTGGCGATGTTGAGCGACGATCTAGTTTTGGCCATCGCCGGGCGTCCGGCCACGATGAGGTCAGGTCACTGGCCGCTGCAGTCCCTGGGTATCGGTCGAGGTCGTAAGAATTTCACCGGAATGCCCGCAAACCGAGGGTTTGCCGAGCCGAACGGCCTTTCGATTCTCGTTTGACAGTGCTGGTGAGATCTCGGCGGTTGGGGTGAGCGCCTATCTGGTTTTCCGGCTGATCGCGAAGATCTGCTGCTCGGCTTCATCGAGCACCTGGTCACATCGGTTGAGTCTGATTTCAAAGCCGAGCGCGAATCACCTCACTTGCCCGAGGCGGTTATCAGCCTGCCGCTTGACCGGTATTTTGTCCATCACCAGGGCGGCCACCTGAGTCGTATCGAGGCGGTGCCTGGGAGCGTGCGCATCCACCAGCTCACCAGCCGTTGCTGCCGCCCACCTTTCTCGAGCTGGCCGTGTGTCCCGCCAGCAGGGCGGCCATTGGCCGTGAGGTCGGTGGGCTTGCCTGGCCGCTGCAGCATCAGTTGGCGGTGCGGGTATAATCTCGCGGTGGGCGTTGAGGTAGAAACTTAGAATTGCCTCCGGACGCAGCACGTCGGCGATTGCGGCCCGCGGGCATCGGGGTCGGAGCAGGATGCCCGCCCGAGCACGACTCTTCCGCCTTCCAGGTCTATGAGGGCGGCACCTTGATCGGGGCAGGGCCTCGAAGCGGGCTTCGTCCTGCTCGCGGCCGCCGGCGCGCTGAAAGGCTGGTGGTGACGTTGGCTGGCGGTGACTCGGTGCCCCCGGGCTCGGGGCCGCCCACCATTCGGGAAGCTTGAGAGGGGGGAGCGCTGGACCTATGGGCCGTAGGGTAGGCCCGACTGCTGAGGGGTGTCAGCCGCCGCTTCGGCTCCGGTTCAAGCTACAGTGTGAGCCTTGACACTTCGAGGTTCGATCTTCGGCGATCACGTCGTTGCGTGAGCTGACTCCTGCACCTTGCTACGGGCGCCGTGCGGTGGACTTTCGGGCACCAGGATGTGGCGGATCCAGTTCCTTCTTTGGTTGGCCGCTTCGAATCGCTTCTAAGCCACATCGCAGTTGGTGACGGTTGCGCCGAACAACCACGTCATCGCCGCCGGTCTCTGCTTCTTAAACGGTGAAGGCGGCCGCAGACATCGTGACCAGGGGACACGTGCGGGAAAGGCTATCGGGCCTCCGCCTTTCACGGGGGGCCTGGCGTTCGGCTATCCTATGGGCCCGGCCGTGATCCACCTGGCGCAGACCACTGCGGGCGGTCACCGCCACGGGGCCTTGGCCCTGGGGAAGCAGGAAAATTTCCGGCGTTTAGCCGTGGGGCCACATCCAACCAGTTCACCGTCCTTGCGAAGGGGCTGGCACGTCTTCGCTTGGAGGGGGAACGGGACGGATACGGCGTTGGGGGCCATTGGGGAGTTGCAGGCGAAGGTGAACAAAGGACCGATCGGGCCCAACACGAAAGCCGGGGGGCCGGCAAAGGGGCGGATCATTGAAGCCTAAGGGCCCAACCGCTTGATTTTCTGCCCCTTAAGGCCAAGTTTTTTCCTGGGCGGGGAAGGGGGGGGCGACAATTTTGGGGGTGGGCCCAAGGGACCGAAGGGGGCCCAAACCCCGGGGCCCAGCAAGCGGATCCTCTTTCTTTCTTT
>Ga0163217_1031428_pt1 | contig 10552 bp, 5 predicted proteins | sample SynspAceP_FD_185933 | JGI IMG/M metagenome (GOLD analysis project Ga0163217, IMG submission 185933) | Saline lake microbial communities from Ace Lake in Antarctica - Synechococcus sp. Ace-P (PacBio error correction) | ecosystem: Environmental > Aquatic > Non-marine Saline and Alkaline > Saline ... | reverse complement strand
ACGGCTGCATTAAAGAATAGTGGCCATTACGGTATTGTATTAATAGCCTGTTGCATTTCTCTTGCCATCAACTTCAACAAGAACGGCACCAGTGTGGTAATCGCTTGGTCAAATACATACCTATGGCCTTTTCTGCATAATAACCTCTGGACGGGGACCTGGAAGATTGGCATAGCTTTCTCTTGGTTCTCAATCTGTTTCCCGTAATTGTTTTGGCAGCTTCTAGAACCCATTGCGCAGGCGGCACCGGAAGTAAACCATTAGCAGCTTCACATTGCAACATTTCCGCAATTCTGTCTCCCTTATCTTTATCCTGCAATCGTGCATATTCGCAAAATCTATGCGCATTAACATTAATGGCATCCATTGACTTCCGTCTCATTAATAGAGCCCGGACCAAAAAGTCATAGTTACCATGGTGCGATTAAGACAGGAGTAACTCCAAGTCCTTAAAAAGATCTAGTTCTAGTGGATTGTTAGCGCGTCTACCCGGTTCAATTTGGGGACAATTAATTCCAGTTCCCCATTGAATCCGCCAACTATCAGGCAGCCCGATAAATTCTTTAATAATTTTTCTTCTTAAATCATATATTAACCAAGGCGGCGTATACAGTCCATTGTCCACCAATGAATCCCAGGAACACCGCCATTAGTTGCCACAGTAGTCCTTACTGGTGGGTTGGTCCAAAACGCCCCCGTAGAATACTTCGGTTCATGCCCTTGTAGTCGCCAAATCTGCCAAAAATACACATTCACTTTTAGCACTTTTCCATGGAAGAACCAGTTTTTTAACTCCTTTTTCCAAGCTCTTGCAATACAATTTCGGTATGTTGCCTTTGATCTGCATAGGGTTCACACTGGTGTGCGCGCTTCCCCAGCAAATATAAAGGGTTATTCCCGTGTTTTACGCCTCCTGAAATAATGGAATATCCTGTCCGATAACGGATTCTCCAACGAACTTCCTTTTTGGTTTTGATCCACCGTCCATAGCCTTGGCGGCCGGCCAACCTAGGCCAACATAGCCTGCCAATCCCCATTCTAGTTTCTTAAAAGATGCCTCTCTTTTGTTTTGTTTTCCATTGCCTATTTAAATTATGATTATTTGTTTATGTAATAAATTTATTAATGATCCTCTAAAACCTCCAAAGCTTGTTATTGAATTATATATTGTCACATCATGGAATATATGAAAATTTCACCACCTTCAACTTATTGCTGCTTATAAGTTGTTTTGTCCTTGCAGGAACGAAGTCAAAATGGCCAAGCGCCAACTATTACCCACCAACATAACTGAAACATTAACTACAGTAAGCTGTTGGTTTAAATATTAAAGCTACTTTTTCATTGAAAAATTCCTTCCAGGGTTCTTCCTTTCAAAAGGCTTCAAAATACCCATTGTCCGTTGAAGCGTTATTATAAGGCCGTGTGCCTTTCATTCCGCCAAAATGCGTGTTCGAGGCGAGTTTTTCCCATTATTCTATTTCCGTTTAATATTTTGCCTGAGGTGAAACTTTAAACCACTGTTTCCCTTACCATGCCGCGTATATGTATAGGGTTTCCCTTACATCGGTACGCATGCCGCCATGCCAAAATCCTCAAATTTTAATAAGCAACGTTTTATTGCTTATTTCCCCCGTTAGGTGAAAGGCGTATGCCCATACATGCGCTGAACCGAGTTCTGTTAACATAAAGTATTTATGTCCGCGACTTACCTCTATCCCCATTAGTTCGTTCCCATATTCCTTCCAACAGATTAATAAGCTCCATGGCCTGAAATCTATCGCCAAATTGTCCTTTTGAATTTCCAATCGGATTCACTGGCGAAAATATTATCGTTGTCCATTATGCATATCAATTAGGTTGGTTGCATACGTATCATTATGGGCAAAATTACACTGATCCTTTGGTTTACCCATATCCACCTTTAAAAGTTTATGCTTGGTATAATCTGCTAGTGAACATTTCGCCCTTGCTATGAAACCGAATTCCATTACCAATACTTCTTCGGGGAGGTTTAACAAAATAGGAAGCTTCACCCATTGGAATCCAACCTGCCGTATGGTTCCTGTACTATCAAAAATTAACCGGCAATATAAGATTCCCTTGGGCATCAACTGCAGACCTCAATTCCTGAAAGGAAAGATGCGATAGGCTTGGTAAAATTTCCTTGCTTTGTACAATCCCTGTTTTTGTTCGTGGGCAATTTCTCTGAATTAATTTGCGTTGCTCTTGTTCTTTTTTTCCTTACATCCTGCAAGTTAAGAGTACTAAAAACATAGGACCATTAATTTGTATTAATAGAAGAACTTAGTTTTGTTTTAAATCATGTCCATTAGAGATATTGAAAACTGTTAACAATTAATTTTAACCCACCCCATTTTGGAATCTTTATTTCAATCGAGAAACCTTGCTGCCTATGGACACCATGGATATTGTCTCTCCAAATTATCAGAAAGCAAGCCAACGATTATCAATGAGAAATTTCACTTTTAAGAATACATATTAAAATTATGATAGCTAACAAGCAGAATATTTCATGGAAAAAAAATGACTTAAAATACTCACTAAAATGGAGTACATGTTTATCCTAAATTGGCACCAAGTAATAATTGAGAAATTTCAGATATGGCTCACAAAATTTTTATGAAAAAAATTGTTTACTTGCAATAAGCTCTTTTGTTTACCATACCCCACGCCGAGCTCGTTAATATTTAAACCAAAAATTTAGTAAAGCTTTACCCATTGCTTAATCAATCCTCGTATACACTGATATCAAGAGAGTTAATTAATTTTATTTTTTTGTGCTTATATTGGCAACATAAGGATGCTTATTGCAATTCCAAGTTATTTACAATAAATTTCATGAAATTTATAGGCTTAATCAATAGTTTTTTTAAAAACACCAAATTGGAAGCAATGATCATACGGCATTATGCTGCAATTATTATGGCCTATTATAATAACCTGAACCTCACCAAATGACCAACCATTAAATAATGAAAATAAATTACAAATTTTTAGCTTCCTTTGTTTTTTGCTATGCTTGCGAATTGGTTGCTGGCAATAAAAAAACTCAAAAAAGCAATACCTCGAACTTTGATTAGTAGAAAGGACACTAGCATTGTGACACCAAGCCTCCAGACCCGAACTCTATCCCAACATAACAAAAAGTATTCCGAGAAATATGCCCCAGATAGTCAGAATGGCGTTTATTAAACACACGGATTGGACAACGGATTTTTGGCCTGGAACCCTGTGGTATCTATATGAAAAACACCAATGACCTAAAATGAAAGAAACAAGCCGAGCCTTCAGTAGGTATCTCACCCTCTTTCGGTTACTCCTCCCTGGACCATGATCTAGCTTCCAGGTCTTCAACAGTTGGAAATGGATATAGGCTAACTGGAACCCTAATAAAGGAAATTTATAACTAAAACGCGACACTTTGGCTACTTGTTCAATTCCAAAAGTAGGTTTACCATCCTTTCCTTTGGCCCCCGCGAAGTACCCAATATGAATGCCCCAGCACAATACCATTATGGATAACAGATCAACTTGGAATTTGTTTCTGGGCTCAAAAAATGGAGGTGACAAATCCCTATATGACTCCGCGTAAGCCATGCCGATGGTAACAATGAAAAATCATTTTAGACCAGATTACACTTCATACATGTAGTGGTCGACGACAGGGAAAAGCTGGGATAAAAATTAAAGGCGAGATTACCCATCAAGAGGATGCCGATTGATAGTATGTGGGCCCGTGGACAGGATGGGCCATTTTGATGGTTTTATACCATGGTATTTAGGGGAAAACCGGGTGATTGCCCAAGTATCTAGATCTTGCACCAAAAGACTGCAAAGGTATATCTGGAACGCCTACCTAATGATCTAATGTCCCTATGCGGATTTTAATTGCGGCGCGCAAGCGAGTCCGCCAGATGAACCAAAAGGGATGCCTCGGCAGCGGCCTTGTTCATCAGCGCTTTTGGAACTTCTACCTTCACCAAAAAAGATTCAATTCTTGCCCAAAAATATTTGGACAAAGCGGAAAAAATGCTTGTAGAGCTATCCAACAACTTACCCAAAGCAAAGATAAAAATTCAGCATTTTACTGCCATCCAACAGGCCGATTAACCCAATGGCACGAAATGACTATTCCGATTTATTACGCAGATTATTATTAGCTGGTGACGGCACTTCTGAGGTTGAAAAAAACTCAAATCCGCATTCTTTACCGCCCATCCATAGTACCAAAACCAAATAAGAAAATTATAATCCAATCCAATAATTATGAATAGAAAAACTATTATATACCGCCTGTGTGCGTAGCCGATGGCTCTCGATTGCTTTTGTGGGCAGCGTGCCAAAAAAAGACAAGACCCAAAAAAAAAAACCCAACTTTTCCTATTCGTTCCTGTGGATGACCAATCGCCCTATGCCGTACAGGACGTATGACCCCAATTCATCTGGGAAACCCAACTATAAACGAATGCCAAAAGCAAGGGTTGTTTGTTGAAAGTGCCCGTCACATGGGTGCAGCATAAGTCCGGTATGTACGCCTTCAAAGGCATATGATCATTGACGGGTTAGAACCTATGGCATTTGCCTAAAAGTGCGGAATAAAGAAAGTGTGGTCCCGGATAGTTTAGAACACAATCTATAGCTGCAGTTTTTAATAGAGGGCCGTGGTACAAAACCCATGCGTTACCTGTAAAAAAGGGAAAACTCCTATGCCGCGGCCAATAAGCAATTTTACTGTAGTGCATGATGCACCAAACGTGGGAGGAACGGGAAGAATCAGGAAGTGCATTGCATGCCGACCAAGTATTAAAACTATCTAGGCGATAGAGAGGGAAAACCCAGGAAAAAGATCCCTTTTTCATATATTTTGGCTTTTCGCATTCCGCACGATACGCGCGACGGTTACGCCCAAACTCTGGGAAAAAAATACCGGAAGCCACAAACCATAACCGATCAAAATAGTCTTCCTTCTGGCAACCCAAAACAGCCCCCCAATTACAGGAAAACAATAACCTAAACGCACATCCTTTCTTACATGGCCACCGGAAACTCAGGGATGAGGGGAAACGTGATAAGTGGTGTATGGAAAAAATAGGGAGAACAGACGGTCCGCGAATGAATTGGGTTCGGTGAATATGGCCTGTTCCGAAAATATAGATATTCAATTGAATAAAAGTGCTCGCCTTAAACGGAGGCTTTCAGGTTGAGCTGGACAATACCTACTTATTTACACTCAGACCATGGTATGTCCAATCGGCGCCATGGTTTAATGGGTAAAGCAAATTTATACCGAGCACACATGGCCGAAGTACCCTTTATTGTTAAGAGGCCCCGGACTGGAAGCTGGCAAACCGCGGTTAAAGGAAATATTATCTTTTGGATGTATTACCAAGCACTTTGTTGAACTGCCGGAATTACAGGACCCCTGCTACGGTGAGAGGAAAAAAGCTGTTAGTTCCAGTTCCTAAAGGCGAAAAAGAGGTGGTTAGGGAGGTTATGTACGGGTTTACGCAAGGAGGACCAACCGGGTAATGCGATACGGTGAAAAAGGAGAACTGGAAATTAAAAGTACAAGATGTTATGTACGGGCAGATTAGGAAAAACCCAACTTTTATCTAGGCTGAAAAACCACCCAATGAATAATTTCCAAGAGCATAATAAACCTGACGAAAATGCAACCAAATCATGAGGCAATAATCCCCAAATACCATGATAATATAGGGGAAATGGGAGGCACTGACTGCTCAGAAACCAAATGGTGCCCATGACGATCCCGTATAGACTGTGGATCAAAAAATCCAATTAGAAAACCAATAAGCTTTATATATTGAGATTTAAATTTGCCAATCCTTTTTTTGTTACTGGTCGTGTCAACTTATAGCCAAAGAAATATTTGTTTCCCCATCTGGGAACGGACCTTGGGGAAGGTACCCAAGAAAAGTCCGTTATGCAACCTTTTCAAGCGCACTGACAGAAGTAAAGAAGTTTGCTGGAACAGAAAACGCTCAACGTATGTTTAAGAAGGGAACTACTATTTGGGACCAAAACTTATGGTCTAGCAGTGAAACACTCGGCACATCAAAAAAATCCCGTTATTTTTCTCGGCCCCCTTCCCGGAGCCAATGGTTACCATAAAGTTCAAAAGCGATTGGAAATTTTGGTATTGCGCGAGTACAAGGACGGGGAATATGGGTTACGACAGTACCAGAGGGCTTAACATTTGATTCAAACGTTCATTAACAATGATCGTCAAGTAAAGGCAAAGATTTCCAACTACCGATTATGAAAAAAACCCCCTGGGCGCCGAAGGGGCGGAAAGGTGTTACCAACAAGCTTACCGGAGGAACGGATTTCATCGTTATGACAGTTGTTCTTCCTTACGATCCACAGCATTTTTCGACCAATATCTGGAACAAATCCAGAAACGGGTATTGTCAAGCCTACCAAAGCCATGAAATTGGGGAAATATGCAATACCGATCAAAGAAGTTGACATGGGAAGAAAAGTAAAGTCCATCTAGGGGAAGGAGGATGGCAATTGGCAAACAATCCATGGATTGCGGCAAGGAAAATAAGGCGTCCTGGTTTTATAGAGAACATATTTTGAGTGGAACTGGATATTGCCGAATGAGATGGTTTTGGATACCAAGGCAATCTTTTATTATTATTATCCTTAGCCCAGGTCTAATGTTGACAGAGGCCACCTTGAGTTCCTGTTCTTAAAAAGATCTCATAACAACTAAAAGGTAGTAAGAATCCCCAGTACAAAACAAATTCAATTAAAAGGATTTCATTCACTCAATTCTACGTTCACCTTTATGGAGAAGTATGAACCCGTGGCCCTGGCGAAATTGGCCATTCATAGGGCGGGGCCGTTTTATGGAAGGTGCCGAAATGCCTAGTAGCAGACTGCAGCTTGAGTACATAGGAATGTAACGGAGTCAGTATTATGAGTAATTACAACCCGCAACAATACGGTACAGGCCTGCAAATTTGTAGCATACTGGCGAAAGTTCGTTGTTTTGTTGCTCTCCTCGGCCGTGCGTTTTACCAGACTTGGGATGACAGTGAGAAGTACATGGGAAAAGACTGGAATAAAATGCGTGAACATATGGGATATGGAACCAGGCCCTAAAACCCCGATTACCTAAAAAACTGTAGTTGTAAGAAAAACTCCATCATGCACATTTGTGATGTGCGAGGAAGGCAAGTGCCTGCGTTTTATAATCTCCATGAGCCAAAGATGTGGAAAACGTGCGAGCGAAATAGCGCAGTGCGGAGTAAGTGCGACGAGCCGGTATAGCATCAATTGATGGTACTTTGGCGGAACTATATCATTGAGCATAAACGATATTGGGAAACAGTAAGGAGACGGGCGAAAACACGGCCCATTTAACTCTTGCGGAAGGGAAAAGACGAATGGAAAGGTCAAGGGTACAGTCGAGCATTTCATTAAAGAACTTACCAAGCTTGATTGCTATCGATCCCTAATTCTAAGAATTAATCGTATCGCCAATTATCGCAAATCTATCAGTGCCGAAACTGGGACCAGTTGATCGTTGAGGATGGTTCCAGCTATGTTGAAGATCTAAGGATAACCTCAACTTGGGATCCACTATCAAGCTTGGCGGAGGGTTTATGGGCCCGGCCAAAGTTTACCAAAAACATTACCGTAAGCGTCTGTACCATTGGATGCAGGTTTGGCCAAAGGAATCGGGGAAGATGAAAAATCTACCAAAACATCTTTGCTATTTCCCGGTGCCGTACCTGCAAAGAGAACCCTACGGATAATTTTATTCGCGCGTGTGTGAGCCTTGCCAACAGAAACCAAATGGAAGCAAAACCATTATGGAGCAGTAATCTGTATTGAAAACATCAACCAACCAGGATGATTCCTCATGACAGAAAATAAAAAATTGGGAAAGGCCTGGCAAAAGGAGAAAGGGTATTGAGTTGAATTCTGTGGTAGCGGATCCCAGCTTTGTGGATCCAATCAAGGGAAATTATCAGGTAAGTGAAAAATCTCCTTCCTAAAATTGGGATTTAAGGAATTGCCCTATGGATGAGTTTTGGGCCATCAAATGACCCGTATTATCCCGTTTGGGGGGTGAATCACCGAGGAAAACTACTGGTGAGTTATGGCGGATAATCGTGCTGCAAAGATGTAAAATTCGAGTGTACGCTTAGACGGCACAGAACCAACTGTAAACTCCCAAGCATATTTAAAAAAGCCATTAAATTGCAAAAAACCACTTTTGCTAAAATCAGCACTTTAATGAGAACGGATTCCTATTGCTTAGCACCGAAGCCAATTTCCAAAAAAGTGAAGAGCTTCGCATTCCCAGCTGTGCTTAAGTACCTAATTGCAGGCAGAGAGATGTGAGAAGTGCGAGGTCCTTGCTATTAAGGCGCGTGGAAAACGGAGATTACCAAGCTCCTTGCTGGTAAATATTGCCGATGACCCGGACCCTCATAGATGCCGACAGGGGGTTACAACTAACGGATGTTTATATAAAATTGCTGAACAAAGAAAAGGCTAAAAATGTGGTTGGAGGCCCAAATTGGATAAAGAGGTTTGGCCGGTATTCAACAACGTGGAATAACGAAGTCGGATTCAAAATATAGCGGATCTGCAAAAAAGTTCTTACCAGAGTACAAGGCCCAAATCCGTGCGCCTAACCGCTGTGAGAGAGGCGTATAAGCCAAAAACGTTGTGAAGTGGCGAAAATTTCCATAATGCTTATGTTTATGAAACAAATAAAAAAAAAAAACCATTCTATCATTTTTTTTAATTATTTCCTCGAGGCCCCTTCCCAAAAAAGTAAAAGGATGTGCTGATTAACGATACCCTTATCGCGAAAGCAAAACATTGTTCCACAAGATAATTGCAAAACGGACTCGCGTGAGATGTGAGAAGTGGAGCAGATGCCGGTACAGTTTTTAATACTGACGGAAATTGGAAATTACCGATGTGAGCGTGTACTATGTTCAATAAGCTATTGGAAGGCCCTATTTAGATCCAATATGATGCCCTATGTAATAAAGCCCAAGGGGATCTTCAAGACCGTGTTCCGATCTTAATTGTTTCTTGGATGGCCCAAAGACCCTGGAGAATCCTGATTTGATCTTTTTGCAAATTCAAAAAAAACGCGAGGTAAATTCAGCAATTATGACAGGTCTGCGGCTTGATTATTTAGGGTGTTGCGGGACACGACATACCAAAGAGAACCCGTTTCAGACGCTATACGGAACCGAAGGATAGGCCCCTATTACCAAGGTGCATTACCTTTTCGGAAACCAAAAAATTTACTTGATAGTGCCAGAATAACGTAACAAAGATCAAGATCATAGCGTTACAACGGGAATTATTCAACTATTACCGCCCGGAGTGGCCAATGCATCATGTGAATTTTATGACCCCGTCACCGTACAACAAGTGGATACTTTGGGCCTCTAGAACGGTAAAACAACCAGAGACGCGAGGTGAAGCCGAGATGTCGAGAGTGATTCCGATTAGGGGGCTGCAAATTAGGACCTGATCCCCGAAAAAATATTCATAACGAAAAATTGCGCGTGTGTAAATTCAGTCCCATCACCTTTTAAAAAAAATGGTCTGTCTTCTTCCGTGATGTAATCCTCATCTATTCTATAGGATTAAGCGGGCGTTCTTTGCCTTTTGAAAAACTATTTTCTGGGGGCGCGAGTTGTGAGTGAGGGTTTCTTTAAAAAAGTGTTTAGGCGTTGCGCGCGTGAGAGCGCGTTGAAGTTTTTCAGGATTTTCCAGCAGGGACACATCTTCTGCTCCGCCCAATCCAAAACAAATATGTGAGAGTGAGTGTCGTGGCGCAATTTATCATTCGTCAATATAGCTTCCAGTTATCTTCTGCACAGCGCACTTGCCAAAAATGCGTGGTCGTCATGGAAAAAAACGCCAGTCCAAAAAGATGGCTTTTGTCGACTAAAAAGATTGCCCGCATAATGGCCTATACTATAACTCCACCACCATCAGGTTGTAATTCTCTGCTATAGCTTGCCCTGCAAGATTCAAAAATGTTGGTAGCAATCTACGTGGCGCGTGTGCGTGAGTGAGTGTATCAAATCCTTCCAAGCTGGCCACTTTACCGGGCCAGCGCCAACCCACAAACGTAATGCGCCACACCGCCTGCCGAAAAAAGGAACGCTTACGACCTTTTAGTCCGCAGTTTCCCGCTACCGAAATAATAAGTTCGCCCAAGGAGCCTGGGTCGCGGTAGGAGATATCGTCGTGATTTTATTTTACCATTTATTTCGGGCCCGAGTTGAGTCGAAGAGAGAGAGCGAAGACCAAAGTATTTCATCGATTCCCAAAGTTTTAGAACGGCAAACGTTTTCCAATTACGCGCATCATAACCTCGCCACAACAGCGCCATACAACCTGTTCCAATGTTCATTCTAAATGTTTGCAAACTTGTTTGCAGTTTAACTCCTCCTTAGCGTAATTTGCGGAGTATTCGTTGCATGGATCAGCATTTTACAAAAAAAAAATGCTTATC
>Ga0163217_1000228_pt1 | contig 10553 bp, 14 predicted proteins | sample SynspAceP_FD_185933 | JGI IMG/M metagenome (GOLD analysis project Ga0163217, IMG submission 185933) | Saline lake microbial communities from Ace Lake in Antarctica - Synechococcus sp. Ace-P (PacBio error correction) | ecosystem: Environmental > Aquatic > Non-marine Saline and Alkaline > Saline ... | reverse complement strand
GTTCTTTGGCGGCTTCCCTGGCCTTGATCGAGAGGCACAAAGCAGTGGAGATTTTGCTCGGGCTTGCAGACGGCGTGGCTGTTGCTCGGAGAAACGATCCAGCACAGGCCAGCCCAATTGCGCTGCTAAAAGCAGACAGGGCAATTCACACTAGGAATGGTTCTTTTGATTTTTATGCCCATTGCTTGGACTCTGCTGGGTAAAGGTTAAGATCGCACGCCCCTGCCCTGCTTGCCGATAGCGGGAAATTCTTCTTCGTTCAGGTCACATGGTCTAGTTCGGCGATGTGATTTCTGAATTTCTGCCCAGAACGTCTGACACGGCTTTTGTTTATAAGATGCTCGGGGCGATTTCAGTCAAGACACAGCCTCCCAGCAGCCCCCGGCAGCCAATGTTCCGATCTCTTCTTCCCTGGAGTCGTGAAGTAATTGATAATCGGGAAAGCCACGGCATCCTTGCGTGCCTGCTCTGGGGAGTTGGATGGCCATGGATCGGTCGGCAGCCGCGTGGGTGTTTGTGCCGGTGAGAAATAAAGAACAAACAGTTGTGCCGCAAAGATCTTACAGGCCGATCTCCCGCCTTGGCCCCCAGCTGTTGGAGTAGGGGCTGGCCTCGGGGCGGGGGCCTTCCTTCTAGCTGGGCTTCGCGAATCAACAGGCGGCAGCGGCCGGTGGAGAACCACCAGTCCAGGGATGGCACCACCTCCAGACCACCGTGGCCGGGTTGCTCAGTCGGGCGCGAGCTGGAGTCCCCGGTTGTTCCAGGCCTGAGCAGCTGGGCGGCCTGGCTGCTGAGTTGGTCACAGCCTGGCCAACAGGGCTCGCTGACCAGCAGCTTCAGCCGCTTCTCCCCAGATTTGCTGTGCGCTCCGGGGAACAGCCCCATCACCTGGCGATGGAGTGTCAGGGCTGAGGCGCTCCAGTTGATGCGGAAATCCTTCTGGCCAGCGAGGCGGGCATAGAATGTTTGGCGCGTGGGCTAGGGGCCGCACCTCAAGCCGCGGCCAGCCGTTCGGCTTCGGGCCAGTCCTGCCTTCTGATCAAAGGCATGGCGCAACAAGCAGTCGGCGTGAGCTTGCTGAAGGGGGGGGGGCGAAGTTTGCCAGTTGCTGGGCGTTCTCGAGCAGGCCGATTGTCAGCCGCTTCTCCAGTTAACACGGCCCGGTTGTCTAAGCCCTCTTCTCATGGCCATGATGCCAACGCCTGTTTTCGCGTCGCCTCAGCAGGCTCCACCTGAAATCGGCGCGGCCCCGCGCCAGCGCGGGCAGCAGCGGAGCCGTGGCCGTTCAGCAGCCCAGGGGCGGCTCGTTGAGGCACGGCTGGGGCAGAATCTGCCGAACGCCACCACCACGGAGTATCGGCGCCAAGGGCAGCCAGTTTGAACCTTGCAGCTTGCCTCCCTGCGGATGCGCTGGGGGGTTGAACACCGGCAGGCCGGAGCTTCCAGGGCGGCGTGCTTACAGACTGATGGAAGAAAGGCGGAGGCTCGCCCCGGCGGCGGTCGGGCTGGCTCACTTACAGCCACCAGTTCGTGGCCGGGGCGCACCAGGGCATCGAGGGCTTGGGGCACCGCGTAAGCGGGGTCCCCAGAACAACGATCCTCAGACGCTTTCTTCTTCCCCGCAGCGAGAGGCTGGCGACCAGGCGCATCGGATGAGGCGTCGCCGGGATCGACAAGGCTTTCACCCACCACGTGAGGGCAGAGGCCATCGGGGGTGACCTTGGCCTTCTTCAAAGCCCACAAGGCTTGAGCACCGGCGGATGTCGCCGGCCACGGTGGCCGCCTCGATCGAGCGGGTTTACCGCCCTGATCAACCGAAGCCATCAAGGCAGCGGAAAAACGAAACCCTGGCTGGGCTTTGACGCCGGCATGCAGCGCTGAGAGGGATATCAATCCAGACCACGCCGTCGGCGCTGTGAACGATCCAGCCCTGGGCGCGCCAGCGCTTGCTGCCGGAAGCCGACTTCAAACCAGATTCGCACCCACCGACACCTTGGCCCAGGCCGGCATGGCCGGTGGGGGGCGACGGCGAAGGCACGGGCGGTGGCCTCCGGTGCATGAAGTGGCTGAGAACGCAATCTTCGATCAGACCAGGCGGCGTCACCGGGCGATGCCCTTTCGCCATCAAGCTGGAGGCACACGATGTTGGCCCGGGTGCAGGCCGTTGTCATGGTGAGAGGAAGGGACGGCCAAGCTGTCGCCAGCGACTCCGAGCTGAGGCTGACGCCATCCAGCACGGCCCGGGCGTTGAACAGATTGCTGAGGCACCGACCAGGTCGAGAAACGCTTCGGGGCGACACACAGGTGTAGTAACCCGTTGGCAATCGGGGCGTAGTCGAGGTGGAGGGATGGTGAGCTCTTGGGCTTCATTCAGCAGCGGCGATGTCGAGTTCGCTGGCGCATAGGCCGGCGCACGGCACCGCTGGCTGCGTGGCTTTGCGGCCGGCTTCTCGGGCCCTGGCGTAGAGGTAGAGGCTTGGCGGTGCTGCAGTTGCTGTGCGGCAGGCGCCGGCGCTGTTGAGGTAGATCGCTCGCTGGCGCGCTGGGCCAGGCCGTTGTACGGAATGTCGGATCGGCTGCGTGGCGACCAAGCAGGTCGCGCTCGGCCTCTTTCGAGCGTGGTCAGCAGGTGAGAATGACCTGGGGGGTTTGGATCGGTTGATCGAGGGGCTCCAGGGGAGCGCCCGCCAGGGTGGAAAAGGCGGTGTGTCGTTGGCGTTGCATAGGCGCTGGCTTCCTTGGCGCCGGCGGGCGCGCGCCAGGGCCCGCCTTTGGAGAGATCGGGAGGTGCTGGTGATGCCACAGGCCATGCGCCGTTCCAGCACCCGCACGGTGATCGAGGCTGCGTTGGCGCCCTTGAGCTTGCTCTTGGCTTCACCCCGGTCGACCTGCACGGACGGTGTTCGGTGGCTGCAGGCGGCCGAGATTCCCATCGCTCGATGCCCAGACGCCGGCAGGACGTTCCAGTTGTTGGCCCAGTTGGACGGCATCGAGGCCAGGAGCCTTGGCAGGCGGCTGGGGTCGTGGCGCTCAGTGAGGTTTGCCATGCTCATCGCCCCCCCACCGTGATTGCTGTCGACCTTGATTGTGGTGGCTGCCGACCGTCACGAAGATGCTGGCCGCTCGACGAGCCACAAAAGCCAGCGGCCAGTTCCAGATCGTTGGGCACAATCGAGATGCGTGGCATCACTCTTGGCTCACCGATCAGGTGGCCTCCCTCACCGGCTTTCCAGTTCCCGTTCTCGATCAGGTAGCCCTCCTCGACGGCAAAATTGAACTGGCCGGTGGGGGCTCGGACGCTGCCGCCACCCAATCACTTGCCAATACAGCCGGTCATCGATCGAGGCGATCAGGTCAGCGGGGTTGTGGGGGCCAGCGGCGATGGAAGGTGTTTGCGCATGCGGCTGGCGGCGGCGAAAGAATGGCTCTGGCGTCGGGCCGCTGCCGGTGCGGGCGTGCCCAGTGCGCAGTTCCGGGCCGGGCCCGGTCGGAGAGAAAGCCGCTTGAGCACGCCGTTCTCGATCAGCACGGTGCGGCTCGGGCTCCAATGCCTGGGGCGTCCGTCCATCGAAAGGCTGCACGAAGGCGCCGCTAGCTGAGGGGCCCTACATCGATCGCCGTGACGCCGCATGGAGCGATACGGCGCTGCCCACCTAGCTCAGCGAAGGGGGTTGGTGCCCGCTCCACCTGGTGAGTTTCGAGCAGGTTGGCCGCAGCTTTCGTGAAAGATCACCACCGCGAAGTCGGTTGCCAGCACACCGGGTTAGCTGCGCGCTTCGACGTAATCGGCGCCGGAGCTGGCTAGGCGCTGGGCGCAGAGCTCTCTGCCGGCCGAGGCGTCTTGGGCCACTGGCGCAGGGTCATCGGGCGATCGCTGCTGCCATAGCGCCGCCCTGGCTGGCCCGGTGCTCCCCATCGGCGGGCCAGGGGCATTGAGCCCACGACTTGGTGCAGCCGGATGTCGCGGGCGAAGTGCCATCACTGGCGGGCCACCATTCACCTCCTGCAGTCGCGGGCATAGCTGCCGCGGAGGGCCTGCAGGTGCTGGCCGTGGCGCTCGAGCAGGACGGTGCCTCAGGAAGCCGACTGGTGGCCTCGCCCAGAGCCGGGGCAATGATATCCAACCAGGGCCTTGTTTGCTTGGCCGTAATCGCGCAGAGCCTGGAGAGGCCGTCGAAGCGGCTGGAGTCGCTGCTGCCGCGCTTCAGGGGCAGCATGCCGAGGCCGCTCCAGGGCGCCCATCAGCCCGCGCTCGTGAGCGTCGTTGGTGGAGACGAAGCCATCGCGCTCTCGCGGAACACCCGGATGCCAGCGCCCCTTGCAAACGCCGGGCTGACAATTGGTGATTTGCTTCCTGCTCGGCCAGCAGACCGATTTGTGGTCGTGCTCTCGAGAAACACTTCCCACCAGGCTGGCTCGGCGCCGCGCCTGAGGCCAGCACCAGCTTCAGCCTCGATCCGCCAGCTCAGGTCCGAAGGGATCGAGCTGAACCAGGCCAGGGGAGGGGAAGCAACCCAAGAGGGTTTGGGTGGGGTGGTGGAACGTGTTGTGGGGCCTTTTGATGCGAAACCTTTGACGCGAAATAACTTGGTTAGCGCACCGCAGTTTTGGGAAGTCTCGCTTGCGGATCGGAGCCCATCAAAGAAGAGCTCTTGGCATCTCCAGGCCATGGCCGCCCAGAAGGGCAACTTTGCGCAGGATGCGGATCGGGGCCGAAGCCACCGGGATGTCAGCAGCGCTCAGGGCGCTGTTGTTTGGTGACGATCCGCTCAACGCCCTCGATTAGAACTTTGGAGGTGAAGGAGCGGACAGTTGCCATGCACCACGGGGCACAACACCGTGTGGCGGAGGTTTTCGTTGGTTATTCTCGAGTCACCATCTTGTTCGTAGCTGCGGGGCATCTAGGCCGAGGTCCTAAAGATAGACGTCTTGCGGGCCAGGCGCTCGCGCCACATACATGGTGGCGGAACACGGCCAGTAGGAAGAAGCGCACAAGCAAACCGGGCCTGAAGACCGCGCACGGTGTCTGGCTGGCTTTCATCAGGGCATCGAGAAGTCGCCGTGGACGATTTTCGTCCTGGCACAGTTCTCGAAGAAGTTGAAGATCGGGGAAAATCTTGCTCTCTGGATGCTCTGCAGGTGGCGATAAGATGGCGATGTAGCGTCAGTCATGCCGATCGATGCTACGATGGCGCAGCGATATGTAGTGCGTCAGCTAGTTCGCCAAGTGCATTACTCTCGCGCGCTGCGATGCAAGAAGGTAGCTGTCATTTCCACTTGAATGATGCAAGAGCTGTGTTTCACGGAAGTCCTCACAACCGCGTGCCGGAAGATGCAGACGCGGTCGCGAGAAGGATCAACGGGAACTTCACTCGGACTTGATTGCAGGACGAGAGCCGGGAGAACCACGTGGCGCAGCCCATCATCGGGCCATGTGCGCAAAGCATTTCGCCAACAAGGGTTTTTGTCTATTGACTCGCGGCCCCAACGGCATGAGTTCCTTGTAGAGCAGGAATACGGAGACTTCCCGGGGCGTCGCCGCCTCTGCCTCCAGAAACGCAACACACCTTGCCGGGCTTGCCCCGGGATCGAGCTTGTCGGCGGCTCCGCGCACCCCCCCGCACATCAAATAAGAATTTCGCAGATCTGCGAACGAAGTGATGGCGAGTTTTGTAATCCTTGCGGAACTCTTCGGCAGGATGGCTTCGGAGCTCCACCTCAGTTGAGGCCGCAGATCCATCGCCGCCATGGCGTCGAAATCAGGTGGTGTAGAACCGCGGCGCAACCGGTCAGGACTTGTGTGCTGACGGTTCTTTGAACGCCTGGGGCCTTGCGAGCCGGCAGGGGCCTGGGGGCGGCGCGATCGGAGGCACCATGCGTGCGCTTCAGCACAAGCAATGGTGCCCATCGCCCACCCTTCCCATAGGAGGCTTCAGCGCCTGGATGCCCGATGTTGAGAGCGGCAGGCGATTCTGCGTGGTTGCTCAAGTTCGGGGCCGGAGCCCATTTTCTGGCCATTGAGCCGGGGAGACCACCCGGAGAGGCAGCGGGCCAGGGTGGTCTTGCGCTTAAGTCATCAAGAAGCGCGCTGCCAGCAGGGCTGGGTTTCCACTGGCCGTGATGCGGCCAGGCGCACTGGTCTTGGCGACCGGCCAAGAATCTGGGCGGCGGTGAAAAGGCACCCAGCCGAGAAGCGGCCGGCACCCGCCCGGAGAAACGGCCGAGGCACCCTTGCCAACAGGAAAAAGGAAGCCCACAGCCCGGCAATGGGGTTCAGGAAGCTCAGCTCACATCCGGGAGCCCGTCCATAAGGACTTGATCTCCGTTGGTCAGCGGCGGCGGAAGAGTCATGGGGGAAATGAATCTCCGGCAAAAATGGCTTGTCTTCGGAAAGCGGGCGGGCTTGCTTTTGACTGCCTGTGCCGCCTGCCGGGGCGTTGGCTTTTGGCTTGCCAGTTCTTGGGGCGGGCTGCTGAATCGCTCACGGGACACAGGACCTCGAAGGGAACCTCTACGGCAACTTTTTAGGGGGCCGTCTCGACCAATCCTCCGCCAAGGGAGCGTTCCCAGCCTTCTTCAGCGTCATGGCGGCTGGCCCGCGCATCGCTCACTGCCCCAGCAAACTGTCGCTGGGCCCGCCGAATCAGCCCGAAAGGGGACAGAGACTTTGCCAGGAGGCAAGCGGCATTCCTGGGGGGCCCGCTCGGGGCAGACCAGCCGGCGGCGGAAACGGCTGCTGCGGCTGGCTCTCTCCGGTTTTCTGGCGACCTGGATTCCTCGGGGTCGTGCGACGGCTGCTTCGCCGTTGCGCCTGTGCTGCTCTTGGCCTTGGGATTCGCTGGCGCTCGGAATCGCGCCTGCTTCAGGGCAGGGCGGTGAAACCGGCACTGAGGCTTGCCCCGCCGGCGCCAGCCAGAACCGATCCAGGCACCCAGCGGCAAGGCCGGCAAGCTCCAGAAAAGTCAACAGCCGCAGGCGGAAGGTCGTCGGCCAGGGGGTGAATCGACGCGACCAGCAGGACCGCCAGCAGGGGCAGCAGAGCCCCAGGGGCCAGAAAGCAGAAGAACGGATAGCACGGGTCCGGCGCCAGCAAAACGAGGCAGGTGATTTGATGCGGAATACTTTCAGCAGTGATTCAGGAAGAGTTTTCCGCGTGATTCAGGCCGTGGTTTCTGGCAGCGTGCGGCGCGAGTCGACCCCAAGTGCGTCCTTTACCAGCGCTTCAAGCGCCACCAAAGCTCAAACCTAAACCCAAAGAATCGAACCCCGGAATGACCAAGAAATCCACCATCTCTTCAAGGTGGCTGGGGCGGGTAAGATGACACAGCGGGCAATCAGGTGGGCGACCTCCGGGCCCGCGGCAGCAGGGCGGGTTCAGACTTCGCGCCCAGAATTAGAAAATCAGTTTCCACCCGCGGCATCTCTCGCCGCGGGCGCAATCACCAGCGGACCGGCCCCCCTTCCTTGGAGGTGGGGACACGGACCCACCAATCATCGACTAATGGTCGGGTGGCCAACACCAGCTAAGGCAATCGACACCGACTGTTCCCATGCTCGCCGGCAAGATCACCATTGCCCGGGTGGAAGGCTTTGCCGCTTGGCGATCGCAGCGGTGCAATGCTGATTCATTCCAGCGGTCAGGCAGCGCAACTGACGGAGCTTACACGGTGCGCTCGCCGCCAGAACAGCGTCTGCAGCTCAGGTTCAGAGGGATTGCGCACACCGCTGTTTCGGACCAGACAGACGCGATGGCCGCCACGGGCTGGCGATCAGTCCTCAACCTACCATACGCAGCATTCAAGCAAACGAGCTGACAGCGTCCGTTCGCCAGGAGGCATGGCCGCCAGCGCCCGAGGGACGGAGGAAGGCAACACCACCGCGCGACCCGCACGAGCTCTGTCCTCCCGGATGGCTGCTTCCTGATCCGCTTCCGCCTGGCTGACGGCTTCGCCGTCTGGGGTCTCCCTCCGTTTCGACGTCGATCCAGATCGATCTGATTGGCGCAGCACATCCACCTTCTGAATCTCCACGTTCCACCACATTCCGAGCCTTAGGTGCGGCGGTTCTTTGCGACCGACCAGCTCGGTTTTGAGCTGGAGCGGTACTCGTACCAGTCTGTCCTTGAGGCGAGCTGACATGCACAAGCCCTCCACCCGCCGTGATGGAACGGAATTTCGACGAAGACAGCAGCACGAACTCTGAACACGCTTGATCACACCGGGAACATGCTGCTGACCGACGGCCATAGGTTCGGCGGCGCGGGCCTGGCGCCACACTACCAGAATAACGCTGTCTTGAGCTCGAAGTACGAAGCCGGGCGCGATTGGTATGAGGGCGCTGGGATCAAGGAGGGTTGCTTGCCGGATTGCTCCAGTTCGCGTGCAGCTTGACTGGGGGCGCAGCAGGGGCCGTAGTCTCGTGATGCGCTCTCCGGTGGTACAAAACATCCAATGAAGCCAGTCGACCCTGACCTTGTGGCGCACGCTGGGCCGAATCCTTGCCCTCGGTGAGGGCGCAGCCAGCACAGCACATGCTGATTCCAGAGATCGGCGTAGTGCAGCGATGCAGGCACCAAGGAGCAAAGGCTTCTGTCTCGCCCGCCAGGCGTGTGGAGATCCAGGGGCGCGGCCGTCTGAACTGCACTTCGCCAGGCCAGCACCTCACTGAGTATTGGCGGCTGCAGCACCCGGCTCCCAGCGTCGTTTCCGGTGGCGGGCGAAGGAGGCAAGCCAGATCAGAAGCCAAACCGGCAGGCAGTTGCCGTCATCGGCTCGCGAAGCTCCCAGGCGGAATCTTCGCAAGTGTCAAGGCGGCTGGGCCACCTCGGTTGACTTGGGCCGGATCCGCCCCCGGATTGACGGCAAAGGATGTCCAGGCAGAATCAAGGGCCCTCCAGCGCCGCAGAAAGTGGTGCTTGCCAGGGGGCCTGACCGGCCGGGTAAGCACCAGTTCCTCAGCAGGGCGAAGGGGACTGCTGTGGCAAGGTTAACGCCTGACAAGCCAGCCCCTGGCGGCTTCGCCGGCTCTGGCAGAGCAGGTCACCGACGTGGATCAGATGGGTCACAGGCAAAGACAGGGAAAGATCGAGATCGCATCGATCCATTTGGCCAAGCCGGGCTGCTGGCGCCAGCACAGGCGGGCGCCAGTTATCTTCCAGCAATTTCACAGCACCGGGCAGCAGATCCTTGAGGGATTTCAGTCGCTTGCCGAGTACGGCTTGCGTGCTTGGGTTTTCGCTGCGGCCCGAGGGCCTGCAGCAGGCGCTCGATTTTGCTGGCGCGTCGGTCTTGATCGTTTTTTGGAAAAGGTGAGGGCAAAGCGATAGTTCTCCAGCTGGCCCTCAGCATTGATTGCAGGGCCGGACTGAAACGGCCGGCAGAAGCCTCCTGGCCTTGTGACAAAGCCAAGGCCGCCCTTGCTCAGGGCAGGGATTTGAGCAGGCAGAGAAATTCCAGCGCCTGCCAGGCAGTAGGGCCTACGGCCCCGCTCACGCAACCAGAGGTCAAGACTGCGCAGCGGTCAGCCGCATCAGCAACGCCGGGGAGTGGGGACCCAAGAGGGTGATGCCGCACCCTTTCCCGCATTCTTTCGCAGTGACCACCTTTCTTCGTTAGTGAACGCCGGCACGCATTGGCGCCTCGCCACCGGCTTCCAGCCGCTTTACAGCAAAAAGGTTGGGCCAAGTGCGGTTGAGGTCGAGGCGGCCTGGGTTCGGGTTGCGCCAGGGTGCTGCGCGGTGAGAGCGGACAGGGTTGCGCAGGACGTGTTTGTGACAGCAGATCGATGGTCGGGCCTCCTCCGCCATTGATCGGGGCAGGCAGGCCGGGCGACGTGACCCCTGGGCGGGGAAAACTGGGCCACGGGGACCCAAGCCGGGCGGGTAAACGGTCCAGCCCAAGCACCTCCACCACCGACTGAGGACTTGTGCGGATCGAGGTAGGTGTCATCGCTGGGCTGGAGGCAAAGCGGCCACGCTGGGTGAGCAGTCGGTGCGTCGGGGAGGACGGCACAGCAGCGCGACGCCGAATTGCCCTTATGCGGCCCGCCTTCCAACCCTCGCGGTCCAGCGAGCGTTGGTGTCGGACGCGTTCAGGGAGATGCATTGCACCCACCTCGAAGGTGATCCCGGGGGGCCCCGGGGCCGGGGGCCAGCGCCCCAACAACAACGGTTCCGCCCCACCGACGGCCCACCCCCCTCCTTTCCCCCACGGGTGATGCGCACCAGGCACCCGGTTCACGTTCCCAGCGTGCCGTAGGCTGGTGGTCGCGCATATAGATGTCTTCGTTGCCCGTCTTCGCGCAGGGCGGAAACAGAAGGCCCTTGCTGGTATAGCAGCGCAGGCGCGCCTCGATCAGGCTTCGTCGTACGAGGCAACGCTGCACGCTCCGCCGCTTTCGCCTTCCTTCAAGAAGCCCCTGACAGCGGCCAAGCCTCAAGCGCGAAACTTCACCGCAGCAAATCGGGCCGCTAATGTCGGTTCTTTGGCTCAGGACCGAGTAGGCTTCTCGCAACTTGGCGAGTGGCAGTGGCGTCGGAGGGCAGGGAAGACTGG
>Ga0163217_1083533_pt1 | contig 10554 bp, 8 predicted proteins | sample SynspAceP_FD_185933 | JGI IMG/M metagenome (GOLD analysis project Ga0163217, IMG submission 185933) | Saline lake microbial communities from Ace Lake in Antarctica - Synechococcus sp. Ace-P (PacBio error correction) | ecosystem: Environmental > Aquatic > Non-marine Saline and Alkaline > Saline ... | reverse complement strand
CACCAAGCTGAAAAATACTGGTGGACAGTGCGTTAAAAGATTCATTATAAAAAAAGGAGAGATCCCTGCATCTGCAAGAAAAAATAACATCAAATAAGTCGAATTGCTATGCGATTGAAGGTAAGGAAAAGCCGTTATAGAGATTGCAATAGATATTGATGCGCTGTCTTTGCGAAAACAAACATCTTTCAGATCGCAAAAGAACACCGCAAAGTGGATTTTTTTTTACTCACACTTATTAAAATGCGCCCCATACGCTGGCATACCTACTTCGGCTCACATTGATTGAAGAAGTGGGATGCATAAACGCATTGGACTCAATATAAGGGCTGGAAAGCTTCACCAGAATCGCATTAAAACAATCTGAGTCCATTATTGTGTGAATCCGAGGCAGATAATTTTTGAATGCGGTGACCGTGCTCATTTCAATATAACAAACGCGGTTGAAATAAAGCTTCATATACTAGATGCGTTACTACTTGGGTTCGCCCGATAGCCAAAGCATTGTCGAATGAGCACCATGATTTAAGGACTTTCCTTTACTGCAGTTATAAAGTTCGTTCAGCTGACGTCGCATCGATGGCAGAGCATAAAGCATGTTAGAACGTTAAACTTCATCAGAACGTAGAAACGCAATCTAATTTACGGCATATTCCATACTTATGGTTGCTGTTTTTTGCTGCTTTTTTGCTATGTCGTATGTGCCTGTTGTACGTGATCCATTATGACATTTCAACTTATATAAGTCATGGGTTTTCATCGTCTCATAGCTCCTTGAGCACTTGTTTTATTTTGAAGATTCGATTGCCTCGTACCTTTTTCTATTGCGTAGGGGCGGCACTGGTATATGCGGTGCGGCATGCACCCTTTCAGTAAACGCTCGCCGACCCCGGTTATATCCGTGTTGTTGAGGTGTTTAGGTGCGGTGTGACTGTCATGTGCTCGGTAATCGATTTTTCTCAAACTATGATCGTTTATTGGCCTTTGCTCTGCAATGGCGCGATGATGGGTTTAGGCGTTGTTCTATTATCTAAAATGTAAGCAATTGACAAGGCAGTTCCATTATCACTCTATTTACTGCGCTTGCCGTACGCGATTAGTGGTTCTTTAATTGGAGTTTTGAGTGGTGAGCAGTGACAGCAATAAGAGAGTACCTTTTGGACGATTGTAAACTTGGGTGGCACAGTGGTCATTAATATTCCTGTGTAATATATACTTTAGCCTTGTTGTTTAGTCGCTTGCTTAAGCCACTCATTGTATTTGCTTTGTGAAGCACAAGATCACACCTTTGGTATTGATTGTTACAAAAACTGAAAAACGTTCTTCTATTTATATGCCATGGCCGTCGGTGCTGCCGTTATTCACTATTGGAATGAATATGTTTTGTCGTTTTGTTGTGCCGCATTTGGAAGAATTTTGATAGGCTGATCAATCGTTTTTTATCCCGTCATATGGCTTGTGCGTTTTTGACAATACAGGCGTTTTTATCGTGCCGCATAATTTCTTTTCCTGTTCAGCTTCTTTGTGTCCAAGGCACTTGGACCCTTTCTTTTATTTCGTTTTATACAAGCAACAAGTCGACATTATATTCGAGATACAGGAAAACCTATCATGTGTATGAGTTCAATCTTTGTCTATTTCTATTGATAAAAAACTGGCTAGACAGGTCGATTTAACCATTAGCCAACGAATTAACCCATATGATTGGCTAATGGTGCGGTAATCAACCTATGAAGCGTGCTTTGGTGATATGCTCCACTTATGCAAACATATTTATTAATCAAGATCATTCATCCGTTCAGCTAGCAAGCTGCTAAACCGGCATGTTATGAGCATCTTATTGAATGGGTTTTGCTTCACCGTGATCCGAATTGTTTCTATGGTGTTTTACTTATTGAGAACAAGTATCTCAGCACAAGAACGAGTGAAATTATCGGACGTCTTTTGAACTCTGAGATAGCGATCTGTCAAGAACGCAACTTTATGCGCCTTTAGGTGTGAAAAAACGGAAACTTGCCAAGAGTGCTTGCTCAATTTGTTGCTTCGAACAGAGGATGCACGGTTATCTTCTGAGAACCCCTCAAGCTTCGATGTTTTCTCGTACCATGTTTGTTTCATGCGCAAAGATTATCTAAAGTTATTTGTACTTGCGTGATCATGATTTGCCTCTAGCCGAGCTTTGCCGTCATTTTGTAATAATAATGGGCAATTATTACTAAGAGACCCGGAAAGTGTTTTTTACAAAGACTTTATTTTGATGGGTTATGTCATTAAAGCCATAGGTGATTCACGCAGGTTGGCGAAACACCCTGCTGGCGTGAGGATTGTTAGAAATCAATTTAAGAGGAAACGAGGGAGGGAAAGTTTTAAAATTATTCACAACGCCACGAGGTTAGAGCTTTGTAAAAGTTTTCGTTATCCAAGGTAGATGCGGATAAACAAAAATCGAGTATCACAGGGCTGCCTCGAGGCGTCTCAGAGGCGTTGCTCGAGTGTCCGCAGGGTGTGCCCGAAAAGTGGCCATTTGCGATCACCATTGGGCGGTCGAATCAAAGAGGAATTTTGCGCATGAGTGCGGGGGGCTTAAATTCAACCAGCATGAGGCAACCCCGGGTCTGAAGTAGGCAATTAAAACTGGGTGAGACGTTGAGCAATCGACCAGGGTGAACTTATGATCGCCGCAGGGGGGAGGGAGTTCACCTGGGTGATTGACACAACACAGAGAGGTACGCGTGCTGGACGAGGTGATGAGGGCGCTTGTCCAGGGATGAAGGAAAACGCGCTGGGCTACGGTGTAAATGCGCGCCGGCGAATGATGACGGGGGAAAGCCCCGAATCGGAAGGGCAGCGGGTAGGGGTGACAGCAGAGATGAGGGGTGTGAGTAGCATGAGCATCGCAAGATGGGGGTGGTGCGCGGTGTGGTTACCCCAGACATCAAGGCGGGACGAGGGGGTGCGGTAGGTGGTAGAAAGCAACGAGAGGCAGACGGGCAAAGCACGTGGGTGAAAAATTAAGGGGGAAGAGCCCGAGACCGACACAGTAAAAAAGGGAGGCGAGACGGGCCCGGCGGCAACCTCTGTGTGGCCGGCAAATACAGGTTCATGGCGCAGAGGAAGCGAGGCAGCGTGGGGCGGCAAGAAGAAGCCCATCGCGCCGGAGGTAACGGTGGGAGAGACCGCCTGGCGGCAGACGGCAGGGTCAGGAGCAAGTGAGCAGCGACAGAACCTTAAGGGAGGAAGGCTGCATGAAGGGCGTGGAAGCCCGAGTTTGAGGAAGCGCGGAAAACCAGGCGCCTCAAGGAGGCGGGGCGGGTCGGTTGAGCCGGCAGCAACAGCACGACGGCGAGCGGGGTAGTCAGTTGGCTATGGAGGAGGGTGGGGGGAATGCGGGAGCCACAACGACATACGTGGCGTTGGTTAAACAGGCAGCGTCCGTGGGTAGAGAGAGACCGGAACGGGGGAGGGGGAGTCACGGAAGTGCCGGAGAGAAAAGGGAAGGCGACGGTGGTAACGCCGAGGGGAGATCGGCCGGTGTGAAGAACGAGCACGTGCGGGCCATCACGACGTGGACCCAATATGAGGAGGCCAAGCGGTAGTAGGAGGCGCAAGAGAGCGTGCGGAATACGAAGCTGCAACAACAGAGGAGGTAGAGTCAGAGTGCCTCTGCCGAGGGTGGTGTGAATTAAAAACGCCGCAGCGGCATGCAGAGCAAAACCGAATACAGATGAGGGAAAGGAGTTTAAGCGGGGCAGGAGCGCGATCAGGAATGCGGCAGGCGAGCGGCGGGAGTGAGAAGGCAGAAGGAGAGTTCAAGGGGTGAGTGGGGGCAGGATTTAGAAGGACCCACCCAAGCGCCACCGTGGAGGAGGGACGGTAAGCGACTGTGGAGATGCGCGTGGGGCGGACAGACACCAGAAAGGTGGTGCGTGTCGTAAGGAAGTGGCGACGGCTCCCCGGACGAAAGAACGAGAAGGGAGCCGAGTGGGGTGATGAAGCCCAGACGCGATGGGGTGCGCGGGTGGGTGGGTAAAGCAGAGCCGACGAGAGGCGAGGGGGCGCGCGTGACGAGATAGGGCGAGACCGTCACGAGGAGGCGCTTAAGTAGCGGGCGCGACCGAGGGGAAGCGACGGGAGGGGAGAGGGGGAAACCAGGGAGGTGAGGGACGGCGTCAGCGTCATGCACGGGGCAGGTGGAGAAGCCAAGGAAGGCGCGGGGTGTGGGGCACAGCAAAACATCGGAACAACAGGCCCCCGGCGATGGACAGCGTCACGAAAAAACATGGAGCATGACGCACGCTGCGGTTCTCGGGAAGTGTCACGCAGAGCTGCAAAGAAAGTGTGTGCAGGGGATGGGCGGGAAAGCAGGCTACGTAAGCGTCGGGAAGCAACAGCGGCCCGCTAAGAAGCTGAGGGACCAGAGGAAGGAAGTGATAGGAGGAAGCGGCTAAAGATTAGTTATGCAAGGGGGGCGAGGCTAGGGGTAACCGTCGAGCGGCGGAGCTTGCGGTTGATGTGAAGGCGTACGGGGCGTGAGGAAAGGAGGCCATGGCAACCGACGTTAGCGAAGGGCATGCCGAAATCCACTGAAGGTGTGGAAGGGCGGTGTTGCGGATGGGCTCAAACGAGCATGGCAGAGTCAAGGAGTGCGCAGCGGGAGAGGGTCGGGCAGCATGCAAGAGGCAAAGTTAGCTGAAAAGAGCGAGGCAGAGAAAAAGAGCTGTACACCACAGAACGCCAGCGGGGGGTGGCGGAACGCACAGCCCCGTTCCTAGCAGGCGGGCCGGCTGGAGTAAGCAGAGGAAGACACCAGCCAGGGCGGCCAGCGCGTAAGGGAGAGCAGGCGCGAAGAATTGGCAGTCTCGACAGTGGCCTAAAGATGGTTAAGGCATCAGACGGGGGACGGTGCCACAGGCGGTGCCGGGAGGAGAAGACGGGGGCCCATGGTAACAGAGCCAAGGCGGGCGCATGGTGACCCGGAGTGGAGCGGGGGAGGATATGTACCGGGACAAGGCAGGGAAGGCAGTGGGGGGCGAATTAAGCAGGTAAGGTGGGCAACACGGGCTTTAATGGCTGTGCAGTACCCGGCACAAGCGCCAACGGTGCGGAGTAACCGGCTGTTAGCGGAAAACAAAGCGAGGAGCAGTGGGTACAGTGGGGCATTGCAGTTAAAGGGGGGGCCGGAGCGCCAGCAAGACACAAACGAAAAGAAGGGGTGGGCGGAAACGTCAGGAGCTGAGCAAACCGAAAGCGAAAGGAAAAGGAAGGGAAGTCAGGTCGGGAGTGCGTGCCCAAAACGAAAAAACACCAGAGGGAAGTGGGGCAGTCGGGTAGGGAACGTAGCTAGGAGGCGTGGTGGGAGGGGAGCATCGTAAGAAGCGGGTGAGAGAAGCTCGCTGGGGGGCGTCGCTGTCGTTGGTGTGAGGAGGAGCGCGAGACGGCAATAGGAGCACAACGAAAAAAGCTAAATTGCAGCATTAATGATTAGAAGTCTTAAATGATAAGTGGACCATGGAGGGGGGGAGGTGAATCAGAGCCCGTGGATGCAAGTTACTGGGCGCCTGATGTAGTGTTGGAGTAGGATAGAAGGGGAGAAAAAAATGGAGTCGGTGGGGGGAGTGAGGCGCGAGTTCCCACCCAGGTAGCGTCAAGGGGAAACACCGTGGTAAAACGGAGATAGTTAGGGCACGTAAAGCACCGGATAAGTGATAAGCGAACGGTGAGGGCGCGGGTGACAGGTGGGCGCTGCAGAAGAAATAAGCCGGGGGGCAACATCATGTAGGAGGGGGAGAAAACACACGGCGGCCAAATATGGGAACGTAGAGCCGCAAAGCTTACCCAATACCCGCCGGGCAAAGCAAACAGAGCCGGAGGACGGGTGTGAAGTTGTGGAAAAGAAGGCTAACGGGCGAAGGGGAAGGCCCACGGATCCGAGAGGCGGAGGCCGTGCAAAGGGCGAAAGAAGAAATGAAGCGAGGCGGATGTGGCGAGCCGGCGCTCGACGCAATGGGGGATGAAGATGGAGGACGAAGAAAGCGACAAGGAAGGGACGGGGCGGGGGCGTGACAGCGACAAACGAGGGGTAAGGGTGGGACGGGAAAGCGTAAGTGTGGATGCGCGGCTGCGCGGGCAATAAGGGGAACCGCGGAGCGCGGCGAATTCGACCGCGACCCGAGGCGAGGTACGGTGAATGGCTGCTAGGTGCAGCGAAAAGACCGAAAAACGTGCAAGGGGAGTGGAGGCAGGGACTGAAGATTAACGACGGGGGATTGGAAGATGGCGCATAAGGAAGAGGGACCGACGGGCAAAAAACAGGGCAAGAGACGCCGATTGAGAGGTACCATGAGCGAGAGCCACCAGAATACGGACATGTAGATAGCGAGGGCGAGACGCAAGGCAGGACGGGTTACTTAGGTGTGAGAGGCAAAGGGGTGGAAGGGACGAAGGATAAGGAGCAGGTGACAGCAGAGAAGGAAAACAGGTAGGAACACCGGGGTGAAAGGACCTGAGAGGAAGGCGTTGGAGTAGAGTACAACGGGGGAGGGACAGGACAGGCGATGCACGTGGGTGGGCAAGAGTTGGGGATGGACTCAAAAAGACAGACAGCCTGACCTGAGGAGTAGTCGACGACAGCCACAGTGAATACGACGCGAGCCCAGGCCGAAAGGAAACGGGACACAGAACGTCCCCGACCGGCGCTCTGTGAAACGAGGGGAGGGGCGAAAGCGATGGAGCGGCCAGCAGACGGGAGGGCGAGCGATAGAGGGTCGCTCAGGCGGCGGGAAACGCGCGGATGGGGAAGGTGGATGGAACAGGGGGAAAAGGCGGAAAAGGTAGGAGGGAGGAACGGGGTGGGTCAAGCCAAAAACATGCAGCAAGTGCTAGTGGCGGGCCGGGGACAATAGTGAAGTGAGGTCCCAGCAGACTGGGGGGTGCGGGTGGGAACAACAGCAAGATACAAGGCAGGCAGGCCCGTACGAAAAGGACGGCTGGGGCAGTGCGGAGAGGACAACAAGCCCAAAAGAATAGCATGAAGGACCGAAGGACTACCACTGAAAAGTATACCTATGTGGGCCAAAGCGGGCCAGAAGAGCCGACGATGCGGGGAGTGACCCGCGTGCCGAGGGGCAAAAAAACAGGACGAAAAGACTGGGACAGCGAAAGGCGCGCATAAGGCTCAAGAATAGGGAAGGCAGAACGCTGGGCAAACATGTCAATGTGGTGGGCGCAACAAAAACCACGAGCAACCGTACGCGAGATGAGAAGACCTAGATACCGTACGAGTGGTACAGGAAAATAAGAGAGAGCCTACCAAAAAGGCCAATCCAGCACCGAAGTAACCAAAAATTACTTCATATCCATCGAAAATGCCAAGCCGACACACGCCAAAAAACGCACGGCGACACCAGAGCAGGCCGCAAAAACAACAAAACCACCGTACAAGGGGGGGGTGTGGGAGATACTAAAGTCACCAGTGCCTGCGGGAACGAAAGCGATGGACAAAGTTAATGCGAACCGACAAAGATGCGAACACGCGTCATGAAGCAAAAAGCATAAAGACCGGCCGAGACGTATAGCTCAATTTGTAATGGGGCAAGGGTGGAATTAAGAAGTGTGTCTAGCGGCTATTGCACATCGCACTCGTTGATATTTATGTGAGTTGTGGAAGAGGCTCTGATAAGTTAAGCAATGCCTGGTGTTGTGGGGTTCTCCCAATGGACTACAAGGGCAGGAGGAAAAACAAACACAGACAATCGCGGCAGTAAAGGAGCAGACAGACACAAATGTAAGCGATAAACATGTCACTGGGCCATCAATTTATGGTGGGGTGTGGTGGGAGCTGAAGAGAAGCTGACCAGCAATACGCCAAATCCATAAAACGTGATATGAAATGTAGCAAAAACACATATTATCATAGTGCGTAATAACTCGATACATCAACCACGGCGTAATGCACAGAAATAAAACGGGTCGCGTGGGTAGTGGGGTGTGGTGGGGCGTGGCGAGGGGGGGATAGAACAAGAATGCGGTGTGTGACACGAAAGATAGATGGGGGTGCCAAAGACCAAGTTGGTGTGCCAAAGAAACTGTAAAATCCGAACAGGCTCTCCGGGAAAAATAAGTGTGTGGGGCTAACAAAGATCGGGGGTGGTGTGCGTGGTTAAAGCGAAATATGCTCCTGCGGAACCCAAGTCTGACTCACAATGAGTTGCGGCCTTCGACTTGTCGTTCAGCGCATAGGAATAAGACAAAGCAAGTCGAGAAAACATCACGACGTCAAGTCATATTCGGACCATTTGTTCCCAATAGACATATTTGAACAGTATCTTCTTTTGTAGGAATAAATTCCGGATAAATCACAAATCTGGAAACGATTGAAACTTGGTTCTGTGTAAAGAACAAGCTTCGGCATCTCGTCCATCTAATTTATTAATTTGTAATGAAAACCATATAATACGACGAAGTGACTATGGGCGCGTCATCACAGATAAAGGTTAAAATCATTAACAAACTCATAAATTAAAGAATTGGTCGACGTTAACAGCGGAGTTTGAAAGGAATCGATCCCTCCGGTCCTTAAATAACACTCGATACATGCCGGATTCAAAAATACACAGCGCCCCGGAACCCGTACCCAACTTAAATTGATATAAAATGCCCAAATGCAGTAGTGATGCATCGTCAAAATGTAGTAATTCTGTCCTTATGCTTAATACCAGTCAGAATAGTATCAGTAGCGGAGACGAAGCGATGTAGATATCAAAAGATAGATGTTCCAACAACCAAAGAAACAATCCGAAAGTATGTTCCTTGACAACGTCATCGTGTTCGAAGACTTATATTGCCAAATGTAAACGCGCAAGGCGGCAGTCCATATTGCAAACCTGAAAATCAGGCTTGTCTGATGGAAGTAGTTAAACTCGTGCCAAGTGTTGTGAACGTCGGAGTCACGGGAAAGTATATTCTATTTCCAACTGTGGTCGTAGGTCTTCGGAAGGAATAAAAGCCCATGTGGAAAGCATAAATTAATAAGTTTAAAGGCTTTTGGCGATTATTTCTGCTACTATATAGAATGACACGCCAGCTCCAACCCTTTTTAGTATGGGCTGAATCGACAGTGTTATATTCTTGCTAGAGTTGTTACAAACGCACCACAAAGACCGGTCGCATAAGGTACTCGATCTTAAATTCTACGTCGGAACGCACAAAAATAAACCGACGAATATTGCAACTACCAGGATGGTCTGTTGAATCCAACGTGATATACCAGACATCTATGTTTTCGGTCATGATTTACTGAGTGTGATAAGTTCTGTCAATTTTGCCTCATACAGTACGCACGAGGTTATGGTCACCGCGCTGACGAAGTACCTTTATTAGCTCGAATGAAGCCCATAATACACGTAAAGTTGATGGCGCCTTAAATAGCTTTTCGCGCGGTAACGATACCCTAGTTTAAAGCCGACGGTAGGGGCAATAGATTGTCTGTAAACAGTAATGGTATTTTAGGACTGTGTGCGGTTACAGCGTCGGTAGTTCACTGAATGCATGTCGTAGGTACTGAAGTCTCCATAATGGTAACGCGCTGCTGCTTATGTAGGCCACATCAAAAAACACTCCGAAATTGAAACAAACTAGTTGGCCCCTGTCGCATCGTACTCGTCCACTAAAACCGAAGTGTGCATCATTTACGATTTCAATCTGCACTTTCCTTAGCTCAAAGGTAATTTACACGTAGCTTCAAAATAGATGTTTGTCATTTATATCTGCCTTATTATAAATCAAAGGTGTCTGGTACCGTTATCTTCCGGTCCACTTCCCAAACACCTTTGCCTTCTTAATACACTGAGTTACCAGAGGTGACTGAAAAAAGTGGAGAACAGGATATCGAAACATCGGCGTACTACGGTAGAGAGAGTAGATATCATATGGGTGAGGCCTATCGCTGAAATTGGTAACGCATGCAATCTCGGCGGTTAGTCACTCATTGGCAACCTGTCTATAATTGGAGAGTCCGCACAAAGTCCTCCTTACACTTGTGAAGAAATGATTCCAGAAATTTCAACTAAACCGGATCGGTTAGTCTCCAAGAGTACGAATCGCCCTCAAATCCAGCTTTGAAAGTCTTTACAGGTCTTGTTTCAGGTTCCGCAACAAACTAGCAATGAGACGCAAATTATGCAAAAAAGTAAATCCAGGCCATCGGTCCGACGGTCGTTATTCAGCACGCCAAAGTCAAGAGCGTCAAAAAAAATTAATCTGAAAGAAGGAGCCTGAAAAAAGATCAGAAAAACTACGTCACGTTTACGTACCGCACCGAAACCAATTGAACCAGCCAGTCAGCGCTCTTAGTTCGACACATGTGAAAAAAAACGGAACGCAAACCAGCTCGCCGCTCGCATTCTTCAATTGGGTCGGCCTATTGCTTAGTAATAATATTAATAACACCAGCCATTTTGCGTCCCAGCGCCGTAAAGGGCTAGAAGCAGTGGCCCCCCAATTCGAATAATTTCACATTCTCGACTTCGACCCAATTTGCCAAGACACATAAAAGAA
>Ga0163217_1041294_pt1 | contig 10554 bp, 12 predicted proteins | sample SynspAceP_FD_185933 | JGI IMG/M metagenome (GOLD analysis project Ga0163217, IMG submission 185933) | Saline lake microbial communities from Ace Lake in Antarctica - Synechococcus sp. Ace-P (PacBio error correction) | ecosystem: Environmental > Aquatic > Non-marine Saline and Alkaline > Saline ... | reverse complement strand
TGGCTTTGGAATTGGAAAATTTTCTCCTCATTCAACTTAGAACAAGTTTATAATTAAATAGTTCCAATCGGACCCAGGGAAACCAAAAATGTCTCCAGGTTATAATGGGGAGGCCTAATAATGGTACATATGTATATTCCGATAAACATAGTTGGGTAGAGACCAACGTGGATTTATTGCGACTTTACAAAGGAAATTGGGTGATTTTTGATATGTCCATTTCAGGAGGTTTGGTAATTTATGTTACCAAAAAGGTTCGGTTATAAGGCCATTCCGCCGCATCAAGGGGGCTAGTGTTGCCAGATCTTTTTACGGTGGGCTAATATTGCTCCAACGTCCTTAGTGTATTCCAGTTACTAAGTGAAAGAGCTATTAATAGTGTCTATGGTCTTGCTAATTTTGGATTTAAGGAGGATGCTTATTTGGATGTTCTGCCAGAACGATTGGTTCCAGCTACCTTGCCCATAGATTAATCGACGTATTTTTTGGATCCATTCCGCTTCCTTGAGCTTTTTGTTAAGTGAAATTTGTGGATATACCTAAGGTCGACCTATGTTAAGCTTAGGGGTGGTTGGGCCAGAGTTGGTAACGAACCAGTCCCATATCCAGTTAGGGAGCATCTAAATCTTTTACTATAATAAGGCGCGCAGGGGCAATGGGAGAGAGGGTGCTATCGCTTTGACAGGTGGCGATCTGGAGGGTTTAAGTACTGCAAGCTGTGGAGACATAAGAGAGGCCTTACCTTCAAAAGAGAAGTGTGTGGGGGGATAGGATCAATTAACCTCACATTGTTTAACAAATAGGATTCCGTGTGTTGAGGGAAATACTTGAGTTTACGAGGCGTGGTGAAATAGGAAGAGGGTTCAAAATTTTGTACCAATAGTGAAACCCGCTCACCTTTGGTATCCCAGGCACATACATAATCTAGGTCATATAGACAGCAGTAAAGGATTTAAAATGCCGGAGTATCATTTGAGAAGACTAACCGGTTATGTACTTCCTTAGAGATATTTGGGTAACACCGATTATGATACTGAAACATTGGCAACTGGGATTTAAATATCTAAAATTATCATACAACCATTGAATCTTCAGAGTGAAAGCCCTTGCGAACGAGGATGTGGATTTGACAGTTGAGTTTGGGGCGAGAAGAAGGAAGGTGTTTGGTAGAGGCTAACCGTACGCATGCGGCACTGGGGAAGGAAGTGGGCTTGGTAGGAAACCGTATATTCTCTTAAAGATCATAAAGGTGTTATCCCGGATGAGCCAGTGGTCACCTTACTTTGGATATCCTTTATTGGGGTGAAGGTGCAGGATCGCTGGAATGGGGAATGCCAGAGGAATGAAAGGGTGTCAATATGTGCCCGGGCGGGGGCGGAAGAATATAATTTGGTAAACTATTATCCATGATTCTCTGTCTATGGGGGGGCCGCTTACCATGTGTCTTTTCTTTAAATTAAAAAGGAGAGGTTCTCTCCTTGGAAGCGAGTGACCTTCGACTGGCGTTCTGGTGGGCATATTGTCACAAACTCCAGATATATGACGGGAAGATGGGTATAGTCAACAATTGCTGGAATAATTTGATGGTGACATTCCAGGGATTGGCCAAACTGGTCAGAATTGAAAACAAATGGAGTGCTGGGGACAATGCAGATCTTTTAAATCTTTGCGTGTTGAAAAAAAATTTGGTATGTCTATCGGTGCGTCCATTTAGGGAGAGTGATGGTGGTTATTTTCCAGATATGTGCTATTGGGCACGCGGGTCAGCGTTGGTGTATGAACGTGTTTTCAATGCTGGTTGTAGTGGGTTTTCATGATGAAATGGTAATTTTTATCTTGGAAAATTGAAAATTTTAGGTTCTGGATGGCACAAATTTTATTCCGTCTTTGCCTTGGCTAATGGGTGGGATTTGGATAAACTCGCCTCACGTATGTGTGATGTTTTCCGCGCGTATAGTGAAAAAATTAAGGGAGATAATTCACGTAGGAGATAGCGAACTTGTGGGCCACGTAAGTTTGTGGAGGAAGGGCAGGTTTGGAGATAATGATTTTAAAAGGTGTGGAGTCTGTGTTTTTATTTATAGGTTATACCATTTATGATTATGATTCAAGGGAGGGTGCGGGCTATTTTGGTTATTCTAGATCCTGAAAGGGAAGGGGCGTGTAGTATCAGGCAGGAGATGCTGCGACAAGCATAAGGCGGGGGTTACACAATTTCAAGCAGAGGATATAGAGCGCTACAATGGTAGATCCATTTGGGAATTGTTCCAGTAGTTTAAAAATTAGATTCGGGAGGGGGTATACGATGGGTTGAATTAGAAGAAAGAAACTAAGGGATGCCACTGATGTATCAAATAAAAAAGATAAAATTAGTGGCCGATAGATTGTTTTGTGGGGCTCACCCGTTCTTGAGTTTTGCTTGGCGCGCCGCGAGCGCGGTCTAGGAGGACATATATATGGACCAAACCCGAATCAGATTGACTCATGGTAATAAATTGTATATTTATGATCTTCTATTCCTTGTTTTGGTGCCTTTCTACTCTGTTTTTCCCCGCCCGGCTCCTCAGTGGTAGCTTGCCAATAGACTGACCCTCTTGGGACTATGGGCTATTGGAGGATAATGCCCCGGAGTTACTGGCGAGTTCATTTAACAAGAAGGGGAGATGGGTGGGTGCCGGGGGTGGAGCATAATGCCTATGGACTTGGGAGCCACACATGCTCCTCCCACAGTTGGGAATGGAGTACTACTCAGTTGCTGTTACTCACCTGGAGAAAGACCCTGCAATCGAAAAGCCGCAGAAGCGATAATTTGGAATTATCATAAGGGAGATTGGTTTGGGTGTTTATGAAAGTCCTATTTGTTTTGTTGTCATGCATTATTTCTCGGATTGTGGGATGGAATGCTCCGCGTATTCCGATTGGCCGCAGAGGGGAGGATTGAGAATGGTGGCGAGGGAGTTTGTGTTGGACGCTGTGCACATTGAATAATCCAAAAGAAGAATATTTAATTATGGGTATATTTTGGACCGATGTAAGTGAAGGCTAATACTCTTTTATCACAAGAGCCCAGGAGCCTTCATACCTCTCGAGTCATTCATACCATAATGATCAGACGTGGCGGTCTTATGGGAGAGAGGGACATGTTTGCAAATGGGGAGAAGAAGTTCGGCGCGCCACATTTCTATTTTGTCTTTGCTGAGTGATTATATGCGTAGGTGAATCTATGCAAAAAGACAACCTGCGATTGGTCCGATAAGAAGGGGAGAGTCGTGTAGAGAATTACGATCCAATGCCGGACAAGTATCCAGTTGATTTTGAATCAGCGGACGATCGCCGCCGAGATGGCCTATTGTAACGGGTGCAGGGAAGACGAACCTGGGCCTACTAATACAAATTTCGACACAGATTCAACAGGGATCGAATTTCAGAATAAAAAAATGGGCAGGAAACTTTAAGTTGATGTATTAAGGAGTTTAGATGATCCCGCCTTTGGCTGTGTTTAGGGGCCAACAAAAGTTGGTAAGTACCACTTTTGTTTTGAGATGTAGGGCTCCAAATGGGCAACCGAATATAATATGTATAGAAAAATGGGGAGCGACATAAGTTATACCACAAGATATCCGTGGATGCCTATGAAGCAATTGTTAAAGGTTCTGTCAACTACTCCAAGGATACCCGGTATATTGGCCCCTTGCCAAGGCAGCAGAGTCACAATTGGGGTTCCAGCTCTATAATTTAAAGGAGGAATTTAAACAAGGGTCTCTCATACCCATATGTGTCACAGTTAAATGACATATTCTATAAAGCCGCTAGCGGCCCCGTTATTAAAAGCTCGTTTTACTTTCTTGCGGCCGAGGTTCATGTCTTTATTTTATGGGCAGAAAGCTAGTCTCCACAGCCCATCGTCGGGGGGTGAAGAGCAGGGTGTCCAGGCCCACATAACAAGGTATTAAGCAGTCCTTGGAAACTTAGGGGTGTTGGTGGGGCCAGTATGGACAGTTTACATAAGGCGGGAGGCTGCCTAATGGTGGATTGCGGGAAGAGTATCAGTAGAACAAAAATCGCTAGCTAGGTGTGAGTCTGCACACTGAAGCTTAGGATTTTGATAAAATATATGTAAGATAGCCTCTCGGCTTCCGGGGGGCGGACTCCCTTATTTTGCAACTAATACTTGGGCCCCGCCGCTTTCCAAAACGACAGATGCATTGTCCTATTTGATATGCGCTGGGGGATGCAACTCCCTCATATACACTGAAACTGTGACCGCATTCGGAAATTGCGCGATGCGGCCATTCGAAATTAGAAACCACTCCATTTTAAAGGAGAAGATACCGAGTAATTAATGTGGCATGTTTCCAAAATGTGGGAGGTTATTACAAGGTAAGGAAACCGTATTTAACAGGTAATTAGTGTTGAGGTTAGTTAGCAGCTATTTTAAAGGAGCATTCCGTAAGGACTGCCTTTTTATTCTAGAGGGGTAAATACCCGAGGCTTGCCGTCGGGCACGAAAAAAAGCGAGTAAACTGAAGCGTGAGCTCAAAGCACCCATATACATTAAGAGCCAGCAACGTTTTCGTTGTTACTCTAGTCATTTGGTTTTAGTTCGACAATACCGTCCCGCCATTAGGGGGTACTGAAGATCCAAAGTGTTGAAAGGGATATCTGTATCATACGTGGTCTAGATATTCAGTTACAGGTATGAGATCATTTTTTTGGAGATTGGGAAGCGGGACTAGTATTCTTAATTGTTCCATTTTTTGATTACTCATGAAGGTGTTCCTACGTACAGTCCGACGAGGAAATAGCAAGGGGACGGGTAAAGAGTCTTGATTGGCTCCGTCGAGATATTCTTACTCATTGTCTCCCCAGGAGTAAAAAGGGCCATTAGCGGATTTTGGTGTGAGGTTTCTTTTTTGGTCGAGGCAGGTGGATATTCATTTCATATATCAACTACAGAGCAGTCGCGGGGTGATGGGGTAATGAGGAAGACTCGGTTGATTTGTCGCGAGTACGTTGAAGTATAAAACCTCAAAGGAAAGGAAAAAGGAAAAACGGGGAATATGAAGTTTACATAAGCTATGGTCAATTGAGATTATTTGAGAAATAGAATAATTGCCCCGTGGGCTTTGGCCCCGGGGATTACTTTTTACTATATTTTGTAAACATCGCGATTAAAAGTTCGAACTTTAAATTTTATAAATCATGCAAAAGTATTTTTTCTTATCTCTTTTATTTATGCAGTTTCATAGGTGTTTTCACAAGAAAAAAGATAAAATTTGCCTTTGGGCCCATATATCAGCAATGGGACACAAGATGCTTACTGTATGCTGGTCTACTATAGAAATGCCTCAACAATACGATAAGGATGGCAACGTTAAACAATAGGGGGAGTATAAATAGCACCCATTAATAGTCATTTTAGGAGGGTTGCGAGCCCGGGAATAACCCGCATTATAATATGAGTGTTACTTAGATGGAGGTTGGTCTCTTGATGGATTAGTGTTAAATGGTTTATCATTTTGACTCACCTTATTCCGTGGGTATTTTAAATATTAATGCTCTTATTAATTTGTGTGCGGTGTTATCCGTGGGTACTCGCAGAAGGGGGCACGATGTGTTGACATGCGAAAATAGTGGCCAGAAGTGTGATGGAAACGTAACCACGGTTTATCATCAATTCCAGGAGATTTTGGTGGCCAATGGCAGAGTGCTATTAGTTGCTTGGAAGTCTTTTTTTGGGTCGTTGACAAGGGAGCTAATTTGAGAAGTACACCATTTACTATCCTGTTACTTGAGGCAATCACGAAAAAGAGAGGAGGTTCTACCCTTATATATGATTTTATTTCGAATCCTTCGGGGGGCGCCCAACAGTGGGAAAAACGTTTATTACGTATTGCAGAGGTCGCTTGGGTGATGCACCTCTTTAGTAGTTTTTGGATGTGAGGGGAGCAAATTTCGGAACCGGAATTTGTCTCTGAAATAGAATAGTGACGACTTTTTGGCAAAGTTGCCCTTTTCGGAGTTAATTTTATATACCCAAAAAAAAATGGGGGTTGGAGATACGTTTGTTGGGATTCTGAGAATAAGGGAGAGCGGTTTTTGTTATTTTTTATTTTTTCGCATAGAAGGTTGTGGTATTCAGCCTGCCAATGAAAAATTAGAAAAAGTGCCTCGAGTGTGCCGAATCAGTACTCGTTAAGTGTTCTTTGCGCTGTTCTTGGAGTATTTTTTGAAGACACAGAATGTACAAGAGTAGATTTGTGTCATGGGGGGAAGTGGAGTCAGTTCATACCATCGTTGCTTTTAAGCACACGGTATGTGCGATTATAATAGACTTGCAGCCGGGGCCGGGGGCACCCTTGTACGATATGATTTTGATTTCAGAGACTTATAAGAAAATTCCAGTAAAATTGCCCGCAACTTTTGTAATGTCACGAGATTCGACAACGAAGGAAAGGGCCGTATGTGTGGAATCGCATTACGGGATATAATTATGGTGAAACTCGAATTTCGCAGACCATTGAGATCAAAACAGAAGCCAAATAATCGGGCTAGCGCAAAGTCCAATATGAAATAAATCATAACACAAATAGGGGATGCCGAAGTGAGGTGGAAAATCGTAGCAATGGGCGACTCGGCTGCTCAGCATGGGCTATACCGGTGGGGTCAGTTTGGACGGGGAAATGAAGAGAGGTGGCGCCTGGGCGAGGGGCGCCACTTGGAGGACTTGCCCTGGTAACTTCGTTTCATAGTGGTGCTCTCAAAGGTTGGTACTTGGTCCAGTAATAGGTGATGCTGAGTGTGCGGTTTGGCTTCTCTGCTGAGTTAGGTTGCGGCCAGAGCTAGAGAGGCAAATGATTCAGTTATGGAAGTGGTGTGGGTTATTGTTTTTGCCAGATAACCTTTATCAATGCCTAGGCGTTGAGCGCGGTCTGGAATGCTCTTCGTTATTGGCGGCCTGTTCGGATTATATAGGTGGAGGTCTAGTTGCTTAACTTTAGAATTCTACAGAAGTAATAGGGGTAAATGGGGCAATTTGACTATCTATAAATGGTTGCTGGGCGGACTAGTAAGCTACTATTTTTTAGTGGAGCAAATTGGCTTTTTAAAATGAACCCCCACCGCCGATCAGAGGCTTGCGGCGCTCTTGTGTTTGTGTGAGTCTGGTGTTTTGCCATGTTGTGGATATATTGCCATGGTGAAATATAAGAAATCTTCGTATATAGTTAGTAGCCATTTTTTCTTCTTATGTGTTGGTGGAGGGAGGGTATTTGGTTTTAGCTTTTTGGGGGTAGGCATTTTACAGTTCTGGGAAAATACATGGGGAATACCGTTTACATGTGGAATGTTTGGAATACAGTTATTGGGTTTTCGGGTGCGATCTGCAAGTGGCGCTATGGTGTTCGGGGAATCATTCATTTGGGGTATTAGTCCAAATGGCCTAAAGGAAATTCAAGTGCAAAAAAAAGTGGGGAAAATGGTCGCCTTTTCATGTGTAGTGCTCTTTATTCCATATGAATCAGTTATATAAGGAAATCTTTAACAAATAGGATGGTGGACATATTGCTAACGTTTAAGGAGAGTTTTGGCCCCCAGGAGTGATGGGCTCTATTGCCTCACCAAAGGTATACACATTTAATGGTGCTCTTGGTTTTTTATGTGCAAATGGTCATTCACTATCTTATTGGAAATTTTTAAAAAGAAGAGTTTCTCACAAAAAGGACGTTTGCGGTTACAGTTTTTTGCCATGCTTGTTGCATTACACGTTTGTGAGCTATGGCTGATAACGGGTAAATAATACTTGGAGGGGGAGAATGCAGGCTGAACCATGCATCTTGATGTGGATTAAAATATATAAATAGTTTGATTTTTCGCTTTTGCTCCGATTCAATGAGCATACCAATTGTTCCTCTCCATTTGGGAACATCTGGAGTAGGGGTGTGCGAGCCTCTCAAAACAAATGAATCTTAGTTGTAGGCTTGAGTAGCTGTACTTGTGGGTAATCGCTATGTTTTGGCCTTTAAATAGCCATAAGCGTTACATGGGATATGGGTGACAGGAATAGATTTCCTAATTAATTAATGAGAATTGTTTGCCTTGTTTTCGATGGGTGTAACCGTGAGAACAAAGAAGAGGGGTGAGCAGTTCACGGTTAAGTGAGTGGACTGGTGTTTAGGTCGGTCTCCCATTGGGAATATGCAGCTTGACGATACAACCGCTGTGGGGGCGACTGTTAGGGCATGGAATAGAATTTTGCCGCATTATTTATTTTGGAGACAAAAGGGGTGTCGATTGGCGCAAGTCGGTATGTTGGGCTGGGGCCTTTAGTTTTTCAAGTTTGTGAGACCCCTAACCATTGGGGGAAATGAGGCCCATTTTGGAATTTGGGATTGGGACACAGCGCAAAGGAACTGTCGTGTATTTATTCCTGTGTACGCTCGAACCTGTGAGGATCTATTTCGAAAAGGAATTTCCAAAAAGCAAAAAAAAGCCGTGGGCGGGTTGAATGTGCTCCATTAAGTTTATTTAGATTATTCAATCACCCCTCCCAATGTTTTAATCAAAGTTTTTTGAAGGAGAGTGAAGTACGGGGTTGTCTGTGAGATCGGGGGGAAGTGTTTCAGCTATTACTCTAGGCGGTTAATGGTAAGTTTTATGGGTTTGGAGGCTTTACAATTGGGGTGCTTTAGGAAACCGGGGAGTAAGGGTAGAAGAAAAGTGGCTGAGATAGAAATGATACCTACTCATATATATTTTTTTATTTATGTGTATCTTTATTATCTTTGCTATTTCTGTGGGCCTAGTACATTCCTCCTCTCTTCTCGTATGGATACTGCCTCTTGCTCTACACCTTCTCAATAATTGTCAATGGGGTGGCTTTGCCTCCATAGTTGATCTTTTTCTGGTTGGTGGCGTCTTAGGAGTGTTGTTTAGAAGTGGAGTATTTGGAATAGAAGGCCAAGGAAGTTCGATAGATATATGTAGCTGAAGCGATTCCTTCTAGCTCTCTCTGTAGTTGTTGAACGCTGAATGTACGGGGATTTAGTTACATTTGTTTACCATATAAGATTGGCGTGGTGAGAGCAGGTTTGTTTGGGTACGCGGGGGGGGAGCAGGGGATAGGCGGGTAGGGGGTATCGGCCTCTGGGGGGTGGGGGGAGAGGAGGTTAAGGTGAGCACAAAAAATTATTATATATAAATTTGGTACTGGGCAGAGAGGAGGCGTAGAAGGAAGTAGGGTGCAGAAAAATAACAATCATATATAATTTTTTTATTTTTATTCCTGCTTTCCGCGGGTTATAATTTTCGTTATAGAAGCATCGCCCCGCGGGACGGGGAAAAATGTAGTAATAAACTCAAAGGCGCTGATTACGTGGTCTCATATTGAATTAAAGAAATAAGTGTAAATTCCTTTTAGAAGCGACACAAAAATTATTTTTTTATATGTGATTTTAGTCTCTTTAATTACGTGGGTTTCGTTTATTTAACTCTAATATTTTTAATGGATCTTTTGTGATTTTTCGAACCCAGTAGCGGGGTGAAGGGGGTGGGGGGGGGAGGGTTGGCCGGAAACCCACCCCCGCCGGGTTTTTTTTTCTTGTATGTAACTAATTAAAGCCAACTAGAGTGGTATTTTAGAGGTCTGTAGAGGGAGTGCAGAAAAGATTTTTTTTAACGAAACCACAGTAAAAACCCCCGGGGCCGGGGGGGGGGGGAGACCCCCCCCCCCAAAAAGGGGCCGCCGTAAATTTTCAATCTCTTTTTTTCTCTCTTTGGCTGGGATACACACGCATGTTGTGAGGTTTTGATTTTTTCTCTTTTTATCCGAAAAATTTATATTGGAGAATTTAATGGCATCTTTTCTTCGTGGTGGTCTTGGCGTTTCTACCCTTTCTGTGTTGATGGGGGGTTGTTTTTTTCTGTGCGATTTGATTTTGTCCTCCTTGTGATGCTGGGTCTGTTTTTGCGCTGGGTGTTGCGCGAGCGCGATGGAGTGAGTGGAGTGGACGCCTGCAAACATAATAGATGGCTATAGGCTTTTCGTGTGAGATCGGGGGGTGGGGCTAAATAATTGGCATGTATTATGTCGCATGGGCTAATGGCTGCGTAGTTTATAATAAACTGAGATCTTCTCAGATTTATCTCCTCTCTGTATCGGTGACTAGTATGTGGGGCTGCTTTACCGCGTCTGCCTGTCGCGCCCGGCTTCTGATTAGCGGAGACCACGCCTCTATGCTGGGCGCCTTGGCCATCATTGGCCGCGTTGGTGGCGGGTTGTGGCGCGCGGGCCCGGGCTTCACTGCGGATCTTCCTCGGGGTGGCCGTTTTTGGTTTTCCTTTTTTGGGGGGGGGGCCCCCGGTTAATGGGCCAGGTGTTAGCGCCAATAGGGTGTGGTCGAGGGGCGCAGCCATCGGGTGATTCAGCAACTCCGATCCGCCCGGCATGAGGCGGCGATTGGGCGGAGAGTTGGCGCGACAGAAGGCGCCACTTTTCCGCGCGACCCTTGTCTTTCTCTCGTGCCAATCGCAGCGATCAGCGCTGGTAAGCCATTC
>Ga0163217_1087657_pt1 | contig 10555 bp, 15 predicted proteins | sample SynspAceP_FD_185933 | JGI IMG/M metagenome (GOLD analysis project Ga0163217, IMG submission 185933) | Saline lake microbial communities from Ace Lake in Antarctica - Synechococcus sp. Ace-P (PacBio error correction) | ecosystem: Environmental > Aquatic > Non-marine Saline and Alkaline > Saline ... | reverse complement strand
CGGAAAAGCCGATCGGCGGCGGAGCAGGCCCCCGCAGCCGCTGCTCAAAAGATGGCGACATCTGTCCTGCGATCTTGCGAGCAAGCATCACCACGGCCTGGGTAAATGCACAGTCACGTATGACCAGGCCTTCTTCGCCGCCTGTTCGATGGGGGAGGGCGGCCGCATGCCGCCCAGAACGATAAGATCTGCAATCGAGACCTTCTGTTGCCGGTGGCTGGAGCCGGTTGAATTTCTCTGAACACCTTCGACGCTTGCCGAGCACCTTGGTCAGATTCGCGCTGGGTCGTTGACGGCCCCCAACCCTTGGCCTGTTTCCAGCCGGACGCGGGGCCCATTGGCACCGCCGCGCAATCATGTTCGGTCCCGCGGGGCCGCAGGTGTGTAAGGTCGATGCGGAGGCCCATGCCAGCCTTTGATCCATTCCGGGACCGGTCAGGCCAGTCCGCAAGGATACTCGCCTTGAGCTGGGGCTTCACGTCTGGACCAATCAATCACCGCGATAATCCGCAGTGGGAGCGGGTCTTGCAGGAGGAAGGCTTCCTTCAGAGGGTACTTTTCGTTTGCCGAGGTAGAGGGCACTAGGCCCCATATCGCCGATGGGTTCAGCTTAACCAGGCACGCGCAAAGGCGGGGCGAAACTCATCAGAGAGGATTCGCGGAAAGCGCTCGGAGATCGCGCCTGGGGGCGGAAAACCGGCATCTTCCTTTCAGGGCTATGTCGGTGAGTGAACAATGATCGGCGCGTGCGCTTGCCCTCGGACAATGGGCGTTCAGACCAGACTGGCCGGCCAAAAGGGGGTGGAGGTATCACTGTGTCGCGCCCGCCGGGCTTTTCTGTCTGGACCATTCGATCCGAACAAATGTCAAAGTCATTGGCGTTGTGAAGGCGATGAGTGTTGGGCCTCCGACCATTGCACCCTCCAGACCGCTGGAAGACGGATATCCTCGGCATTGCCCTTGGCCGCACTTGTCTTCCCAGCCCAAGTCCCTGTTTGTTACCAAGCCTGCGCTCGTCGGATTCGAGGGCCGCGCATTCGTCCGGCATTGTGGGCTCCGTGCGCCTTGCCCAAAACGTGTATGGCGCCGGCGATCACGACGATGTCTCCATTCAATGCGTTCATTCGCCATTGCTTGCCGAAAGCCGAGCGAATGGCTTTTTGCGGCCGCAACGGATCGGGATTGCCGCCCGAGCCCTTTCCGAGCATTGACATAAATCAGGTCCCATCTGGGTCGCCGCGCAGCGGCACAATGAAAGATTCCCATCCTTCGTCGAAGCGGTCAGCGGCGCAGGAATTTCGTTTCCGGCCCGCCCAAAAACACCAGGTCCGGTTCCCAGGTTCACACGGCCTCGGCATAAACCTATTCGGTTCAAAGCCCATGTTCTCCAGCGCGGAACATTACCCGTATAGAAACCATTCAGGTCCCCCAGGACAGCTTGCGTTCCGTATTTTCTGCACTTGGATCGCCGAGACGAGGCGGCGCGCCTGTGTCGAGACTGAATTGTCGCGGCCAGGAGTTGAGCGGTTCGAACGCTGTTCGCCTCCGCCAGCTCCGCCGCGGTCCGTCACCGACACCCGGTAGGTGCCCGCACTGTAGCCAGGCCATGCGGTATAGAAAAAACTGCCGTACGTCTGCCGTAATCGGCCGGCCACCAGGGCTGAGATGGTGGTAAGGACGCTTTCGAAATCTTTCTTGACTGGTGTCGAGGTTCGAGCGTTTAGCAAACTCGGGCAGCTATACGTCGAAGTTAGGCGCCATAGGGGGGGTTGGCCCCCGCGCGGGTCCTGGCCGCAGCGCACCTCCAGCGTCCAGCGGTTCGGCCACCAGTTCCTGATTGGGACATGACCTTGTTCGCCAGCCTGGGGACTTCTTCGGGGCCTGGGGGCCCGGACCTGCCAGCCATGACCAGAGTGGCGGGAACCCATGGTCGCGGCTGTTATGCGCGAAAAGTTGATGCCGAAGTTTGCGCATTTTCATCCTCCTGATTGGCCTTCGTATGGGCGATCGTTCAGAGTTAACGAACGGTTCGCTCCACTTGACAGGATTCGTAGCGCCTTCCAGACGACGCCATACACAATATTGTATTTCCCCCTACCAAATATAGGAAATGGGAGATCGTTTGGTGGGGTTAGATGGCGAATCGCGTAACCATTCTCCGTCGTCGCAAGGCCGCAGGATCCCATGTGCTATTCCAGAGAATTTGTGCGACTGAATTTCGAACCTCGTCGACTCGCCAACGTCTCGAGCATTTTGCACGCAAGTCCACTCATTACGCCCAGAGGCGACCGATGACACTGCCTTTTCGGCGAATCCCAGCACAGAGCCCACACATCCATGCCCGAAGACCGGCGATCGAGGGACTCTTTGAAAGCCATGAGTATTTACGCCGCACATCCGCGATAACCTCCTTTCCCTCCGGAGAGGGGGACGCGCGCCGCATGGGCTGGACGTGGCTGCCAGCCGACTGGAGTTAGGGGTGGCAAAGGGTCGAGGCCATTGGCACAGGGAGATATGAGATTTCCCGCCCGCTTCCGTGGCCAACGCTGGCACTCAATAGCCAGACACGACCGCCGCCCTTGCCCCGCCCCTGTTTTGGCCGTGCGCCGTCATCAGTGGCTTCAAGAAAGTGCGCAAGCGCGCTGGTAGCGCGGCGCGCTGAGGCCGTGGACTGATTTCCAGATTGGTTCGACCGGCGGGCGGTGGGATGCCGGTGAGATTGCCCCGTCCGAAATGGCTGGTCGCTGTCGGGCGGCAAGGAAAGCTACGGCCTGCTTGGCGGTCTGATGGACCTTCAATTGGCACGAGCGCGCTGCCGGTGGACCTGATCGCCTGCAACCTGGCATCAGGGCCAGCCGGGTTCCCGACCTACGTGACTGCCGGACTGCGGACACGGACCGGCTCACATACCGGATCGAAGACGACAAGACACCTATTCCAGTTCGTCACCGAGAAGGTCGAGGCGGGGCGCAACCTATTGATTCCCGTCTGCTCGCGCCTTGCGCCGGGCATCCTTTATCGCATCGGCGCGCGCAGGAAGGCTGCGAGGCCATCGTGCTGGGTCATCCACAGCGGACGATGCGCTGGAGACGTTCATGGATGAATTTCGTGATGGCGGGCGCATGGCCGCGATGCCGCCGAAACTGCTGGAACGAACGAGGCGGGAGCTGTTTTCGTGCTCGCCCGCTGATCACGCGGCGGAAGGACGACCTTGCGAAGTTCGCCGGGAGTGGCGATGGCCTCCCGATTATCCCGTGCAACTTGGCCGGCACGCAGGACGGGCTGCAGCGCGATAGGCGAATAGAAAACAGATGCTGGGACGAATGGGAGCGCAGAAGCCCGGCGTGTCGGGGGGGGGTTTTTCAGGTCATGGGCGCATGCGCTGGCCAACGTTGCGGCCCAAAGCCATGTGCACGATTCGCGCAGTGTTCGACTTTGCCGGCTGGGCGATTTCGGCGCACGGGCTAGAGGCACGACCCGAACACCGTGCCCTTCTAGCTAGGTCTCGGACGGTCGTATCCGGAGCGTTTTACAAACCAAAAGGACGAGTCCGCTCGTCATCGCATACTGGAACGCGGCCGGTCATTCGGGCCGCCGCGCCAAGATCGGTCTGCACACATCTGGAATTTAGGCCCCGCCCACGGCGGGAACAGGCCGAACCAGACAACCAGCGCCATTGGCGCATCGAGGATGCGCTATTTCTTGGCCACACTTGAACATGCCGGACGGGTCGCTGGCGCCGAACGCACCATGTCGTACGCCCCCTTGAAGGGATCAGCCCGGCAACAGGAGTTCACGATAATGATGGAAGCCAGAAGCTGTCGCCCACGATCAGCGGGCGGCCATGTGATCGCGGCCGACGCAATGCGGGTAAGCGGCATGGCCTCTCCCATCGGCAGACGCCGGAGACGGAAACTCATCGCCTGTTTTAAAAATTCACGATTATTGTTCAGGCCCGTAGAAAGCCCTGCAGGCCGACAAAGACCCGAAGCGGGCAATTGTTTGGAAATCCGGATCAACATTTGTTTTCCCCCTCCGATTATGTGGTGGAACCTACACCCGATTTGGCGCACGAGGCGAATCCGGAACACTGAAATTGCCCTAAGCGGGCAGGATCTTGCCCCGGCGCACGCGCAGCACGACCAGCCAGATGCCTGGCCAGCGTCGTACCAGCGACAAGGGAAGGGCGGCGAGTTTCATCCACCAGCTGGTGGAAAGTCTTCGCGGTCGATCCAGTCCATGGTGTGGAGGGGCCCCCAGAGCATGGGTCATAGGCTTCGCCAGAGGCCCGTGCGCAACCGCTTTGTTGGATGTCGCCGGCCTGCGGGTTCGTCCAGAAGGTCGCTGTATCATGCCCGTTCAAAGTCGGCGCGCCACATTGGGCGCGGCCCTTGGCCCCGGCAGCCTCAGCGCGGGGCGGTCGTCGATCAAGGTCAGCGACCTCAACGCCCATCGCCGCCCAGCTGGCTTCGGCCACGCTTCGTTGGCCCAGCCAATCGTCGAGCCGGTGAGAGCGGCACGGCCGGTGGCCGCGTCGAACAGGGGCCTTGCCGGCAGCCGTCTCGGTCTCGTAGACCGCGCTGCGAGGAAGGGCTTCAGGCGGACGGTTCGCCACTGGTCCGCGCCGACCAGCCCGTCATCACGGCGAGGCCGCCTGCTGGCAACGTGAGGGGTCGCCGGTGCTTCGGCGCGCAGGTGCTCGCCGCGAATCTGCGCGATCGGAAAGACCCTGAAGAAGAGCCTGGACACGATCCACAGAGGACCTGGCCGTCAAACCAAAAGACGAGTGTATTGTGCAGGCGCGGAATGAAACGGGGGATTGGGCGGCATCGGTCTGGCTCCTGCAATCATCTCAACAAAAAAGGGGCGCAACCGTTTTCCGTCGCGCGCCCGAACTTCCGGATTGCATGCCTTGCCGGGCTTATTTGCGCCAGACGGGCGGGCCAGAGGCCGGATCTTCTTCTCGCGGTATTTACTTGCGAGTTCGGCGCGGCCGATGGACCATGTTGGGTGCACCTCGTGCGGGCCGCAGCCAAGGCGCCAGCGTGCGCTGGCTGGTGTAATCTGGCGAGCGGTTGTCCACTGCGAATACGCTGCGGCGCCGTGCATTCTGGATGGCCTCGTCAGATGATCTGGCCAGACGCGTTCGGGCACCATGGCCTTGGCCATCGGATCCGCACGGGCTTCCTTTTGTTGCGAGGGGGACGGTCCATGGCCTTGGCAGCTTGAGCACGATCATGCGCATGGCTTCGAATCTCGATTACGGGCACGCGAGATGATCTCGGTTATTGCCGGCCAAGCTTGACCAGCGGCCGTCCGCAAGGCTTCGGCGTCATGCGCGAACGCACATCAGGTTCGAGGGCGCGTTCGGCCTGGCCGATTGCGAGCCGCTATGCAGAGTTGGTGGATCGGCCAGGGCGAGCGGAGTTGCGAGATCTTCGAAAACCGCGGCCCTCGCGAGCAGCATGCTTTTCCGTTTGGCACCACGGACGTTCTCCGAAGCGAAGGTGCATATGCGCCATTCGGTGCATCGGGATCGCCCGAACACATGCATCGGGGCCGACAATTGGTGACGCCGGGATGGGCGGCGGCACAGGGATCTGGCTCTGTTGGGCTTGGTCGGGTTTCGGCATTCGGGCTGGGTCTTGCACATTGGTGATTCATGATCTTGGCAGCGCGGAATCGCCGGCACCGGAGATGTAGAAATTTCTTCACCATAGAACCCACTCGTTCGCCTCGAGGACAGCCGTCATCGACACGTTCTTGGCGTCGGGACGACGCATAGGCCCCCAGCCCGGCTCGGTCATGGGAAGCGAAGGATCTGCCCTCAAGCAGGGGTTCAGCCACCATTTCCTTCTGCGCCGGCGTACCGACCCGTATCCAGGGACTTCCATGTTGCCGGTGTCAGGGCGCGAACAGTTTCCATGGTTTCGGAGCCATCGGGTTCTTGCCAAAGCTCGGCGCCGATATTTAAGGCATAGTCGAGGTTCTTGAGGCCTGCGCCGCGGTTCATCGTCGGGCAGAAGAAGTTCCACAGGCCCTGGCTTCTTGGCTTCGTCTTGGCCTTTTCGAGGCATGTTCCAGGCTGGCCAGGTGCAAGGGACAGATTGTTCAGTCCTGCCCTCGCCGAGGCGGTGGAATTCCTCGCTCATCGGATTGACGGCTTTCCTTGATGAACTTGCGGACATGGTCCGTTTAAAGCGGGCGAACGGCCTTTCCGACTACGCAGGTCGTTCATGTTGTCGGCGCTGGGCATCAAGCGGCGTGTTCGGGTGTTCAGGGCATGTGTTTCTCTTCTATCTTTCTAGTTTCTGAGTTCTTTGAGGATTGTCTTATCATCCGGGGAGCTTGGGTCGGTCGCTTGTCTTGCGGCAAGGCCGGCGTCTGGTTCGTTCGTGCGAAGTGCGCTAGGCCGCGCCATGTCCCTGGACGAGCGCCTGATCATTCTTTGCAAACCGTTCTCGTCACGACATTCATTTCCGGCATTTTCGGCATGGCCGGTTGGCATCATTTCATGGGCGTCTGGCAGCGCTCGTGCCGGTGGCCACAGCCTGATCATCCATGGATCGATTCCAGAGATCTCGAACGGCTATTCGCGCATTTCTTCTGGCGCAAGCATATCGAGTGGCCGATCTTCCGGGCGCTATGCGCTGGGATCGATCGCAGCGGTCGAACTGCTCTTCGCGCTCAGCTGGCGCCCGGACCGCAGACAGTCTAACCTTGATGCTGGGCTGACGACGCTGCTGGTCTGGTTGCCCAATCGGTCGTCGATCTCGATATCAGAAGCGGTTTCCAGGCGAAGGCGCGGTTGTCGTGCAGGCGCTTGAACACCGTGGCTGGCGGGCCGGACCGCTGCTGGACCTGTTCGTTCGTGCGCACCGACATGACGCGCAGGGCCATCGGTCGCCACAAGGCGGTGACGCAGGTGCTGGCGCTTTCGTGAAGATCATATTCTGGAAGCGTGGCCGATATGGCGGCGGCCGTGGCCTTCAGGCCTGCCCCGGCCTGGCTGATCCTCGCGGCTGTGCCTTTGTCCATGCTCGGCACGACGCTGGGGCGGCAAGGTGCTGGAGCGCATGGACCGACGTCAAAACTTCAAGCGGGGATGAAAATACCTGTCACCGCTGTCGGCGCGGTCATTGCTGATGAAGGCCGCAGGCTGGCTTGTAGCGTCGCGGCACGGCGCGCTTGCGGAATGTCCATCTTCAGCATGTCTCAGAGGGCATTCGGGTCCTGGCCACGGCGTGTGTGCCGTTCCGAATGGGGACAATATTCGACTATTTCGTGCAACTTTTTATATTGAAACATTAATCTCACTATTGGTGATAGTTGTGAGAGCGCAGAACCTGCGCACGATTCGGACCTCAATTCTCCTGCCCGTTATCGAGGCGATCTATGCCGGCTTCAGCCTGACCGGGCGAGCGAGGTCCCTGCACATCCCCAGCCCGCGGTCCGCAGCAATGCCCTCGCCCGCTGCGTGTGCATTCGAGGATCCCCTGTTTCAGTGCGCGAGGGGCGCGGCGTGAAACCCACGGCCATGCCGATGCGCTGATGCCGGCCGTTGCGCGAACGCGTGGACGGTGCGCGCCGGTCTGGAACAACGCTTCCACATTTCGAACCCTCCCGATCGACCGCGCGTTCTTCACATCTCTGCACGCGATGCCGGCGCCTCATCCTCGCGCCGGACATGGAGGACAAGGGCGGTTGAGGACCGACAGCACGGGCTAAGGATCGCCTGAGCAGGTGCAACGTGGCCAATTTCATCGGACTTTCGCCGTCAGGCAGGATGGATCTCGCCATCGACGTCGCCACTGCGCGGGCCGGGGATCTGGAAAGCGTCGAAACTGCTCGCCACGCCTATGCGTGGCGTCACGTCCCGGACCTCCAAGCGCAGGGACAGGTTTCTGACTATGGAAGACTCGTTGGACGCTGCGCACGTTGTGGTCTCCAGCCGACGGAAGGCCGGTCCTATGTCGAGAATTGCCGGGGCAGCGGGTCACCGGATCACGGGCCGTATGCGCCTGCCCACCATATGCCCGCGCTGGAGATCGTGCGCCGGAACGCATCTGGTCGCACCGTACCGCTGCCTTTGGCCGAAAGCTCAGGCCTTGCGGTCTTGCCGCTGCCGCCCTGTCTTTCCGCACTTGCGCGTGTTCTCTACTGGCGGTCGCGAAAATGCCGAAGATCCCGCCCTCGCCTGGCTGCGGGATCTGTGCAGCAGCTGGCCGAAAGCCAGCTGAGGCGGGCCTAGATCACACGGTTGTCGGCGCAATTGGCGTCGCGGGTTTCGGCTGGCGCAGGATGCGGCTTGTGCAGGCAAGGGCCTTGCCTGGCAGCGCTATTCAGCCGTTCGCTCGGCCCATCGCTTCGGCATCACCTGGGTCTGGCGCGACCGGCCTTTGTCGAGATAGCCGACGTCCAACGGCCTCTTCCGGCTGAACAGCGTGCCACTGAACCACGGATTCTGTTCATGTAGAGCGGGTTGAGACGCGCCTTGCACAGGCTCCAGCGCGAAAATACCGGCCAGGACCATGCGATCTGGGTTTCGTTGGCGGCCGATCCTGTAGGGGCCTGTCGGCGCCATAGCCGGCTTGTCACAGCCGAGCAGGATTTGGAAGAGCCTGGCAATGCCGTGCCGGTACACGCTGCATATGACAGGGCATGGGGGGAGGTAAACAGGCCAGGCCAAGCGCGCCGCAACCCTTGACAGTTTTTGGTCACGTCTTCCGGCGTCGAGGCGCCATCAGCTTCAGGTCGAACCCGGCAGAGAGCGTTCCGGGGACCGGTGATGATGACGGCCTTGGCCTCCTTCTCGGCCTGGTCCAGCGCCGCGTTCAGCGAGGCCGCAATGGTCGGTTGATGGCTTGGCCTTTGCCATCATCCATTGGGTGATGACGGCGATTCTCGTTCGATCTTGGATGTGGGCGCTATGGACGGTCTCCCTGTTGGACAGACTAGGCATGAAACTGCCCTGGCGGGAAGCAGCTGACGCGCAAGGGGCCGCCGTCAGGACGGCGGTATTCCTCGGTTCGCATCGGCCGCGGAAGGGCGGTTGCGAACCGTCTTCCTCGTCATTAGCAATTTCGGCCAGGGCCCGCCCCGCCATCTGCAGCGGAATTCAACGCATCCGGGATGACCTGGGCTCGGCGCTGCGCGGCGCGTCGCGTGGCATGTTCATTTGTCGGCCTCGCGCGCACCGACAATCGGCACAATCGGGTTGCAGCTTTGGTTGAAGGAGGTCACATGGCGTTCTTGCGGCGGCAACATCGTCCACTCACGCAAAACAGGCGCGCCCATCTGCACCGGCGCTATGCAGGTATTTCAGGACCGGGGCGGCACGGCCCAGGAGACTGCCACCCCGCTGCCTGGGCGCTTTTGCAGACGCACGGCGCTGCGTTCCAGTGCGACGATTCTCGGTGTCTTTCCTCGTGGAGGATACGGCGCAACCGTCTGTCCGCACCCGGCCAAGGCCGCAATGATCACCATTGAACCTTCAGGCCCGAGAATCCGTGTCGAGGTGCGTCGCCTTCGTCGCTTTCAAGCCGCGACACGCGAGTCCGCCAGCTCGGCCGAGCACCGGATGCAGCAGCAGGACAGGGCCGGCAATCGCGGCAATGTTGCCCGATTTGTGGCCTGCATCAGAACCCCGGCCGCCGGGGCGGCGAACCACGACGAAGGCGAAATGTCGCGCCGGCCGCCAGCAGGGGCCGTTTCCAGGGAGGGACCAAGCCTGTTTCCCGGCAACAGCGGGCAGGCGAGATAGGCGATCAAGGAAGGCTTGGTGACGAGCAGGGCGGGCAAGGTTCGCCAAGGATCAGCCCCGGTTTGCGTCACAGCGGATGGCAGGTCGAGCCATGCGACGACGGGTCATGAAGATGACAACGCCAGCAGGAGGCCTTGACGGCTCGGAGATTCGGACTTCGTCTGGTGCTTTTGAATTCAGTTTCGCCCAAGCAGGGAGCCCTTGCAGACGCCCCCAGCGCAAGACCGGCCATCGCCCAGGCCCCGCGAGGCTCGCGGTGATCGTCGCGCGCCGAACCGTCAGCAAGGTCAAGCGCCATCAGGAAATTCCGTCCGCCATCTGCGCCGCGAGACGAAACCACCGGAACGCAGCGAAGCGCCCGACCAGCATGATTGAACGCGGGGGGACCGCAATCAGGTCCGTTGGACCACCGCCTCGATAGGACAGCGGAGGACCACTGGGCCTCCTCCGCCATGGCCAGGAAAAACCGAATGAAGATCAGGATGGGGCGGGACGAGGTATTGTTCCTGGAAACAGAGCACGGCTTCATCGCCGTTTCGTTCCGATCGGCCGGGTTGACGCGTTTTGCTTCGACCAGGATCTTGCATTTTGGACGGGATGGCCGTCGGGACGACAGGGGCCAGCGCCAGTTCCCCGCAAAATGATCGGCCGCTTCAAAGCAGGCAGGGCCCTTTTGCCCCAATTAGACCGCCCCGGGCCGGGAATGGGCCCGCAGGCGCTTTTTTTTTGAGGGGGGGCATTGGGGGAAAAAATTTCCTTCTCAAACAAATTTTTTTTTTTTTTTTTTTCCCT
>Ga0163217_1085794_pt1 | contig 10555 bp, 9 predicted proteins | sample SynspAceP_FD_185933 | JGI IMG/M metagenome (GOLD analysis project Ga0163217, IMG submission 185933) | Saline lake microbial communities from Ace Lake in Antarctica - Synechococcus sp. Ace-P (PacBio error correction) | ecosystem: Environmental > Aquatic > Non-marine Saline and Alkaline > Saline ... | reverse complement strand
TACTCGTGCGCCAGCGCAGGTGCGGCCGTTGTCCGAACTCCCTCGTGCCGCGCCGCCTGAAAACCCGCACGTCCACAGGCTGCCGCTGGTTAGTCGATCCGCATGCTGCTGACACCGCGAGCAGAATCGCGTGATGGACCTCCTCGCACTGGACGGTGAATAATTCTGTTGCTGCCGAGCACTGACCTGACGGTCGCGACGGCTTTTGAAAAGCCACGCTGTCTCGGGTTTGATGAGGGAGCCTGCTAGTTCGAAACTTCGCTTATCGACCGCGGCGGACCCCTCGCTCTCGAGGGAAACACTGCAGGCATGGCCACAAGGCCGGAAACACCGGAAGTTTGGTGACGCGGAACCGTATACCTCTAAGGCACTTCTGCTGTTCGGGCGGGGTCTCTTCCGAATCTGAGGAGCGGCCCTACGAGCTGATTTGCCGGGTGCTGTCGCGGGCGATGCCGGCCACACAGCCACCCCGGCGCGAAATATCTACGCCGCGTCATGGGGCCGACGCGTGCGGAACCTCTACCGACGAATCCCGATCGCGTCCCCTCAATGAATTTCGCCATGTCCCTGGCCACTGTCCCTCGAGACGTTCCCATACGCCATCGCTGCAAAGCTTCCAGCACTGTCGCGTGACGCGGACAGGCGGAAGTGAAGCCGGAACCTGATCAGGACAGGCGGGCCGCGGTCCCCGGGTAGATGACGGTTCAGCGGGCAAGCGGGCTTGAGGCTCCGATTGTCATTCCCCAACATGCCGCCCGATACCACGCTGTTGGCCCCCGCAATGCCGAGCGTGCTCTATGCGAACGAAGCAGAGAGCGATGTAGTCCCTTTCGTGGTTCTGGCTGCCAGGATCGCAGGGTGTACTGCCGATACGCAAACCTGGCTTCGGCGTTGACGCGGTGACGTCGCGGTCAACTCGCAAGAAAGACCGTCGGTTGCTACTATGTGGCCGATGGACCGGGCCGACGCGAAAAACGGGCTTACGCGTGTGGCTGAAAACGAACCGCGCACGCACCCGCGACGGGAAGGTTCCTGGTTATGCGCTCGGACAGGCGGCGGATGAAACGCAAGTTGAACCCAGCCTCCGTCCTTCAACATGCCCGCTCCAGGAAACAAAGCCAGTTCATCGTTCGTTGGCTGGATCCGAAATCGGGCTTCTCATGACGACCCACGATGCTCCGGCTTGAGCGCGCTTCCCAACCGCGCGGTCGGATCGGTGACCGGGGATACGGTACGGTTTCCAAACCATTTCCCCGTACTTCCGGGCTGGGCGCCTTGCCCGGGCAGACCGATTGAGCCAAGCCCGGCCAGCGTGCCGCTCCGCAAGCCTTCCAGATCGGCACGAGAACCCGCTCTCCGGTGCCGCAATAACTTACATCATCTCTTTGACGGTCTAGCACGCGATGCCAGTCACCTAAGGATCAGACAAGTTCCTAAGCCTATCCTACCAGTGTATTACGCCACACCAGCTCCCACCGGCAGTTCGCTGACTTCCAGTCGTATGCGGGTAGCAGCGGCACCGTGTCAAGATTGATTCCTCCCGGCTTTACAAGTGACCACAATCGCTGGAAAATGGTTACGTCTATTGCATTGTCTTTGGATCTGCTCTTTTTATGTGCAGCCGGCAAAAGAGTTGACGATTAGTGTATAAAATTCCCCTATAATAGACAAGACACAAAACACATCAGAAAATTAAAAATAAAAGGCAACAAAGAGACCAAATGACTCTCAATACAAGCTGAAAGACGAAAGGGAGGACCCACGCCTCAAACTTGCGAGATTGTTCCGCGCATCATCTAATGACTTCAAACTCGGCTTAGCCAAGACCGACCGATTTATGGCTATATTCGCTAGACACTACAGCTATTGCCTTACCAATAGTGAGTTCGTTTAGGGTGGTTCATAGGGCCATGCCAGACGATATGCTCAACTCTGCTCACGATCTTAATCCGCTAGGGCTTGTGGGGCGGAGCCAAACCATTGATACCCAAAACCATGTGCGCCTTGTAGAAAGCAAAAAAGATTTCACTTTCTCGCGAAAAGACATTATGGAGCGCACCCAGAAAACAGTTTTTACGCTCGCTGCTGATCTTTATTCGGAGTCCACAATCGACGAAGAAAAATAGCAATATCTCTTGGACCCGTAGTAAGGTTGTGCTAATATTTATTACGCGAAACGGATTCATGTTAAAACGACCTATCTCTCTTTTTAAAGATTCCGTGGGAGTACGAATGTCGTTACGTTCGTCCAAGTATATCAATGCTTCTTTTTGCAAAGGAAAGTTTGCTATGCTCATGCACAATTGCTTTCAGTTCTAGAAAAATACCATTTCATTCTGAGGTTGTGTTATGCATTTTTTGCGACTCAGATCTTTCCTCTAAGTTCTTTAATTGATAGGCATAAAGCCCCAAGACGTAACAAACCAAGCTTAGGCATAGAGAAATAAAACCCATAATTAAAAGAACACCGTTTCTCTTTGAAAGACATACATGAGTTCGTTGATACTTTCTAAACATTAGCAGACTTTTCCTATCTCCTTATATCGAACGCTGATATAAATAAAAATTTATTTGTAAAAATGTTACTGTCATCAAATAATTACACACAAGTATCTTTACACCAATAAAAAAGGCCGCCCAAAGGCAGCCTTTCATGAAAAAACAGAAATACCAGTGCTCATTAAAAATGAAATGCTCTTAGTTAATACCTTAACCCATCATTATTTCACACACAACAATTTATTTGACGTATACGACTCTCATATGCCCGAGTTTATTTTTCAATCACAATGGGACCAGTATATACCCTACTCTTTCGACGCAAAGTTAGTCATGGATAGATTCGTCATCAACTACACCGTCTCTTCACCATTGTACATGCGGTATTCCACATTGACTTCCAGTAAAATCACCGTTCATAAGGAACCTGTAACTAATCAAAACAAGCGTGCCCGCAATTTTAATATCGCGGTACCAATAACGTTCGTTTCGCTCGCATGGTGGCGGTATTATTCCCATTTATCACTTGGAGGTGTCATCTATTCCATGTTCGATTTTGAATTTTCGCTATACATTCAAAAAGTAAAACGCTCAGACAAGCGTTCCAACACCGTCCTTCCCAATCACCTTCTGAGCGTGGCGCGTTAAAGTAACGTATACTTCGCCGCTGCGTTTCTTTAAAATTGCATGTGCTTTTAATTGGATCCTGAGAAGAAATCTGCAGTTCAAAATTTAGGCTCATTCTTTGCGTTACAAGACACATCTGGGCTGTCGAGCCACGCGGACAGTTACCAGGACGCTCAAAAAGCAATAGTAAGCAGCGAAAAAAAAAACGTTTCATCATGGATTTTCATAACATCACCTAAAAAAATCGAGCTTATAAATAGCGATATTGAATATCGGAACACTTGGTATTTACCTGGCGAATCACAAATATTCGCAACGGCCAGGTGTAAATCGTCGCCTCGCCGTCGCTCTCCTCTGAACTTGGTTCGATTACTGCCACAACTGAATTGGATTCACTGCGAGCTTTCCAAGCCAAGACACCGAAATTAAGAGAGAAACATTCCGCCCCTTTTTGAGTTCCTTGAACACAATGGCGCGCTTGACTAACCGAAAGTAAACGTTGTTTGCTTACTAGGAAGCTCCAGCATATTCTTACTGTTCCCATTGATTACCCGCTTCTAACGCCGTCCCAATATGTGTTTAATAAAGGTCATATTCATTCAGAACCCCGCATTCAACGATCATTCCTGGCGACCAGTAATTTACCCGGAGTCTTTGGTTTTGCTTCTGTGGCCGACTATTTTCCTGATAACGGCTATTTGCAAACGTGTATTTCGTTTGTCATAACGGTCATTTCTTTCGCCATTACGTCATTAACCTGACTAAAAGTGCGGAAGGTAGGTTATAGCAGACTCATGATATAGTCAATTGTCTCTATGCCCAAAAACAGGTATCCATTAGGTTCCTCGCAGTATTTCGGACTCTATACGTTTTATCTCACTAGCGGTTGATGGAGTTTCGCGGTACAGTAAAGCCCTGTTTTTTAAAAGACGTAAAGCCACTGCCCACAATACTTAGAAGAAAGCGCTTCAGCGTATAGGCACTGAGCTAATAGAAAGGTAAAAAAGTGCGCCATGGGACTAACAGGCCACTTTTTAGATAAAGAAATTAACGAGAACGCTTCATTGTATGATTTATCCTTACATTTTTTGAAATAGTGTCCATTTCTCGGCTAGAAAAGCCCCAAATGGTGAGCACCATTGACCAAACACGACGCCACCAGCCATAGGGATAACCCAAATGGATCTGCTAACGCTCACTGAGACCTGCCAGATTCGCGCCGGCAAAATACTCAAATGTCGGGCCCGATCAAGCCCATTTGTAGCAGCCACATACTAGCGAAGGAACGCTTACGAAAAAGCCAACTGTGAGCAAATAAAAGTAGAGCAACACTGACCCGACAGACCCAATAGTAACCACAAAGGAGGCGAAAACTATTCTGAACTGGTAACATTGGCGCCAAAAAGAAAATTACCCTAGCTGAAACACAAGCACCACTCGCACTCATGACATGCCACAAGGCCAAAAATTACTCCGCGAGTAAAACGCCACTCCCTACGAGTGTCGCATTAAAGTAGCGATCATGGTTGCAACAATAAAATACGCCGCTTGTTCGCCACAAAGAGCCCAAACATTGCCAGCCATAAACAAACGAAACCATTACGAGCCTGAAACAAAACGCATTGATTAAAACGCTGCATGTCATTCGCCTCGTCTATTTTTTTGTTCAATAGAGAGCCGATGATCTGGCTTGGCCAAATAAACTGCCCAGTACTGATTCGCTCGTTCTTTAAAAGCCGCCTTCACAGTAGGCCAAGGTAGAAATCCCCACATCCGGCAAAAAACATACGTCATAAGCCCATTTCGCGACTTCATGACGCGCCTCATGAAAACGCGCCGCAATCAGCAAGGGTTCTTGCCATAATGCCTCTGGTTAATGTCTTCCAACCCTTATTAATTTGCCATTGTCGGTTTTTAGAGGCGATTTTATTTTGAGCAATCAACTTGATTAGATGGCCAAGCACCACCGGGGAGAAATGTAAACTGTTGGGTGGATAAAGTCCACCGAACGACGGAGCATAATCGATAATTACCGTTTGATTCCGCCAATCCGTAAGGCTTGAATGACCATCCACACCATGCGACTTTAATTAGCATCACTGCATTTCATTTGAAATAGCTGTCATAGTTATTCACATCTCTGTCCGGACGGCTCAATGCATTTCCGTTCAGAGAATAGAAACTCAACGAAACTCTGCCTGGTATTGGCCCTGGTTAGATCTCGCGTAGTTCTCTTCAGCAATATTGGAGGTAATTTTATCTGTGTAACCCTTCAGCTTCGACTCGTGATTTAGCAAATTCATTATTGTTCTTTAGGAAGAGTTGGTTCGTCGTGGGTTATTGGGCAGCCATAATGTTTCGCGGACTGTTGAATCGCCATGCACCCCAACCCGTATCCAATTTCTACAGATGATCGGGGGTCTTTGCTAAGTTGTGAAGCTTCTGACAATAAGGCGAATCTAATTTGTGAACAAGACGCTTCTTCCAAAGACGCCTCTTTTTTTGAGGATAAACCGCAGACGCAATACATCATTGTAGGATCAAGAATAGCGAGAAAAAATCATTGCCAAGATCGTAATGGGCCGAAGATATTTGTGTTTCGATCCGGTCTTTGCGTATTGGCGTTTAATCTATGAGCTTATTTGCTGCCGATACCGGCTCCAGAAATTGGGCCGCTTGGCGTCCATTTTATTTAAATAATATTAATGGTTGGTCCACCATGCAAACGAATCACCGACACACATCTCGAAAGCGGGACCACCAGCCCCTTCATATACGCTTTACGCCTGCGCCAATACCTGCTGGTTTAAAAAGGACATTCGTGGTAAGTAGAATGTCCGCGGGATATGAATGTGAGCGGATGTAATTATATGAACCTTTCTCTCTTCTTCGCCAAATAAGATGTAAGTTTTCGCCATTTTCTTCCCAAGGGTAAGATGACCGACTTCAAGTCGTTCTCTAACATGGAAATACCATTTTTTACGGCGCTAGGTTATCAAACCATGTGTTGTTTCGGTTTTGCTCACTTTACGATTATCCATACTGACGGGAGTTCATAATCTCATCTAGTCTCCTAATGTGTTTTTTCTACGGTGGTAGACGCGATGAGATAGCTTAGCGGTGTGAGTGAAAATAAAAAGGGCGGGCAAACATTCTTTTTTTTTTCACCCAAGAGGCTATAATGTGGCTTGCCAATATAAATTCGCACAATGCTTACTTTGCATTCGTGTCATAACGGGTAACTAAACAGTACCTTTGCCATTAGAGATTGGAACGACCGTCAGCGGGAATACGAGACCAGTGGATTAACGTGGCATCAAACACGCATTCTTCACCAGCCAACTCTTTGTTTTGATATGCACCCGCCTAATTTTTTTTACTAGGGCACATACTGCGCCAGTCATAAAATGATCCAAGGGATGAAGAAAGGAGACACATGCAGCGCTTTTACTAAATTGGATACGCTGCGTTGACTTGGTTTTGGAATCACACTTACAATACCATAAGGCAATACTTTTCGCGCCCACGTGTGTATTGGTGACTTCAGCCACTGGGCCCTGCAGCTTGCGTTTTCATTCAAAGCATTTTAATAGGATGGTTGATGGAGTAAAATGAAGCCAAATAACGACCAGTTAGTTGAGCATGCGCACTGAACCGGATAACGTCAGATCGAGACGCTTGATTCACTTCGCCTGTCCACAGCCGGCTTGATCCGGTAAGCAGAATCACCAAAAATAATCTTACGAGAAAACCTCTCGCTAAAGACCAAGACGTCATCGACCAGCCAAGGGCTTCATTCGCCAATACCATCGTCTAACTCATTCTAGGTCAAAGTACATCATTAAAGACTACGATAGCGAAAGGCCCACCATGACCACGAGCGTGAAAATCGACGGATGACGGAAACAAGATCGTGCCATGATAAATAGCGCTGTGTGGGGGTTACCGCTAATTGTACTTTTCAAAACACGCTCTGTCTTACCATCCATTTGTTCTCACCAAGTAATACCCAGTCCGTTGGCGACACGCACCACCGCCTCCAACAACCATCTTCATTGGATAAACCATTGCGCAATACGCTCCTGCAGAACCACGTATGTTTAACACCATTAATTTGTCTTGGCCCAACGATCCTGAGCGTTAATACCTTTTCCAACGAAAAAGTAGGGATGAGCGTACTGATAGCCGCCCCCTATTATATTTCGTCTTCGTCGATTCATGTCGTCTGATTCAACGGTCACCAGGTACGAGTGTCACTGGAGAAATGCTGCAGGCATATTTCATGTATAGTAGCCTGAGCGTCGAGGCTCTTATTCGATTCCGCGCCAAGATGATAATTCCAGCTGACCAAGCCAAAATTTTTTCGTTTCGGCAACAAAATCTGGTTAATCAGCTGTGTGCAGCCCCCGGACGGTTCGTTATTCGATAAGGAATTGGCAGCTGAAGCATCTCCTTGCTCGTTCTTGGTTGTTTGGGTCCGCTAACAAAACGTGAATGCTTGCGTCGCTATGACAAGCCGACACCACTGAAACGCACAAAGTTGCTGAGAGCCGACCTTTTCAAATTGAATCACGGAACATCATTGATCCGAACGACTGGACATGGGCTGCAATGCGCCGCTTCCCAGCTGGATTCTGTCTTTAAATTTAGCAAGACCAACGGCGTGTAATACGCCGATGATCCGCCTTTCAATCACACGCCACTGCGGGATCGGTCATTCACACTCAGCAAAAGCCATGATTCTTAAAGAGCGAACAAAAAGATCTATGAGAGATTCCATCATTTCGTCGAGTGGTCGAATGACAAATGGCGCTTCCATGCGGAACAAATTAATGGCTTGGCAAAAACGAGAGGCGGCGCCATAGCCCTTTTTCTTTAGATACTCACCTTAATGTCACACCTTCTTTTAATTGACCACTTTCTAAATCTTTGGATGGCTTCTTTATTTTTGAATCGCAAAATGTCCGTTCACATGCCAAGGAAACGAATGTGAAAAATATTACCCGAGCTGCTGGGCAAACAATGGTATTTAGGGATCATTGCCGCTAGCGTATTCAAGTAGTCCCAGTACGCTGGGCAGCTCACACTAAGCTCATTTCGGTCTCGCTCTAGAAGGAACGCCAAGCTCGTTACCATCAGACGAATAAATATTAGGGTTACGTCCAGTCATTAAAAACAATAAGCCCGTTGTCTTAGGCATACTGGTACGTCCTTACCTTCTTCAAACCATCTACCGTGGCGGTATGTCCGCATACGATTTTGCGGATTCAAAATACCGTTACATCATGCTGTTGTCTTTTTTTTTATTGCAAAAGATAGGCACTAGGTTAAGCCTGAAATCCCCGATCGGTATGAATCGCGCAATTTTCACTCATTGTCTCCTTAATGTACCGTCGTCATGTAACAGCCACGCTGAGGTTGTTATTTGTTGAATCCTATTTAGCTGGCCTGTTTTTTTTTAGGCCTTAACAAAAGAAAGCCATAATGTCGAAAATGTCTTCCGGCCCCACAATATGGTATGAACAATTCGTATTCGGATTACGCCTGTACTCGAAAGGGCGGAGTGACTCGCTCAAGCGCCGAATACATTCGATTTGCCTGGCGTCATCTGCTGACATACAGGAAAGGCATGGAAATAGGTATTGTTTTTGCCAGGTGCGCCATGGTGTGTCGACAAAACCGGGTAATAAGCCACGGTCCACGTCGAGCCCGAACTGCTTCAAATCCATTCTATATACAGCAGACGAAAGAAGGTATCGCACGGCGGCTTTGCCTAGGCGCCAATAAGCTTCCGCTTGTGGCGAAAGCCGCTTGAATCGCCCTGAGGACTTTTAGACGCCAAAACCAATAGAGACGCTGGCCCGACTTAAAAGCTAAGGCGAAGAGCAGCTCGACCATGATTTACCAACCAAAAAACGTTATATCCCCGACAAATCACCTCGACATCATCATCTTTTGCGCAGTCTGGGTCCCTGTGTCCGTCATATCTAAATATTCCACACGTGCGCGCCGGCATTTAACCAATTAGCACGTCTAAAGTAAGGTGTTGGCGAGCTCAGCGTTTCTCTAACCAAAACCCGCTTGCTTCTTCATCTGCGGTGATTCATCAAAGGAATAAAACGTAGTAAATGTTGTCATTAGCGTCCGACTATACAAATTCGAAAGGGCCACCTTGGCCTCTCCTTGCGCTGGGGCAAAAAACCCGCCAGCCTTCGGTCTAGATAACGCTTGGTTAGCGGAAAGGCAATTCCTAAAACTGGCTTCCTGTCAACCCAACCACCACCTTTTCCTGTTTGGTATGACTTCAACCTATTTCTTCCTTAAATCAGCATCGCTAAACGTTTTTTAAGCCCTTGGACGAACCAGCGGCCTAATAAAAGGCCACATCGTTTGTAGATTAGACTCACCGAGTATCTCCTCAAAACATTCTTCATGGTAGTAAATTGCGCGCTTCATTAAATTAGCAACCCAACTGGCGTTTAACCCGCGCAACGTTGTTGTATATTGGTTTTATTGCCTAATTTCGGGGTGTTTAACAGTGGCATATTCCATCTTGATATTACGCCGTGCTGTCAGGACCACGACCTGATCCAAATACTTCAAAAACGGACCTGCCTGTGGGATACATTGAACACACATGGCGGACAAGTAAGCGTTGGTAACTTCTCCGCGCCTTCGCAACTCATTTGGACAGGCGGGCTTTTGAACCCACAACATCTTCCGTCGTAAACGTGCGTCTATTTTATCCAGCCTGTGGATTGCTTCACATTCTTGATGGAATGCTTTTTAAAAACGTCTCTATCAATAAAGATTTCGCGTCCATTTTAGAGGTCCGTCATACTCGCCTCAACTTTAAACCTGCAACTGTTTTGCTTTTTTTTTTTAATAAAAGAGGGGATTCATTTCATATTTCCTCATGCGTATTATAAAACGTATCAAACAGACGGTTGGATCACTATTTTTTTTTTTTTCGCGATGCTATAGATCAAAAAGGAAAAACTTATTCGATAGACGTTATTTTTCTAATTGTTTTACTTACAATGGAAAGTGATCCACACTGGACACTAGGGCTTCGCGTAACTAAACCAAAATCGCCACCAAAAGCGGTTTCCATGACCGTCTTCCTTTCTGGAAGCCCAAATTTTCAATTGGAACGTCGACATTTAAAAAGAGACATTAAGACAAAAATATCGTTGATGGAGACGAGAACATTAGCGCTGGCTTTGACATGGTTTTTGACTCATTTGAAACCCTTCAATACCACAGAAGATTTTTCCCAAAAAAAAGGCCGCTTTAAGGGCGCACGGGCTTTTGGTGTTTTGGGATTTTTCCCCCACTATGTTTTTCCAAAGGAGTTGAGGTTTTCATTTTTGTTATGGCCCGCATACAACTCCCTCTCTCGTTCTACATAATGGCGATTCCTCTCTTG
>Ga0163217_1015568_pt1 | contig 10555 bp, 10 predicted proteins | sample SynspAceP_FD_185933 | JGI IMG/M metagenome (GOLD analysis project Ga0163217, IMG submission 185933) | Saline lake microbial communities from Ace Lake in Antarctica - Synechococcus sp. Ace-P (PacBio error correction) | ecosystem: Environmental > Aquatic > Non-marine Saline and Alkaline > Saline ... | reverse complement strand
CATTAGTCAGGTATTTAGGTCAGACTCAGAGGCCTTATCACAAAATCTTCGTATTGCGCTGTCCGAGCTGAATGTCAGTGTGAAACAGGCTGAGGATTTTAAGACAATGACAATGCGACGCTCTGACCTGGACACGTGGGGATCGGCGCTTTTGCCTGCTCATCTTTTATCATATCGGCATGTTCTATGTGAGCTGGGGGCTGGCATGTGAAAAAGCGTTGCTGCGGGAGAGGTGCGAGCCGCTCATGCGCCTGCTCAACCCTTTGGCGATTGTCGTTCTATTCCTGAGTTTCGGGCGCCGCGCACGTTTGCGATTGATAGGACCACCGGGCTGGGCGGTTTGGCTGGGACCGACAAGCGCCTGTTTCTACGCTGCTGTTCGTATGTTGGTTGTTGTTGGTTCGAAGCTTGGCTGCAGCTCGTCGACTCGGTGAGTCTCACAAGGATTTGATCGCTTTCATCGGGTACCTCACGACATTATTCGATCACGACGCGGAACGTGGAACATCTTTGGTATGTCGCTTACATCTTTCGTACTACACGTGCTGCTTTGCTGCCAAGAGGCTTCGCGCGGCCTCTCAAGCCGCATTGAGCGAGGCGTGTCGAACCCGCGCTTTCGCGCGGTCGCTGTTCCAGCCGTTGGGGCTGGGTGTCTGCTGCTCGCGATGTCTTTGCGCCTCACATGTGATTCGCCTAACATTGGAGCGCGTGTTTTTCCAACCCATGTTGACAGGGCGATGGGCCAATCCCCACAGCGTCATTGGTTGTTGACGGGTTGTGTCATCGCCATCGGCGGACGGTTCGGGACCGCTCTGCGATCAGGGCCGTTTGGGCGGCTCTCTCTCTGGGTATCGGACTGGGCGCGGTGATTGAGGTGTTGGCTTTGGTTTAACTGGGACGCCGTTGGGAGGCTTGGACTTGGCTGTGGCAGCGGCGGTTCGGGCGCCCAATACCACATCCTGATACCCATCTCAGCATAACACCTCAGCTCTTGCGCCAACCTGATTTACCATACTTAACAAGTACGCGTCATCTGCGCTGATTCTTCGCTTGGGCCGCAATTCTGGCGCGCTCAGGACGACGTTGGCGGGGACTGCGCTATCTGACTGGGCGGTCTTTCCCTATTATAGTTTTGCACAGACATCATTGTCACCTGTCAGGGTTCTTGGTAACCGTCAGAAGTTTATGAAATGTAGGGCCCGAGACGGCCGGTCGGGTGTTCCGGGCAGCGTAGAGCTTGGTACGGAGGCAATGCCATGCACTAGGCATGCGAAATAATTCCGCCGGCTACCCGTCTTTAGCGTGTCCATGTTTTGTGGATTTAAAGCCTGCACCAGAACTCCGGAGATCGATCTATTCAAACACGAGCAACGTCTTAACTCTTACGCCGCCAGCCCGGCAGGAGATCCGGAGATACTATCCAGCCGATTTCTGGCCTCCTATCAGAGAGGAACCATATGCAATATGGAGGCAAGTGCCATTGGTAGCCCGATGTTACGTTTCATCGGTGGATTTGATAGGTTGGATTAATTTTCGGCTGTGCATCGGTGGGGGCTTTAATCCAAAACAGTGTGGCGCAAGGACGGGATGTGCGGATTTATTCCGTGGCCCCGATGATGCAAACTGCAACAAGTACTTGGGTCGCTGCCGTTAGAAGCCCGAATATTCGGCCCCTACATTCAAAACTTTGACGGGTGAGCCAGAACCCGACAGTGACAAATGCATTGTCTGAGTCGCAAGAAGACCTAATAGGAGACAGGACCGCTCTCGCAGGTCAGATTAGCGCAGGTCCCCGCCACTCTCGCGCGGCCCAAATTGGCTGGGGCTCCAAGACGAGAAGCGCCGCGAAGTGACTCTCGGACGCAGGTATAATTGTTAATAACAGAGAGTCGGGCGCGAGACCGCCGCGTCTGTGGCCACAGCCAGGGTGCAGTCCCTCTCGCGTACGTGGGCTGTCACTCAGGGTTTTAGAGGCACTAAGCCACCATCAACACCGCGCCCCAGTCCGATACGTCAAGAGGAGAGGAGCGCCCAGAACGGACTCGCTGCATCGCGAGACGCGGCCCGACCCGCCGCCGATTTGGCCGATGACAAACCCGTCAACAACAAGTGACGCTGTGGGCCATGATTTGGCCCAGTCGGCCTGTCAGATCATGGGTGGTTGGAACCGGCGCATCCAATGTTAGGCGAATCAACATGTTGAGGCGCAAAGACAATCGCGAGCAGCAGACACCAGCCCAGACGGGGGGGACAGGATCCGCGCGAGCGCGGGTTCGACACGGCCTCGCGCAATAGGCGGCTGAAGGAGGCCGCGCGATGCAGCAGCAGCAGGCGTGTAGACGAGGAGTAAGCGACATACCAAAAGATTGGTTCCACGTCGGCGTCGTGATCGAATAAGTTGTCCGGAGGTTAGCCCGTGACCTAGAAAGCGATCAATCTTGTGAGACTCACCGGATCCTCGACGAGCTTGCAGCCAAGCTTGCGGAACCACAACAACCAACATACGAACAGCAGCGGTTTAGAACAGGCGCTTGTTCGGGTCCAGCCAAACCTAAGCCCCAGCCCGGTGGTCATTATCAACGCAAAAACGTAGGCGCGGCGCCCGAAATCAGGGAAATAGAAGCGGACAATCGCAAGGGTTGAGCAGGCGCATTGAGCGGCTCGGCCACCTCTCCCGCATTGCAACGCTTTTTCACATGCCAGGCCCCAGCTCACATAGAAACAGCCGATATGATAAAAGATGAGCAGGGCAAAAGCGCGACCGCAGCGTGTCCAGGTCATAGCCGTTTCGCATTGTCATTGTTCTTGGAATCCTTCAGCCTGTTTCACAATGCTGGAGCATTCAGGCTCTGACAGCGGCATACGAGGATGTGTGTGATGAAGGCCTCTGAGTCTGGGACTTAAATAGGGCTGACTATGGACAAAAGTAACCCGCTGAGGACGAAGGGGCTGGGACGGATAGCGTGGCCCGCGCGCGGAGTCGGAGAGCCGGTTATGAGCCAAGGCGTTACAACCAACAGACCGACGGCGATATTCGAAGCATGGATTTATTCGTGTTGGTCTTTGTCAGCCTTTACGCTTCTGATCGAAGGCACGACGAGCAGAGAGATCGCGAGGCGGGGTACGGTAGATCCCGGTGATGTTGCTGAGCAGTGGTTGTATACAAGCCAGCTGCTGGCATAATCGGGAAGTGATTGTCATGACCGCGCTTCATCCCCGATCTGGTTGCAAAAAAACGTTTCCGTTGGGCATGGCGAATTGGAAGCGACATTACGCGACTATGCGGGCTGGCCTTTCCTGCTGTTCACAGTCGACATATTCGTCTGATTGGTTCGCGATATCCGTCACGCAGTCTGGCCTTGATTGAGGAGCTGGTTGCTATGAGTTCGGCCTTGCTCCGTATTTGAGCCTTGGGCCTAGGAGATTGCGAATAGACCTTTTCACCTATCTGATGATCCTCGGCACGCTCATTGGCCACGCGGCAAGTCACGGCCTTAGAAGTAAGAACGCGAAGCGGTGCGTGAAGATGCACATATGACAGGACGCCTAACGGCTCAAAATCGGGCGACGTCAGATTTTCGTTCCCGCGCGGAATTGAGGTGTTTATGCCAGCGCAGCGGGGAAATTACGTCGAGTCCATACGTGAATGCGGACGCCATTTCGATTCGGCTCACCTGTCGAATTGCAAACACTCTTATCCGAAGCCGGGGGTCGAGCCCGTGCGACTGCCACCCGCTGCATCTGACGCTTGCGCGACCATTTGCGCGATGTCGGGCCGGGACCGATGCCAACCTGTCCCACCGGGTCGGCTCAGTGGCCGAACTAACCGGACTGGGCTGCAGGCGCTAGGCTTAAAGTCAGGAGGCTAAAGGGGGGTTTTCCAAGGGGGGAAAAAGGGCTTGAAGGTCAGGATTTCCGAAACGGCGCGATAGGCCTGCCCATGGCAACGCCCGTGTCGGCGCTTAGCCCCTGCGTCGGAATTGGCGACATGGATTGCGCCCGACGGGTTTGCGCCCGATACCCAAGGCTTGGCCTTCATCCGGCATAATCCGGCTCCAGATTAACTCGGACGAAATTAGCATTAACCATGGGCCAGCGATTAACGGTGAGCGGAAATATCCCGCGTCAGGATCGAAATCATGCTCGGCAGAGCGCTTGCGATGCTGGTGTTTCCACGTGGCCTCCAAATGGTCTCAAACGGTGTGTCCCAATATGCGCAATCGGCTTCACGCCATTGCGCCGCGGCCTTCGTTGTCGGGCCACCCAAGGCACGTGAACACATATGCAGGACTAAAGGCTCATCCGGTGAGCCGACGGCCTCATAGCCCCCGATTGGAAACGGGATAGGCGAAACTCGGACCTGCTTGAAGGGAACCGTCCGTTATAATAGACGAAATCTGTACCGATCTCTTTGAAATCGACGCCAGTCCGCACGGCAACCTTAGGGTAAACTAGGGGAAATCTTGCGGCACGGAGAGGTAGCGCCTCGCGCTGCGCTCGCGCAGTTCGTCACACAGAAGGGCAGAAGCCATATATAGCCGCCCACAACCATATGCGCGGCGCGTACGTATTGTTGCTGCCGTCCCGCATGTAAGTCACAAACCACCCCGTTCGCGCAGATTGTTCACCTTCACTGCCGTGCTGTTGAGCGGATTACGACACGGCCTTGACCGGGCGGTTTTCCAGTGCGATGTAAATCAGCTTTGGCTAGCACCCACATCCCCTCCATCGTTGATCCGGCATGGCGTCTTGGAATCATACTGGCGGGAACCATTAGCCGTGGCGAGGATCGCATTCCCGTCCGGGAAGGAGAAAAATATAGGGTCATCATTACGCCTGCCGTGCGCGGCCAATGTGTGCGGCTACGCCCGGCATGCGCCATCATAATTCTGGGATTATGTCGCAGGATTTCATCAATGCCGACGCACCAGAAACTCATCCCCCAGCGCTTGATTATAAATATGATTGACCTCTTCGGCGGCGGGCGCGGCCATAGTTACGCAGGAAAATCATCATAGGACGTCTTGCGCAGATCTCGTATGTCTCGTCGGTCGACAGGCCGGCATATAATCTCAGTCGAGGTTGCAGTCGACAATTCCCGCTTTGGCGTTATCGCTGACCGGCAGAATCGCGCGCGAAAGTCTTCCCATGGGCGTGACCCGTAACCAGGGGACCCAGCTGGTCGTCCCGATGTCTTCTGCCGTCAAAACAGGATCGACTTGGACAGACCTTCGCGTCCCAGAAGTCTGATCGACAATGGTGTGAGAAAGCGGTCAACCTCGATTTCCCGAGTCTTTGAATAACCGTTTGGACTTCATCTGGGTAATGACTTGGGGGTATCGATGCTTCCGTCCGCCAATAACGAGGGCGAAATTGCCGCCGACATCGAATTCAATTACGTTTGGCGATGGCCGCCAAAATTCGGTTCGTGCATTGTCGAGGGACCAGAATGCGCGCGTCGGGTCGGGGCGTCACGATAAAACCATGCCGCGCTAATCCGCTCATTCCCTGGCGCCGACCACAATCAAAGTTATAATATCTTCGGGTGCGCCGTGCTCGATCGTTATACCCGATACGACATCATGCATCGGTTCCCACGATTCCGTCATGGACTGCCGCGCAAACCCGTTTTGGCCGGCGGATTAATACCCACTCCGGCCCAAAGCGAATGTGTTCGCCCAGCCAGTCTCAAGCGCAGGCGTCAGCAGCCGCGAGTCATAAGCGCCCCGAGTCGCAATCGGAGCCCCATTGAGAAAGTCGCGTCGTGAAATCATGATCCGGTCCCCTTGTTAGTTGATCCGATGGGCGAAGATGGACCTGTGTAAAGCCACCAAACAGCCGCGGGCTAATGGGAGTTCAAGCAAAGGTTGTATGTGTGATAGTGGTTTTGAGAGAGGCTCATCATGCAAACCAAGTTTGTCGTTGCATCCAAGGGCAAGACGATCTGGCTCTATCCTGGCCCCTGAAAAAGCGCAGGCAAAGGTCAGGGAGTGCGGCTGGTGGATGTGCTCAATGTCGTTGAAAGACCAGTTCTATGGATGGTCTCGGGATCAAATTGGGGCACGAGACCTTATTACATCCAGACGGAAGAGACGAAGACACTCGACCGCTTGAAGTGCTGTTCGGTTGACGTTCGGCCCAAGGTGATGGGGGGCGATCCTTACATCGGCCGCGAGACAGGCGGACGAGAGCGCATCATCATTATTGATGCCCGGGTAAGTCGAAAGCAATATGGGCCTCACGGCTGAATCAAATGGCGATTTGGCAAGCTAAACAAGTGCGTTTTCGACTTTGCCGGGGCCCATTGTGACCCATCCGGGTCATGATCATTACGGTGGGCTTCCAAGCTGGGTGTTTCGATTTAATGCGAAATTCGGCTTCGACAAGGTCTGGCACACAATGGCCTTTGGAGCGGACGGGGACGAGTTTGCTGGGCGCATCAGACAGGTCCGGCAGGTATCTGACCGACTTGGCGCTGAAACGATGAAGATGCCCGCAATATCTAGGCGGGGGGGATTTTGTTGCAGTCCGGGGGACGCAAACACTATCCTAAGCTTGATCTGGGCAGCTTTGGTATGCGGACAGGATTGAGGCCTGCGAAATTGCTCGCGGTTGGACATGGGGTGCACGGGGTCGTGGAGACATTACCTACCGGGATTTTCCCAACCGACTTAGGTTGACGCACGAAGTTCGCCGTGAGTGGTCCGATACCGGAGCGAAGGCGGGCGGCCCGCTTTGCGTGGTTTGGCAGTGATTATTGGTTCGAGCGCGAAGAACACGGCAAAGGACCCAAGGCGGTCATTTCGGTTCTGGCTCAAGCTCGACTTCTGGTATTTTCAGCTGCTGGTCGGCGGCGACCGCAATCGGACCGGCAGAGGATTATCTGCTTGCCATTATGGCGGGATAAGCAACGCTCGCCGCGCCGCTATCTGATGCACGTCAGGGAAGCGCGCCGGGTCTGACGCGCCGATTATTGATGAAATGCTGTCAACGGCGCGTCGATTGTAATCGGACGAATTCCCGGGCCGTCGAGGCCTTTGCCTATGTTGTTCTCGTCCGGCGATGAAGAAAAGCCACGCGGCATCCGCGCCCGACCTGTTGTGCAATTGGGCAAAAAGGCGGGCGCGGTGACGCCCAATGATCTTCTGCACGGAGATCCTACGCTCAACTCGCGAAAGCGGGTTAAGGAGGACTTCACGCGGCGGCATCGGCTTTGATCGAGATATTCAGCGCTCAAACGTGGACATCGATACGATAGAAAGATGTGATGCGGGACGCTGCGGCAAGAGCGTACGGCCGCAAAAGGACAAGATCGAAGGGACAGTCGCGCGCTCCAGAAAAAGCTGCCCAAAACGCAATGTCGGCGTTTACGGCGCGATTACGCTCCGAACCGATTGGCCCACCGCCAGGTTGGAATTCAGCTTATGCTGGAAAAAAGCCGCCGCGGTTATAGCAGCGTTGGCCAAGCTTCCGCCTGGTACATGACCCTGCAGAACAGAAGAAATGTGGTACTTCCGCCGATGGACGACGGTGCACTAAATCTTAAGCTATTTCTTCCCGGCCTTGCGGTCGCGCGCTTTCAGCAAGCGTTAGTTAAGCCGTAGCGCGTTGATCTTGATAGAAACCCGCCTGCATCGGCCTGATCATGACGTCGGTCTTCCTCGAAGGTGACATGTTTCTGGTGCTGAGGATAGGGGAGGCGCGCCGATGGACATTACGCAATTGCCCTTATAGAGCTTCAGGCGAACAGTCCGGTTCCACGCACGTCTCTATATCCGCGCCCATCTTATAAGCTGGCTTGCAGCATTTCGCGGTCAGGCGAGTTACGCAAGAAACCATTATAGATCAGCTCGGCATATTTTCTCGGCGATCAGCTGTCTTCTCAGATGCATCGCGGCCCCTATCCCAACGTTAGTTGCTCATACCGCTGGTTGCTGCCGAGTGCGTGAGCAAGTATGGTTCTCGCCGTGCAGTTTCATATACCCCCGCTGATTTCATCGACAAAACCGTTTCCATGCAGGTCGGGCGGCAATGCCGTTGGCGCCCCGCCGAGCCGTCTCATTCCGCAGCTTAGTCAGCAGCGTCGCCGGTGCTCATCGGCTCGGCCGTCATATATGGGAAGGGACGGCATCACCGGTGCAAAAATCCGACCGCAGATAATATTGGTGCATCCGGGGCGTTACCTTTGGGCTGACCGCCGTTGATAGATAAAATCGGAGCTATCGTCTTTGGATCTTCTAGAAACTTTGCCTTCAGAGGATGTGTCAAACAGATTGGCATCGACCGAAAAACGGCGCTTCGCCGCGCTCTCGGTCGATGCGCGACTTCTAATTACCGTTGCGTTTCCGCATATTTCGAGCAGCTTGCCCGTGCGCGAGGTGATGATCCCATTTCGCGCACGGCCGCGATCACTTTAATGTCCGGGTTCTACGCGGCTAATAGGCCAGTTCGACCGGACCTGATCATTCCCCTGCCGGTTGCGCCGTGACAAACGGGGCATCGGCTCCGGCCTATGCGCGATTCTCGTATCTTGGCGTTTGGAGTCTATGAGCGGCGCTTGGCGATGACGCTGAAGCAGAGAGCCCTCATAAACCGTATCTGGGCGGAACACGGAAAAATACAAGTTCACGCACCAAATTTTCGCGCTAAATCACAATGTAGATTGTTTTGACCGCTGCGGCTTCGGCTTTGCGGCGTGCGGGTTCCAGCTCTTCGCTTTCCCAGAGTCGGCCGTGAAGGTCACGAAGCTTCGCAGCCTTTCTCCTCCTGCATCCATATTCAGGATGATCCGAAGTATCAGGCCGCCGGAAATAAGCTTAAGAGAGGACGACTTTTTGGGCTTGGACATGAAGAGGGCCTTCACACGAAATTTGGCCGCGCAGATATCTAGGCGGATGAGCAGAGCTTTCAAAGGCGCCTGTAATGGCAGGAGGTGTCCAGAGCTCAGGGTTGGCTTAGGATCACATTTCGGACACGCCAAATTGATTGGCGCGGGCGCGGTCATGGTTTCTGTCTGGGATCACGCTAGATATGGCGGTCATGGCTTACCTTCCTCCCTACCTATACAGGACGCGGATGATTCCTGACTTTGTGACAGCGGATCATGGCGGAACATTCTCTCGCGCTGGTTGGTGGCGATGGGGGATCGCCGCACGCATTTTACCATTTACTGTTCAAGTAATGACGGCGCGGAAAGGGGGCGCTTTATGGACCATCTTGCTGCGGAGAAATCGATTTGTGACAGCCTTGACGGACGTTCGGAATGGGATTGGCTGTTTTCTCCGGGCCGCATGGTCATGTTGTCGGCTACGGCTTTATATGATATTCCATCCGGCCAAAGTGTCCACTTGGAATATACATCGGTTCAAGGTCCCGGGGCCGGTTTTGTGCAGTTCTTGCCGGATCCCGATGTTCATTCCGCTTTTGGAGGAGCTGAGCCGGGCCTATGAAGGGCGGATAGCGTGTGGGTCGGTGTTCTGCATGCGCCCGACATTATGTCACGCGGATTCGCGCTGGACATTCATCGCTCGCGTTTAAGATGGAGATCAGTAACCATTCGCGGCTTTCCGGAAAATGTCCGGCAATAAGAGCCCGGCTATACAGAAACGTATTATTTGACGCGGCCGCCGCTGGGGCGAGGAGAGCCGTTCGGCTGACGAAATGGAAGAAGACGATCTTTGACTAGTTTGTGCTGAGTTACGACCTTTGACGGGATGATGTCCGCCACAATCCGATTGGGCATGATGCAAAGCCAAACGCCTTTTCCAATACGCCGATTGTTTGATGCGGTGAATTGCGCGATGGACCGACGCCGGACAGTGAAGCCAAGAATCATCGGTTACGGGGTCGTGACGCGGATTTTCTCAGCAGGAATAACATCAAGAGTTTGATGCTGGGCGGCGATTACGGCGATTAACAGCTGGTCACGCGGCTCGGAATTTGCCGTAGGACGTTATGATGGGAAACGCAGCAAACCGTTATGTGCGGCGGGCGTTGCCATCATCGTCAGCGTCGAGGGGCATTTCCTGTGTTCTCGCCGCTGATTTCTCCGCATTGGGCCTAAACAGCCACGTTCCAGCGCGGTTTGCCAGAGACAAGCCAAGGCCTTCCCATGCATAATTTCGGGCGCGAGTCTGGTCGATGCCTCAGATTGAACAACGCAATTTCTCCTTCGGGCTTCATTAATGGTTGAAATGTTGTAGCCCGAAGCGGCAGGTCGATGGCGGGCTATCCCTTGACGAAGCGACAGATGCATGTCGATGCGGCCATCGCCAAGGCGGTCGGTGGTTTTTCAAAAACAGTCAGCCTTACAGCGTTTGCGATCAATAAGCCCGTCATTGAGGCCATTCAAAACACTGATGCCCGTTTTGAAACAGGGGCCATTGAGGACGATCTCGACCTCAAGATCGGCTAACCCGGCTGCAACGCCACCTTCTTTTGGATTTGGCCGGATGAAACCCTGTCCCGCGGCTGTCGGTTTTGGCGATCCAGCGGCGCCCCTGCGTCTGGTCTTCTGCCACGCCAATGGCTTTTAATGCGCAGGAGCTATAGGGCC
>Ga0163217_1008144_pt1 | contig 10555 bp, 7 predicted proteins | sample SynspAceP_FD_185933 | JGI IMG/M metagenome (GOLD analysis project Ga0163217, IMG submission 185933) | Saline lake microbial communities from Ace Lake in Antarctica - Synechococcus sp. Ace-P (PacBio error correction) | ecosystem: Environmental > Aquatic > Non-marine Saline and Alkaline > Saline ... | reverse complement strand
TATCTTCAAATTCGAATTTTTGGCGTTATCTGCTGATTTTTTCATACAAGCACTTGTTCCGAATTTAAGACTTCAGTTCCCAAGAACCTAACCGCATCCCAATCCATAGCATTCCAAACTAAAAGCTGGTGTCTTCTTAAAAGTAAAACGATGCTGGGCTTTAGAATCCTCCAGGGGGACGCTTAAGGTGGGAGCAAAGCCACTTTTGATTTTATCTCAGCAATCCACTTGGTTTATGTTATTTCAGAATTTCACCGAAGGAATTACTAGTATAGAGCTTGCTTTGGGTCTATTTTCTGAAGTTTTATGGCTCTTGAATTTCGGGAAACAACAAACATGGATTTGCTTCGATCTTATCAAATCAGCAGATTTTAAATTCAGATCCCAAGAAAGGCCTCTACTTTGTCACCAACAGCCCTGGCTATTCGGAGTCAGAAAATCAAACCTTGTATTCTGGATCGTGCTTTTGAAGATTCAGAGAAAATCCGAAATGGGCAATTGCCAGAATTGATTTTGGAAAGCATACTGGCTTTTATCGGTGTGAAAAAAATCCAAATCCGATTAATCGAATGAAACGTAGGCCAACGGTTTTTACTAAAGGAAAACAATCAAGCACTCAAAAGCTAAATCTGAATTTGAGTGGCTTTTGATTTGCTGTTTTTTGGAACCTGATTGTGGAACGTTACTTAAGCCTTCAACAAGGGAATTTGAAATCCCTACATCCATATCGCCCGAATGAGAAGCAAATCGTAACAGTGATTTTACTTAAATCTAGTTTGATTAGGGATTTAGTCTGGCTGGATTGGTACTGGGTTTTGGGAGCCGATTCCCTTAGCTAGCCTTTGCAGGAATCGGATTTTGGGATTAAGCCTTCTATTCTTGGGAGGTTTTTTCCAATCACAGGAAAAGCTCAATTACGTTCATTTGCATTCAACATGCAAAAGGGCTTGGAGTTCCCAGTTTGGAATTACTGGATAAAGTCATTTAAATATTTGCTGAGCTATTGGCAAATCGAGCGGATTGAAGCTCAAGTGAATTCAGAGCGATTGGGTTGGATTTCCGAACAAGCTGCCCCTTTCGTTTTGCTTCTACTGCTTACCTTTGCTTGTCTTTGAGTTCTCGGAAAATTCAGTCCAAATTAAAATCTTTAACTATCGTAAAAAAACTGGAAAAAACGAAAACCTAATTCTTCGTTCCAGATTCACTGAGGAAGTCGCAATTTCTTTAGATGAATTTTTCTTAAAATCAATTCCACTGCCTACACAGGAATTTCCGAAACCACCAAAATACCCTTTCAGATTTTCTTGCTTTGAAGGATCTCGAATTGACTGGTCGCTTCAGCATAATTTCCGATCCGAATTTTGCAGGTTTTCCTAATCAATTCTCTTCGAGATTCCTCTGGCCTAAATGATCGATCCACTACGGTTTTCAATTATCGATCCAGGTAAATCTTCTGGATTTATGCCATTCAAGCGTTAAAGGAAGTTTGCTGGTAATACGGAATCCGCATTTTTTCAAGTTTGAAGCTATTCCCGATTTTGGCTCCGATTAATGTCACGTCTCAGAAAAAGAATTGATACAGCTATCACTTTACAAGGACGGTTACTAGCCAAGAAAGTAGAAGACGGATGGTTAAGTGATGATTTTTGGGGCCGAAATCTATATTTCGGTAGCACTTTCGCTCAAGGGGTTCGGGAGAGAATGTGAAGTTCCGGGAAACCTCGAATTTCCCATTCGAAAAAGAACTTCAAGAAAGCGAAGCTTTGATTGAATTTGGATTTAAAGCACTGGATTTTTAAAACCTGGAGATGAAATTGTATTACTATTGGCGGCTATTGATAACAAAAAGACCTGAGCCAAATTTTCAGATCCAGACACCTAACTTTCTGAATTTTGTGAGACTAGCACAGGCATGACTGCAGGAGCAATTGATGGTCATGGCCATTCAACGTAATGCCTGATTATTTTCGCTTCGCAACGCAGATTATTATTTGATACGGAGAAGCTTCTTGCCTCCAAACGACTCCATCACCAGAGCGGACTTTCATGGTGCTTCCAATGAAATGGCTCACCGATCAAAATTACTCCGCTTTGCGCTATGGACAAATTTAGCGAAGAGTTTGAAAATTCGGCTGGCGGTGGTGCCCATGGAAAAGAAACCGATCCGACCGATTTGTTTGGCAGGATTTCCGGCAATGATCATGGATCAAGAAGAATGAGGGAAGCGGGATTGGCTAAGCAAAGCTCCTACTCTCCTGAAAAGGTAGAGATACACGAGGAAGCATTCGAATGCCGATGCATGGTGGGTTGGGAGGGATTCTGATTTCTATCTGCAACACTTCATGAGATGAGAAATGAATACCTACTTACGAGGCTTCAACTAAAAATATGGTTGAAGATGGCTCTGGAACAAATTGTTGGCAATCGGAGCATTTATTTTGAGACTTTTTGAACCAGAGAAAGCTTTGCCCTATCAGGAGGAAAGCCTTGGAATACTTAAAGCGGTGAACAAAATCCCGCGTTGTTGTGAAGCGAACGGCATTACGATTCACCTCCAATTAAGGAAGAAGAAAAGCGATTGTCTGGAAAATTTGGGAGAAGCTAAGATTGTTCAGATTAGGAAGGAGCAAGTTGCTAAGAAAAAGCTGATTGCACCTTCTTGCTGCCGCAGTTTTGGGGGCATGCTTCAAAAGCCAGTTTGGGATAGCTTACGCATCAATTGAAAGATCAGCGATTTAGGGTTCAATTATTGGATCAGCGAATCTGTACTATTTCAGGGATTTCGGATTGGTCATGTCTTGCTTCATCTTTCAGGAATTGGAAAAGGGAATTTTAAAGAGAAGAAGACAAGTCAGTGCTATTACAAAAAAACTTATCCACTGCTTAGCTTCCAATGAATAAACTGACGCTCCTTTCAAGCAGAAAAAGAATTACAGCAAAGCGTTTTGGAGCAAACTCAACTGATGGAATTTTGAACGGATAGTTCTCGCCCGATTTTTGTCTGGATTTTGGAGGTTGTCATCCTAGTTGTGATTTGGGCTTATAGCTTTTCGGATTCGAAAGGGATTTTTTCTCCTGCGAAGAAAAAGTGGTAAAGCAGTTACTGAATAGTTATTCTTTTTGGGATTGTTCGTTTTTTATAGTAATTCAGCTTGGCAAATACGAGCAAAACTGAATCCTGTTTGTCATTTCCGAAGACTTGGAAAAAAAAGACAGCATTAGATTTATTGGAAGGACAGTTTAGGGGGCAGAACAGAAAGGTAATTTCTATTTCTGATTACATCCAATTCGGATTCTGTTGATCTTCTTGGTAAAGATTTCTCAAAAGGCATTTCGCTATGGACTTCGATTCAAACTGCTATGTTGAATTGGATTTCCCAAATCGGATTTCCAAGAGTTGGCGTTTTATCAAGAACTATTAAAGGAATCTCCGTCAGGGAAGAAAGCAAGAAATTCCAAGGAAGGATGCAGCTTAAGAGGGGTTTCGATACTGTCGATTTCACAAGCTGGAAATGAATTGGGAACCCCAAGTTTCTGGAACGAGATCAGGAGACTTTCAGCTCCGATTTTGGCGGCTTCTGTTTTGGAAGAAATGAGTTGAAATCAGGATTGATAAAGCAGCTTTTGCGGCACAATTCACTCTTTGTTACGCCTGCCAAGCGATTGAGTTATCAACTTCAGGTTGGCTTTCCCAATCAGAATTTCGCACTTTGGCAGGTATGTTTGTTGGGAAAGGAGCGCAGGTTCAGGAGGAATTCAGCTTTCTTAGAATACTGAAATTGCTTACTGAGAAACAGCCCCTGGATTCGGTAGACGTATTTATTCATTGATCCGAGTCAGATGAGGACTCAAGCTCAAAAAGCAAGTGATAGCGAGAGTGCTTCGTCTACTGTTGATCAATATCAATATCTTGAGGCGAGCTAAAAGTATTAATCGAGCATTTTGGACAAGGTTTGAAGTTTTCAGAAGAGTTGACTCGAAGTTCAGGTTTTGGAGAATGGTTTGGGAAGCTTTGCCTTTTGAGTGGAAAGCAGGTGCGATGTCAGCGGGTTTGCTAGCAGAAGATGCAGTGGTAAATGCAGCAGATCGGGATTCCTAAAATCGGACGTGAGGCTTTTGAAGACTAGTTTTCCTTGCATCAATCGGGGATTCCGTAGGTACGATAAATCTGGAATCAGATTTTGGGAGAGCTTCAGCCTGAAAATAAGCACAACTGGGAAGGATTTAAAATCTCCGTATCACAAATCAAATCGTGGCCCAATAAAATTCAATGGTTGAGGATTCGCTTCCATCTTTGGATTTGGGATCTATCAATACGCTTGAGTCAATCGCTAATTAACCAAATCTAAGCAAATAGAGTGGCTTAACCAATGAGTTCAGGTTGGCAACAGATTAAATCCTGAATTAGAATTTTATGTTAAATGAGTCGTGGATTTCCCTAGTGTTTTTGCGCAGCAGGAGCGAGCTGATTTTTTTAAAATCAAAAGTTTGGCTTGTCTTCAAATCCTGAGAGTCTGGGCAAAAAAAATCAATCCCGTTTTGGACGTTTGGGGAATTGATTTTCGTCTTACTACTTACAATGCTTGGGTCGAACCAAAAACTCGGAGATTTTGATCTTTTGCAGCCCTTTTTTGTTTTTGAAATTAATCACATCGCACATGACCTTCTCGAAATAGACTTTTAGCTCCTTGATATTTCTTCGTTGCTAACATTGATTGTTAGCATGACTTTGGTTATAGTTCAGCATTCCTTTGGAACGGTTCTTTTGTTTGTAAGGAAATTTCATTTTTTCAGCCATCTTTGAGCATATTCCAATTCAATATTTATGATCTCACTCGTCTGCCAAATCCCACGTAACAAAAATTTCCCTTGTAGGAAAATGCAGTTCCGCATCGGGGCCTCTGGTCTCAGGACTTAAGAAGAGTTGATATTTCTTTGATGAGTTGATCATCTCAAAGATTTCCTTTCAGAAGTTCATCACTCCAACATCCAATAGATTTGATTGCTGAAAAAAAACTCTCAAAAAGCGACGGATTTCGCAAAGTCCTTGATGGCTTGGCACCAAAGTTATCAATTCGATTGAATTCAGCTCCGTCGATGGTCCCATCTGATCCGATTCCCAAAAAAGATTCCTTTGAGGTGGATAAATGGTTTTTCTGTTTGAGTTGAAGTTGCCATGATTCTTTTTTCCAAAAGATACAAAATCCAATAATTTTAGCAAATACCCTATGCAGGGTAATCTTTTAAAAAAAGGTCGAAATTATCTGAAATTTAAATGTAAAAAAAACTGTCCGCTAACTGGGCCTTTGGTTCAACCTAGAGGCTGCTCAGTTAGAAGTTCATCGAAACGCCAAACATCTTTATTAGGAGCATTTATTGTAAAAAATGCGGTCCCCAGTCGCATTTGCTGATTCTAATGATATATATGCTTTTAGCTCAAAAACCATAAAAATGTTATCCATGGTAATGGGCAATCAGGTCTTTGAAAATAATTCCGGGGACTTAAGGTTTTACAATCGGGAGCTTGCCTATAATCTTGAGCATTGCTTCGCCATCCAAGCACAGATCAAAAATTGCCTTCAAAACCGCTTGAAAAACAGCTTCACTTCTTATAAAGTTTTGGAATCGGGCTAATCGACAATCGACTATGCATCAAAAGTTTGGCAACAAGCAGGAAATGGACATAGCCGACGCGATAAAGTATTTACATTTAAAAGATTCTTCATTCTCCAGGCAATTGAGGCTGGAATGGTTGATCATATAGGCGCTTCCAGTTTGCCTGTAACAGTGAATACCCAAAGCCAAGCAAAAACAGGGGGGCAAGAGGGGCTCGCTAGTCCTGTTGGATCTTCGTTATTGCTGGGACAATGGTACCTCAATTTTCATTTGGAAGCTTCCTTATGACGAAATCATCGGTAGTATTCAAAGTTTGATTTGTTAGGGACGCCATTCTCAAGGCCATTTCCCCACATAGAATTGCATTTCCAATCCCATCCACAATTGCAACCTTCGCCCAATCATTGGCATGCAGCGTCTGGATTGACTACTATATCCGCAATCCACAGCTGCAAAACATTTTCAACCAACTGGCTGATTGTCTTCATGATAACTTCAACCACTTCTGCAACATAAGATTTAATGACAGAATAGCTGAAACTCCTTTGCTGAATTCCCGAAAGCAGTATTTCCCCCAGTTGGACTTTTCTCTTACTAATATCTTTAGCACTTCCCCGCATAGCGTTCGCGATCATAATCGTTGTTTTCACAACCGGATCTGTACTTCAGCCCTTTTCAGTAATTCCAAACGCGAAGAATTCAATTGGATCTTTGCCATTTCCTCAGCCAATTCATCTAGGAAACTTTTTGCTCGCATTCAGCGAATTAAAGTTAGATCTCGGTGCCCGAAAAAGCTCCTATGGTGATGTTGGAAGTCGATTGCCACCTGGCCAGGTAATTTGTCGACGCTCCGGCGGGGAACTGTTCAGCATGAATCGGAGATTTCTGGAATCCCCAGCTTTTCACATTGAAGCGCAAGTAAAAATTATGTTTTCAATCAAAGCTGCTCGGATTAGTAGCGGAAAGCAGGTCGATAAACCCCCGCGGTCATATCATCTTCACGGCTATAAAACCATTTTTACAGGAGCTTGGATTTTCTGAGAGATCCAAAGCTGCTTCGCGTCATATGATGGACTTATAGCTCTCTTCCAAAACCCACATCCGGGCGAGAAGTTGATCTGAATGTTTTCTCTTGGTCTATTCCAAGGAGCCTACATGGCTATGCGTACCTATGGATTAAAATCCGGACGCTTGGTTGGACCATAAATAGTTGCTCTATCGCCTTTCACATCTGCAAGCAGTCATGGGCTCCATGGTATTATGTGCAAAAATGGTGCTGAGTCGGTTCTACTCAATTACTTAATAGCTAGCCTTTTTGAATGCGCCCTCAGGATCTCCATCTTTTCGCCAGACATTACCAGGCTTGGAGATATATTCGCCATTTTAGGCTTTGTGGTAGTTGACGGCTTTCTAGCCCGCCTTGGACTTGTGACAATCAGAACAGGTGCTCCCCAACTACTCGATTGAAACGTATCTTCACGGAGTATTTCCCCCATACTGCTTTCAGACTTTTTTTCGCTTGCAATTTTACTTCCCAGGTAGAGTTTCCTACCTATGGTCAAACAATCTCTGGGAAATTTTGCTGAAATGTCGCAAGAGCATTTCGCTCAAAACGTCCTTGACCAACTTGATCGAAAAGACATCCTGAATTCCAGCCAAGAAGTGACGGAACTCTTTTGTCAAATTGATTTTAGCTTCATTCCAAAAAGCTGTGAGATGAACAATAGCCAGCGTATTTTCATCCCTTCGACTTTATGGCTATATCCGATACATAGGTTTTTTATCCGTGACTATTTTGACTCCGTCAACATTCTTTTATGGAATGCCTATAATCTTGAAAATCTACGATTTCCTTTTAATTTGACTTGGTTTCCAGGATCTAGGAAGCTTATCTAAAAGTTCGGCTCATTCGAACCCATTTCCCCATAACCGGCTTTTTCTTTACCAGGGCTTTATGTTCAAGCATTCCAGCACTTAGTGATTTCTTCAGGTGGGTTAATTCCAAGTCATGTGCAAGCAGCATTTCAAAGTACTGTCTTGCTGTTGACACCTGCTGTTCTTAGTCGGACCAACCTGTTCCGAATACCTTGGCTACCACTGTTGAACCCGGTCAAAACGCTTACAGGATAGAAATCCGCCTGTTTCGACCAACCACATTCTTCCAATCCACGTCTAGCCTCTATCAGCCAGAATCATTGGAGTGAAAGTTTTACATTTGATCCAAAATTCAGGATTCTGGGTTGAAAAGCGTTTACTGGCACCGGTTTTCACCTATCCTTGATTAGCTATTGAGTTCAAACCAATTCCTTTTGCTCGGTCAATAGTTCTCAGGCGTTAGGTTTTGCATTCCAGCCAACCAGCTAAAAACTTTAGCATATTCATCCTCCGGCAAGAGTCGAAAAACTTTCAGGAAGGATCTTTCTATTTAATCTTTTATTGATAATGTCATGATAGCTGAGTTTAGCTGATGAGAAGCTGTTTTGATGGCTGCTTTAATCGGGTGTACGTTCCACATCGGGGACAGATATTTCCATCATAGCATTATCTATATCTTCATTCGCTAGGAAGCAGGGATTACTTTTCAAAAGTGCTGTGAGCGGACAGATATTTGACCAGCTTGGCATAGCCCGCTTGGCGTACGTTCATGCTCTACCCAAGCTTTTTGAACTGGGTGATCTCCATTGTCTGAAAATGCACATTCTTATAGTTGTCGATCCTTCAGCATTTTCAGCGGCAGACACAGGAGTTGGACAGGAGCGAACGCAGTTGCCATCTAAGTGAATGGTGGGCAAAGGCTCCGCATTGCGCGATCCCACAGCCCAAATTTGGATTCTACCAAATCTAAGATGATTCCGTGCACCATAGCATTGGTTGTGCTTGATCTACATCTACTTTGTGCTTTACTCTTTCCGTTTATTTCAGATTGACATTTGCCATTAGGATTTACTATTTGTCTTCTGAATTTAATTTATTTACGGTGAGGGTTGCTTACCTATATTTCAAACGAATTCGACTTTCTAATTGATTAAATTGAAGGTAAAATCCACTATTACTTTCTGTTGGAAACAGGCTAGTGTCTCTAGTGGATTTCTTTAAACTTCCGGTTGGATTTATACCAAATTCAAATAAACTGGAAAATCATTTATATTTCCGTCATTATTCGCTAATTGCTCATGGATATCTAGCGCCCCTGAATTTCAACTTTAGAGGCAACAGTTTCTATTTTTACCAGATCTTCCGAAAACTCAATACCAACCAATGCCCCGACAAGGATTTTCCTCTAAGCGCATGCAACTTGGTAGTCGGGGAATTCGAGTAATCAAAGGTTTCTGTTGCGAGTAAACCAAGCTAATGGCTATCTGAGCCGTAGTTGCTTCTTTTTTCGTCAGGATTTCTTGAAGTAAATCCATACATTGTTGATTGGCTTCCTATTTTCTTCGGTAATTCGAGGTACGAATATTTCTGAATTCAGTAATATCAAATTGGGTGTCAGCATTTGAACTAGCTCCAGTTCAAAAAGGCCTATTTCCTAGTGGGCTAAAGGTTACAAAGCCAATTCCTTAGTTCTTCCAGGTTGGTAAGATCTTCATTTCAGGCTCTTTCTTCCACCAAAGGGAATAAGATTCGCTTTGCAAAGCTGTCCTTGACAGGCATGCACTTGCATTGCTTTCGGATGCTTTGCACGCTCTGGCTTCTGAAAAAGCCCAAAAATACTTACCTTTTCCCCTCTGTATCAATCTTCACTGTCCCAAGTGGAACATCTTCTTGGAAACAGTAGTATCACTCTATGTGATAAAAAGGTCAATGACATCGGTTTTTAATCTTTCTCAAGGAGTTCTTCTGCCACCAGTCGGATTTCTGTCTGGATGGCTGTCTTGTCCCTGTTTAGAGTCGCCATTCTTGAATCCGAATTTGTAGCAATTCACTACGTCTTTTCTTAAATGGAGAAACGCTTCGCCAACCAATTCTTTCATTGGCCTATTGCCGATATGCTTCAGCTGTAATCAAAAAAAGGTTACACCTTTTTTCTTTACAGCGGCACGGATAGTGGATCCCTGGTCGATTTTATCCGAGCAGGCCGTATCCAAAAAGTTAAAACCCATACAAACCAAGTCCATAAAGGCAGATACTTCCTAATCCTTGATTTCCCAGTGTTCGTATTTTCATGAATTTGTTTGTTTACTGTTGTTTTAATCAAATTTCAATTTTCTTTTTTGAAGAAAAAAGTAAAGTCTAAAAAATTCCAGCTTTCGAACAAGCGTTTAATGGACAATTGCAAATGTTGCAAAAATTGAAGATCATTCAAAGTAATAGGATTCAAACAAATAAGCTTACTATATTCAAACAAATTAGATAAAATTGATGGATTATTGGTATAGTATTTGAAGGTGAGTTTTTTAAGCTTAATATTGCCTGGATTAATAACCCCTTCTTGTTTACTGAAACCTTTTAGTATTTTCCAATTGAAAAAGGAAAGAGGAGGTGTTAAATTTTTGTGTTATAAAACTGTAGGTAGTTTGAAATTTCCGTAAGTATTGATTTGAATCTCGTTTACTATGTTGCAAACCATCTCGGCAAATTTGGTGAGTAAGCATTGATCTCAAAATAGCGGTCTTGAGATATGAGTAAAATTCAGGTTCCAGTTATTTAAAGATTGAATGGAAAAAGTCAGGAAAACCTTTAAATTGGATTATTACATATGAAAAAGGACTTGCTCCTCAAGCTGATTCTAACTTTACTGAGGGCGAAAAGCATTTCAATTTAATTTCCCATTTGGGAAACGCCATGGAACCAGGAAGCCCAAAAAACAGTAAATTTTCCCCTACAGAAGGCCGCGATTTTCTATTAATAATTGAATTTTGCTTTTAGTGGGAAGGGGTGGAATAGTTCCGGTTTTTTTGGTTATTGGGGCCGATAAAAAAATCCTTTTCCCCTCCTG
>Ga0163217_1052753_pt1 | contig 10556 bp, 7 predicted proteins | sample SynspAceP_FD_185933 | JGI IMG/M metagenome (GOLD analysis project Ga0163217, IMG submission 185933) | Saline lake microbial communities from Ace Lake in Antarctica - Synechococcus sp. Ace-P (PacBio error correction) | ecosystem: Environmental > Aquatic > Non-marine Saline and Alkaline > Saline ... | reverse complement strand
TTCTATCATAAAGAAAAATCTGAAATATACACGCCGGGGATTTTGCACAAATTCAAAAAGCTCGGAATTCCCTAGTATTAAAGCCCTTAAGCCTCAAGGAAGCTCGCTTAAATTATTGGGATCCTGTCAACTGCTTATTCAAGGATCCCGAATGAGCGAAGTATTTACAAAACACTATTGGATATATTCTCGGAACTGCAGGTAATTCAAAAAAATTAGTACACAATTTTTTCAAAACGATGTTAAGAACAGGACGCCAGGTAATACTAAACCGATGGGATCGAATTTATTAAACGCTCAATAATACAAGATGGCAGGATTGACGACTTTTTGCCAATGCCGTCTTTGCTAAGGGGATAATGTAAACCGTAAAAAATGGGCATTAATATGCCTGGAGCAAGTGCTGGTAGAAGGACATGTAAAACAGGATAAAGAGTATTAAAAAGACAAATGTATGCAGGGGCTTGGCTTTTGACCCTGTCAAATATGAAGAATTCCAAGAAGAAAATTCAGTGCACTTCGTTCTGGCCAAAGTGGCTTTTGAGGCGATTAAATGAAGGCAGAGCTCCTGCGCAAGAGCTTGCCGGGCCAAATTCAAACTGCATCCCAAGCCAAATATCAGTTTGGGACAGCGCGAGTTAAAAAAATGATGCTCTGGTCTTTTTCGAGCCAAAGCTAAAAAGAAGATTCCGATTTCCGGGAGCGGACCGCTCTACAATAAAATAGGCCAGTTGCAAGTGGAGAACGATTTTTTAAAAGAAAGCCTTGGGCAATTGAGGCACTACCGAAAGAAGTCAAAAAGGTGGTAAGGTTCCCATCCAGGCTAAGTTCTTGTCCAGCAATGCAAACACCTTGATAACCAACCGCTCAGGCCTATATTATAGTCCTGATGGAACGAGAGCCCGTTGAACCTAAAGCTCATGAAGAAAATAGATGCCTGCTTTTTGGAACACCCTCTACTTGGGCGGAACGGATGACCGATAGCTGAACCTTGACTTGTAGTTTCCATGGCTATTCAAGGACTTGGTAAATACTTATCAGTTTTGTTTTTGATGTTTGAATAAGTACTTCGCTGGCGAGATTTTTCCATTCCAAGGATCGTTCCCATTTGGTCATACAATTCTTCCGTCCCATTCTTTATATCTAATTATATCGCCAACGTTTAGATCTTACGGCATTTAATTTCTTTTCCCATAGTCATAATCGGCAATGATTCCATTCGCTTCGGGATTCTAAGCAAGGAAAACTTTAGGCTAATCACCATCAAGATCAGTTTAGCTGAAGTTCCAGTTGTTTCAACTTAAAGTGGGATATATATCAGGAGACTGACTGGCTGATTCACAAAACGCTACCTGGAGTCGTTGTTACCTGGCGCAAAAAAAAAAAAAACCCAATTTTTTTAAAAAATCTAAAACTGGGGACTCGATTGCGCCTTTTTCCCCAAAAGTGTAAACTTTACGGCACTCTCCCCTTGTCGCCCAAGTGATTAACCATTGATCGGACCATAGCACAATTATTGTATTATCCGACTTACCCGGTTGGATCCAACTTATCTAATAATCGGCTACCATTTGGTTCTGCAAAATCAAGCGGAAAGCCCTGATAGGGATTGAAAAACCATGCGGACGTAAACTTTCCTCGCTACCTGGGGCTCTGCCTCATCACGTTTTCGAAAAAAAATGCTCTATGGGCTTTTAATCCCTTTCCAAATAGAAGGAACATTCATTTAAAAATCCCTGCCGGAAAAAGTGGACTTGGGGTTCTCGCTATTGGATATCTTTAATGTTTCACGGGGCGCATATAAAAATGGTAAATGTGGAGTAAAAATACCTGCCTGGCAAGAAACATAGGTTCTCCAAGGTAATTCCATTACTTCTCAAACATATTCTACAACTCTATATCGATCATTCTTGATTATGTTCCCCCCAATCGAAATTGGTAGTAATATTTAAGAGGAGCTTCATTTTCCGTATAACCGTATAGTATCTTTCCTAGGGTCCTTATTGGCAACTTTCCTGAAATTTCATCAAAAGATTTACCCCGCAGTATCACCAACCCTTTGCGCCGTTAAAAATGAGTGAAAAATCTTAGCCCAGCTCCCCATAGCGGAAATATCCATGTGATTCGAAAAATAGTCAGGAAGCGTAACCGCCATCGGGCACCATTTTTCTAAGAAAAATCTTGATTTTCATAACTGCCAGATTGTCATTGGGAAACATCCAGTAAGAACAGCGGTTCGTGAATGGTGTGCAAGCAGGAACTAAACCAATATCCCTTGGAAAAAAAAGTGCCGCGATTTTGCCAAAAACGCTTTAAATTTGGAGTTTGGGAGAAAATTAAGGGGGGATATCATCATCAAATAATGTAGTCCAATCGTCATATCATCGATAGCTCATGAATAAACAATTTTAGCCTTTTCGAATAATTCAATTTTCAACCTGCTGCATGTAATTCACCAATTGATTTTTATACTCAAAATCAAATAATTCAAAATTCAAAAAATTTCTTGACTTCGACCTTTAGGTTAAAGCTTTGCTTTTTAATATCTTCCATTGCTGTTTGTAATTTATTTCATTAGTTTTGTTAAAACTCCCGTAAAATAATTTTATCAACAATCCACCTTTCTTCAAATTGAAGGTGGATTCTCTAGAAGTTATGCTCTAATTTTTTTTTAACTATTCTTTTCCAGGATTCTTTGATATTTCGTAAATTCCATGGAAACCATTTTATTTCACCATCTGTTAAAAAAACAAAAGATCTCCTCGGTTATCTGGCAAAAAGGCAAAATTGTTCGGAATAAAGGGGAATATATACCATTTGATAGCAAAAACCTCCAGCTGTCCCCAATCTACTAGTATTCTCTTTTTTATTACGATTGGGCGGGAATCAGCGTTTAAAGCTCTTCGGAAAGTTACAAACCTGGTTTTTTTAAAATTGGTTTAAGGAATTTTTATTAGCATTCTGATAGCCGAATGGGATGCGCGAAAGTATTTGTTAGAATCAAATTCAAGCAATATTTCAAACTTTTTAGATTTATGTCATCCAAAAGACTATTATCTGATTAAACGATTTGAGAATTCCACTTTTTTCGCTTTCAATAAAAGTTTGGATATTTCGTTTATTGCGGTTATAAGTCAACCGCATTTGGCCTTCATAGGTTTTCCAATCCCAGTTGAGGACCGGAAAAAAGTGCATTTCTCTTTTCCAAAAACAGTTTCTCCAAGTCCCCCATTCCAATGATCCATCAGCCAATTTGGGATTATCCTTTCATCATTATTGGGAAGATTTCCCTCAGGAAAGTTTGTGCAGCCATAAAAATCATATCCCTGCGTCATTACGATTGTTTTTTTCTGACTTGTCAGGAAATAAAATTTCCGTACAGTAAAACTGTCCGACCAAATTAAGAACCATTGGCATCGAAAAGAACCATTTCAGTTTTCCTTGTTTCCCATCCAACGGTAATTGAAATAAAGTCAGGGCATTAACGGAAACCAAAAATTATTATTGCTTAGAAAAAAGTCCAGCAATTTTTAGATCGTTAGAGCTATTAAAAAAGTGGTGCCGTTCTCGTTAAAGAGCCATAATCCATTTTTTTGGTTGGGGTGGGGGTAAAAAAGACACACAGGACTCGCGTAGATCCGCCCCTTTTGTCGATTGGGCTACTGGATTGTCTTTAGTTGTTACCTGTTCTGCCGTTATCAATAACTCCATGGCAAGGCAAGGTTCCCTACACATGTTCCTGTATAAATTGCAAATTATTGCTTCCTTTTCCAGCAACCAGTAATCCGTTTTGACATTTCCCTGAAACAACAACGGCCACTGCTTGAAAAAACATGTTTACCAGATTTTACGTCCGACGGCTTTTTTGGGGTAGGAAAAGATTCTGAGGGAATTAGTGCGACACCTTTTCATCCTTCCCAAATGAAGCAAATCCGTACTTTGTTGGCATTAGCCACCATGCCTTATGGTTCTCCCCATTGGTAAATCATATGATATTTCCCTCCATTGATAAACCAACCCATTAATGTCGTTTTCATCCATCCTGTTTTTTGTCTAAAATGATACTGACACGAAAATTTTCCGATGTAGTTGGGCAGTATGGGGATCATATTGTGCGAAAATAGTTTGTGCCTGCATTAGGAAAAGAATCCCTTTTTTAAAAATTTATGGGGAAAAAACTTTTCCCTTTTGGTAATATTTTTGATGTTTTAATCATTTGTAGTGTTATTAAATAATTATCTGTTATATTTTTTCCTTCTGTACAATTTAAAATATTCATCATTACCTCCCGTATCGTTTAAAGAAAGGCTCTCTTTTCTTTTACCTTCTTCCATACTCCCTTGGCCTCCCATCCTTCACAATTATATTCCCTGACAACAATTCTTCTTCAAGCAGTTTCTGGGTACACCTATCAAATTAAAAAATCTAATGGTCCAAGACATTTGCCCCTTTTCTTAAAGCCTGCTGGCAGAACCCTCATATAACCGAGCTTTGATTGCCACTGGAGGATTGGAGCTTCCGACTAAGGATTTATAAACATAAAAACACCCAATTTTTACCCATTATCAAAATTGGGGACATAAACCAACCCCTGATTACCATTAATCAATAGCATCACATTTCCCCAATTCGCAATCTTTTCAAAAAAGTTTATTATTCCGTTCTTTTCTCGTTATATGCATTTATCCGTGATAACGACCAGGAAATTATTTAGGAATAATAACCTTTCTATTCAAATAAAATTTTTTATTATAAACTGATTCTGATACCTACATTACCGTATGCATCTATAAAAGCAAATTAGTTGTTTTTCCCCCCATTGACCTTTTTTATATCGCCAAGCATGCTTCAACGATTTGAAAAAGCGTACATTATCTGCTTAATTTGAAATCATTAATAACGGTATTGCCCATTGACCATCTATTGGTGTTATGGGGCTGACTTGCAAAACGGGACTGTCAAAATGGAATGGAAAAGGAGGCTTTCTGCTGACCATTTGGCATATCCAATGTTAATTCCTCACTTCCTGTTTCCATATGTTGATGGGGAATTTTTCTCCATTCTACATTAGGAATTTTTCATCAACCTTTCTCCCCACCACCAATAATGGTTTTCTTTCCCCAGGCTCCATACCAACCATGTCTCTGCTTCTTTTCAGGTTCGTCCCAGGTTATTATCCCACATGAAACGATGCCCCACAAAAATCTTCCTAGCCCAGAAGTTTTAAAAAAGGGTCCAGTTATATCTTTTTCCTTCCAATTTTTTCTCATTTTCATATGAATTATCATTGAAATTTTTTGCATGAAAACGGAGCAATTCATCTAGCTGAACTTTCCAATGGATTGAGAAACTTAGATGTGCAGGTCACGTTAAGTCCTTTGTACCCCTTATTTATCAATTTAACAATTGCAACAAAATTTTTTGGGAAAAGGGGCATCCACCAGTTGGGAATAAAAAAGTCATTTCAATAATCCCAATGGCAATCGTTCTATACTTGATGTTTACTTCCGGATAAGAACTGAAGAAAAAATCCGATGGCCGCCAAAAAAACTGAGGGGGTTTTTTCATTATCCCAGGTGATGCTTAGCCATAAATCTTTGAGTTATTTCGGGATCACATCTAAAAAAGTATTTTTAGGTCAAATCCAAAAATAGGATATACGCTTTATTTCCTTTTTAATTCTTTTAACTATTGATTCACCACCCGCCTTAACCTTCATTTCAATGACATCCTTCTTTTCATTTTTATATTTCTTTTCGCCTTTCATAAACCCCCTTTGTGAAAGATTATCTTCAGTTTCTGCTTATTTCTATACTTTGTCTTTTGTAATTAATCACCTATTATGTGGCTCAATAGTTGTATTGGGGAAATTAGAATACGGTGATTTATGGTAATATGCGCACCCAATTAGGAAGAAAAGCACTATTTTACAAATGCTTGATTATAGGATATTTGGTAAAAATTTTTCCTGACCCACGAGGATAAAGTCATTTACCAGATCGGGGATAAGTTCATTGGAGGTGTTTTCATCAGCTATAGTTTCGAAGAATTTGCTGAAAGATTTTATCAACAACATGGTTATTTCGTTATTGTCAATATTAAATTCTTAATTCTTTTCCTTCTTGGGCTAATGCACTCCAAAAACCGCCATATTTACACCTGACGGACCAATCATCCTCGAAAACCACCAAATCATTCACCCTCTTTTCGGATGTAACCCGAACCATTCGCGATTTGCATCCCAGTCGAATTGTTATTTTTTCATTTTCAGAGTCATTACACCGATGCTCGGTCGTAACGAGAATTTCCCGGATCTTTCCCCTACTGAAGGTTTTTGTTATGCAAGATACTCCATGTCATACATCCTTACTAAGTAAAATCAATATAACTTAAGGAATCCTGTGAAAAACCCGGTATGCTTAAGAGAAGCAAAAAGGCGATTAAAATTATATTGTGTGATTTGTAAATTTTTTATTGTCTTTTTTTTCATAAAATAAAATCGTTTTAAATTATTGTTTAAGGAGAATAGTTGGACTGACTGATTATATTTCAATATTTTTATATTATTGTTTTAATTGTTTATTCAAGTAGATATGGTTAAAAAGCGCCCTGTCTCCTTTTTTACTGAAAATTTACCAATTCAATATTTTGATTTTTAGTACTGATGCGTTTAAATATGAAACTGAATTTTCAAGCCGATTTACTCTAAATTACTAATTTTTCAAATTCAACCTAGACACCTTATAATCAGATGCTTAATGCATTTAAGTTTATTTCTGATGAATAAAAAATCATTGACTCAATTCAATCGGTTAGGGAGAAATATCCTCTTCATACAACATCATGAAACGCTGTGGTTACGGATGGGCTTTGTCATAGACATGATATGGAACAATTTGATCTTTTGAATTGGAGAATTTGTTCTTTTTAAACTACTGTATTCCAAAGCCACATCGTGAACAATTTCCCCTTTCTCCTCAGATTATTAAGAAACGGCTCCAGGAAATTCCCTTCAGCTATTTCATTTTTTTAAAAAAATCATCATATCTATTTAATCTTTCCTTATCAATGCCCGATTACGTGGACGTTCGAAGATCATTTGAAACTGATTGCCCATAGCATAGGGTTCACTAGGAAATAATAGAGGATTAAAAAATGTCGGTAAATGTATTTTATTTCATGTTGCATATTTGATGATATTTTAAGATTAAGATTTTAAGTTTTCTGTTAAATTCCTTTAAATTGTTATTATATTAGTGTAGTCATTTCCAAACCATACCCCAAACAAAACTAAAAACCGCCATGCCCATTGCCTAAATTTATTCTAGTTTTCTTTTTTCTTGTGTATATTTTTTTGGGTAAGGGGGGTATTCACAAAACCACCGATTTTAAAAATGGACACTCCATTAGGCAACCGCCATGGCAGTTCCCATAGAAACTGAACCAATGATCGACGGCATTTTATGTATTAAAGGATGAGGTATGGCAAAAGATCAACCCGTTTGGCGGCTTATTGCCAAAATCAACCTAATTTGGACCAAGCTGCTAGTGAACGTAGGAAATAAGGGTAGCCTACAACGGAGCATACTTTTTTATGTGGCCGTAGTCTGCTATGGACTCTGAACCCGGATGGGTTGGTGGTCTCGGACGCCAGAAAGGGATGGCATCTCTAGACAATACACATGCATTTATTTGTTATAGTGGAAAGACACTTATAAGGATAACCAAAACGTTTTATTTTTCGGCACTAATTCCTTTGGGTTGTAGGAATTACGATGCACAGGTGGATAATGAGCGGACAAGGAAACCAGAATACAAACAGACAACAAGGGGGCAATATAGGTGGGTTTAACCTAAAACTCGGGACGGATCGTGGAAGGTGAGAAACTTCGGGTCATGCGGAAGTTGGAGCGCGGAATTTGCCATCCCGTACGCACACTACGTTTTCAGGCCGGGAAGGATTGGGGAATTAATTTTCGCAAGGAATATTAGAAGTCCAATGAAAGTTCGTCTACTTGGTCCCCTATGCCCATTGGTTTTAATTTAAATAGGCTTTCCTTGGCAGGGCACCCTAACAGGTCTAATTTTAAAAACACCAAGAAATTTAAATGTTAATGGCCCTATTTTTGGCCCAATTGGCCAAGGATTTTTGAGGACTACTGATCCCAAAAACGAAATTTACTTCTGATGTGGGTTGGCGATATTAAAATTAGTATTACACCAGCCTTACTTAGATCTTAACTTATAATACCGATTTTTGCCCAGGTTGCAGGTGGATGAGCAGCAAGGTTAACCTGGATCGATTTTAATTTATTTTCTTCCTGAAAAGCGCCCCTTTCTTTTTAGAAAATGCGGGCTTGTTTAAGTGTAGGAGCCCAGGGGGGAAGTAGATCTTTTTTTTTAGTAGGGCGAATTGGTATCGGTGACGGATGAAATATAGTTGCCCTATAATTGGCGGAGCCAGATTATCCGAAAATTGCGACCGAACCAATGTTGGACTTTTGACCATTGTTTACCGATGAGGTTGTAGATGGCCGGCCATCAAATAATATAGAATAAACTTCACCGTGGCCAGGGCTAAACCATGAATTTTAAAGGGCGTTCTGCCTGGTGGGTAGCAGCATTGCAGCATTTATTAATCGTTCGGGATAGGTATCGATAATGATTTTTAACAGTACAATGGCATTGGATTGCGTTAAACTGGCCTGGGCCCGTAAAGCTAGGCATGACAGGATTTTATGCTCGGCACTAATGGGCCTAGGATTACCATTAACGGAACATTCCTTTTAGGGTAAAAACGGATTTAATTTTGGGAATAGTTGGGAATATGAGGGGCGGTACACTAAAGTGGGCGGAAGGCTTTAATCCGAAGGTTGGCTTTTTTGCAACGCTCTGCTTCAAGGAAAGCCAGAGGCCCGTAATTTTATATCATTACAGGCCCAAAAATGAAAACTCGGTTATATTGGAATTACGTCCACACATCTGCTTATAATAGCTTTGGAATGTGTGCGTTTTCAAGAGACTAGCTAATGTGCACATAGATAACCATTGGGAATTTAAAAGCGGGATGGGAAATTCATACCGCGACTAAACCTTACCACTGAAGGGGGTATTAGGATCCTTTTGAAAATTTCGGATGGGGTTTACCGTTTGCTTTACCTGGTACTATAGACATTCAGAATCACAATTGGTTTCTTTACCAATAGGAGCAATTCCAGTTTCTGTAAATGTATCGTTCCGTTATCGGTGGGTCTTTTGGTGGCAAAACGATACCAGCAAGTGGGACCTTGAGATACGTTTGGGCGATAAATTTAATTCTGATTTTATTTATCTCTATAATAACATCAGTTAACCGGTAGGGCGATTTACAAAATGCCAATATCTTTCGAAGTCAGTTGACCTTATTTCCTTTAAACCAAACTTGTATGTACAGAGTTTAGTACAGAACAATTCGGCCAATGAACTTTGGGCAGTGAAACTTACGATTAGGTTGGTTGCAACCGTGCCAATTACTGCGTCTTTTTTTGGTCTATGAATTACACATGTTTCGCGAACGGCGACCCATTAAAATAATAGCATTATTATTAAAATATTTAGTCGCATGTTCGATTTTTGATCAACTAGTTCGAATACTATCCTCACTTTTATAACAATTACCTCCACTATTTGAACGACTGGTTCAATATTTTTGGTTAAAAATTTAGGAAGATCACCCATGATTTTTTCCGCATTCGGACCGAAGAATTCTGAAAAAGAATTCCATTAGATTCAAAATATAAATTTCCATGCGGCATAAGTGCAGTGATCAGGGTTAGCTCCGCCAAGTCCTTTCTCAACAGTTGCAGCCTTAAACAGAATCCCTAATAATTCTCCAACCAGCCGTTTAACATGTTGGTTACAAATAATAGTCCATATCAAAATTTTTTTGCCTTCTCCGTTGGGATACAAAACCCACTAACTTTAATCATTCCTTTTTCCGATGGATATGTGAGTTTTAATTAATTTTATTCTCTTGGTATCTCAGACCCCCCCCATTTTGTTTAGAGTTTCTGCCTAAAATGTGTTATTTATTATCTAAGCTATTAAGATTTATGGTAACACCTATATTAAATAAGGTTTTTACTTAATTTCGTTTTACGTTCATCTCCAAGGTGTACAATGAAATTCGAGGGGCGGTTAATAAATAAGTTTTTGATTTTTTCCCTCCAAAGGTTACATTGGCGGTTCCACTTCTGAATTCAATAGGAATATGTAATATTTGTTTTTCCTTTGGATCAAATACGGGTAACTTCCGTCACCGCGTAAGGTATACATTATTTTGGTTGTCCATGGTTCATGCCATTCTGAGCCCATATTTGGCCAAATAGGGTTCTTATTATTAAGTCCACCGTCGGGATTTATTGCTATAGGGAATAGGTCCTTTTTATCCGGCCTATGTCCGGCAACGTATAAAAGGGCTACCATCTTTACTTGCCAAATTAATGCCCATTGGGGCCTCACATAGCTCCTCGCTACAATTACGTAAATCCTTATGGTCGGGAGTGAGTAGTTAAAAA
>Ga0163217_1046012_pt1 | contig 10556 bp, 13 predicted proteins | sample SynspAceP_FD_185933 | JGI IMG/M metagenome (GOLD analysis project Ga0163217, IMG submission 185933) | Saline lake microbial communities from Ace Lake in Antarctica - Synechococcus sp. Ace-P (PacBio error correction) | ecosystem: Environmental > Aquatic > Non-marine Saline and Alkaline > Saline ... | reverse complement strand
ACATTGCGCCTGATCTGGTAATTTATCAGATCGCCGGAAAACGACTGGACCCTCGGCTGCAAAGCGTTTATGAGGATTTACCTATTCCGGCGGACGAAACCGGAACGTGGACTTGTCGTGGGCCTCAATGCCCGGGCTGGCCAATGGAATCGGGGGTTTGTGATTCGTTATGGAACCGCAGTTCAGACGCCCGAAGAACTTCGGAGACCGGCAAAGGCTCGTGCAGGGATTACCAGCTGGCTGCTGGTCCAGGTGATCAGGATCTCGGTTTGCGCGCGGTTCGTCTCGGGCTACCTGTGATCCAGCTCAAGCCCTGATCTTGGGTTGCGATGACCGGCACCCGGCCGGAACCGATCATGATTTCACCGATCTTCTTGCTTGGACCGAAGTCTATTCTCCCAGGGCGCCGGCTGGATAGGCCTTGATCCGACTTCCGGACTGCTTGACGGCGAAAGCCATATACCGCTCGCCCCACCCCGCATTTCCGCCAATGCTGCGCAATTTTCAGGTCTTGCCAAGTATGCCGAAGGTCGACTTTGCCTTTGACATGCGGTGTTGACCGTATGGCTGCCGAGCATTCGCGCATCACCAAGCCGGCCACTATACAAGCGAGGAATCCTGGCAAGCGCTTGATGCGCTTCGGCCCAACGATATCGACGCCAAAGCTCAAAGGCCGGCGATGTCCGGCCTGGACCATGGGGCGGTGAAACCGACATTCAGTGTCCGTGATTGATGATTTCGAGAGCCCGGGAACTGGAAACCAGAGGCATGTCGGACCTGGAAAAAACGGGAACAGCTGCGGACAAGGCTTATTTCCGTTCGGCTGCGCTAGCCGATTTTGCCCCGGGCGGTTTTCTGCATATGCGGATACTAAGGTAAATTGGTATCCGGGCGAAACATCTTTGCCGCGCTGGATTTTCTCGCTGTACTGGCGCCCGTGACGGCCAAGCCGATCTGGAAACATCCTGAGCCTCATCGGCCGATGAAGGCAAGGATACGGTCTCAGGCCACCCCAAAGGCCGCAAAAGGCTGCTGGCTGCCAATTGCGGACAATCTGCGGGATCGCAGACGCATCATGTTTCGGTTTCGCGGGCACTATTGAGAATCCGCGGAATGGATCATCAAGGAATAGGCAGATCTTCCGACAATTGTGACGCCGGGAAAACTCAAAGTTGAAGACGCCGAGGAGCGCCACCGGATGCCACCGTGTTTTCCCGCGTGTTTGGGCGACGCCTTTCGGGCTTCGTGCTGCCGGATTCAACGCTGGCAGTCGAAAGCTGCTGGCCATGGCTGCTGCGTTGAAATAGTGGACAGACACGGGCGCGGCCCGTTTCCTGGTGTTCCGGTTGACAGCCCGGTCTCTGATTTGAGCACTCTGTCCCTATTATGTCGGTATCGCACGTTCTGCCGCTGGGTTCCCTGCCGCATTGTCCCTGAATCGGTCCTATCCTTTCGTCAATCCGTCCGATCCGACGGAACCCAAAGGGCTGACCTGCCCGATCTTGCAGCCCAAGCGCTATGACGATTGCGTGGCCGATTCCCGCGCTGCAGCCGCCGCTACTTCAGCCTGTCGCCACGTTCACTTGGCGCCGAAGCCAACCCAAGCGGTGTCGAATGCAAAGAAGTCGGCGATCTCGACGGTGGGTGGCGGCACGGCGATTTCAGTTGACCCGCGCGATGGTCGCCTCTTGCATATTCATGCCGCCGGTTGAGAAGTCGAGGACTATCTGAAAACTGGTTCCGGCAGCGAAGTGGCCGCTGACAGGGCTTGGATTGAAGGTTATATCGAAGGCTATGGACCATCGCACATGATCCGCGCCTCAATGTTATAGGGTCGCGCCTGGATCCAGTGTCGTCGAGGTCAACGTGCATCCGGCCACCGACTGGGCCGATATGCAAGGCGCATCACAGGAGGCGGTTTAGAGGAAGCCGCGCCAGACGCCGCCTTGGCGCCGACAAGTTCATATCGACGTGGGCCGCCACACCGGAACCGGGTGGCGGCAATCAGTTGTCGAATCGGCGGCGCGCACCGCCGCTCGACAGTCCAGTTTCTTAGCGACGTTCCGGATCTGCCTCGCCTGCCTGATTATCCTGAATGGCAGGCGTATTCAGTCAAGCCTTGTCCTATCTGTTCTTCCGGGGCTGTCATCGGCACGACCCAGTCAGACCAACCGTATTGATGAAGCCCGCCCATGACGGACTTACGAGTCGAGATGGCGCTCCTGAGGGCAGATCCCGTCTCCCATGCCGGAAAATCCGCCATTGCCTTGGCTGGTTGACCGGTTGCTGCGCAATCTGCTGACCGATGTCACCTCGGCAATACACACCGCGTGGAAATCTGTTCGACAAGCTCTATTCGCCCGATGTTACGACCGGGTCGTCTTGCCTCGTCGATATCCGCGGTGTCGAAGGATGCCACCGGAGGCGCGTATTGGAGCTTGGCTCCCAGCAGGTAACGTGATCCGCGCCTCATTGCCCGGTTCTGGCAGAGCCCGGCCAAGGGTTCGGTTCACTACGCTGGGGCACAACGCTCAATGACCGTTCATGCTGCGCACTTCATCTGGGAGGGATTTTCCTCGGACGTGATTGCGGCGGGACCTGCGTGACCAAGGTTGACCTGCGGTCGGAATGGTATTTGAAGGCGCAGGTCCGAGTCCGGCTTTTCGTTCGCGGTGGAAGTCCACCTATGAGGGCGTCCCGGCTCGAATTGCGCGCAGGCGCTCGAACCTTGGCATGTGCTGGGGGAAACTCGGAGCCATCGGTCGGAACCTGTGCGACTTACACTCAGAACCAGCTTTCTGTCGTAGCTGGTTTGCAGGTCAAACTCGAAGCGGCTGATCACGTTCACGCTACATTCGCTGGCCTGTTAATGGCCGCCCTGTACCTCTGGCGGGACGCCGGAAAGGCCGGAACTGTAGTTGGTGGTGTGCGTTTTAACAAGCCTGGCAACCGGCATGGCGCTGCTCCAGCTGTTGGGCGGTCGATGTCGCCACTGACTTTCGATTATTTCGAACACGTTGTCCGGTCAAGCCGCATTGGGTGGATGTGTATATTACCATGTCGTTCATCCCGGCGGACGCAGCACGATACGTTCCCGGTCTCAACGGCAACGAGGCTGAAGCGCGGCGGTTCTTGGCCGGTGTTGAGCATCGTTGGGTCACCACACCTGGTGCCAGCTGCCAGTGCTTGAAACCCACCATCCGGAGTTTCCCTTCACGCTCGATTTGCGCGCCAAACCGGGGAATCTGAACATGCCAAGTTCTGCGACGATTCGGAAACCTGGCTGGCTAGGATATTGTCTGGACTACGCTCCTTTACCGGGCGTGCCGGATGATTGTGCGTGAGGACGGCAGCATTCGGCCAGATGGGCCAGTTCTTGATCACGGCATCTGGACAAGTTGTACCTCGACGAAGCGGGATATGGGGCCTTGCCCGTGTGCGCGGCAGTATTTTGCGTAAGATGCCGGGTTGTTTTCGTTGCGTCACGTATGGTTGAGGACAAGGGCCCGCGGACTTGCCGTGAGTCCGGTACCGGGATCCAGCCTGCGGAAGGTGGGAAAGCCTTGGGGCGAGGGCTGGCAGAACGGGCAATTCTTCTTCGAAGACGTGGTATGCCGATCTTTATGGCGCTAACCGGCTGTCGTCCGAAGGGCAATATCTTTCCAGCCAGCTTTATAGGCCTCCAATCGGATTGGTTGCGTCCGCTGTATCGGGGGTGAAAACCCGCGTCCGGACATTCCTGGCTTTTCTGGGCCTTTGAAATTAGGACGCGGGGGCATTGATGGCACGGTTGGTTGGGTTTTGGGGTGATCGGAGTCAGGCGGCCGTCGGTCGCGCTGGCCCTATGCGCATGGAAACCGGGTTGCCTCAGTTGTCGCGCCTATTCCCAAATTCTACAGCGGCTCAAATGTTGAACGGCCTGGCGGGGTTTCTTTCGCAGGACTTACCGCGACGGGTTCAAACGCGCAATGTCGGCGGGAAAGAGGGAAGGCCGGGCCCGCATCCTGACCACGGTGACCGATGAACGCATTACCTATTTCGGAGCACGCCTATATTGCCCGTTCTATCTCGGCATGATGCTTCTCCGAGGGCGACGATCTGGTGGTATGAGATGGCCGGCTGATGGTTTCCGCACGTGTCCGGCCCTAAGCCCTGATTAGCGTGTTGTGGCGCAGAATGACGCGGCTTGGGCCGATCCGCTGGAGCTCGAAGCGAAGCTCGCGCTCTGGGAAACCGCCGGGGTCTGCTTGGGGCGGTCCGCTCTCAGGGCGTGGACCATGATCCAATGCGCTTCCTGGTGCCGGCATCTTGAGAGCCCGGCTTTTTTCTTGCATTCATTGGCCGCGTGTCTGAAAAGTCCTTCACGCAAACCGCTGACTATTCCCAGTTATGCGACCTTGGTGGTGCGGCGGCGAGGCAAGAACGCGCGAGTGTGCGCGCCCCAAATGCAGACAAAATGCTTGATCGGGCGCCGGCCTCAATTCGACCCGCTTGCCCGTGGAAACCCGAGCCAGGGGCGCAGCTGCTGAAAACGGCGATATGTCGGGGATAGCGTCTGCGGCCTTTGATGATGGCTTGGCGGCAGAGGGGCGAAATTCTGATTGGTCAGGTAAAACTGGTCCCTTGTCGACCACCCCGAGCCGGGAAGAACGGACGCCTGAACCCAGGCCGATGGCATTCGGGTTTTCATGGCCCGTCACGCCGCGATGGGTTGGCGGTTGTATGCCCGGCGAGGTTCGCACGGCTTGCAGCGCCCAATAAGGATTCCGTTCCGGCGGCATCTCTTTCACAGCGGCGGACGGTCGCTGATGTCTGGGTTGTTCTGATCCAACCGGGTGCCTTGAAGATACCATGGCTGGCCAGGGAACCGGACGAAAAAAATTCGTCGCGTACCGCGCCGGGTTGCTTGCCAAGTCGGGCCGCTGGAACAATCTGCTCTGGCTCGGACGTTACCGTGGAACGGGCTTGAAGGATTGTCAAAATGCGTCTGACCAGGGCCATATTGAAGCCGGCGCCAAAACGTCCCGGCTGGCGGAACGCGCTGATGAGTTCGCTTCGAAATCCTATCCTTTGATGGATCATGGGACTGGACATTTGGACGAAGGCGTTCCCGCCACGAGTCGAGTAATAACCATATGGGTTCTGCAGTGAAACTCCGCGGCAACCAGGTCCAGGACCGGTTTTCCTGTCGATGCCTGGGCGTCGCTGGCCCGGATCTGAAGAGAAACTGTCAGGCAATCTTGCGCAGAAAGACCGTCACTTCCGGGCGACGAATGCGCATTTCGGCCATGGGCGGTCATTGCTTTGCGCAAGAATCACCGGAGATTTTCCGAGGTCTCGGTACATGATAAATTAATATGATATCGCTCCAGCGGTTGGCGGGCTTCCTCACCATCGGCCCGATCGCTTGAGCCGTGCTGTCGCTATGAACCGATCTGCTCGCAGCTTACGCCTGAATGGTCCCGGTCGCCCATGGAGGGTTTTGAGCTGAGCGATTGAAGCTTGGAGACAGTGTGATGACTTCCACCGCAGACGCTACCCAATGGTAAACGGAACCAGGTCGGGACACGGAATGGTCATTGACTGTTGAGCTCTCAGATCACGCCTCAACCCGCGATCAATCGCTCTTTCACCATGATTGAATACGCGTCAGGTAGGCCTGTTGCCGGACTGCATGTGGAATGGTCAATTGTCTGGAGCTGTCCGCGCTGTGCTGCGTGTTGCAATCCGATCTTAGACGTCCATACGCCCCAATAGCCTCGATCAATCCAAACTGGTCGAACTGGGCAGGCGATTGGGCAATGACCAATTGTAGCTGCATGCTCAATAATCTCAGTGACTGGCGATGCCCTCTACGAATATCAAAGTGACAGATTTATTACGACTTTCAGGCCCCGCAGCGGCTGCCCGTTCAGATCCTGCATGCCATGCCGCTGACCATTGAGGGGTCGCCAGCGTCTTGGATTGCTGGGAGCAATTGATATTCGACCCAAAACCGGCAATGCGTGGGCGGACCGTGTGGATTTCTTCGGCAATCAGTCATGACCGGAATTGGCCTTCATCCGAGTCCGCACAGGCAGAGATCGTCATCGCTCTCACAAGCCCGGGTTGGAAGTGACGGGCGGCACCGAAACCTCCAGAGACTCGGTTGAATCTCACAGCGCTTGTCAAATCGCTTGAGGCCGAAGACGGGATCTGGGGGCCCGGGTCCCGCTGCATGGAGTGTTTCTGGCGGCTTCACCTTACGCGAAGCCAGGATGTGTCGATTTGCGGAAATGTGGCACTGTCTTATGTTCAGCAGTGCCGGTGCAATCCGGTGATATCGTCGCGGATCTGGGTTTGGCGCTTGCATCGGGAAATGGGTTTGATTTGCGGAGGCACTAAACGGTAGATACGCCAGCGGACCGAGGCTTCGCGGCCCGGGCATGGCGTCTGCCAGTGATTCACCCACATCATGATATATCGCACTCAGAAGTCTTGGTATTTCCTTCGGGTTATGTCAGCGGGATAGACTGCGAACTTTGCCGCCGCCCGGACAGGAACGGCTTTGAAGGGGCAGAACGCGATTGCACTTGCCTGGGTTTCCGCTTGGTGCGCGCCCCGTGCGTCGGCTGGGTGGGAGTATTGATCCGAACGAACGCGGTCTCGTTTCACCGGAAAACGGGATCTATTCGTGTCGCCTACGGCGTGACTATCGGACGCGCGCGCCGGTGCGCGGGCTACTGCGCACCGGCAGGTGGACAAACAGGCAATTCAATCGGTCGATGTTCGCTCCAGCGACAGCTAAATCCGCTGCTTAAAAGCTTCGAAACGCCCACGGATGCGTGGGTCAAGCGCGTTCACGACAGGTCCATCACCGGATATAGTTGTACGCTCTCTCGACGGTGAGCTGGAAATCCGCCAAGCCAGAGCCAGAATACCCGTTCTGGGTACTGCGCAGAATAATCAATCGCATCAAACAGCAAAACGACCCCAGGTTCGGAAAAATCCGGCGGGAAGGCCGAGGGCCCAGGTACGACAGCGCGGCATTCGTGATAATCGGCTGTGGCGATCCGAGAGTGGCCGAAAACATGATTGGCGAATCACAATTGGCAAAGATATTTCGTATTATCATTGCGCCGCGCGCGGGGTTCCCGATTGGACGCGCCGCCATACGAATTCGCGTTTCCTTGAGAGCCAGAACCTCGCTGCGAACGATGCGTTGGCAGTTTCTGCATCCAGCTGGTGATCCCGATCGCCGAGACGATCAGGATGAACGTGCCCATTTCCGGCCCAAAAACTGCGCGGCCAGAGTTTCGCGAAAACAGCATCACCATGGCCAACAGCAGCGGCAACAGTGGCAGGGCAAGAACAGGACTCCGTTCAGCCCCATCAATACACCGTTCGAGTTTTCTGAAAAAAACCGGCAACCACGCCGATTGAGCCGGTACCGAGCAGGCACGCATGATCAGATTCGCCGTCCAGACCGACTGCCGATGACCACCTGGCCCGCCGGCCATCATGCGGGCCAGAATGGTCCGGCGCCCCAACTGGTCGGTTCCGAATGGAGATGTTCTGCCGGCATCGCGTCCTCGGAGCTTTCGCGGCCCGGATGTCGATGAAGGTCGGTCCAATGGTCGCACAACAAAGGGACCCAATGTGACTGCCACGACAATGGAAGACAGGAAGGATGGGCCAGCGGCCGAATCAGCGCGCCCTTGTTGGGTCCTTTGACTGATCCCACAACATCCCACATTGCGAAATCGGCCGGAGGAGTCGGGGTATTGCCGGGGCAAGACGGGAGTATCAGTCATAGCGGATCCTCGGATCGAGCAAGCCGTTACGCACGGTCGGCGATTAAGATTGACAGCAACGATCAGCACTGCGGAAAATGAAAGCCAGCGTCTGCACCACGGCAGGTCATTGGCATAAATCGCGGTGATCCAGCAGTTGCCCAGGCCATTTTCACCTTTGAAAATCTGTTCAGGTAATGATGGCGCCGCCGAAAAATTTGATGGAATGCCAAGTGCGATTTACGGTACGACCGCGGATCATCGGAATTGCCGCAAAACACATGGACCAGTCAGGCACCCACTTCTCGGTCATGCCTTTGGCCATCGCGCGGTCCGGACATTAATCACTGATTTGAGATTTGTCGAGCATCGAAGCGCGCATGAAACGCGAACAATTGCGCAGTGGTCTGCAAGTGCCACACCAAAACCGCAACGTCATCTGGGGACTCTGCTGAACCAAAGCTCTCGAAATCATGACCACCAGGTCTGTGTCATAGATTCGACGGAAAACCCACGCAGCCATGATTGCAAAGAACACGGATCCTATCAGCACACCGGAAAAGAACGGCGGTGATACTGAAAAAGACCGACCAATTGAGACGAATGTTCCAACCTGGTTCGAACAGGAATATTGCTGTGTAGGCCGAGATGATTCCGCTCGGGCAAACGCCAATCATTCACGTATGCCGACCAGATAGGCAAGTCCGACAACCCAGAGGGCTGCGGAATACGCTGGATTACATGATGTCGAAGACCGCGTGCGCGGAAACTCCAGGGAACAATGCGTGGCATGCCTTCAGAGAAAGTTTGTGCCAAATAGCCCAGTCGATGGGAAGACGATAGTGGATTCAACCCAGAAAAAAAACTGTTTTTTGCCCAAGAGCAGATAGCGAACATAGGCGGGCGGCATTCGGAGCCCAGCGCCTCGCGCATTTTTCTGACGCACTTTCTTGGTCGGGATGTGGAGCGGACTTGATTTGGCGAGAGGCGTCGCCCGCGCGCCCAGATACCAGAGCTAATAGAAAATGATCAGACTGATTGAGCACAAGCGTTTCGGTATATAGCCAACAATAATCGTCGGAATTGATAAATGTCAAGCAATAAGCGAAGTCGCCTCGGTTTAGCAGCTTGGCGCGGGGAAAAGGCAGACGGCGTGAACTGCCCCGCCGGAGCTGGACGCCATTCATTGTCTGCATTATTTTGATTGCGCGTACCCAGTCCGCTGAGCATCTTCCAGATTTCGGAATCCCAGGGGGTGTTGGCACAAACACCCCGAGGCTGTTGGAGTGAGCCGAACGCGCGCACGATCAACCAGGTGGGTACGATTTTCATCGCATTTCCTTTGGTGTTAATCTCCGGTTGAGCTTCATTGGCAATTTCGGCGGCTGGAGGATTTCGCCGGTCTTTGCCGAGTTCAGCTAGCCATTTCGTCATAGGCCGGATTTCGCAGAAGCGGTGATGTTCTCACCCTGCACTGTGATTCAGGCTTCGGAGCCTTCTCACATTGTTACTGACCAAGAATACTGCTCCCGGTCATTCGGTGCCGTCGGAGTTGTTGGGATTACCATGTTCCACGTCCCGCATAGAACTCCGGAACGTGTCCGGGCGGAACGCCGGGATCGCCACCGAAAGAACCACTGAACCATCAATGTTCTTGAGTTCGGTTTCGGACCACCAACATCCGACCACCACTGCTGTGGAAGTCAGCGCCTTGGATAGTTCCTGACGCAACAGCGTTTGGTTGAGCTCTGGCAACAGAAGTTGAGCTTCCTTTCCGTCCTTTTCGCGAAACGCCGTCAGCGCCCACGCCCAACCAGCTTCACGAGCAGCGCCTTGGCGCCCATTCGACATCCCTGCAGCTAATACAGGTTCTTGTGTTCGCGAAGCGAACAGTTTCCGGAGCGGAAAAAACCCCAGGTTGAGGTCGGACGACCGGCGCTGGCCGTAATCCCGATTTCAAACCAGGCAGAGTGCGATCGCATGGCATTGAAAGGGCCTTGCGACCTCAGATCCTGACAGGATCGGGTGGCGGATGCCTTGGCCAGTAGCACGCTCGCCTTCAGGGCTAGTTCCGGGGACGGATCGGGTCATGTTTTCATTTCGATACAGCATCAACCAGTGGGTCGCTGCCGGAAAGCCCGGAAATCGGCTTGCCCTTGTCCGCCTTCGGCCAATCTGGCGATTGACTTCAGTGTGCGAGCTGCAGGTTCCAGGGCACCGTAGTAATATCCGGCCGGTTTCGAGAACGGCCGCGACAGGCCGATTGCTGGGCATCGCCGCCGCCTTGAGGGTCAAGCGTCGCCCACAATGCGGCTTTGCCGGGATTCGCGATAATGTCAATTGGCCTTCAGGTGATCGACGGTCATCGGCTTTGAAGTCGGTAGAAAACAAAACGGGCCTGGTTGCCGATCGGGACGAATTGGCCGAGGTGACATTCCTGGGGCTTTCGCGCCAAGCCACTCCTCGAACTGAGCCTTCTGGATAACTGGGGGATTCTTGCGCGCCGACAAAGGGCTTGCGTAAGGCACAGGCTTTGGACCGGTGAACTGTTGACGGACGATCTGTGGATCATCCGGCGGCTAAATCCCGATTTGGGGGGGCCTTTTTCAACCCCCCACCGTTCGAACGTGCGCTTGGCGCAACCCCGTCTTGGTGCCTGCAATAGTCAGCGGTTGCAACTTGGACGTCAGCCGATGTGAGCGGAGTTCATCTGACCAAAGAAGCCTTCTCTTCAGCTTCAGGTGATCGATGTTAGGTCAGCTCGGGAAACCGCCACCGTTTTTC
>Ga0163217_1115428_pt1 | contig 10557 bp, 11 predicted proteins | sample SynspAceP_FD_185933 | JGI IMG/M metagenome (GOLD analysis project Ga0163217, IMG submission 185933) | Saline lake microbial communities from Ace Lake in Antarctica - Synechococcus sp. Ace-P (PacBio error correction) | ecosystem: Environmental > Aquatic > Non-marine Saline and Alkaline > Saline ... | reverse complement strand
TTGCGAGACGAGACCATCACCGCACGGTCAAAATCGCATTGAGTTTCAAAGAGCTTCTTCCGATAGGCATAACCATGCTCCAGGGCGCCCGATCCGCAAGCCCGTCACGAGGTTCAGTAAGCGTAGATTCAGAGGGCCTGCGACGGGCCATCGCCCTTCACGAACGTTCCCGGAGCACCACGGGAGGGGTTACGAAGGGAAGGTCGTTGCGCCTGCTCGGCGCTCGCGGGCGAGTGCTTTTGCTTCGATATCAGGTCCCGATCGCCTCCGGCGTGACATGTCGGGGCTTCAAATTGCCATTGCGTTGCCCGGCATATCCCGCGAGGAGCGAACCGCCGGCGCGAGGTGCCCTGTCGCGCCATGGCGCCGCCACCTTTTGTTCACAATGACCATGAAGTTTCACGAATCAACAGAAGGACACCGAAAGACACGACGCCCAACGGAATACACTGGCCCCCCATCACAAAAAGCGCGCAAGCCCTCATCTGGATCCCACATCGCCTGCCGGTCTAGCGTAGCCTGTGTGCCCTCGCCATGATAAGTATTTGTTGAAAGAAAACAACTTGAGCCGAAAGTCGCCAAGCATCCAAGACGCGCAGCAGGAAGCCGTCGGAAACTGCGAGAAGTCCCGAAGTGCGTCGCTTCAGACCCAAAAAGCAGTTACGGTAAAGATCAGCGCTATCCAGCCAAGCACGAACGAAGCCGGCCAAGCCCAATACTCAAACACAGCCCAAAGAGAGATTGGCCAGGATCATCACGACATGACGGGCCACATCACAGGGCAACCGGCCAACATGACCGTTGTTGAAGGGCCGTCGCACACCTTGACAGAAACGCCGCCGCCTTCACGTCGTTCGTCGCCCGGTGCACAACGGACAATGAAGCATACACGGCGCGGCCGTCGCACCGTCGCGGGGGGAACACATGATCCTGCACCGGACTGGCGTTGCGCGCGCGGAGCGATGTCAGCAATTGTCTAGCGGCGGCGATCCTGGACTTTCTCCGTCCGGCCAGGCGTCCTGCAAGTTGCACGGGGCTGGCAATTGCGGCCATAGTCAAGCGCGCCGCAACAACTAAGGCCGCCCTTACTAGCGCCGTCGCATGGATTTCAGTCGGAATGATCAAGCCACCAATTTCGCTTTGGGCCACATCCGCCAAACTCTTGGTACAGAGTCGCCCAAGAACGTCGCGGCCGTAGGAGCGCGTTTTTCCCATGGGTTCGAACAACTGATCCAGATTTGGGGAAAAAAGCTCGCCGCTGCCAGGCGCATGGTTGATCTGAAAAACACCCGGACGTCCGACACAGCCTTCGTGACCATCTCGCCTTGTCGTTGTCGTAGATAACGCCATACCGTCGCCCGGCTGTCTGCTATTCAACCACGCGCACCCCGAACCTTCTACATTGACCGTCAGGGCAAGGGTGCAAACCCCGCATCCGTCGTTCGACACACCGACCTCAACGCCAGCAATCGCGCGCAAACCTCGATCCGGCGTGCCAAAGTTTTGACGGGCCAGCCTTCGATCGCGGGGCAACTCACAGCTTTGGATGGGACTGATCATGCCGGCAAAGGCAAATCGGTTATCGGAAAAGGACGACAGCTGACCGTGACCGCAGGCATGGGCCAATTCATAATTCTCGGGCCAGCAGGTCGGCGCATCATCACTTTCTCGCAATTCTTGCCGGGGACACCGGACCACGCCTCAGTGCGCAGAGAGTTACATTACTTTCAGATATCCAAACCGAACTTGTCCGGAATCGACGATGCTCAATTTCTGACCGCAACGCTACTTCAATTCGTACTTTCAGGCAAGACGCGCCAAAAGGTCCGCTTGACCAACTCGGCGGCGCCGTGCGTCGCTGACCTGCCAGAAAACGGAATCCTTAGGTTCTCGCAGGGCATGGACTATATACAACTGTTGACATCTATCGGCGGAAGTGTACCGGACACCGCACTCAGCTCGGAAGAAAGGTCATCCTCCGACGGTGGTGGCCGAAATTCGCGCGCATGTCTCGCCAGAGCGTGGTCCGTGCCGGCCGAGGTTTGATTCGGCCTTGGTTCACCTCGAGGCGGAGTCAAGCGGCCAAGAGATCCGGTCAGTGCATTTCAAGCTTTCTTGCAAGACCGACCAGGCAACCGTCTATTCCCCATCGCCAAGTGCATGGGCATACGTTAAACGTCGCCCGCTATTGCGCGCAAAAAACCAATCGCTTTCGAACGGCTTAGACGGTATGTTCGAAGCGCCGCTGCTCTGCCGGCAGTGCTGACCGTATCAAGCCTCGCGAGTATCCGCACCGCAAGTTCCGGCAAAGATGGTGTCACTCCGCCTTCGCAATGCTGCCTCTAGCAACGCGCAAGCCGGACTTAGATCTTCGGAGCCGTTCTGTCTCAAAACGGAGCTTGCTTAAGATACGGATAAACACGCTCGGCTCATCCGGCCTTCCAGCCAAACCCAACGCGTTGAGGCGAGCAAGAGACTCGAAACGGCACGCGCATCGGCGCGTCCCCTTATACTACCGCAAAGCTCTGCGCACAGCAAGCCCTTCCAAAGCCCATATGGTAGAATTTCCATCCATTTTGGCAATGAAGCCTCCGCAAGGCATAATTGTCTCCCAATCCCTGAGCGATCACATTGACCCCTCGGCGAATCGCATCTTTTCATGGCAAGATCGGTTCTGCAGGACATTTCAGAACGGGGTTGCTTTGCCCATGCTGGATCCACTTCCACAAAGCAAAGCGACGGGGACCACCACCGAAAGTAAGGGCCGACTATTCAGGCGAGTGACGAGGCGCCTGCACGTCGGTGCTGCCCGACACGGTCTTCGCGCACGACGCAAGCAACGATCTATAAAGTGGCGGCACCGCGAATAGCGTGAGCTTCGACCGCCAGCCACATACAGCCCGCATCGGTTGCAGAGCGACACTGACCTCCACGCAACAGAAAAGCTGTCGCCGTCAGCGTTGCGCAAGAAACAACTTGCTTGTGTCAAACTGGATGATCTGCTGGCGCGTCGGTTACGGGAGTCTTCTGGAAATCCGGATGTCTCGCCCCGCTCCCCGGGCTGCCCTCGCTTCGCCGCCCAGACCAACGGCGACCATCCCGCAACAACGAACCATGGGAGCACCGCCGCCGAGATCAGTACGCAAACCGGTGCCGCCGAAGTGGAACGACTCGACCACCGGCACCCTAACAGCCCTTCCAAAAGCCTCAAAAACCATGAGCACAACCGTCGCTAACCATCGCAAACACGACGTGAAACTATCTCAACCCAAAAAAATGAAAGGATGAACCACCACATCATACCGCAGCCAGCATACTCTCGTTTGTCGCCCATCGAAACCGAGCAAACGCCGGACCCGAGAGGGTTTGTACAACACCATCGACGAGAGAGGTGATCTCGCTACAACAAACAAACGACTGCGGCGAAAACGCAGCGGGACCGTCAGGCTTTGACGGATGACGGGACCTGCCGAAAAGCGCGCGCACTGGGGTCCAGCAACTTGTTACTGCCCGAGGTCCGCTTCACTGTCACGCTTCATGAAGACAAACGGGTTAAAAAGAGTTCAACTCGATGCCCATCACTCTCTCCCGAGGGTGCGCAACCGGCAGCCAGCCAGCGCCGGGAAAACCACTCCGTTCGAAACCGCCTCTGCCCTGAGCACCCTCTCTCATGCGGACTCCGAAAGGCCCGACCGCATATAACACCCGCCCAGACGATCAACCTGTCCTCCCAGAAGCCAAAACGGAACTGGTTGGCGAGCCCGGATTAGATGTTAACACGGGCTCGCAGTCCGGAGCGGACACGCGTGCTATGACAAACCCCACACAGACCCACCACTTTCCGATCCGGGGAAAGAGCTGAAAGCTAACGCCTGCAATCGCTACCGGGGTCACCAGGCTCCATTAGCGGACGTACCTGCTAGCAGGCTTCCCGCCCCAGTCCACCGCTAACCCGCGAGAGGATATCCGCCCCCCCGATCCAGCCAGCACGGCCCCCACGGCAGCACAAAACACGCCTTGCGCTGCATGGCGGCGCGCCGACATGAAGGCAGGCGAAAGCTTACGCGAACAGCAAAAAGACATCTTAACAACGCCAGAGGCGTTTCGGACGAGCGAGCGCCAGGTAGACCAGTCGCGCGATCCGGAGGGCAGCTGAGTTGACACACGCACCCGAAGTTGAGAAGACCGGCCATGCTGTGTCTGGATCTAGCGGCGCGTCGTCTCTTACATGCCGCCGCTTGCCGTCGAGGTACGGCTATTGTCTCTCTTCGGCCCAATCTGCATATGAGCCGGGGTAAGGTTAGGTCCGGCAGACCGACCGAAGCCTTCGCGCCGTAGCCGCCCCGGAAAATCCCAGGTTTCCGCGTCCCAATAGCTTTATGGTGTTACACGCTCCACCGTAACGGGCGCATTTCATGCTCCCCCGCTACCCGCCGAGATGAGTTCTAGCTTGGGTAGGTGTCATTGAAGATTCCGAAAGTGCGTCACACAATTGGTGCTTATCAGAGTAGATCCGACACCGGGACTTTCTAGGTGAACGGCGCAGTAACTCGGGGAACTTCCGACTGCCTGCCCGATGAGCGGCTTCTTACCGCCCGCCCTTGCACTGATCGGCGTCAAGCAGCTGCCATATATAGTGGTCGCGGCACCGTACACAAAGTACAGACAGGGCGCTCCTCGCGCTCTCGATTGGCCCGGACATCTCGTATGAGGAGGTTTGCCGTGACTGGGCGAGACCCTGCCCGGAACGCGGTCTTGTTCATGCGAGCGAAGGGTCACCAATCGTAGATTAGTCTTACCCGCGCAAGGTGTCCTTAGGGATTAATGCTCGCTGTGAGTTGCGCGGGCGCCGAGACACGACGGGCTATTGGATACGCGTAGCATAGATATTCCTGTCCGCTCGCCAGTATGACGGGTCTCGGGGCGGACTTCTGTGGGTGGTCGACCTGATGCTCTTGAGGTGACAGGGTTCCGCCCGCTGGCTCAGATACGTACAAGGCGGGTACAAGGCATGACCGGGCCCCCCCGACATTCACCAGCCAAGCACTGCCGCCGTGATTTTTGCTATATGTACCGGGGGAGTTCGCGATTGGACAGGTAGTGTCATAGGCTCCAGCACGCGTCGAATTATGTACTGTGGCGACGCCGTCCTTCTCGTAGTCACTCCCAGCGTTGGCTTGCTCCGTCAGACTTTTTGCTCACACGGTGCTCAGTGTGTAGTCGGCGATCCTTCATACCAACGCACATCAATACTCTGGACATATCCAGTAAGCCAGTGAGTGCATTGATAATCCAAATGAGCAGACATGGCAGTGGTCCTATGGAATCAATGCGATCTGAAGTCGAGTTTTCGGTAGCCAGGGCCCGAGTCGTCGGTAACAGGCAGCAGATCCAAAATGGATGTCCACTATCTCGAGTGATCTCGCTCGTAGGGATACCCCGCCGCGCCAAGGGACTTGGCTCGGTTCCGCCTTCTGCCCGTTAGATTCCGGAGACGAAACTTAAGAATTCAGCGCTCGGACCTACATGTGAGCGAGCCATCGTCTTTCGTTTAGCCGAACAGCAAAGAGTGCAGTGAGTGAGACCATGCGACAGTGTGTGGTGTCTGACGTGTGCTGTGCCTGGACCGTTGAGCGCCCAGAGCTATTCCTGGCAATAGCTGCGCAAGGATCGATGTGCGAGAGTCTCTCTCAGTGCGCTGCTCATCTTCTCTGTGTGAGTGGACATCAGCATTTTTCGCCTACGTCGACTGGTGAGCTAGTGCGACTGGATGCGTGAGGCAATTGTGGCCGAGTCATACGCTTCGCCGGTCTCCACTCGACGCGCCGCGCTGACTGTTTATGCCCTGGGAAGCAATGATCCGCGCGATTCAGCGGCTGGCTGCGGCATCGACCGCGCGATCTCTTGCGAGATCTGCTCCAGCTGTGCTCCTGAGTGAATGGAATATGACATTAAGGTATATGCGCTACAATGGATGTAAACACCCGGGTACTCCTCGGACTATCTCTGGAGTTGTGGCGGCGCGCCGCGTGGGCTGATGTTCTGCGTTTACTCTCTGCTTTTCGCGTCCCTGTAAGGACACGTTTGGGCAAGTCGGGAGAAGGGCGGCGCTGGGAGCGTGGCCTGTTTGCTCAATGGATATCGACGCCCAGAGGGTTCAGAGGCTTCTGCCAGTTGTGGATGAGCCGGCTTTTTAATGAGCTGTTGCCCTCGTGCTCTTTGGCGACGCACAGTCCCTCTTCTCTGACATCTGCCTGGTCATTTTTATGAGTTCGGGCCTGGCAAGCCTTCCGTCATTGCAGCCTCGTGCGGCGGCCGCTGAAGCCGTCCAGCTGGGCTTCCATGGTCAACTCCTTATGCAGGACTATCTGTCCGGACCTTGTCGGACTGCTTCAGGGCTTCAAACTGCTTCGCGCTGTTGGGAACTCTCTCTCGCTACGGCCAGTTACAGACGAGGCGGGTAGTTGCTGCGGCCTATTTGGAAATCGTCGCACATCCAGATAAGGGTTTATTGTGATCAATCGCTATCCTTTGTTTACTCTAGACTGATGTTCATTGTTTCAGCCAATAAGTCGATACTGCAATTGTAGGCATTGGCATTATTTTGGCAGATGCATTGATCGGCTCGTTGGAGAAGTGTCATTTGTGCGCACATACCCAATTTAATTGCCTGTGATCTAATGGCAGCTAATCGTAATATTTGTATTAGGTCGCAATCAGCGGACGCTTGTTGTTAATTCATTATAAAGCTAGGGGGCTTGATGGCTGTAAGCGCTGGTTGTCAGCCTACAGTCACCGCAGATCGTGTGTCAGGCTTGTGGTTTCACGGTGGGCGGGGGTGATGCTGTTCGGAATGGTCATATTGTCCGGGGTTAATTCTGGATTTGGGGCGTGTTTAGATATGCTTCGCTCTTTTCATTTCCTTTGCTTTTGCGTCATAGTCGACAGTCACCCCGCCCCTGTGTCTTGCGTTTTTTTGTATCTCTTCTTTGTTGATTTTTTCTTTTTGTTTTCTTTCTCTTCGTTTTTGTCTTATACTTTCCCTCGTTTACTGCAGCACTCCTTTACGGTGTTTGGCTCTGTGTCCAGACAGTACCTATCATTACTGTAACCTGCTGCTCGGGCTGCGAGGGGTTCTGGATGTGCTGGGTTCGCTCGGCCTTATGGCTCCGTTGGCCGCGTTCATCTTCGTGTACTATGGCGGTATGATTCGGTTGGCTCCATGCGATGATCGCGTGCCAACGTTTCGGCTCTGAGTTTCGTCGGCCTCTGATGTTTTTTCCTATTTACGACGTTAGCTGTTGTGCGAGTAATGGAACGGCTAGTTGATCTGTGCCGATAGACCGATGCCTGACCGGTATGGCTATATGGTGAATATGGCGATCGTTCCAGCGTGGAGCTCGCAGTATGGCTGTGTGGACATAATCCGTGTGTTTGATTATCCTCGCTGGATCATTTCAATGTGCACTCTGTGAATGATTCCGTTTGGCTTATTTTGGGGAGGTTGATCGCGGCCCTGGCGCCATCTGTCCGGGTCTACATGCCGCGATTGGTTCGATACCTCGTATCTGCTTTGCTCGGATTGGGGAGAAGAGGTTTGCAGATTTCTTTGCGGCGCAGGACCTGGCTCAGGCTGCTGTAGCGGTGCCGATATGATTCTGCGTGACTGCTGGTGGCTTTTCCACTCTGATTTGAGGGCACGGGCACACCATGGACTTCTCAGCGCGGGTGGCTCGCCACGCTGGGTGAGGACGGGCAAAGCCTGCGATAAGCTGCTGGCTGATCGCGGATCGAAGCTATGTTACTGAGCATGGGGGGGGTGGAGGCTCGTCTACGGTGGCGTAGATAGAGCTGTCGCCCTTAGTTCATCTGGCGCCATGTTCTTCCTTGGCTGCTGAGATTTTCCCGTGAGGTTCTCGTGTAACTCAATTTTATAATATGTATTTATTCGTTACTCGGGCTGCGGGGACCTCTTCACTGCATTAAAACCCATCTTGTCCGTAGGAGTCCTATCGGCCGATGCGTGTGTGCGGTGTCCAGAGCAATCAAGAATTCCGGTATCGGGTAGGGCTGACGGCCGATTGGGTGGTCTCGGAAGTGGTGTTGCATTGGCATCAAGGTTCGGTCATCGTTGGTGTCGATGCGGGCGGCCATCGCGTTCTTCTGATGGTTACGATTATCGTGTGCGTGCTGTGATGCGCTCAGTGCTTTCGGTTGAGGATCGTTCGCAGTGCGAATGGGCGTCAAGGTAAGGAGCCGTGCAGGTAAGAGCGCAGATTTTGGGTCTGGGGCATTTCTTTTTAATCTTACTTGATCTCGCGTCCGGATTCCTGCGCAGACGAAGTCTGTCTCTATTCGGTGCATCTGCCATTGCTATGGTCGGTCTCGATGCCGCCGGATATTGCCATTGTCGCGCTCCATTGTCCGAAGGTCGCTGGCGCTATGCATACAGGCTCGGTGTGTTGCTGAGAAAGCGCGCGGTGGCTCGGTTGTGTCTCTGTTTGGGTACGGTCTGGTTCCTGGGCGTGCACGCGGCAAGGTGTGATTCTCAGTTTGAGCGGTGTGTTTTTTGGTCATGCGTTGGATGGCAGTGTGCTGGGCGCGATGTGTTAACGGTGCTGGACGAGCCCTGGATTATGCGCGCCCTGGGATGATTCAGTATTTGGCATGATATGCCTTGTCATCTCACGCTTGCACGCTTGGGCGCAGGTGCGGTCCGCTCGATTCTCTGGGTATATTCTGGCGCACGGTATTGCTTTCCCGGCGCAGTGCGCGCCTCAACTTGATCAGCGTTTCGGCTGGTCTTCGCGGATCGCGCATGGTGTCTTCTTTGGTATGGCTGGCGATGTCGCTATCGCTCAGGGCGGTTGTCTGCTAGAGACTCGCGCTCTGCCACGACCCGCCGAGTGACCTACGTCGTCGAAGCGTGGTGATTATTGTGGTGGCAATATTGCCTGTGGGTGCGCCTCCGTGCCGCCACGCTTATACGTACCCAGCCTCTGAACAATCGCAACTCTGCTCCGTTCGTTCTCGCCTGTTGCGACTTAAACAGGGTGTGAGGCAGGCGCGCTTCGCAGGATGTCGAGGGTTCTGTGCTCCACGGTCTTTTCTGACCGTCTGTTCCAGGGCATAGTTGACCTCTTCATAAAGGCGTTGGCGAAGCGCTGGACCGTGACCGAGGATTCAGCGTGCGCTTTCTGGTCGCTCAAGGTCTCGGCGCTGTTAGTGTTCTCTTTCGTTCAGGCTCGTGCACTGGATCTTCCTCGGCGCCTGAGTCTGCTGCCGCTCTAGGTCCTTGTCGAAGCTCTTCAAAGTGGTTGTACTTGCTGATAAGTAGTGTGAAAATTCGGGGTGTGCTTTAGTCGCTTTGATTAATAGCGCTTTGAGTTCTCCAACTCGACGTACGATATCGCGTTCACGGCTACCTTGCCGCAGGTAACGCTCAGATACGGGTGTTGCCCTCGGGTGTAGATGGATGTGAGTCCCGCGCGATTTCATTCTTGGTCACAGTGCGCCATGACGAACGCAACCTCGCCGGTTGGTTGAGCAGTGGGTGGGTGAAGGGTGAGCGTGTTCTCTTTGCTTGTCTGCTGGCCTGGGTGTAGGTGTGCCTTTCGAGGAAATTTCACAACTCGGTGACGGGCAGGTGTGACTTTTCGCAGGTGCGGCGTGATTTCGGTCCTTGCCTTTTGTTTGCGTGGTAGCGATTCAGATGGGTTTGCTGTAAAAGCTTTTTGATAAGGTGGTTATCCAGGCCGAACGTGGCCAGCCGAGAATAGGGTGATCAGTATCAGTGCTTTTTTAAGAGAATTTTGAAGTTTCGGCGTTTTGCGGTGACAAGCTTTGTAACTGCGTTCGGTGTATTACCCAGGATTGAGGTTGCAACACCAATCCAGGTAGGAATGCTGGCGATTCTCAGTTTCGGCGCGTGTCAACATCTGTGTTTTCCTTTGAGCTGTCGGGGTTCATTTTTGTTTTGATAGCTCCATTTTGACGCTTTCAGCCACTTCGGCGATCCACTATACCGGTGGGAGCAGGCTTCTGCTCGAGCCGGTCGGATCGAGGACCTCTGATCGGCCGTTGACTAGTATTGGCCGATGCCATCAGGGTACATACAGATATTATCTCTAGGCTACGTTCAGCGTGTCGTCACCAGTGCTTGGCATGGGCTCGTGGTTCTTTCTTTTTATTTTTTTTTTTATTTTTTTTTTTTTATTTTCTTATGTTTTTTTTTTTTGTTTTCTTCCCTGTTCCATCTGTTTCAGATGCTCAAGAATGACCTGATTTATCAATTTTTTTCTTGCGTTGTGGCCCAGTGGCGTACAGTGACAAAAATCCTGCCTTTCCTGGGCTTCCTGACACTGTTCACCTCTGACCAGGGCTATTTGCTGATTGTTTGGCGCTTGGGCTTACACGTTTTACAGGCTGGATTGTCCTGGGGTGCTGTGTGCGCGGTTGCGGCGTAGAAAATTTTATGTTGGGGGAGGTTGGCTACTGTCCACGGCTTGCCTGGCCTCGCGACTGTCGTACTTCTCCTCGGCGGAGCAGAAGCGTCCT
>Ga0163217_1073525_pt1 | contig 10557 bp, 3 predicted proteins | sample SynspAceP_FD_185933 | JGI IMG/M metagenome (GOLD analysis project Ga0163217, IMG submission 185933) | Saline lake microbial communities from Ace Lake in Antarctica - Synechococcus sp. Ace-P (PacBio error correction) | ecosystem: Environmental > Aquatic > Non-marine Saline and Alkaline > Saline ... | reverse complement strand
TAGGACCAGACACAAAGTTCCATATGTAAGACTCACCGTCCAAAAGGCAAAAAAAGTAGACAAGTTTCAGGGGGAAGGTTCAATAACTTTCAAACTATTGGGTTTTAATTTGGTGGCGGTTTTGGCTGCGATGGCGTGGTTGGAAGTTGGTAATCCACCTTCCAACTTTAAATAGTTCGGTCCGCATTAATTTTGTTAAATTTAAAAATTTTTATTGAGACTCATATAAGAATTAATTCTTTTTACTGGGTGAGTGTTCGTTATTTTGTAATTTTGGGCTACCTGGTATTTTTTGAGAGTTGTGAGTATAAGTTGTTCTTATGTCGGTTTGTGTTAGGTTAACTGAAACATAACACAAATTTTAAAGGGATAATAAGAGAATTTTAACAAAAGATAAACATTAAATATTCCTTTTATATGTTTTAAATACGGGCCATACAATTTGGTATGGGAGGGAGGTAGTGATAGTACCGGCTTTATAACAATTATAATTAAAAATGGGAATTTGATGTCTTTGGGAGTAATACTTTATTCTGCTAATTTTTCCAGCATTTTGTTTGTCATGTTGGAGAGAAGAGCTTTAGCACTAATTATTTTTTTTTATGTTCCAACGTTTAACTTCCCTCTTGGAAAATCCAAACATTTCGCTTCCAGAGCTTTATTATGATATTATTATCATTTTCCTTTATAATTTTGTCTTGCTTTGCATAATAGATAGTGCGATTCTTTTGTGTGAACTTCCAGGTTTTTTCCACGGTTTATAAACCCTATTAAATGATTAGATTTCTTCACGCGTCTTTTTGAAGGCAAGAATGCCACCTTTTACTGTTTTTCCGGGACTTTCCATAAGGGGCGTTTATCCTCGGTTCGCGGGCCAATTTTTAGTACCCTAAATTTTGTGCCTACTTGTGTCTCGATCATTTCAATTTAATTTCTCATATTTGGCCCGCGAACCCCTCTTCCATTTTTTTGCCCCTCACCTTACGAAACCTTCCTTCGCGCAATTATTAAAATTCTAGCCTATTGCTCAAAATAGGGGGTGTTTTTTGTTCCTGGAGAATCCTAATTGGATTAGATCCCCGGTTTTGAATGGTAGGTGGGGCCCTAAAGTACGGAAGAAGAGACGGGATAGTTTGGTTTTGCGAGAGGCGGTTTAAAGGTAAATTTTGGGTGTCTCACAAACTCTAGTTTGTGTGTATGTGTTTTGATGCGGGATACTTATAAGATGGCCGCGGAAAAGATTTCATTAGACCGATTGTCTTTGTGGGAAGTAAGGTAGTGTGAGGGGATCGTGGGCATCTATTATCTGTAAGCCAAAATCACGGTAATACACAAGGATGAATTCGATTCTTTGGAAAAATGGTATGATTTTTTTATTGTATGATAATGTTGGGCCATATGCAAGTCTTGTTTTGTGGCCAAGGCGGATCCTTCCACCTGAAGAACTACTTTTGTTAAAAATACGGTGCAAATTTGCAAATGTTAGCTGCCCGCGAAGGAATTTCATACTAATAGATCGCGGAGGGGGTTTTGCCTTATTCGTGGGAAAACCTGTGACCTCGCCAAACATACTTGGGAGCAAGTTCGGGTTTACTTAAATATTTCCATGTTATAATTTGCTGTATTATATTTGTGTTAGTCATAAAGATTGCCTTTTTATACGGCCTTTAAATTAATTTACTAAAACGTTTGTTTTTCCCCCTTGAAAAAAGGTAGCTACATCTTACATTATGTAGGAATCCTATTATTTAGCGCTTTTTATTTTTATCTACCGGTTTTGGCGTTCTTTTTGGGCGAAGGGTAGATAAACCAACTTCAATTTCCATTATTGCCGTGTTGTCTCTATATACATTGTGGGTCGTAATGTATTAATACTTAGTAAAATAAATTGGTTTTTTGTTCTCCAGGTTCCTTCAAGTAGTGTATTCGCCGTAAAGAGAATAGCAGAAATTGTGTATTGTAAATCTTCATCAGCGAGAGGTTTAGTGAATTTTGTGATAGCCAACAAACAAAATCAACAATAGTATTGCATTTCGGAATGATAAAAAAAATGTTCAGTTTTGATTTTCCAAAATCTAACTGTTCTTTTTAAAATTTGTGTGCCCTTTGTCCTCTTAGAGGGAGGGGAAAGATACCATTAAGTTTTCTGAAAATTATTTATTAATATGGGTACGCTGACCGTCCCAACGGTTTTTCTTGATACTTCGGATAAATTTACCATCAAAATTACTTTCCCTTGCTTAACTGAAAATTATTGATTCTGAATGGATTTATGAATATCATGATTTTCTTATTTCTTTTTTTTAGGTTTTTATATATTACCTGAAACGTCTTGGGTTCCACCGATATTACTTTTATGAATTTTCTAATGTTTAATGCTACCCGTTAATGTTTGTTTTGATAGCCTTTTGTCCGGATGATGTTGTTTTTTTAATTGATTTTGGGAGGTAAATATATGATAATTTAGGTAGGGAGAAAGTAGGTTAATTGTATAACTTGTTCTTTTTTAACTAGTTCCAAAATTCTGACTTGGGTTCACGGAAAGCATTCCCAAATGTTTGTGTTATTACAAGGTGAAGAAATTAATGGAAATTGATTTTCCGTTTTCTCCTCCACTGATTTTTCTAATATTAATTTACATTATGCAAAAGATCCCTTATGCCCACAATTTGACCCTCTTTCACTATTTAGTTAGACCGATACTCATGAATATTACACTTTTCCAGTTTACCACGTGACTTAGTGTGTTATATTAGAGTAGTACCTTGGGTGTGAATGTAAAGCAGAAAATATTAAGCAAATTTATGAATGAAATGAGTCCTATTATGGTTTTTATTTAATGAAGTTGTAAAAGTAGGGCTTGTAATGCAATTATTAATTATTTAAATTGGAACAATTATTAGCGGATAATTTCCATTCATTGTATTTCCTTTTGGTTTAATAGTAAATACGTGCCCGCTTTTTAGTAGCGTACCAACGGGGGATTTTTCTAAAGGGTCCCTTATTTATTAAATATGTTGCTCAAACAAGATTGTGAAGTATATAAGTTAAATGTTGTGCCTAAGGTTTACATGCGTTGATGGTTATTTTGCCGGATTAATTTCAAATCTTCTTTAGATATTTAATCGGAATTTAATGAGAATTTTAAAGGGAAATATGTTATGGCTTCTATTTTTCCTTAATAATCTAAAATAAGAGGAACGCCCCTAGGAACTGACTCATTAATTTCTCATGGGAATTTACGCTCTATTTTCCGCGTGTTTTACAGTGGCTATAATAACAATCTAACGTTTCAAGAAAAAGACATATAAAGATGGTTCAAGGCTTATGATTTGGAGACTTCATGGGCCTATACCTTGGTAGGTAGGGCCGAATTGGGGAAAACCTTAAAAGTTTCCTGATTTAGGAAAAACAATCATATTTAATTAAATTTATATCGACTTATTCTTAACCTTAATAGCCTCATATATGAAATTTCAGTAGAAATGCAAGTTGCAAATTGGAAAAGGGAGTTGGGCAAGCGATCCGGTAAAGGAATAACAAAGCGGTGAATAGTACGGGAACCGAAGTAACCAGTGGAGCTGAAGGAGGCACGTCGCAATACTCCCTTCTAAATCGAAAAAGAATTCGAAGATGCGCAAAGGTACCATAACCCAGGAAGAATTTGGTTGAAGCGGCTCTCACGCCTGGTTTGGGCTTTACTAGCAAACTAAGTTTTTTATTGTGGTGAGGGCCGGTTTTACGCCGTTACTAACTTGGATAACCGTTTGCTAAGTGTGAACTTTGAGGAGGCGGGAGGTAATAATTCAACACAAAATAACTTTGAGTCATAAGCGAAGTTCATGGGTACCGTGAAGAACATAAAGGAAGAGCAGTTTAGGGAACATAGCCAAAAAAGCAAAGGGAAGATTTTGCCCTATTTCTAAATTCATTAAAAGAACGGAAGTATTAGTATTCGGAAAGACGTAAACGGTTAACGCGATGTATTAGGACCTCGTAAAAAAAAGTTGTATTTTGCCAAACATGAAATTGAGAAGAAATAAAACAACAAAATTATAGTGAAAAAGCCACCGAATAGGTGCTTTTTTTCTTATAATATAGTGAATACTTTTTTAAATTAGACCTAAAATTTTTGAGCCCTTGTAAAACTCCACCCTTGCCAGAAAAGAAAATCTACACCTGCCAATTCCAACATTGCTTGTCGGTTTCTACTGGGACCTTCAACCAAAATCTCGAAAAAACGACCGCTCCACTTACCATTTCCATAATTTCATTTCCTTAATTCCGCTCTGTCTGGATAGATAAAGAATCGTAACAGGTTATTGGCTCCAAAGGTCTCAATTGTTAAGAACATCCGAAATAATAGCTTTTTATAGGCCCACCGAAAAGGATCGGTTACCAGTTTGTTTGCTAAATACCTTGCTGATTTGGCCAATGTGAGTAGTTGACTTCGGTTAACTTCTCCAAAAAATTATACATTTCTTTAGGAAAAAATGATGAAATTTAATCGGAAGTTTAGACTATTGGGGAAGATTTATTTTTCTTTGGTTTGCTTCCAGGTACAGGCCTCTCTGGCAACCATTTAAATAGATCCCTGCTATCTTCAGGAAAGTAAAGTACCAAACCTTATTGGCATTCCTAAGAAACCATCGATGATTTATATCTTCCAACTTTTTTTTCTTGGAGAAGGTACCTTGCTAGGTCCGACTTCAGTCTCCAATTGGCGCCCCAAGTCTGGTTTTGTGGGTTACCACAAACATCCAGCCCTTTTGGATTAGTATCAATAGCACTTTTGCAAAAGAAAGAAAGGCTGCAGGGATAGTAGTTATGCATTGGCCTGTCGGTAAAATATTCAATAAATTCCAATTGTGATCCCAGAATAAAACAGCTGGTATGCTCGTCCACTTCCTGTACCTGCATCGGACGGATGGTGCTTAAACTGCCCTGTATAGACAACTCTATACATTTATTTTTTAAACAAAATGTTAGCCATCCACCGTTACCGTTAAATTTGGGCGTCCGGGATTGGCCTGTGGGTAAACCCCTAATACAACTAACCACTTTGGCGAGGTTTAACCTTCCTTTAACGAACCCAGGAATTACCCAGAGATTGGCTTGGCTCCTACTATTAATTTGCAAAGTACCCACTTTCTTTGGGATTACCCTATATCAAAAATAGTAGAACGGTGGACATTAAAAAATTGATTTTGGTGCAGGGAAGGAGCCTAAATCCCAGTGTTTAATGCCGCACGGGCATATTTATATATCGGTTGCCTTTAAACCTTTCCAGCTAATTTAAAAGTTGATGGGTGCCGCCCAAAATTCGCTCATAATTTTCATATTCGCAGTTGCGAACTCGCTCAAGAAATGCTTCAGAAAAATTTCGGCCTCTACCCATAACTCGAAAAATAACTCCTAACCTCCAAATTAGTCATACTACCCCCTGCTTCTCTCCCCCTAGAAAGTTCATAATGTTTCCTGGTGCGAAACCAGGGGAAAACCTGGGGAAACCGCCAGGTCTACGCACTTTCCGAAGAAATCCCTTGAATGGTGGACTGGCTAGCCAACACAGTAATCAAATTGCCCGGCACTGGTATTATTACTGAACCAATTAAGAAGACTGGCTCTCAAATCCTTTTTAGCGCATCTTTTTATGCATAGGTTCTCCCACTCATATATTCTGCACCAAAAGGCATATGGGTTTAAGCCTTGACATCAACATCTGTCAAAGAATTGGTAATGATTCGCAAAAGGTAAAATGAGGGTGTTTTGGAGAAGAAAGAGAAAGGAAAAAACCCCCCTGGGGCGATTGGGTAGAAGAGGGTAGGGAGGCAGTTTTGGATTGCAATAAGAAGCGAAAAGGGCATTATAGAAAGGATAGTTAATACCAATGGAAAAGTATATTTAAAAAAAGCTTCTTACCATAATGGGGAAGATCGAACCAAGCAATGATAATGGATGCTCGGGAAAGCTTAGATGGAAACGGTTATCACTTTAAATGAAGTTGTGCAGAATCACTACTGAAGCCAAATAAGGTTCAAATTTAAAAGATGTGAATTTAAACGCCAATTGTTAAAAACGTTTGAGAAAAATATTTAGTGCTCTCCTACAGCAAAAAAATGTTGGAATTGCATATTCTCCACTGGACCAATCCTTAAGGTTAAAGGAATCCATGCCTCATCTAGATAGTATTTCTTTAAATCTTTTACAAACAGTATCAAAATACAGTAGGCCCAATAGAATCCCAAGAATTTCGATTCAAGCCATAAAGCTTTGAGAAGACCATAGTTTTTGAATTTTAAGGATAATGGGTGGGATTAACCTAGAAAGACATGGTGAAAATTGTTTGGGATGTTACAAAACCTTTCAAACAAGGCATTGAGGATTTGCCAAGGGATTGGACTTTTCATAACCCAAAAACCAAATAGGAGGCTATAACGGCTTAAAATTGAAGTGGAAAGTGTTGTTGACGAAGGGTACCTTTTCAAAATTACCTTGATGCTGCCATAAAAAACTAAAACACTAATAAAACTATTAAGATAATGGGGAAATTTTGGAAACAGTTTATTTATTGATGATGATCCTATAGCCATTTAGGATTAACAAATTCAATGAAGGGAAATCGACTTTTGTGAATACAATAATTATCTACAATAATGGACAAGATGCAATAGACGGATTTAAATACTATGGATTGAGAGAGGGCACAGCCGCTACCAAGCCCATTATTTTATGGACCTTATATGCCCTAAAATGATGGAGATGGGAGTTTTTGGGAGGATTTTATTTAAAAGATTCGAATTTAGCCAATACAGAAAAGGTTACATTTATATTCATTAGTCTCCATAGACCCACGGGATATTCTTAAGGCCAAAAACATATAAGTTCATTGGTCAGGCAGCTACATTCCTAAACCTATAAAATCAAATGATTGGTTAAATTTATTGTTCAGATATTCGCATACTTCTTGAAAATTAACGGATTACCTGGATTTTAAATCTTTCTGTGAGCGTTTTGTGGCAAGATTAACGTAACCGGCCTCCCCCCCAGTGTCATAAATATTGTTGAATCACATTCACTAATTGTAAATATAGGATGGCTTGTGGTTACCGTCCTCATGCCTTACGGCCCTGCATCCTCAAATTCGTGGTTGGTACTGAAACCATCTTCACCACAACACCAAAAACGATCAATTACCTTCCCAAAAGGGCCACCCAATTCCATTATCGATTCACCATGGAATTGCCAGGGACTATTTGTGGAAACCACTACGATCTGCCTGGAACCATATAACCAACTCAAATTCCGAAGCATTGGCGAAATAACTAAGGTTATTTTTCCTTGAACCACAAAAAATCCCGGATAATTTCAATGACAGAAACTTACTTCTGTATTAGCTGGGTAGTATATCTCACTAAAGGTCCTAACATTTTTAAATCGAGTAATCAGAATCTGAATTATAAAGCTCCACGAACACCGCGCAACCCAGCATTGTTATCTGGATCGGCCAATTCGGGAAATTAAAAATTTTTGTTGATGTTAAATTCATCTACAAATCTTCACAACGTTATGGCAGTAAAAGGCAATATCAAGACTCCCTAATTACCAATTGATAATTCCCTATTTTATCCTTTGTTAGAACCCCAAGTTTATTGGTTCCATTTACCTTCGGGCAAAAACAGGCTGGCAAACTTGAAAAATCTGAATACCCGCTTATTTAGAAGTTCAAGTTTTCCAAATCTTCACAATTAGTCAACGGTCTGACGGTTTCTTCTCTTTTACAGCAATAACTGTCCACTTGGTTCCAATAAAATTCCTATCGTTAAGCTGATCAAGTGTTAGCATTGGAATCGTCCAGCTCATCAATAGAGTTTATGGTTAGATTCAGCGGTTTGCATTGGATCCACATGTTACTAAATAGATGATTGCGCCTACTATGCCCGCTGGCAGACGCCCGTACCGAAAGGGTTTTCCAAAGGGCACTAAAAATGCCCACCAACTTGTAACCCCCTTAACTCATACCCATATAAAGTCCCTTGGTTTTTAAAAAAAACTTTTTGACCCAACTTCATAAAATAAGTGTTGAATTCCTAAGGTCAATTTCCATTGTAAGCCTGAGTTGGGGTTGGTGGATGATCCTGTATGTGAAGGGTTCCGAAAAAAATTGCCAGCACATCGGGACGATTACTACATAACCCTTCAATAACCCAATCTTCCTGAATCTGCAAAACCTCATCAACATATAGTGCTTTAGCGCTGTCCATTAGTAATATTCGCCCGAAGACCGAAGAACAATTGGATTCGGAACCGTGAAATCCTTATCTTTAACACAGGGCCATTAGGAGACATAAACCATAAGGGCCCACACTTGCTTATGAGATGTTGATCCTAAAAATTCATTGTTGTACATTTATCCTTTTACACTTGCGGGGAACAACTTATTCGCAAAATCTTCAAAAAACTTTTAATCTTATTCAACTTCTTAAAAAAATCAAAAACTTAATTGCGGAAATTTATAAAATAGGTGCGTCCATAACCCATACCAATATGGGTGCAAATGATGGGTTGCCACTTAAATTGTCTTGTTGTAACTGCCCAAAATTTTCCATTCCTACTTTGTCGTATCCCCAGTCCTAAAAACGCATTCAAAACATTATTTTGATGCTTGTAATACGCTTGATATTTACTTTGCCATTTTTTAGCCAGGATTTACCCCCTATCAAATTCAAACAAATAAATCGTCAGTTTGTCTGGGTCAAACAGCTCTTTTACATTTTCGTCTGTTGCTTCGGGAAATGCGGACGCCGGTTTCTGGATCCAAATAAACTGTGTTGTCCTTGTAATTAGTAGAAATTCCGGGCATAATTTTTTTCCCCAAGTAATGGCAGTGGTTTGCCCCGAAACCCACCAATATTTTAGGATCTCTGTATTCTACTCAAATGCAAATGCCCTCTGTGGCCTTGTTGTTAATTTGTAATCTTTAATTTTTGCTACGCCAAATCTTATTACAAATAGGATTAAGCACATCTTCTTCTGCCCCGGGCCGTTATTCAAAGTTCATGGTCACAAAGGATCACTAGCATAAAGAAACTTCCCGGACCGTGCTTACCAAGGTAAATTTTACAGCCGAGGAAAGCTGAATTATGCCAATCTTAATTTTCCGTACCCCAAATTGAAGTTTGTCAAATCTGTCAGGACCTCTTTGGACAAAATCGGCTGCACTACCCCTGCGTCCACAATAGGGAAAAATTAATATCGGTTTCGGTATTTTTGAAATCTTGTTATAATTAACCGGATACCGTCCTGTTAATTAGGAAGTCTTATATAATAGTTGAGAATCTGTGGTTGTTGGATGTTTCATTTTGAATATTATTTACAAAGCCTGATATTTTCCCTTGGGTTTATAAAACATTATATAAAACTTGGGGGCTTTGGTTAAATAAAGCAGCGTTTAAAACTACCCAATGCGTCCGTTGAATTCTATAGGTTAAAACCCACTTTCGTGCCAAAATGGGAAAAAGGTCACCTTTTCCACCCTTTCCAAATGAGGTTATTCAGAAATCGTTCGTTTTATATTGTGCCTCCCTTCTGGTAATTGGTGGACGTTAATTTACCGGCCAAGAATCCGCCCCATTTTGGAAATGTCGCCAGGTCCATTTGGAAGAAAGCATCAAATTCCCCAGCCTTATTGTATAAATTTAGTTGAAGTTTATATTGCCGGTTGATTATTTAGGTTTCCATCAACAATCATTTTTTTGTATTGGAAAATGGATCCATGTCTAGCATAATACTCCGCCTAAACAAATCGTTTATTTCCGCGTAATTATCCGAGCAAACTGGTTGAATTGCCCCCCAAATCTAATTTAGGAAAATCATTTATGGGTTGTATTCCCAATTGTGAACCCACATTAAATTGTTGGTCTTCAGCGTATATTTCATAGGCAATAATAGGCCGCTTTATCTTGGACAGATAAACTACTATTTGCTTTATTAAGCATGTTCCAGTTTAACTGGCGGGTTTCAAGAATCCGATCCCGTTGCCATATTGGCTACTATAAAAGCACCTATTGGACTATGATTAAAAACTTTTGGTAATACCGGTAATTAGGTTGGGTCTTGGATTAGGAGCATTGTAATATTCCAATCTGCTTTTGGAATTATATCCGAATTGATATGATATCCAGTGTTTAAATTAAAATTTTTTGAGTTGTAATAGTTGATTTCCGCATAAATTAGGTTCTGCAATTTTTCTTTCCCGAGCATTCGCCACCATGATTTTGCATTTTGATATTCCCCCAATAGGATTGTTACCGGGTTCCCTGCCATTGAAAAATTTCTTCAGTTATGGCAGAAGACCTACCCCGGCGATTAAGAGAGAAAATGCTGGTTAGACCGAATAACTATGCTTGGGCATTAAATTGATATTCCCAGGCGCCCAAAAAGGAATTAAGCATTCATATAAAGTACCCATCCGATATTTTAACTTCCTTGGCCATCTTTCTGGAAGCGAAAAAACACCTGCTAATAAATATTCTTTTGGAGGGGACTCGGTAATTG
>Ga0163217_1061418_pt1 | contig 10557 bp, 10 predicted proteins | sample SynspAceP_FD_185933 | JGI IMG/M metagenome (GOLD analysis project Ga0163217, IMG submission 185933) | Saline lake microbial communities from Ace Lake in Antarctica - Synechococcus sp. Ace-P (PacBio error correction) | ecosystem: Environmental > Aquatic > Non-marine Saline and Alkaline > Saline ... | reverse complement strand
CGTCGGTGTGGTTTCTGGCAGCCGGCGAGCGGTGAAGAGATGCTGTCAATTTCCCATGATAGGAACCCACTGAAATGAGCGGCGCCTAAAGACGTTCCAAGTGGTTGGATCCTGCTTGATGTGCGTTGATCAGACGGACGTTATTGGCGGCTATTGAGGGATCTTGGCATATCTATGTTAGCAATCTCAACGAACAGTGGAAAGATCTAGATAAGGACATGAGTTATACCGCTTACATGTGTGCCAGCGGTTTCGCGTGCGACGTGGCAGCCTCGGATGGCTTGCGAGGCAGAGGCTTCAAGCAAACTCGATGTTTATTTCTGGTTCGATGGTGCTTGGGGCTTACTGTTCGGACGACACTCTGGTTGATGGGAGTGAACACTCATCTACCGGAGATGATCTCATCGCCAAAGGATGCTCTGGGTGGAGCACCCAACCCGGCAGCCTTGCGCAGCCGCGCCACCGTCCTGAGCCAGCCGTAGGGCTTTCTCACCATGATGCAACGCCAGGGTGGGCCTGAGCTCTGGCGGCTTCACGGATTCCGGGATTTTCGGCAACGCCACTGATCAAGGAGAGACCCATTTCTGGAATTTCCTTGAGGCCAACCTCCAAGGTGGAGGCACCCGTCGCGGGCCGATGGGCCTGCAAGCATCATCGAAACAACCTTCCAGGGCCAGCTCATGCATCCAGAGCCGATCGAAAAACGCTCGCGGCTCATCTGCGTCGTCTGGTCGCTGGCAGGCCCAGGAGCCATCAAACCACTTGCAGTGAACAGACGCACGAAACGGTACCAATTGATGTAGATTGGCTTGTTCCGGGGTCATTCACGCAGGGGAGAGGCCCTGCTGGCAATTTCGGAGAGCCACCAACAAGCCGAAAACGGGGGGTGTCATCAAAGGTGCGTGATTTGCGACTCGGTAACGACATGGCCAGGCGCTCGGCAGCGCCTGACTCCGATTCGCTTGGAACTGATGGCCCGGGCCAAGATCCGTTGGGTGTCACGAAAAGCACCCGGCAAGATCTCGATGGACTACCTCCAGATCGAGTGATTCCGATTGCCTCTGCAGCTCAGCGAGATTGTTCCTCTGGAGTAACCCACCTTCCTGGCGCGGTCACACAAGTCCACGAGGAACTGGGTTTTGAATGCATCGTTGGCGGCTGAAGCCGAGCGCGCAGGGTGGGGCGACCTGCCATGCTCCATCAAAGGAACTGGTCGCTGCTTTTTCAACCGCGGGTCGGATCGTGTTTCGTCACCCTACCCAGCCTGGCGATTACGGTCAACCCAGGTGACGAGCTGAGGACCACGATGGTTGAACACCGTTACGGTTTGATTAGAAATAAAGGCAAATCGGGACCGCTGGGCCATAAAAGGCCATCATCAAGGCGATTCAAGCGACGATCCCGAAAGATGAAGGCCCCGATGAAGGTGGAGGAGGGCGTATGGGAAATGTCGTCAGCGACCACCAGGGTGAAGGCGCGGGGCGTGCGACGGAAGCGGCCGAGGAGTAAGCGGTCAAATGGAACCGGCGGCAAACACCGCAATGACCAGCATGCTGGAGGTGATAATTTCGCAGCAAGGTCTCCAGGCGTTTGTCGCTCGAGACATCAGGAGCGGGGCCATCGGAAGCAGATCATCGGCGAGATGGGCATGCGGACCCCGATCAACGGACACCAGGCAGAGCAGTAGTGGCCGAAACCAAAGCTTCTCGCGCAGACGTTGAGTTGAACTGGAAGACGATCCCTCAGGCCGGGGAAGCAAAGAGGCTGTGGTGGCATTTGGGAATGGGTCGGAGCAAGCATGCACCGCCTTGTGGATGTACGGTTTATTCAGGGTAGCCGCTTAAATAGGCATTCATTTGCATAATATGGGCCTGAGGCTTCATCTAATCCTTGCATTGTGTTGGCGCTCAATCTCTACTGACGGAGCGAGAGAGGTTTGAATGGCATGTCGACACCAGCCTTGCGCAGGGCTTCTCAAAAAACATTGTTCGGTAGGAGCTTGCTGTGTCTTCACAAAACGATATGCTGGCTCTTCATCATCAAGCATACTGGAGGAGCTGCATGCCAACGTTGTTAATCATTGAGGTCCAGTGACGATAACTGCAGGGGCGGGTTCATCAAAGAAGCGAAATATTTCTGGAGCACATCGATAGCAGGGATGGAGCGAAAACCCTGCCCAGATTTCCTGAACTGCCACGGCAAACGGAAATATCAATGCGGAGGTGAGGAAATGGTATAGGAAGCAACGGTTTGTATTGATCACCACTGGAATTAGGAACCTGCAAGCATCTTGCCGTTTCTGGTGTCACAACGCGCGTTGATCGCAGCGTGATGCTTTCAAACGCGGCCATTAATGCCCTCCAACTTCAACGAGATTCCAAGCACAAACGTCGATCCCAGAAATATAAAGAGTCCAGATATCATATTCGAAATCACATCTCGCTTGCAAAACCTACGTAATACCAGCAATGCCAATGCTGCAGCAGCGGATGTGTTGTTTTGATTGCCAGCCTGCCAGCGCCATGACAACGCCAAAGACTGAGAATGGCGTATTTCAGATTGTAGAAGAAAAATCCTAAGGCTGTTCGATTCAAGATTAGCGCCGTAGGGCCTGCATATTTAACACTTTGCGCCGCACCAGGCCCCAAACCACCCCAAGCAGTAAAGCGAAAAGAATCCGGCTTGCTGACTGCCGCATTCGGGATCCAGTTCAGCAACATTCTCTGCATTTGCGCGTAGCCAAGGAGCCTCATCTTAGGGGCTTGTCAACAGCTGATTCATTTGAGTCCCTAAAGCTTACGTATGGGAGTTGGCCAATGAAAACAGAAACTCTTATCCAGTTGACCGGCTACCTGCTACTTGCTTTTTGCTTCTCCTAGGGCTGATTCAAGATAAAGCGTTTGACTGGGATAGGCAAAGCTTATATTCTTGTCTTGGAATTCCTCCAATCAAACCATGGTGTATCTTGTTGTAATCAAGATAAAGTACGATATTCGGCATCGGGAACAAAGTATACGAATTCGGAACTCCAGTGAGCTGTCTGCAAACGGGTGAAGTGACAGCGGTCAAACTCTGCGGGCCTATTTCTGCGAATAACGCTGTGCAACCTAATTCTGGAATTTCTGTTTGATGGTTTTTCAAAGGTTGTTTGTATTCAAACCCCAATTGTGGTGCAATGCGACGTTTGGTGGTCACCATAAATTCTGAATGATCATTTACTTAGCAATCCTCATTGCTGATCACGATTGAGCTCACCACTGTGAGTGCGGACGTGTGTGGAGCGCATGCCGACACTCTCGACTGTTTCCAAGCATTTGCCGGCAAATCGGATTGAAGTGGCCGATCTTGAACGGTTTCATTCCAGCAAAAATTCGTTTAAGTAGTTCAAGAATTGGAAATTGGACCTTTTAAGGCCAAGCCAACCCCGATTTTGCCAGCGCCTGCCCAAGTGTATGGCAATAGATGACTCCCATTATGTACTCCTTGACGTTTGCAGGAATACCGAAATCCCTAGGATAAAGACAACAGTCGAATTCATTGGTTCGAGCTGTGTGAGTACGGCTAGCTGTTCTTCTTGCTTTCCGCGCGCCGAAGTGAACTTACGAGGAAACCAGAATGGCTATCGGTTCTGACCATTTCTGACGAGCAGAATGGTGATTATAACCAATATAGTGGCTTCCGCTATCCGCGTGACCATGCTTTCCAATAGCCCATCCAAGTCTGGAATCGCCAACGAAAGAGTTCCACCCCCACCACAAGGCAAGTAAGTAGCCGATGGGGGCTGCAGTCTTCAGAATTAGACTGTTGCCAAGCGATTCCATCGAGGTCTGATGTTGTTCTTCTTAGTAAGCCGTCTCGGCCCCAACTTGCTAATAGCTTTCGAAGGTTATGAATACCACTGCAGAAGGCAATAAACACCTTTGCCAATCGCTGTGATTAGATACAAAATCCATCCGGTCATAAAAAGCTCTGAAATACTGTGATAGTGGACTAGCCTTTGCTATATTAGCTGATATCTGTATCAGTCTTCTCTCCGGGAAACCTAGTATAATCCTTGCATTGTCGGTCTGTAATCTCTTGCAGAAAAAAAGTTTGAATGGGCTACCTTGGACCTTTTGCGTGCGAGAAACAAGTCTTTTACGGAGGTCCGAATGGCTCCAACCACACAACTCAGAGGCTGCGGAGGATCTGCCCCCTGGACGCGGGATTCATTCTCCGCTGACCAACCTTGAATCTATCGGTTATTCTTCAGATTGGATTCCTGCCAAACAGCTCCGCTTTTGGCTTGATTATGGCTGGGACGTTGGTGAATGAGAACCATGCTGTTTAAACTGGCTTTAGCAAAGAGTTCCTGTGGGCTATTTCGTAAAGTCTAAATGGCAGGTTTATATTGCCCCAGGAGTTGGGGAACGTTTTTCCGCCTACATCCTGATTCCTGTCTCCCTTGGCTTCGGGCTTCGACATTTGGGCAGCAGGTCTTCAGGAAACGATTCAGGCCTTTGAAATCTTTGAGTCAATTCGGCGTGCTGCAGCCCCTGCTGGCCTGGAAATGGGTAGGTACAAACGATTCATCGGCATGAAAAGGCAGATTGCCCACAGCTCATCGGCCACATTGAATTGATGTGGATGTTAGCACTTCTGAGCCTCGATCATTGCTGGCATCAGTGGATAACAACCATTTGCTGTCATAACCAACCCCCAGGACAACACCCCATGAACACGATTCAATACTCTGCAAAGCGATGCCCACGGTTACACCTGAAGCTCTTGCCTGTGGATGACGGTCCAAGCAGAACAATGTTGAAGATGGGCTTGGAGCAAGCGCTGAAAAATGGTTTTCAGGACTCGGCGGAACAATCCCAGCACCCTTGCTGACTGCAGCACCCTATCGAAGAGAGCCAGCACCTGATTTCTCAAAAAAATCAAATGATTCAGCAAGGTTCCATGCGTAAAACCGCAGGTACTTGCTTAATTCATTGCTCTTGCTGCTGCACTGTTGGATTTAGCGGGGTTTGCTGGTTGCAGTGTGGGCTATACAAAACTCGTCTTCTTGTTTTTTCTTCTTCTCGCCATAGCTTTCTTTTTCTGGTTGCCAAAGGCGACGACGTTATTCAGTGATTGCAACTAGTACTGGCCGTATTTACGTTAGCAAGCACAAAGCTTCGGTGCTTACAGGTAAGTTCTTTTTTGTTTCTTTCCATTGTGATGGTATAGTGGCAGACTGGGCTTGAATGGATTGGTCTCAGCCACGCCCTGATTGAAGATTGTTGTCTTCCTTTTTTCAGCCTTGCTTTTGCCAGGTTCGTCCCGCCGATTGTGCACAAACTCAGGAGTTGTTATGCAGGCTTTCGCAGCAGCTCTTGACGACAACTGGGCAGTCCGTAGCCCGACAGAAATCTATTGGATGCAACGTCGGCAGCAAGCGCGAAATCCTCGCGTCACAAGGGTTGTGATCCCCTAAAGCACTGGGTATGACGTTGGAAGCACGAGGGCATTGTGCTGAATCAAACAAATCGAATCTAGACCCCCAGGCAAAGATGGCTCCGTCTGGACCAAACTCATCCGAAATTGATTATGACTCTTCCCTTCGGCTGATTCTTCTTGAAGCAGCTTCTCGAGAGGCTGGAGCTGTCCTTCATGGCGGCATAGCCTTCTGCGGATGATCCCGCATCGGGCTTCGTGGAAAGTCAAAATGGCGTAAGTCAGTGAGTTCGGTTTCACAAGAAGATGTCAGGAGGTGCGCTTCTTAGCGGCTACGGGTCACTTGCTGCTCCATCACATTGAGCGATTGTGCCGATTACTTCGAAAATGTTGGGCAGGATTCGGTTTGGGCCAACCAGTTTTCTACCTTGTAATGCGAGTTTGTTCTCCAGGTTGAGTAGCGATCACTGAGATTCTTCAGAAATGACTGCTTGCGCAGTTTGAGGCCTCACTGCTTTCCGTTGGGACTGACTACTCCTTGTGATCCTTCTCTTGTGGATTGTCCGATTGCTCTGCACCGCCAGTGATCCGATTTTGGTGGCTTCTGCCCATTTTGGTGCTGTTCAGCGCTGAGTTGAATTCACGGCGATGATCAGATCAGCTCCCTGGCCTTGGCCTAGTCTCTACCGGCACTGGATTGACAATACGCCATCCCCTAGAACCAGATCGCCATGGCAGAAGGGCGTTAAAGAACTGGTACAGAGATGCTGGCTCCGCGACGGCTTCTCACCATTTGAAACCTGAGCGGAGATGCATTTCTCTCCTTTGATCAGATCGGTGGCGACACAACCAGAACTTGATTCTGATTCCTCAATCCTCATCCCCTGGATGTGTCTGAAAGCAGGTCGTTAGATCTTCGTTGCCATCCAGGCAGGGCCAGAAACTGGGAAACAACCAGGTCGAAGTAGGACAGCATTGTCTTTCCAACTCAAAGGTCTCTGAATGAAGTCTGCGAGATCATCCAGTTCACCGCGCAAATAGATGCGCGCCAACGGTGCGCAAGTGCTCGCACGGAGATTGCAATCAATTCCTGATCTCTGCTTCCTCAAGAGGCACGCAGGGGACGCCAATGGTGCCCAGCCCCTGGGGCACCACCGCTGCCAAGGCCAGGCCAATGCTTTTTTCATGCAGATACCATCAAAATCCTTAAATCGAAGACCAGTTTGATCGAATTCAGGCTAGTGGATTCGGCTAGATGAACAGATGAAAGCGATCACCCCATAACCCAATAGAAGGCTGACCGCCGGGCTGGAACTGAACCTTTCAACCCATTTGCGTCCATCTTTCTGTATGTTCAGTCTTAAACTTTCTCTGCTTTTGGGAATGACGAATGGGCCCAGTCCAGATAGCTCACTGTTGTGATGACAGCTGACCGATAAACTGTTTCAAGCGAGAGAACCATGGTTCTCAATTCGCCGGTAGGCCGGTCCAGAAATGCTCCATTGCTCCTTGGTGCCGATTGCCTGACGCGCAAGGAGCCATCGATCCAGGGGCTTGCCGGCCATTTGAGCGCACCAGGGAATCGCCGATGTCGCGCGCAGATTCCGCCTCCACCGCCTGCACGGCGGGTGGGCCCAGTATCAGCAGGTAGTTGCCACCGGCGGCTGGTGACGCACGGCCCGCCCCGCAGCTGCTCCAGCAAGCCAACTACGGGAGCGCAACACCTCGGCCACGTAGGCATCGGTGAAGGCCCTGATCGCAAAGCCGCCCGGGAGGCCGTGACCGCAAAGCTGTTGATGCTCGTAGGGGGCCGGTGACACGGCTGAGGGCGATCCACCACCGCCTTCGCTCCGACGCAAAAACCGATAACGCAACCCGGCCAAGCCGGCCGTTTTGGCCAGGGAGCGCAGCACCAGCAGGTTGGTGCTGGCGCTGAAGTCGGCGCTGGGGCAGCACGCTGTCGCCGGGTGAAGGCCTCAATAGAGCTTCATTCCACCACCACCAGCGTGGCCGGGGCGCAGCAGCCAGGCTCCCAGGATCAAACTCGGGAGCCAGGCGCAGTTGCCGGTGGCTCGTGGTTGGGATTAGCAGAGCAGCAAAAGGGCGCGGGCTGGCGCTTGAACAGGGCGGGCGGATCGTCCCCCAGGGGAAGGCTGCAATACCCGCTCCCAGGTACGGGATCGCTCGATCGCCATGCCGCATCTGGGCGAGGGGCTGTTAGTAGCCGAAGGGGGGCGGGTGTGAGCAGAAGTTGCCCGGCCAGCTCGAAGGCATGAAAGAGAGCATGGATCGCCGCATCGACGCCGTTTTAACAGGGCCGTGTGGCCAGGGCTGAGGGGCCGGGCATCCCAGGTTGGCCAGCCACCGCTTCCACGCAGGCCGCGTATTCGGGGTGATGCGTAGTTGAATCGGCCGGATGGCGCGGATCGGCCGCCACCACCTGCGGACTGGGGCCGATGGTGTTTTCGTTGAAATCGCAGCCGCAGCAAACCGCGCCGCCCTTCCAGCGGAGCGCTGTATGACTGCAGGCTCTCCACGCTCGGGCCGGGGCTGGGGACCGTCAGGCAGGCAAGGGGTCAAGGCACAGCGGAGCGACAACCTCGGCAAGCCGTAGGGAGGCCGCTGCAACGCGGAATGCTGAAGCGCATCCAGGGGTGCTCAGGCGAGGGGAGGTTGAAAGCCGTGCGTCAGCGGCTAGAAGGGGTGCCGGCATTGGTGGGTTGGGTCTGTTGTATGGCAGTGGCCTTCGGCTGATGGAGCGCCTGAGATTACGGGTGAAAGAATTCTTGACTGTCGAGCGTCGTGAACTGTTGGTTCGGGACGGCAAAGGCGGGAAGGAATCGGCTCACTTGCTGCCCCAAGCCAGATGGTGATCTTTGGCAGGCAATCTATTCAGAGATTCGGCGGTTGCACCAGGGGGAATCTGCAGCCTGGCCTGGCAGTGGGTGTTTCCCCAGCAGAAACGCTGGCTGGATTCGCACAACAGGGGCCCAGGGAAGACACCACCTCGACCCACCGTGGTGCAGCGAGCCGTTGAAACAGGCGGTGGCTAATGCTGGCAGTGAGCAAAGCTGCAGGCTGCCATACCTTTCGCACTCCTTTGCAACGCACCTTCTGGAAACGGGGCACGCAGGGACATCGTACGAATTCAGGAGTTGGCGGGCCATCAGGATGTGAGCACCACCCATGATCTACACGCATTGTTGCTGAACAGAGGCCCCCTGGGGTGAGCAGCCCCGCAGATTTTATGTGTGCAGATTTGAACATGTGGGTTCTCTGACCAGAGGAACCGCGGACGGATTGTGCTTGCGGAATTCCTAAGGAATCTAGACGGCACTTGGATTCTGACAAGAGGCGCCTTCGCCATGAGCAGGGTTTCACAGAAGCAGCGGCGCCCTGCAGGTTGGTTCTCAGAACCGTCCAATAACAAGTTTAGCGTTTAAAGAAATATATGAGAGGCATTCAGAAAAATGATGGTCTTCTTTAGTTAACAGTGCGTTCTGGCAGCTTGTTCTGCAAGCTTGTGCTGGCAAGCTTGTTCTGCAAGCCTTGTCTGAAGAAAAGCCCAAGGAATGAATATAAATTCATTTGAATATTTATAAAAAGTGGAAGGTACTTGTTACGAAAAAACCATGTGAGAGAGGCGGGCTTTACTCAGGGATCTTGTCATTGGTATATACGAAACAAAGATCAAACATTCCAGGTATGGATCTTGATTCATCTCAGTGATTTTCTTGTTCCAGAGAAAATGGTTGAGAAGATTAAGAATCCGTACAATTACTATCTGCCGTTTTACTGTCCAGTTTGGGGTATTTCTCAAGTCAATCTCCCATCAGAAAATGAGGCTAGAAGGAATATCCGAACCATACGTAAAAAAGGAGAGTCTTAAGGAAGTATGAAGTGGCTGAGGCTACCTTGGTACGTTAAGCTAACTGAGCGTCTCGAACTGCCCACCTTACAGTCGAATGATTAATGATAGTAAACGCTAACAAGCGCCGCGGGCACAAACTACGCTTCGCTTCGTTTGTGCCGCCGCAGCTTGGTTGTTAAAGCGGGTTGTGATTTGGTTTCCAAGAGCAAGAACAATTCTCCACTCAATCATCAGTTGATGGCTTTGGCCATCTATTGTATCCAACCGTTGGGTCCAGTTGGATCGATAGAGAGGATCATCTCTACTTCCTTTGCGGGAGAGCTCGGCTCAGTTGGCCACTATCAGATTCCAGAGAATCTTCCTTTCGCAGGGTGTAGTCTCTGCGAATGTGATCTGGAAGTGTTTTCAAAGCAGCGTTTAACCAGGTTTTCATGTCGGGCTTGCCCATGTATCGGGCCGCTCCCAAACACTGCCTTGCCAATGTAATCTTTAGCCGTGTCGGATATGTGATCTTGTATACCTGCTTCATGAGTGGCACTGCTGGTTGTTACCGGAACTTTGTTGCCTGTTGCCCGATAAGGGCATGTAGCGGTGGACTATTGGTCCGGTTTCGGGCGTTATTCTTAAATGTTGCCCAAGGATGCCCCCCCTTAACACAGGCCATTTCACTTGAGCTGCCACAAATTAAGCCCTGTATCACTGTTGGGCTCTCGTTCAACCACACAACCTTTGCGGGCCAGTGGATGCAGCGTTTAGGCGGAACTATTCAAAAACCAGGGAACACCGAATCAATTTCTGCTAGTGGCCGAGGATCTTAGTAAATATTGGCAACTTTGGTTGCGGAAAGATATCAAGTATCCAGAAATTCGGCGGGGGGCACCGCTGTCCTGGTCGATTGCTCGTGGGAGTCGCATTATGGGCACGCCTGGAGATCACTTGGACGCCCTAAACAGCCAAGGCTCATTCGCAGTAGATCTAGACATGATTCTTAGGGAAATGATTGGAAAACCTGATGGATATTGCTCTTGCGGCGGAGCTGAACTTCAGAGGCGTCCAGATGGCTGCAATGGTGAATCCACAAGGCAAATGGTCCTCTTTGGCAATCCGCGGCCGGAGCCAATTCGTGAAAACGGACTATCCCTTTTGAGCGTGTATTCACGCTGACAGATTTCCTTGATTCCAACGCAGGAAGTAATTCCGGGAGGGAGGTTCAAGCGCCGTGAGGTGATTTAAATTAATTGCCAACGCGTCAAAGGAGGTTGTCC
>Ga0163217_1046218_pt1 | contig 10557 bp, 16 predicted proteins | sample SynspAceP_FD_185933 | JGI IMG/M metagenome (GOLD analysis project Ga0163217, IMG submission 185933) | Saline lake microbial communities from Ace Lake in Antarctica - Synechococcus sp. Ace-P (PacBio error correction) | ecosystem: Environmental > Aquatic > Non-marine Saline and Alkaline > Saline ... | reverse complement strand
TCAACACTCGCCGGCGGCCCCTGTCACGTAGTCGGCGCACGCAAACATTCACCCATCCGATTCAACCTCAATCCGCCAGAACGACTAAGCACCACCCCGACACCCCCAGTTCCCGAACACGCCGGCTGACCACCGTCCTGCCCAACCACTCTTTTGCCGGCCGACGAGGTACCCACCCTGCTGGCCGAACCTAATCCCTTCCCCCAACACGCCCTGACTGACCAATTTACAAGTCCACGACCCACGAACACCTCGTGCGTACCGGTTAAACTTCCGTCGGTGAACAGTCCGTCTCCTAACACTGTATCCGTCCCACATAATCGTCCGGCTCACCCAGGAAAATCCAAACGACGATTCCCCCCAACCAACCACGAATCAACTTCTGGTTAAACTGACCCGAATCCACGCCGTTACAAAACAAACTAACGCCGCCATAAACCACGCATCCCCCAGCTTTCCGCCCCATAGCAAACAGACACAAACTCCGAAACATACGCCAACGCGATCCAAAATCTGTTACCACGACCTCGCGTTGGAACGAAAGCGTCACGAGAACATCACCACCTGCGCCCGTGCAGCCATGGATACGGACTCCGAAATAAAAACCTCCATCAGCTCAACGTTTCTTGCCCGAAATAACGAATCCAAACCACCTCCAGTCCACCCATACGTCCACCGAGTCGGCGTAGCGGCGACACACTGGTCAACGCGATGCCGTTGACAACAGGGTAGAACCTCAGAATCCGGGTCACCGTGCCCCGAACCGAGCAGTTACCCCAAGCATGATGCGGCCTCGGGCGGATAGAAACCGAACCCAAACGCCACCATCTTAAACCGCCGCCTATACATACCAGCGCCAGCATGACCCCAGGGACGATTAACCATCAACCGGACGCTTCAAATATCTTAGCGGTCCGCGACACGATCGCCATTTGAAGCCGTTGATTGACGTTAAGCGGAAAACCGCGATTACGCCTCAAAAAATGGCACCACTGACCTACAAAGACCGACTTCGTGGTCCAGGGTTGCGACCGATCACGGACGAATCCAGAGGATCGCGAAATAGATCGCTTGCCGCCAATGGAGAGCGACAAAGCATACAACGCGGGGGAGCGCCGCAATACAAACGTCTGCATCATCGCAGCGTCTCGTAAACGTCAATGAGTTGATTACCCCGAACTAGCAGTCAAACGCTTCACTTCTTGCGGTACCCACCCGATCAATTCTCACGCGGCTCGCGTCGCCGTAGCAAAAACCATCCATCTTCCATTTGACCGATATCGACTCTGACGACTTCACCATCGCCGCCTCAGCCCACGACCTCCCCATACCGCTATCGCTGCACCACAAAAATCCGCTGCAGCCGAGCCATCGCTCATCGCGCCAGCCGAACCCTCGTAGATACTCGGAAAAACAATCAAGGACGCGGTCCGAACAAAACCTTGACCTCCGCGTCATGGATGATGAAACCCAAATGACTCGTCTTCAATCGAGTCGTCTCAATAAATTCGAGTTCCCAAGTCGGTGAGCCCCGCATTCAAATGATGAGTACATCCCTCCATTTTGCAAAAAAATTTCCAAATACCCTCGTTCTTATAGAAACCGTTGTTCCGATGTTAACACGAAAGGAAATGGATCCCGCTGAGTTGTCAAGAATCGGGCCTGCAAACCAGGCTCCAAGGCGATAAATAACTGCAGATCGCAAGTCATCCCGTGGTCCGGAAGATCCCGCCCGTCGATCACTGCACAAGCACCACATAACTCGCGATAACGTAGCCGGAAAGAGCTGCGACGAGGCGAGAGATCGACACAGACGCCCCAGACCTTGAACCCGCAAAACACCTCAGAGGAGAGTCGGATATCGACGAGTGCCACGGTCGCTCTTGCGTCAGCGCTTAGAAAAAGGCGTGGCTGCCATCACCACATGATAAAAATGTCGAATCCGCTCGTCGAAGTGCCCTGACCGCCGATAAATTACCCGCATGGATGGCCAGCGTCTGGCCTCCCCGCAGCCACTCCCTTCGCCCCGACTGAGTAAAACCCATGGAATAGCAAAAACCCGTCCGGTCAAGAACCCGGTCTCGATCAAATGACTACCGACGCATACTCTCCCAGCGCGAAGGCACGGTTCGACAGGCATATTCAACGGCTTGCAGCAAGGGATCTCGCAATCCTCTGCCGCAGCATCGTGGAAGTTGAAATCCACTCTTGCAATTCCCCCATCCCGGCAATTCGTTTCCCGCTCGCGAAATCGACGGAGCAAGCAGCCAAACCCTTCCCCAATATCCCCAAACGGAAACGAAAACCCCTCTCGCCTCGCGAATCAGACGGTGCAAACCATCTTCCTCGTGATCGCCGGCCGCCCGCACGCAAACGCTCTCGGTGACACCCAATCCCCAGGTTCCCCATGCGAATCAGCTACCAAAACAATCCGACGCGACCATATCACCCACATCGATTATTTAGGAAACCCCGTGAACACCGGCAAAATTCCCGCTGGCGTCGCGTATGTTCACACTCGCGCCGCCAATCACCATCACCCACCATCACCAATCGCACGCGCGTTCACGCTCTCCCCGGGCAGGTCTAGCATTATTAGCCTTGCGCCTAACCCGTTCCTGCACAGAACCGGCTAGCCCCAAACGGCTCATAAGATCTTGCCATCCCGACTTTGCAAGCTTTTCAAACGCTTTGACCAGTTCAAACGATGCTTCTTCGTTTCAAACTTCACCGCAAAAATAGAAAAGCAGTCCCAAACTCGCCAATCCCCATTGCCCCGCAATCGGTTCCCACCACCGCTCCTCCTGCCTTCAAACGACCTTTCATTACAATATCTCGCATCAACATCCTTCAATCCTCATACCATAACTCCGATTAAATCGCATTCGCCGACCCGATCGCCAAGAACCTCGTATCGCCTGGCACCAGTGGCGTTGCACAACCGTTTGCAAACACCCAGCACCTGACGCAAGTGATTCGCCTCCCCCCGAACGATGCACTGAACCCCAGTCCGCTTGCACGCTCAAACTCATGCAATCTCACGACCCACCATGACGACAACCGCATCGACCATGTTCCTTCAACATCGGCGACCGACGGTATCACACGCCCGAAATGGGGGTGACGCTAGGTTCTCCAACTATTTCTATTAGACACGGTATTCAGCCTCCACACGAAAACCCACTCAAAACTCAACACCAAACCCGCCCGCCCCGCATCTGCATCACGCAACAAGACCTGAAAATCAGATCATCACATGCATGGGCCAAACACTCACCTTATTATTATCGGGATGACTCGTACGAAACGCCACCAAACGAAGAATTCGATCGATCCCAGCGGGGCGTTGTGTCAACAGTCTCATTTAAATGCGTTGTGGTCACGCACATCCGTCTCCTCGGTAGCGAATTCTCAAGACTTCTTTCGGTTTGATCAACTCTCGGACAAATGCGTTTGCGCAGTCATCGAGCGAATCCCAGGCTCTCGCCAGCCCGTAACATTGCAGGCGTGAAAGCAGCGTGCGGGCGACCCCGCAACCGGGTCGCGGGCTCCGCCCCTTACGCGAACGCCGTTTTTTCGACAAGACAAAAAGCTCACAGTTTGCGTTTGAATTGGCGTTTGGCTGTGCTTGTGTGCTAGTCCTTGGCGTAACCGACCGACCTTAACACCGAGCGGTCCGCGACCCGCCATCCCACAACTACGGAACAAGCCGCTTCGACTCCGTCCGGATCCCTGACCAAGCATGGGATCACCAAAATCTCCTGCCAAATGGCATCGCAAGCCAACAGCAACGGTAGTCTTTGGCTTTTCCCTTGGCTCTTGGCCTCTTGGCTCTTGCTCTGTCGACTGTCCTCCGCATCGCCGAATCGCGATCGATGGCCTGCTACCACCCGCCACCCGCCACCCCCACCCGCCACCGCCACCCGCCACCCACCACCCGCAATCCAATCGCCAATCGCAACGCAATCCGCCAATGCCAATCCGCCAATCGCCAATCTTTTGTGATTTCAGCCATCTCGGCGGTGAGCTCCGAAAAGCGTGCGTCGATGTGATTAATCGACCGACAGAACCTGCTTTGCGAACCTCACGTGACCGAACGAATCCGCGGCGTCGGACATGGCATCGCGATGAACCGTGAGCTCAACATGCCACCGGACGACAGAGACTCGTCGTCCACATGCTCGTCGACGCTCCGCATCTTCGCCATCGCGTCTTCTGCGTTGATTTCTGACGTCAATGAAATCTGTCTGGTTTTCATCCATCATGATTCTCATTGTTGGTGAGACAATGGTACAACTAGGGCCGAGCAACCGCTTCGGCGCCATCGCATCCCCCGATCGAGCATGGACTCCAAGAACCGTCCTCCAGATCGACATGGCAGTCATTTGATAGTACATAATACTATGGATGGCGATCGACCCCACAAAAAGGAGCACGAAATAGGATGACTCTTTGAGTCGTCCAAGGCACACAGTGAACCGCATCTCAAATAAGCACGGGCTACTTTCATCCAAGCACGACATCGACTACATTTAAAACGCGTTCGACATTCACAACGACCAAATCCCCCCACTTTCGACCCCACCCCGACCTCGTCATTGAAATCGAGATCCCGAAAGGCGCGATCAAACCCACTCTCTTCTTCCGCATCGCATCCCCGAAGGTCTGCCGTACGGACAATCCCGGCTCCGAATCCACCGATCACCGCACAGTTACGTCCATCCCACGATTTTCTGCCAGGCTTCCCTGTCAATCGCAAACACTCGTCAGTTGCCGTGCAAACAAACGCATCTGATTCGAAATTCGCTCAAGTCGTCAAAACTGCTGAACGAATTGCTGTTGGCATTGCCGTAGGCGTCAAACGCTCTCGACCCGATCCCACCCACGAACGAGCAACAAATGTCGGTCAGGTGGTATTTCAGAATGATGTATGCAGAATGATTCACTTTCGTTTGTGCCTGTTCTAAAATCATTGCAAACACCCTATTTTCGTCCATAATCATCATCGATGCCGCTCCCTCGACCGATGCCTCTATTCCAGACAATGGGACGAGTCCTACCACCCCACGCGCAAAACCCCATCTCCCAAAACCTAATCAGCCGCCTTTTTCCATCGCATCCTTCCGGTCCGGCCCAAAACGGCCGCCATCCCCAACAGCTCACCAATCCACACGTAGGGTGCATAAACCCGTCCGGACCTCGCAAACAAACGAACACGCTTAATCGCCAACCTCCACTCGGTACCATCAAAAACGGCATATAAAAATCCGATCCGTCTTCGGTCCGACACATGTAGATGCACCCCGGCTCCGTTACCCCCACTTCGGCCCGTAAATTAACGCCGCAGCCAAAATACCGATTTGGCCCCTCAGCAGTCACCGCCGTGCGAACTCGGTTTCAAATCTAGCAACGCTCGAAAAATTCGTCCAATCCGCCGACCTCAAAAAGCCAAAACTGTCCGCCCGACGACCAACATTACCAAGCCATCACATCACCATTCGAATTGGATCCGATAAAAACGGAACTCAGATCAGCTCGGCCAATCCCTGCCCGCACCCCCCGCTTTAAACGCGGATGGCTCCCCCCTGGCAAAACTGTCCCACAACGGCCTTCGCTTCCTGACGTCCGGGGCCTCGACGGTTACATCAACGAACCATCCCACGCGGATGTCACCCAGGAACAGCACATCGGCGGTCCTTCATGCCGTAATTTCATGGACTCGGATCGAAGCTCTGTCCCAACAGCCATCGAATCCATCCACGACGATCCCCTCTTCAGGTCCTGGAATCGCATAATGGTGGTTCGGATTGTCAACAAACAACGATCCAGTAGCGGCACTGTTGGGACAAATGTTACGTCTCGCACTAATACCTGGTTCCGCCAAACTTCGAATTACCGATGCAGCGGCTATTTTCATCGATCAGCACCCTCCCATCAACTTATTGTGACTCGAACACCGACCAACGTTCACTCGACTCAAAAAACCACGGTATCCACGTCCGGTGCAAGAGGACCAACACCTGACTCTAAAACCACTGAATCGCTTGAAATGTCATCGAGCACACGCATCCGATCCATTTCCAGAAAGGTCGAGTAATCACATTCAGTTCGAAAACGCCAGTTCATGGGTTTCTTTCCCCAAGCCCCAGTAGCGTTCTCAAAGCGAAACACAATGGCAACCCCCCGAAACCGCCACGATCCGAACGGGGAGCGCGAAACTGTTGATTTTTTGCGAAAGTTCAATTCCATAACCCAACCGAATCCTCGCAGTTCCACTACCACAATTCCATGCAACTTAAAATAGTCCTCCACCAGCCACGCGACCCGCATTTCCTCGAGCTTTGCGATCGGACATGCTCCAGCCGGTAATCGGCCACAAACGGCATTCAACTCACAACATCAAACCAGTCTCGCACTCGCTTGTAAAAAATGCTTGGATATTGCCACGCCTACGTCTTGCTCAAATCACACCGTTAATCGTCACGATCCCTTGAAAAGACCCACGCCCCAAACCAATTTCGAACATCGTATCGAAAAGATCGTAGCATTGCAAAAACTCTCGCTGATCGAACCTGAAGTGGATTCAACTCCAGTGACCAGCATATATCCCCTGTACGAGTCGTAGAATTATTGGGTTGAATTCATAATATTCCAAGCTAACCATCGCAAATAGGACGCATCGCTAAATCTTGACCCGATCCTCTTCCATTGTCCGTTCCATCAGCAGGTCATTCATCCTACAAAACAGATTCACCACGCCCTCGCGATTTTCAAACTCCGTGATCTGGCTTGAACATCGTCCCAGTCCGGGCGAGCGACATACTGATCGACATGCTCAGCAGTGGCTCGTCCAGAATCGCCAAACGGCCAGCCGCCATTTGCTGCCCGCTTCTCGAAGCAACCAACATGAATTCCAATGCCAATTTAGCTTGAAGTAACAAGTTTCGCCGCCTCCCTCAGACAACCATTCTCATACCTTCGACATCAATCTTAAACATCCACTTTTAAATTCCCTGCTCCCAAAAGCGACAGCCATCACCATCGGCACCTCACGCAGATATCCACTGCCCAGCCAAATGGATTCTCCGCCGGAACGAAAACCGTTCCCGCTGACTCAATTGCCATGAACGAAGTCTCTACGTTTGGCAACGGCCTTGATAACCAAATGCACCAGAACGAATCATTGCGCACGGCTTCGACCGCATCACGCTGCCGTGTCACCCACCCAACCCCATCAAATAGTCATCAACCCTGATAGCGCCGACTCGAACACGGCTCCGTCCTCTGCAAAAGACTCTCAATCACAATTCTCCGTTACGGATCGTCGTTTGTCCACACACTTGGGAAACGATGGTGAACCACAACGTTCGTTGGGTCCTCAGCAAATATCAACCAACGGAAGCGTCGATCCGTCTCGGTTGCAGTCAACCCAGAGGGAGCCGGGCTGAGGGGATACTAATCTACATACGAAATTCAGTTAGTCACCGACCTAGAAAACCCTCGCGTTCCACGTTTCCTTCGGGGGCGTTGGCAATGAATTGCTTCACACAGTAGTAAAGGGAGCAGCACGCAAACAACGATCCGAATCATCACAGCTTACCAAAACCAATTCAGCAGGGCAACTTTCAATAATGCTCGGTAGCTGTGAAGTTGAAGCACAATAGACGAATAGGAAAGGCTACCTAACCGAATCGGACGAAACAAAATTCCCTACAACCTTATACAAGGATCCCTTGACCGCGCAACCAATCATCCACAGCACATCACCAAAAAGACCCCGGCACAAGAGCACAAAAGACCAAACTGACGCGGGTCACCACGATTTAAAACCGTTCAATCGACGTCGAACAGACATTGCACCGATCAAACCATCGCAGCAGCGGTCTATCCGAAAAATGCGTCGAGATCCAGTCTCACTCGACCATTCATAAACAGAATACCATTGCAAACACGCACATCGAAAAAAATCCCTTATTGCAATCAAAAAAAACAAAACTTCCCTTAAGCACCCATACCAAAATCGTTTCGACGATGGACCCGATAATAGTGCCGACGCGACGCCAACGCGCTCCATCACGATTAAAACTTACCTGTATTGCAAACCAGAAACAACGTAAAGTTGCCAACTTTTCTCCAGTCTTCATTGTCCCCAAACGAAATGCTTGCAACAGCGTGCCTTCCAACCGTCCAGCTTATTAAAATCACAAAAAATGGCGTGGCCAATCCGGGCTCATTGGCTGCAAGCGGATGTTCCCCATTCACACCACGGCACACCCAATGACGAAACATCAGCACCACACAGCGATAAAATTCCGTACGAAATCGCCTTCAAAAGGCACAAGATTTTTTCGAAACCGCTGCGTCCGTAACCGCGGCAACAATATCCCGAATGACGAAAAATAAGGGGACGCCCCAGATAGCATGCGGGCATCGCATAAGCCATGGATATCCGTTGCAACCGTCGGACAACCTCAATGGAAGCACGACGCGAGCGCTTGCAAATCCTCGACCGGCACCAACCCACGAAAACCGTGCGCTGGGGTCGCCGCAAAATTCCCCTCACCCCGAGCACCTCATATTGGAACAACAAGCTCCGGATCTGGTCGATGACGCTTAACGCTGCCACGTTTCACCCGCAACGAACAACATTGAAACCGATCACCAAATAAAATGCACCTGAAAACTGGGTCCCCGAATAGCAATTCCATCCAAACTCAGGCACCGCCCCTCCACCAGACAGATCAGAAAAAAGAAGCAACTTTACACCGACGAAGCCGATCACTCGCCGAGCCCCATTCTTCAAATACTGCACACACTACCTGGCTGATACATGCTACCCACCAACAATAGCAGCGTCTCCCCCTGATGCGAAACCGCTAACGCCGGTTCTCATCCCAACTACTCGTTCGCTTCTTAGCTAGCGACTCCTCGACAAACCCTTCTTTCGGCCGAATACACTCTCGAGCAAGTTGCCCAGCGTCTTGCGATCGATGTTGAGACTATCCGAACATCCATCGTTACGAACAGCACTTCCGACAGTGACCCAGCATACCTATCTCAGCCACATACCAAAGATCTGACCTGGCAAACCAAATATTTCGTAAAAACGGCCCGCTAGCCGTAGGCTTTTTCGGAAACATCACCGACGAATAAAACGAAACCGGGTCCATTTTCCGTCAACGAGATGTTCCTTTGTTGGTACCCATCACCACATATCTAATTCCACCAATCTAACACACTCCGGCAGCGACTACACTCGCAATTTGGTTCAAGTAAACAAGTTGGGCGCCGAATCGATTCAGGCACAAAATCCCGACGTCTTGTTCGATGAGCGGCCCTTTTTGCCAACCGGCATCCATATAACGCTTCCAGTAAAGCCCTTGGTTAGACTGAGTACAACTCTAATGCGGCTCATTGAGTGCATTCTTGCTCAATTCCGTTCCCGTGCTCAGTCAGCGTTCATTCACAACAATGGATTCCCATTCCGAAATGTCTAATTCACTATGGCATTGAATGGATCTATATTAATCATTGTTATGCACCATAACCACTATAAACGGCGGCTCATGTCAACTTCAAGCACCAATAATTCCTCGGACCAACTTCTCAACAATCTGCTGGAATTGCCAAAGAATCAATCGATATAAAACGTCCGCCTCACGACATCTTCGACGTAACTTGGTTGAAAATTCTGGTCTCAAAAAGCATAAACTTGTGTAAGATCCCCAAGACCAACGCTTCCCTTTCGCGGCTGGACCTCGAAAGCACTGCAGACCGATCCACTTCGACTCGATCTCCAAACGCTTTCCATCTACCACCGCATCTTGATTAAGAATCGCTGCTGAGAGCCTCCAATATCTCTACATTTCCGGACGCGGCTGACTAAAACAAAAATTCTAGGAGTTGCGTCGTGCATAACGTAAGTCGCCGCAAAAAGTCCGGTCGGCCGCAACCGAAAAAAACAATCTGCCCGGTTACGCTCAAACATACTGTCCTTACCTGAACCATTTTCTTGCTTAGTATCGGCAGGATGGGATTAAAAACTGGGACGCATTCATGATTCGAGGGTATAAATTCCCATTCCGGGTAACAATTCCATTCATAAACAGTCGTAAGGATTCGACTTTCACTCATCTGCTTTTTGGGCCCGTCTCATAATGCACCGTTTATTTACGTTTGGACCCGGGTCCCGAAGCCCTTCGAATTCGTGCTTGGTCGCATCCAATCCAAACAAAAAAACTCGTTTCTCGTCACCCCAATTAAAAAACCAGGCATCCCCCGAAAACCCCACGCTTCGGAACGTACTGAGGAAAGGACTGACGGCAAATTTGGGGATTGTTACTGCTTTCAATAAAAACTCGGCCCAAAAGTGGGGCAAAACCCGCTATCGGCCCAAGACCATTCGGGGGGGAACCTTTCGGCTTAGTCCATTTGGAAAGGTATACGCTTTGAATAAAATTAAGCGATTCGCAAGGCATGCGCCCTCCGCCAAATCCACAAAGTAAGGCAAACACGAACTGCGGCGGTACACTGCTTGCCCATGCGATTCATCCTCTC
>Ga0163217_1019770_pt1 | contig 10557 bp, 14 predicted proteins | sample SynspAceP_FD_185933 | JGI IMG/M metagenome (GOLD analysis project Ga0163217, IMG submission 185933) | Saline lake microbial communities from Ace Lake in Antarctica - Synechococcus sp. Ace-P (PacBio error correction) | ecosystem: Environmental > Aquatic > Non-marine Saline and Alkaline > Saline ... | reverse complement strand
AGCAGGAATTGGGTTGGGCACTGTTTGCTGCCGGGCGGCTTTGAATGGGTTGGCGGCGCTGGAGTACGGCTCGCGTTCAACTTCGCCGTCGCGTTGCTGATTCTGGTTTATGGTTTTACCCGATGATGGTGTCGGTGGATTTCAGCAGCCTCAAACCGCATCATGAGCGGCCGAAATGGGTCTGATTATCACCCTGGTATCAAACTGGCTGATCAAGCCCTTTTACCATGGCCCGGGCTGGGCGTATTGTTTTTTCCACTATTCTTAATTGATCTGATCGGACCGGCCAATGCCAGCCAGGTACATAAGGCCGGGTTGATTCTGCTCGGACGCCGCGCCCTTGCACGGCGATGGTCTTTGTCTGTCGGCCAACTGACCAAGGCGACCCGAACTATTACCCTGGCGCCAGGTCGCCCTCAATGAGTGTGGATCATGATCTTCGCCTTCGCGCCGATCGGTCGCCCCTGCTGCTGGGCATGACCGATATCGAAGGTGCCCTGGGCAACGCTGAATTCTATCGGTGGTGCTCTATGTCCTGATCCCCTGATTGTCGGCGTATTTGACTCGCTGGAAGATCAGCGCAGCGGCATCTTCGTCGGAGGCTGCCGAACAGGCGGTCAACGAATTCACTGCCGCGGATCAAAGCCCTTTTCCGTGGTGGGTCTGCTGGCCACGGTCGTTTGCTATTCGGCTTTCAGGCAATGTGATTTCTGGATCAGCCCACTGCTGATCGCCCTGAATCGCCGTACCGCTATTGATTTCAGTCCTACGGTATTTTCGCTCTGGCGTATTGCGAGCGGCCAAGGTCTGGAAGGTACCTTTCAACGTAGCCGCCGCCGTAGCGCGATGATCGGCACGTCCAAACTTTTTCGGAATGGCGTGGCCGTTGGCGATTGGCAGTTCGGGCTGAATTCGGGGGGCGGCGCTGGTGACCCGGTGGTCGGCGTAATGGAGGAGGGGTTCCCTGGTGATGCTGTCGCTGGTGGCTTTTTTGCCAACGAACCCCAACACTGGTTCCGCCCCCTCCAGAGGTCTTGATGTCACTAGTACCGGACCCAGAAGTACGAAAAAAGCCACTGATTCCCGCTAGCCAAATTCGGACCACTTTTGGTTTGCAGCCGTTGCGCCTTGATGCCAAGCACCGCTGAATCAGGCGCAATGCGCTGCAGACAATGATTGAGACTCGCCCCGCCAATCCCTTACCTAGCGCTGTGTTTTTGAATTGTCAACGATCATTTCCACCGCATGAGTGAAGATAACAAATACAACAGACCCTATCGAGTAATAAATCCATGCACCGAATTAGACAAGGCCCGCTTGCCCAAAGGTGAGCTGGCCCTGGAAGATCACTGCACTGCCCCGCGACTGCAACAGCTTTGGCGACGTTACGGCGGCTGGCTGGTATTGTCAGATGGACATAAGGCCGGTTTCAGGCACGGGGCTGCACGCATCGCCGCGGGCGCGTCGCAACCGTCGTCCATCGACCGTATTTGGGCTTCATGGTGCCCGTGCCGGGATAGGCGCGCAGGTGGCATTCCACGCCAATGTGTTGGAGATCGGCCGTAGCTCGGTAAAGATTGGCGGTCGAATCGGAGCGAAAGACCTGGCACGATGAGAGCCGGCAGGTGACTGAAGCGATTTTCGTGTTTACGTCGCCATTGATGACCGCGGCCGGACAACGCATCATCCCCTGTGAGCCGCGACGGATGGGCTGAGACTTTATAACCTTGCCTCGGCCACCCGTGGCCGGCGCGACACTTATCCGGAATCATTATCTTGAACGCCCCTGCCCTGCCGGCCCGCATTGCTCAGCGCAACTTCTGGCTGTTGCACGCTTGATCGACCGGCCTAAATATAGCCTGAATGGGGCCCGCGGCGCTAGCTGGCTGACGCTGGTTATGGTGCTGCTGACCGTTTGTCGTGCGATGCGTTTACGCTTCAGTGTCCGGCGCCCACCGCCTACCCCAGGAACTTGGTCATGTATTGCCACGCACTCGGGTCTTTCATGGGGGCCGCAGCCTTGGGCGCTGCAACGCGACGCCTCACGTCCGCGTGGAACCATCTTTTTCCGCAGGCATGCCACCGCGCGGCAGCCCTGGTCGATCTGACCGGCAGCCTGATTCTCCCTGTTACCCCATGTTGCCTGTTTCTGCCTGGAACTGCTGGGACTATGTTGCCGTTTCTCCTGGGCGCGAAACGAGCGCTCAGCCGATGCTGGCGGCCTGCCGTGGGTGTATTGGCAGAAGGAGCATTCATTCTGCTATGCTTGGTCGCTAGCCTGCTGTTTTCCAGGGCGCTTCGCAAATCATCAAGACCTCTGCGTGATAACTGCGTGTTGCCGACCCATCTGCCCAGTGGTGCCGGTCACTGAACAACCGGTGAGAAACACCTGTGAGCCTCCGGAATTCTGCCGTCGGGGCTGTTTATCCTGCCTCTGCCTGAACCTTTGGATGCTGGTACCCGTAGCCTTTACCCTGGCGGGCTATCGCTGCTTGTTGCCGGCGCCGGGGGTGCTGCCTCGGGGTATTCGACCCGAGCTTTTTCGGCCGCGCTGCCCAGCCGCCTGTTCGGGTTACCATTGAACAAAACGCCACTGCTGCTGGCGGTACCGCTGTTCGTGTTTATGGGCGCGTGATGCTGGGAGAATCCCGTGTCGCCGAAGACCTCTGGAGTCCATGTCGCGGCTGTTTTTGGGCGGGCTTGCGCGGTGGCCTGGCATTTTTCGGTGTGCCTGGCGTCCGGCGCCTTTGCTGGCTGCCAGCACCGGTATTGCGGCGCTACGGTCGCACCTTGGGGCTTGCCTGGCGCTTACCAACCATTGCTCAAGCGCGGTTTACGACCCCGCCCGGCCAGCCGGTTACGCTGGCGGCCACCGGGCACGCTAGGCAGATCATTCCGCCTCCATCGTGCTTGGTGCTGTTGGGCGGATGTACTGTCCAATGCCTACCAGCAGGCCCAACTGCGGGATGGGGCATCTTCTCACCGGAAACCCGTGGACCGTCGGCATCTGTTCAATGGGCTCGCTGTTGGCCCGGGCTATTGCTGGTGGCCCTGTTATTCTGGGCTACCTGGGACTTGCGTTCGCCTTGGCGCCAAGCGCATAAACTGCGGCCTATGAAGCAAGGCCGCAGGGCGTGGCGACTTGCATATTGGCGCCTGTTTGCCGCCCTTTGTTGCCGCCGCTACTACTGATTCTTTACCGTTGCTGGCTCGATCCTCTGGGCGTATGCCACCACCGACCGAGGGCCGCCGCTGTGGGCGCCGGTGGGCGCAACCCCTGCTGGCCTTCGCCAAACGCCAGTTGGGACTTCAGCCGCTGCGGGAAGTACCACTGCCACACCGATATCAGCGCCCTGGTGTTCATGATTCTGATAGGCGCCGTGATTTTTTTCGCTTGGTGTTTCGCGGTTTGGTGGCGAAGGACATGATCCACGGGCTGTTCAACCAACTGCCTGGCGGCGTGTTTTACCGCGCCTTTTGCTGGTGAGGTGGTTATCTTTCTGCTCGGCTTCATTCTCGACTTTATCGAGATCACCTTTGTTGGTTGGTGGGCCGCATCGTCGGCCGGTGCTGCTGATGATGGGGCTGGACCCGATCTGGCTGGGGAGGATGATCGCGCTGAACCTTGCAAACCTCATTTCCTGACCCCACCTTCGGCTTTTTGCGCTGTTCTACCTGCGCGGCGTTCACGCCGGCCGAGGCGTGCCAACGTCGGCGATCTATCGGGGGTGTTGCCCTTTATCCTGATTCAAGCTTGTTGATGGTTGCGTTCATTGTCACCGTTTGGCCGGATCTGATGCCTGGCTACCGGGGATTCTCTGACAGCTTAATCAATCACCAGCAACCACCTGACCGATAATGCTGCTGCCACTGACGGCTTCCCAGTGGCGGCTGTCGAGGAGTCGTCACGCGTTGTCGCCGAACAAAGAAGTAGGCATCGGTCGGCACCACGAACTACCGTTCAAGGGTGCCAATTGGCAACGTCTGCTGGCGGATGCGATAGGTGACTTCGCCGGCGGTTTCGGCAAAGAACGTCTCCTGTTCATCCTCAGTGAGCGTCTCCGCGGGACAACGCTTCACCGTTGATCAGAACCGCTCTCTTCCATGATATCGATCCTGTCACCTGGCAAGCCCCAGCAGTCGCTTTGACGTAGGGCACTTGCAGCTGCCGGATGCAAAAATACATAGACTTCGCCACGCCGCATAAGCTGCGGATCAGTCATTGCCCGCCAGCCGCAGATTTTGATGCCAAGGCTGCCGTAATGGCCAAAGCCGAGCTTTGCGCACCACAATCCGATTCGCCGGCTCCCAGGGTCGGGTTCATTGACCGGGCAGAGGGCACGGTATAAGGCTCGCTAGAGAAAGCTTGCGAAACGCAAAAATGCTCATGACCAACACACAGATAACACCGCCAGGGTAGCCCACCCAGCGTGATACAGCCGCGCGGTTTGGGGCGCATCGCTGCGCCGTAACCAGCAGCCTGCCATTGCAGAGGCAAAGCACACTCAAGGGCCCAGATTTGAAGTAGCCCACCGACCAGTAAAAAATTTTCCGCCGCAGCACGCCAACGGCCAGCAGCAGATAGAGCGCAAAACAGGCGCGGGGCCGTTGATATACAGAAAACAAAAGGGCTGGAGCACGATGCCCAGTACCAGCGTGATCCACAGCATTGGGCGCCCAGCGGGCGTCGCCAGTAGTGCCGGCACCCCGGCGGGGCTTGATTCGTTCAAGATTTTCACCTTCGATTGATGACCCGAGGTTATAGACCCGGTATTTGCGCTCTGGTTGCATGCCGCAGCGAGTAGAGTGTTACCGGAATGGTCACACCACCGCTGGCAGTCAAATCTAAGCGCCTGCCAGCCGGCACCGCGAAGAACAACTCTTTGCCCTGGTGCAATTACCAGCGGAATTTTCCTGCGCGGTATTTACCGGGTTTTCCGGAACCGGCAAAAATTATTTAGGCCATGCCGGCAGTTTCGCACTCAAGCGGCTTGGAAAAGGCGTTGGTATCAAAGCCCCAAGCGGCTGGGTTTCCCATTGCGTACCAGTTGCCCTTGCCGTCACCGGACCTCCAGGATTATTGCGCCGTCAGCCTGCTCAGAGTCAGGTTGGTTTGCCTGACCGGAGTTTAAATGACTCTGCGTCCTTATGCGCGGCCCACATCCGGCGTCGCCACCGCGACATGCGGCCTTCCATGGCTCATTGACGGGTTTTTCCAGGCTAAGTAAAGGCGCCTTCCAGCACACAGGACAAATCAGGCAACAGTGCCCACGCACGCGCAGTATTTCCGGTGCGTGCTTTGCTCGCCCTCGGTGGAGGATATTGATCCATGAAGCTGGTTCGGTTTCATAACCCTCTGCAAGGCGGCGGGCGGCAGCCTGCTAACAACCTTCTGACAATAAGAACTGGGCCGCCAGTTCATCCTTTGGCCAGTATTGCGCCGACATCCAGGCGATCAAACCAAGGCCCGCCCGCTGTGCCAGCGTTGGATCTGTGCGCCCGGCGGTTAGACATGAAGGGCCGCCTGAACCGGATAACACTACCGGCTCGGCACGCCCGCATTGGCCGGGCCAACTCTCTGGCCAGAGCGGCTTCAGCCGCCCGTGAATTTCAGCGCAGAACGATCCTTTCAAGCGCGGCGCAGGCACCCTCAGGTCAGCCAGGACCCTTCTGCCTGGCCAGCGGCCTGCATAACCTGCAGGGCAAGGGAATCGCCCGCCGCAGGCTGCAACTGCCTCGAAAGGCAGCACAGGCGCGCCAGGCGCGAGGGTAAGGGCAGGTCACCGAAAGCAAGGTTCTTCAAGACATTACTCCAATAATGTAAAAGCTCGCCCGAGGGCAGCATCAGCCACGCAAGTCGTACATGCTCCTTTTCACTGATCGCGTGATAAGCCAGAACCTTTTTCCTTGAAGGCTTCCATTCGAATCCAGACCTGGCGATTCAAGGCATCGGCGTCGGCCGTTTTCCTTCCAGCACCTGCTTGGACAGGCCGCGCAGGCGTTTCCATGCACTTCGTCGGGCAGGGACGCCGCAAACTGGACGTTTATGCTCGTTGACCAGGCGTTTTCCAAGTGCTTCGGCATTACGCCGGGTATTCATCCAGATGGTTCTGGTTGTGTCCCGAACGCGCAGCCTCGCGCACGATGCTCTGCAAATCGGCGGGCAGCTGTTTCGAAGGCCTTCTGGATTGATGCTTCAACTCCAGCACGCGCAGGGCTCCTGCCAGCCGGGATAGTAATAGTATTTGGCTCCTGGTGCAGCCGAAAGCAGGTCGTTTGTAGGGGGCTGACCCAGGTCGGTTGGCATCGATTCACACCGCTTTGCAGCGAGCTGAAAATCTCGCTGCTGCAGGTTGACGGGTCGTTTGGCACCGGCACGGGCCAGGCATTCCGCCAAAACCGGCGCATGCGGATTTTCAGGCCACGCAGATCCTCCAGGCTATTTGATCCTTTCTTTGTTGAACCAGCGGCCATCTTTGCACGCCGTTATTGCCGCACGGGCAGCGGCAGCACACCCATGCGGGCGTAGGCCTTTTGCCAAAGCTCCGATGCCCGCCGCCCCATACAGCCAGGCGTTTCATTTTCCTGGGCGTTCCATGCCAAGGGTACCGCGGTAAAAAAGGGTGCTGCTGGGCTCTTGCCCTTCCAGTAATAGGCGGCGCTTTTATGGCCAAGCTCTGCGGTCCCGCTGGACACCGCGTCGAATACCTTCCGCGCCGGGGACCAACTCTCCAGCAGGCAAAAACCTGTCGGCCAGGCGCCCGTTGGAACAGGTGTGCACCGTTTCCGCAAAGCGCTGGCAGTCTCCCCAGACCGAGGAAAGTTTCTGCGGCCAGGAGGTGACCATTTTCCAGCGAAAGCGTGATCGGGTTGTGATGCCTCGCACCAACAGGTGGTGCGCTTTGATTCAGAGCCAGGCACTGAGGGCAACCGACGCCCAGACCCGAGGGCCGCGGCAGTGAGGAGTTGGCGGCGTTTCATCGTGAATTTCTCTATCAGTAGTTAAGTAAGTCGGGCTGATTACTGGCCGAAAATTCAAAATGGATTCCCGCCTTCGCGGAATGACGGCCCTTGCGATTGGCGGCATGCTGGGGGCCGCATCGCGCGAATCGCCGTGCGACTTAGAGCGCTTGCAGCTTGGCGTAGGACACCATCAGCCACTTGCTGCCTTCATCGTCAAAAATTCACCTAGATGCGCGCCTGCGCGCCCTGCCCTTCGTAGTTGAGCACCACGCCCTCGCCAAACAGCCCATTGCATGACCCGCGGCCCAGGGCAAAACCGCGTGCTTTCGGTTGGGCGTCGCTCTGGAACAGGCTTGCTCTCTGCACGGGATTGCCCGGGGCCAAAATGGACGGGCTGGACCTGATTACCCTACGCACTTCACGGAATCAGCTCGGAGGGTTATTTCCCGGAACAAAGCGCGATTTACCTCTATTGAAGGTTTCGCTGCCCCCCGTTACAGCCGCCGGGTTTCAGCCCAGGTGATTACCAGGCTTGCTGCATGGCCGGAGGTAATCCCACATAGGCCAGGCGCCGCTCCTCTCAAAAGCCGGCCGGGTCTTCCAGGCTCATCTTGTGCGGACAGGACCCTCCTTCCCCACGCGGCCAGGAAACACCAGCGGGAACCGAGCCCTTGGCACTATTGCAGGGTCATCAGTTTGCACACTGTCCTCAAGCTGGTCGGCCTGGGTTTCGCCGGCTTCCAGCGAGGGCATGGGCGAGGAACGCAGCAAGGTATTTCCGCCTTCGAGTTTCCTCTTCAGCCTGGTCGTTCTCGAACGCCGCGGCGGACGCGAGGACCAACTCCTCCCAGGTTTTCCAACTACGCGCCGGGGCCTTTTCACCCTTTTCGTTCTCGTGTGAAAGCGGCAGCAGCCGCTTTATGCTCAAATCACCTTGGCCATGCTGTACAGCGGCACGCCCTCGACCCGGCAGGGTGATATCTTCAATCAACTGTCAGAAAGCCCTGCACCGCATTCCGCTTGCCCGGCCAGGCAAACCCCTGTTGTCGAGCAGGTCACAGGCCGCCTGCCACATCGAGAGTCCTGCTGGCGGGGCATGCTGACGCAGGCTTCCGATGGTCTTGTCACCAAATGCCCCGGGTCGCAGGTTTATGATGGCGCTTCCAGCCACCATCGTTCACCCTTTCCCCAAACACGGTTGGCGACCAGACGCATATTAGGGCCATTGGCGTTTTTGATTTCCGCACGCTCTCGAAAAAGCGCTGGCCGCCATTAGATACGGTATTGGCACGGCAGCACGCAACAAAGCGCTTTCCTCAAGCACCCGTGGACTGGGCGTTGAAGCGGTAAAGAATGGCAATCTCGCTGCGGTTCATACCGTCGCGGGGACCGCTGATCAATGCGCTCGACGAATAAAGGCGCGCTTCATCCTGTTCATTTTGAAACCGGCATAGAGCGCAATGGGCTCGCCCTTCTTCGCCATCCGTCAAGAGCGCTCCTTGCCCATGCGCCCGGCGTCTGGGTGATCAGCGCATTGGCAGCGTTGAGGATGCACGCGGTTGGAGCGCGTAATTCTTGCTCCAGGCGGAATCAGCTCGGAAACTCGGGTTAATCGCGCTGGAACTGGGTGAAATATCTCGATCTTCGCCCCACGCCAGCCGTAGATCGATGGTCATTCATCACCCACCACCATCAGGCTTGGCGTCTTGCCGGGCGATCCCAGCCGCAACAGGCGTCTGTACGGCGTTTGGTTATCCTGAAACTTCATCCACCAGGCATATGCGAAGCGCGCCTGATACTGTTCGCGCAGGGCGTTGTTGCCCGCCACAGGTTCAGCGAGCGCAGCAGCAATCGGGCAAAAAAAAAATTTCGGAAAACCACGCCAGCCCGGCGAGGGCCTGCTCGTAGCCCTGGTAAATACGCAACATGGTGGTCAGAAAAAACGTCGCCAGCGGCACTGGATTATGCTGCGGCCGCAGGCCTTCACCTTCTGACCGTTGATCCACACTTGACGGCCTGACGCGGTGCCCACTTGGTTCCTTCGTCCAGCCCCAGCTCACGGATGACCCGCTTGACCAGCCGCAACTTTGATTTCCATCGCCTGTCCAGAATCTGAACTGCTCGGCCCAACCCGCTTCTTTCAGTGCGCACCGCGCAGTCGATGGGGCCAGGCCGTGAAATGGTGCCCACCCACATGCCCTGCGGCGAGATGCCCCAGCAGGTTGTTCGATGCGATGGCGGCATCTTCGTGTTGCGGCCCTTGTTGGTAAAGGTGACCGAGAGAATGCTCCAGGGGCGGAGGGCATTTTCGACCTTCGACCAACCAGGCGATGCGATGCACAAGCACACGGTTTTGCCGGAGCCGGCACCCGCCAGCACCAACTGTTGGCCAGGGGTTGGCAGTAACGGCCCTGGCGTTGGGCGTCATTTTTCAGGGAGTTGAGCAGATTGCGAAATATCCATGCGTGCATTCTACCAGTGACCACGGCAAAGGCCGGAAGGATTGACGGGAAAAAAGCCCTTGCGCAGAACGCATTCTTTTTGTTGTTTTTTGGACTTTGGGGGCTGTAACAGCAGGCGCTCTGGTGTAAGGTAATGGGTTTCAGTAATGTCGCGTTGTCGGACTTGAAAAAAAATTTGGGGGGGGGGGGGGGGGGGGGGCCCCCTAAAAATTTTTTCGATAACAAGAACCGCCCCAGCGTTCCAGGAGGAACTGCGTCACATTGACGTTTCCCCATTACAACAGTTCGCTAAACCGGCAGGACCGGCGTATCCGTGAATTGGGATTATGTTGGTATGAAATACTCCGTCTTTCCCCAATGGGCTGATCATGCTCAGCGCTTCTTGGTTATCTCGGGCACTTGGACGATGGAACGTGGTCCCCGCCGCAGCATTGCTGCTGAGCTGGCTAGGCGCGGTGGGACCGTACTGGTGCTTTGCTGCGCAGCTTGCTGTGTGCGTCATTATCGGAAGGCCGCAACCCTCGGCGCGCTTGCGGTTGCGCTGGACCCTGTTGTTCTACCTGGGCAAATCTGGCCTCAGGCCTGTTGCCTGGCGTGGGTGCAAAAAACTGGGGTTGAATCCCGCTGGACAACTTTTGGCGTCTGCAGGCACCCGCCTATGGCCTGACGCGGGCGTCAGTCTGTGCGTGAGCATCATCTTACGCAAGCCGGTTCATGGGGCCTTGCTTACCTTTGCGCTTGCCGCCATGGATCCCTGCCACGCTGTATCCTTGAGTCAGAACGACCCGGACCCAAGCCCTTACTTTTGGGGGCTTGATTGGGGATTTCACCCTGTTTGGCTCCTGTTTGCTTTCGGCGCGGCCTTAATTCAATCGCTTTCGGTGGTAGCATGGCCATGCGCGCCAACGCGCGTTAATGAAGGCGTGGGGTGCGCCGGGCCTGGATGACTCACGCCAGGCAGGCGAAAGCACTTGAACCAGAAACTTGGAAACCCGGCGAGAGTTACAAAACCAACGGGGCCGCCCCAAAGCGAGGCAAGCGCCTGCGTTGAGAGGGCCATTTTTAACCGGAAAAAACTGGAGGAAAAAGGCGGGGCCCCTCCGTTTTTTCTCCATCTCCCTCCTTTTCTTTT